>JACCED010582474.1_pt1 | contig 11459 bp, 10 predicted proteins | sample 7455021 | NCBI WGS metagenome assembly JACCED01 (sample SAMN15323456, study PRJNA562643) | freshwater metagenome | isolation source: river surface water | place: USA:Blue River Watershed | collected 2017-08-19
CCCCTCCAAACTTCGTCGACAGCACCGTCGTGATCGCCGCCGTCAACGTCGTCTTGCCATGATCCACGTGACCAATCGTCCCCACATTCACATGCGGCTTGGTCCGCTCAAACTTGCCTTTCGCCATCACGCACTCCCAGACCGCCAGCCTCTTGGCCAGCTATAGACAAAGAAAAACGACACCGATACCGAACATGACGCATTCGGCTTCGATACTTGGTGCCCATGACGCGGATCGAACGCGTGACCTCTCCCTTACCAAGGGAGTGCTCTACCACTGAGCCACATGGGCAAAACTCTCAACACGTCTCACGAGCCTGCTTGGAGCGGGTGAAGGGAATCGAACCCTCGTCGTAAGCTTGGAAGGCTTCTGCTCTACCATTGAGCTACACCCGCGCTCACCCTCAGCAACATCTCGCAATCACATCGATTTGCAACGAAACAACCTCTAGCGCAGACTGCCAACGCCAAGCACAACAACGACTCGAAGGCAAGTCTTGGTGGAGGAGGTTGGATTCGAACCAACGTAGGCGTAAGCCAACAGATTTACAGTCTGCCCCCTTTAGCCACTCGGGCACCCCTCCAGGGAACCTCGGATTATGGCTTGGCAGCTTTGCGGTGTCAACCTAGCGGGATAGCGAAACCTCAACGATGGGGCCTAAGTCCCGTTGACTAAGCGCCTTTCAGGCCAGAAACCATTGACTGACCGACCGGTCGGTCAATATACTTCTGAATGTATTGAAATCTCGCGCGCCCAAGGCATCGCCTTGTCGCAAACACGGAGTGCCCTGCCATGTACACCCAGGCAATTGATACCGATCCCCAGTTCGTAGCCACTCAAGGAGCCATGCGTTCAGTAGGCGCAACCCATGCTTCGCACGACAGGCTGCTCGCAAGCTTCGACCAAAGGATTGCAAACGACGAAAAAATTGAAGCCCAAGATTGGATGCCAGCGGCCTATCGGAAAACGCTGCTGCGCCAGATCTCTCAACATGCTCACTCCGAAGTCGTGGGCATGCTTCCCGAGGGTAACTGGATTACACGCGCTCCGAGCTTAAGGCGCAAGGCGATCTTATTAGCCAAGGTCCAAGACGAGGGTGGCCATGGACTTTATCTATACAGCGCGGCCGAAACACTAGGTAGTTCGCGCGCTGAAATGCTCGATGCCTTACTTGAAGGTCGTGCCAAATACTCAAGTATTTTCAATTACCCCACCTTAACTTGGGCCGATGTTGGATGCATCGGCTGGCTGGTCGACGGCGCCGCCATCATGAACCAGGTCCCACTTTGTCGCTGCAGCTACGGTCCCTATGCCAGAGCAATGATTCGAATTTGCAAAGAAGAGTCTTTCCACCAGCGACAAGGCTTTGAGCTGATGCTGGCCTTATGCCAGGGCAGCGAAGGACAAAAGCAAATGGCGCAAGAGGCCTTTAATCGCTGGTGGTGGCCTGTACTCATGATGTTTGGCCCACCCGACGCCGACTCGGTTCATTCGACACAGACCATGCAATGGGGCATCAAGCGCATCTCAAACGACAACTTAAGACAGCAGTTTCTTGATGCGACTGTTCCACAAGCGCAGTTGCTTGGTTTGAGCATTCCAGATTCAGACCTGCGCTACGACGACTCAAGCGGGCATTGGCAATGCGGCCCGATTCAATGGGAGGAGTTCTGGCGCGTCGTGCAAGGCGATGGGCCCTGTAATCGTGAGCGGCTCAACACACGGCGAATAGCCCACGAAGAAGGTGCTTGGGTTCGTGAGGCTGCCCAAGCCTATGCCCTCAAGCAAGCGGGGCAACAAGCGCAAGCCCTTGGCTGAGCAAGCCCAACCGAGCAAAGGAAACCGATTCATGTCCGAGCACCCCTCAACACAAACGAGTCCCAGCAGACTTGACCCTGCGCAGTCCGCAGCCAAAGCCCCAAAAGAAATCGGAAAAAAAGATCAAACAGCGAGCGATCCCTGGCCGCTTTGGGAGGTATTCGTACGCCACCGACAAGGTCTCGAACATAAACACTGCGGCTCGCTCCATGCGGCAGATGCGCAGCAAGCCCTCAACATGGCTCGTGATGTCTATACCCGCCGTCAAGAAGGGATTTCAATTTGGGTAGTCCCCTCGCAGGCGATCACTGCCTCGACTGCCGAACATAAGGATGCCTTTTTTGACCCGATGGCCGACAAAATCTATCGGCACCCGAGCTTTTATCGACTGCCACAGGCAGTCGATCACATGTAATGCATCCGATAACGGCGCTTGCCGAAACCAAGCAGCCCGCCCCTCAGGAATTTTTGCTTCGGCTTGGCGACAATGCGCTGATTCTGAGCCACCGTCTCAGCGAATGGACAGGACACGGCCCTGCGCTTGAAGAAGACATCGCCCTCACCAACACGGCGCTGGACTTGCTTGGGCAGGCTCGCATGCTCTACAGCCACGCCGGCCAAAGCATGCAACCGGTTTGTGACGAAGACGCCTTGGCCTATTGGCGCAATGCCGAAGCCTTCAGAAACTTCACAGCGATTGAGTTGCCCAATAGCGGGGTACATGCGGCCCGCGGAGCACTTGGCGATTACGCCTTTACGATGGTGCGTCAAAGTCTTTTTAGCGCTTATATGTTGGAGCTTTGGCCTTTGGTGGCCCAATCGGCAGACGAAGTACTTGCCGGCATTGCAATGAAGTCGATCAAAGAAACGCGTTATCACTGGCGCCATGCCAGCGATTGGACGATTCGATTAGGCGATGGCACCGAGGCCTCGAATAAGCGTATGCAACAAGCCCTTGAGCAGCTCTTTCCCTACACCAATGAGTGGTTCACATTCGATGCAATCGATGAACGCGCGCTCGGATATAGCGCACATGACTTAGCAATACAGCTGCGCGATCGCTGGCTTAGCCAAGTCGACGCCTTGTGCAAGCAGTCCCATTTGCGCATGCCGGCTTCAAGCCAATTGCAAACTCGCGGGCGCTTCGGTGTTCATGGCGAGCACTTAAGCTTATTGCTCGCTGAAATGCAGTCCGTAGCGCGCGCCCATCCGGGTGCTTCGTGGTGAGCGATAAGGCCTTGAACCTTGCCCTTGATCAACACAGGCAGCAAGGCGATGCGCGGCTGCTTGAAGCAGTCAATGCATTGCCCGACCCGGAAATTCCGGTGATTAGCCTAGGCGATTTAGGCATCGTACGCGGCCTTCACCGCGATCAAGGCACATGCGTTGTTAGCATCACGCCCACTTATAGCGGGTGCCCTGCGACCGAAACCATTCGCGATGACATTCTCGCGCTACTTAAGGCACAGGGCGAAGCCAATGCGCAGGTTGTGATCGCTTTATCGCCCGCCTGGACCACGGACTGGATCTCGGAGGATGGCCGCAACAAGCTTAAGGCCTTTGGCATTGCCCCACCCCTTCGTTGTCTTGGCAAGCCTGGATCGATCGAAGGCGATGCATCGCCTTCGGGAGGCGAGCATCCACATCGGGTCTTTCCTCTCAAACGCATGACTTCTTTGGCTCGCGTGCAATGCCCACGCTGTGAATCAGAAGTTATTGAAAGCATCAGCGAATTCGGATCCACGCCGTGCAAAGCAATTTACCGTTGTCTTGCTTGCCGTGAGCCCTTTGACTACTTCAAACCCTACTAAGATTTATCACCATGCCCACCAACCATCTTTGCAATCCATGCCGGCTGATAAACCAACCGCTATGAAGTCTAGTTCGCAAATCTTGATGCCAGCAATGCACAGTCTTAACATTATTGGACGAAGTGAGCCCACCGAGGATAGTGTGTGCCTGCGTTTTGCCGTTCCAGAAGCGCTTTATGATCGTTATCTTTTTAAGGAAGGTCAATTTATAGCGCTTGAAGCTGAAATTGACGGTGAACGCATAAGACGCAACTACTCGATTTGCTCCTCGGTTCAGGACTACGAGCGATCAAAGACTTTTAGTGTAGGCATTCGGGCGATCGCAAAGGGTCGCTTTTCAAACTGGGCAAAGTCAAATTTGAAACCAGGTTTGAGCCTGTCGGTGATGACGCCAGACGGACGTTTTGTACCGCCGGCATTTAAGCAATCCGAGCAAGTCGAGCAGGCCACACAGCCAACAGCAGGCCAGACAGGACCAAGCATGAAAGGGCGGCATCATCTTGCTTTTGCCGGTGGCTCAGGCATAACGCCCATGCTGTCGATCATGCAAACCTTGCTTGAGCGAGAAGCCGGAAGTCGATTTTCCCTTGTCTACGGCAATCGTCAGCGACAGAGCCTGATGTTTTTTGAAGAGCTTGAGGACTTGAAAAACCGCTATGTTGATCGATTACAACTGATCTATATTTTTTCCGACGAACCAAGTGATTCAGTGCTCCACGATGGCCTACTCAATCAAGCGAAGTGCGAATATCTGCTGAAGACATTGATTGACCCGGCATCAATCGATGTCGCTTATTTATGCGGTCCTGAGCCGATGATGCTTGCAGCAGAGGCAGCGTTATTGTTATCTCATGTGGATCGATCGAAAATCCTGATGGAACGCTTTGGTAGTGCGCATGTGCCACCTCCTGATGTAGCGCACTTTGTGCCTGCTTCATCGGAGACTGACGCTGCGAGTAACACATCAAAGCTTATGTTACGTATTGATGGCAAACATCGAAGCATCCGTCTTGCCCGGGACGGACCTAGTATTTTGCAAGCGGGTTTACATGCAGGTATGCCCTTGCCCTATGCCTGCCAGGCTGGCGTTTGTTGTACTTGCAGGGCCAAAGTCATCGAAGGCGAGGTACGCATGGCGAAAAACTACACCTTGCAAGACGATGAAATAGCCCAAGGCTTCGTACTGACTTGTCAGGCCCACCCGCTTAGCGAAGAGGTGACCATTAGCTTCGATGAACGTTAAGCCAAGGGATGGATGCGATAACTTTTAGGGCGTTGGCTCAAGCCATTTAAGTCATATGGCAAAGATTCGCCGAGCCTCGTTTGATTCCCAACGCGATCGACTCGCCGATCAAGCGGTTCGATTGTTTGCCGTAAGCGACTATGCATCGGCAAGCATGGCAGCGATTGCAGGTCAATGCGCGGTCTCCAAGGCAACGCTATACCACTACTTCGACGCCAAAGATGACTTATTGTTCCATGCGTTAGAGCGTTATACCTTAGACTTAGAAAGCCTCGCGCAACAATGTTTGATGGCCTCACAGGGCGGTTACCTCGAGCACCTGATTCGACAATTCGTCAATGCCTACGCTGATGCTGCGCATCACCATAAAGCCTTGATCCACGATGTGCACCATCTTGCCCAAGTGCAACGCGAGCGTATTCGTGGCATTGAGCGACAAATCGTTGGTCATTTCCAAGCAGCGATCCTCAAGGACTTCCCAGGGCTTGATGGATGCCCTCACCTTGGAGCCACCACAATGAGTCTGCTGGGCATGCTCAATTTCAGCTTTACTTGGTGGCGTAGCGACGGTCCAATGAGCCGTGAAGCTTTTGCTGCTGAATTGATTACGCTTTGGCAGGGGGCACTGGCAGCAAAGGTTTCGATCGTTATGTCTGAGCGCCAAAGCTTGGCAGATGGGACCGAGCCGCTAGCAGATGGCACTGCGCATGTAGCCTTTGGCGCAGTTCGCTAGCAGATGGCCCCGTGGGCTTGGTCTGCGACATCACAAAGCCTTCGATCGAACCCAAAATCACGTTAAGCTGATCGCTTGCTCTCAACACCTTTTCTCGCTGTTTACGCTCGGGGTGCTGAATGCAGGCAACCTTTGAAAGGAACTGAATGATGGCCGCTAGTTTTGCATCGCAGGCTGACCTTGGCGACAAGGTTATTAGCTTTACCCAACTTTCTGAAAACGCCTGGGCCTATACCGCACAGGGCGACCCCAACTCCGGGGTCATTATTGGCAAAAACGCAGCCATGGTGATTGACACCACCGCAACCCCTGCCATGGCACAAGATTTAATCGCACGGATTCGCGGCATTACCGATAAGCCCATCAAGTATGTAGTGCTCAGTCACTACCATGCGGTGCGAGTCTTGGGCGCATCGGCTTATTTGGCCGAAGGCGCACAAGAGATCATCGCGTCTCGAGCAAGCTATGAGCTGATTGTCGAGCGTGGTGCCCAAGATATGCAATCGGAAATCGAACGTTTTCCGCGGCTCTTTCGAGGTCAGGAGTCGATTCCAGGGCTCACCTGGCCGACGATGATTTTCGAGCGCAAGTTAAGCCTTATGCTCGACGATCTCGAGGTGCAGATCTTGCATCTTGGGCCCGGACACACCAAAGGCGACAGCGTGGTTTGGATCCCGTCGCAAAGGGTTCTGTTTTCGGGTGATTTGGTTGAATTTGAGGCAGGCGTCTACACCGGCGATGCCCATTTGAATCAATGGCCAGCAACGCTTGATGCGCTTGCAGCACTTCGACCCCTAAAACTGATGCCAGGCCGCGGTGAGGCCATGCAAACCGAAGCCGATTGTCTCAAGGCAATCGACTACACAAGACGTTGGGTACAAACCCTTTTTGAAAGTGCAAAAGAGGCTGTCGCTAAGAGCATGAGTCTGAAGCAGGCCTATGACTTGGCAAAGTCACGCATGGACCCCGTTTTTGGAACGGTACCGATTTACGAACATTGTATGCCCTTTGATGTGTCTAGGGCCTACGATGAAGCAAGCGGCATTGACCATCCAAGAATCTGGACCGCAGCCCGCGACAAAGAGATGTGGGCTCAACTTGCAGTCGCTTCAAGCGCCTGATCAAGATCCCAAAGCAAGTCATCAAGGCTTTCGATCCCTACCGACATGCGGATCAGATCGGAGGGCACACCTGCTGCCAACTGCTCTGATTCGCTTAGTTGTCTGTGGGTGGTTGAAGCGGGGTGGATGATGAGGCTGCGAGCATCCCCGACATTCGCAAGATGGCTCATAAATCTGGCTGCGTTGATAAAGGCTTCGCCCGCCTTTGCCCCACCCTTTACGCCAAAGCACAAAATGCCTCCAGCACCCTTGGGCATATAGCGTTGACTCAAGTGGTAGTAGGGGCTTGATTGAAGGCCAGGATAATTGACCCAGGCAACACGTCGATGCGACTGCAAAAACTGGGCGATGGCTAATGCATTGGCACAAATACGATCCATGCGAACCGCAAGGGTTTCAATACCTTGTAACAATAACCAGGCATTCATCGGTGAAAGCGTTGGACCTAGGGTACGCGCAATCTCAAATCGCGCCTTCATCGTAAAGCCAAAATCACCGAAGGTTTCATAAAAACGAACGCCGTGATAACCCTCACTCGGCAAGACCATGTCTGGGAATTTACCGTTATCCCAAGGGAATCGGCCAGATTCCACCACAACACCACCCATCGTGGTGCCATGCCCTCCAAGATACTTGGTCGCCGAATGGACAACGATATCCGCACCGTGCTTAAGCGGCTGACATAAATAGGGCGATGCGAGCGTGTTATCGATGACCAAGGGAATGCCGTGGTGGCGTGCAATGGCTGCAACCTTCTCAAGATCGATAACATTCAGCCGGGGATTGGCAATCGACTCAGCAAAAATTGCTTTGGTGTTGCTTTGAATCGCTTGCTCGAAATTTTCAACCTGATCGGGCTCCACGAAGGTACAGCTGATACCAAAACGCGCAAAGGTAACCGCAAACTGCGCATAAGTGCCGCCGTAAAGCGTGCGCGCAGCAACGATATGGTCACCCTGCCTGCACAAGGTGAGCATCGCAAGCATTTCTGCGGCCATGCCACTTGCAGCCGAGACAGCAGCACGACCAGCTTCGAGCGCTGCCACGCGTTCTTCGAAAAGCGCAACCGTTGGATTGGACAAGCGGGCATAAACATGTCCAAAGGTTTGCAAATTGAATAGCGAGGCGGCATGTTCTGCCGAATCAAACACATAGGAAGTCGTCTGATAAATCGGTGCTGCCCGCGCGCCAGTGCTGGGATCGGGCAGTTGTCCTGCATGAAGGCAGAGGGTTTCAAACCCAAACGCGCGATCGATTTGCTTGACGTCTTTGCTCATAGGCTTATCCCATCGATAGTGGCGGGCTTGAATCCCAAGTAGGCTGTCGCAAAGGCCAGTGCGCTCACCTAGTAAGGGAGTTGTCGCGGGCGCTTCGCCGACAGCATGCCGGTATTAACGCCCATCCAGTTAAGACCACCAAAAAGTCGGGCATGTTCTATCTTGACGCAGCGATCCATTACTGAGGTAAGTCCACGTTCACGAACATAGTCATGCGCCTCGTGATTACACACAGTGAGTTGTTGCCACAAGACCTTGGCTCCGATGACAAGCGTTTGCTTGGCAATGGGCATGAGTTCTTCGCTGCGACGAAACACATCGACCATATCAATCGGTGTCGGAACCGATTCGAGATCGGGATAGCAGGTCTGGCCGAGTACTTCCTTGTAGCGCGGATTCACAGGGATCATTCGATAGCCGTGTTCAAGCAGGTACTTGCCAACGAAGTAGCTGGGCCGATGCCATTGTTCGCTGATACCGACGACTGCAATGGTTTTGCAGTTAGTAAGGATGCTGCGCAGTTCTTGAATGCTCGCCATGCCTGCATGGTATCGTAGCCTCTGACGAAATGACAGCCGCTCAAGGAGCCCTATGAAGCTTGGCACACTGGACGACGGCACCCGAGATGGTCAGCTGATCGTGGTGTCGCGAGATTTGCAGCGAGCCCATTTAGCAACCGACATCGCGCCGCGATTGCAAAGCGTACTCGATGACTGGCAGTTTCTCGCACCGCAACTTGCCGACCTCTACGAAACACTCAATCTTGGTAAGGCTCGCCACGCCTTTGCTTTTGATCCGCAGCAATGCCTAGCACCCCTACCAAGAGCCTACCAATGGGCGGATGGCTCAGCCTACGTCAATCATGTCGAGCTATTGCGACGTTCTAGACAAGCCGCTATGCCCGAACGCTTTTGGCATGATCCCTTGATGTACCAGGGTGGTAGCGACGATTTCATCGGGCCCTGCCGACCGGCACGCTTCGCGAGCGAGGACTGGGGTATCGATTTCGAGGCCGAAGTCGCGGTGATTGTTGACGATGTGCCCATGCAGTGTCTTCAAGGTGAAGCGAGCGAACACATTCGACTCATCATGCTGGCCAATGACTGGAGTCTGCGGCATCTTGTACCCGACGAGTTAGCCAAGGGCTTTGGCTTTTACCAGTCCAAACCTGCCACCGCCTTTTCGCCCCTTGCGGTGACCCCTGATGAGCTCGGTCAAGCCTGGGACGGCGAACGCATGCACTTGCCGGTACGCTGTTGGCGCAATCAAGCGCTTGTTGGCCAAGCGAACGCAGGCGAAGACATGGTGTTTGGCTTCGCACAGCTGATCGAACATGCCGCCAAGACAAGGCGCTTGCGGGCTGGATCAATCATCGGGTCGGGCACGGTCTCTAATAAGGATCGCAGCCGCGGCTATAGTTGCATCGCAGAGATCCGTGCGCTTGAAACCATGGATCAAGGCTCGGCAAGCACAGCGTATTTGCACTTTGGTGAACGCGTGCGCATCGAAGTGCTCGATGCTCAGGCCAACAATGTATTTGGCACGATTGATCAACAAGTGTTACAAAACCATCCATGATCGACAAAGCCTTTCACATGCCCGGCATGCCTGCTGCAGGACTTCCCAGCGGCACTCAGCCCTTTGCTGATATGAGTCAAGGGCTTACATGGATGCAAAACATGTGGTCGAGCTATATGAATTCGCCAATGGCCCCCACGCTTGATATCGATGAGCTCGATCGCCGCATCAAAGATTTAAAGGCAGTCGAGCAGTGGCTATCGGTCAATCAAACCTTGCTGCGGTCCACAATACAAGGCTTGGAGATTCAACGTGCAGGCATTGCTGGCTTTCGTTCGATGATGGAAAGCCAACATGAATCGACCGACAACCGGCCATCGTCTGCGACAGCGCCGGTGGGTAACCCAACGACCCCAGGCCATAACGCTGCTGCCTCGGGCCATAACGCTGCTGCCTCGGTGGACAACCCAGCCGCCCCGGGACAAGGGCACAGTGAGCACCCGGCTATGGAGCAAGCTAACCAGTGGTGGGGGTTTCTGCAAAAGCAGTTTGAACAGCTGGCAAGTAAGGCAAGCCTTACTCCCACACCGGAAACAGAACAAGCCGCTGCAGCCCCCGGCACCCAGGCATCGCGCATGCAAGCGGGTTCAGCTGAGCGTGATCGTGCATCCGACCATAGTGGTCAACCCACAAAATCGAAGCGACAAACGAAAATCCCTCAACAGAAAACACCATCAAGGGGCAAGCCTGGAGCCTTCATGTGAAAGCCGGGCAAACTAACCCAGGCTTTGCGCTGGGTCATGCCACGCATTACGACTGGCGCATGGCCAGCGAACTTGCGCTTGCCCAAGTCGAGCCTTGGTTTAAGCAACACGAGCACAAAGCAAATCTCGAGTCACAAACTGGCAAAGAACGCACCTGGATAGGGTGGATTTATTTCACGACTGCCTTTGCCAGTGATGCCGAAGCGCTCTTGCAACATGTTATCGGGCGAACAGGCATTCGCAATTGGGTGGGCTGCTGCGCTGAAAGCGTGCTTGCAGGAGCTGCTGAGTACCTTGATGAGGCTGCGATTGCTTTGATGATAGGCACGCTGGAGTCTTCAAGCTTTGAAGTGTTCTCGGGTCGGCGCAAATCAACGAAGGCCATGGAAGCAGCAAACCGCAAGCAAGCGACGGCGCTGCTGGTTCACGCTGATCCGCAGCTTAGTGACTTGAGTGAACTCTTGGACGAATTAAGTGAGCGTCATGAGCGCGCCATGTGCGCAGGCGGTATTTGTAGCGGCTTGGAAGGCAACTTACCCCAAGTTGCCAATGAGGTGCTTTACGGTGGACTTTCCGGACTTGTTCTGAGAGAAGACGCAGGAATTCGGCGCGGCTTCAGCCAGGGCTGTCGGGCGATCGGTAGCCGACATGAAATTACTCGAGGCGAACGCCACCTTGTTCGACGCATCGACGACAGACCCGCGATGGATGTCTTGCTACAAGACCTTGGTATACATCACGATCTAGAACATAGATCCGACGGACGAAGCGTTATAGCCGCCATTCCCAAGGATAAGTTGCAGGGCGGACTTTTGGTCGAGATTAGTGACCCTGAACGAGTGAACCAGTCAGGCCAGGTTCGTAATCTTTTAGGGATCGATCCATCAAATGGAACGATCGCTATTGCGGGGCAGGCAAAGGCTGGATGGTCGTTGCGCTTTTGCACCCGAGACCCTCAGGCGGCTCGCGCCGATCTCATTGCCAGTTGCACGGCACTTCGCGAGTCGATCGAAGAGGCTGGGCAAACGCTTCTTGCAGTCGTTTACATAAGCTGCCTTGCGCGCGGCCAGCATTTGTTTTCCCAAGCAGGCCTTGAAGCTCAGTGGGTTCAACATTATCTTCAAGCACCGGTATTGATCGGATTTCAGGCTAATGGTGAAATCCATGAAAATC
>JACCED010313229.1_pt1 | contig 11456 bp, 9 predicted proteins | sample 7455021 | NCBI WGS metagenome assembly JACCED01 (sample SAMN15323456, study PRJNA562643) | freshwater metagenome | isolation source: river surface water | place: USA:Blue River Watershed | collected 2017-08-19
ACCTCCTCTTCGACCTTTGGGAACGAAGGAGAGGCGAGCGGACCATCAGGTCGGTCTGAGTGCTTTGGATACATCACGGCTTTCGAAGAAGTTCTAGAACTTAACAATGTTAATCTAGAGGCCTGCAAACTCGGAGACTAAATAAGTGAACGCTTCAAAACCAGAACCACTCAGACCGGCCAGTATTCCGGAAAAGGCCACCGTCGACGGCCTTGAGGCCAAGTGGGTGCCTAGCTGGGAAAGCAACCAAACCTTTGCGTTCAATGCAAATGCGGCCAAGGAAAACATCTTCTCGGTCGATACTCCACCGCCAACCGCCTCTGGCTCTTTGCACGTTGGGCACGTTTTTAGCTACACCCACACCGACGTAGTTGCCCGTTACCAGCGCATGCTGGGTAAAGACGTCTTCTACCCGATGGGCTGGGATGACAATGGCTTGCCGACTGAGCGACGGGTCCAGAACTACTACGGAGTACGCTGCGACCCAACCCTGCCTTATGTCGAGAATTTCACTCCCCCTTACGAAGGCGGAGATAACAAGAGCTCAAAGGCCGCTGATCAGCTTCCGATTTCGAGAAGAAACTTCATCGAACTTTGTGAACGGCTAACCGAAGAAGACGAGAAAGCATTCGAGAACCTCTGGCGCGACTTAGGTATCTCGGTGGACTGGGCGCAGACCTACCGCACTATTTCTAAGGAAGCTCAGCAGGTATCGCAGGCGGCGTTCCTAAACAATCTCGCCCGCGGCGAGGCTTATCAGGCCATGGCCCCTACTCTTTGGGATGTCACTTTCCGCACCGCTGTCGCTCAGGCGGAACTCGAAGACCGCGAGATGCCCGGTGCTTATCACCGGATCGGATTCGATGGACCGGATGGCAAGATCTTCATTGAAACCACCCGACCGGAGCTGATCCCGGCCTGTGTCGCACTGGTTGCACACCCAGACGATGAGCGCTACCAGCCGCTATTCGGGAAGACAGCTAAGACTCCGCTGTTCGGTGTCGAGGTGCCAATCGTTGCTCACCGACTTGCCCAGAAGGACAAAGGTTCGGGCATTGCGATGATTTGCACCTTTGGTGACGTAACTGACGTGATCTGGTGGCGAGAACTAAATCTTCCGAACCGAGCAATCATCGGGTTTGACGGCCGAATCGTTCCAGATGCACCAGAGGTGATTGCCCAAAGCAAGGGTGCAGCGCTTTTTGCGGAACTAGCTGGAAAGACTGTTTTTTCTGCCAAAGAGATATTGGTAGCGGCTCTCAAGGAATCCGGCGACATGATTGGCGAAGCTCAGCCAATTAGCCACCCAGTGAAGTTCTTTGAAAAGGGTGACAAGCCGCTAGAGATCGTCTCTACTCGTCAGTGGTACATCACTAACGGCGGCAAAGATAAAGAGCTTTCCCAACAGCTGATTTCAAAGGGCCGTGAACTTGAATTCCACCCAGGTTTCATGCGGGTTCGTCTTGAAGACTGGATCAATGGCCTAAATGGGGACTGGCTAATCTCACGTCAGCGCTTCTTCGGGGTCCCAATCCCGGTTTGGTACAAGTTGGACTCAGCCGGTAATCCACTATTCGACGAGCGAATCCTTCCAACCCTGGAACAGCTTCCAATTGACCCAAGCTCGGATGTTCCAGCTGGCTTTACTGAAGATCAACGCGGAAAACCCAACGGATTCATCGGTGAGCTAGACATCATGGACACTTGGGCCACGTCATCACTGACACCGCAGTTGGCTGGTGGCTGGCTTTCAAAGCCAGAGCAGTTTGCAAAGGTCTTCCCATTTGACCTGCGCCCCCAGGGTCAGGACATCATCAGAACCTGGCTGTTCTCTACCCTGCTGAGAAGCGAATTGGAACACGGGGTCTTGCCGTGGAAGAACGCCGCCATATCTGGTTGGATTTTGGACCCGGATCGCAAGAAGATGTCCAAGTCCAAAGGCAATGTGGTGGTTCCGAATGAACTTTTGGAAACTCATGGTTCTGACGCAGTTCGCTACTGGGCAGCCAGCGCCAGGCTTGGTACTGACGCTGCTTTCGACGAGGGCCAGATGAAAATTGGTCGCCGGCTTGCAAATAAGCTTCTCAATGCAGGTCGCTTCGCCCTCAGCTTCGAGCTACCTAAGGGTGTCACCGAGGTTACAGAACCAGTCGATAAGGCGATGCTGGCAGCGCTGCGCGAGGTCGTCGAAAGCGCAACCAAAGCATTTGATGCATACGACCACACCAAGGCCTTGGAGACCACAGAAACCTTCTTCTGGACCTTCACCGATGACTACCTTGAACTGGTCAAGGAACGCGCCTATGGGAATGCCGGGCAGTCTGCGCAGGAAATTGGCTCCGCGGTAATCGCGCTTCGCGAAGCACTCGCAATCCTGGTGAGACTATTCGCACCGTTCATTCCTTTTGCTGCTGAAGAAGTTTGGAGCTGGTGGCAACAGGGTTCGGTCCACCTCAGCCCGTGGCCCAAGACCTCAGAGATTGCCTTCGATGACGCCAGCCTGATGCAGGTTGCCAGCAGTGCTTTGGTGCAGATTCGCAAGTCAAAGTCAGACGCCAAGCTATCGATGAAGGCCGAGATCAAGACCGCAACACTGACCGGATCAAAAGAACTCGCGCTGATTGCTGACGATCTGAAGTCGGTCGGCAAGATTGCCGAATTGAAGTTGCTCATTGGCAACGAATTGACACTTTCGGACTTGGAGTTCGCCTCGGAGGAATAGCATTTTGGGATGACTAATCCCCTAATGCAGGCATCGTCCCTCGACAACGAACTTCCCGATTTTGCGAATCTTCGCGATGAGCACTATCTACCGGCCTTTGAGCACGCGGTTGCTGAGCACAATAAAGAAATTGCTGCAATCTTGGCGCAGCCAGAAGTCACCTTCGAGAACACTATCGAGGCGCTAGAGCGCTCGGCTGGACTGCTGAGCAGCATGCTGATGGTCTTCTACAACAAGACCTCTAGCGATACCAACGAAACTCTTCAAGCCCTAGAAGCTGAAATCGGACCAAGGCTGGCTGCCCACGAAGACAGCATTCGACTAAACCCAGCGCTCTACTCCCGGATTACCGAACTTGACGCCAAGCGAACAGAGCTTGGTCTAGATGCTGCAAGCGATCGCCTGTTGAGCAAGTATCTCGAGGACTTCAACTTCGCTGGCGCAGGGCTAAGCGAGGCATCTCGTAAGCGAGTAGCAGAGATCAACGAACGTTTGAGCGCCCTAGAAGCCGAATTCGACAAGCGACTTTTAGCAGATACGAATGATTTGGCTGTTGAACTGCCGGATGACAGCAGATTGTCGGGACTGACCAAGGATGAAATCGATAGCCTTGCGCAGGCAGCTACCGAACGCGGAAAAACTGGTTTTGTGATCCCGCTTTTGAACTACTCGGGACACCCGCTGATTGCCTCTCTAGAGGACAGAGACCTTCGCAGAGAGCTAATGGAGCGAACCTTGTCCCGCGGCTCACGCGGCAATGCCAACGACACCAGCAGCGTTATTAGGGAACTTCTGGATTTACGTCGCGAAAAAGCTGCACTGTTTGGATTCTCAAACTACGCGCAATATGTGTTGACCCAGCAGACTGCTAAGAGTCCGGCCCGAGTGCACGAAGTTCTTCGCAAGATCGCTCCAGTGGCAAAGCGCAACGCGGTGGCAGAAGGTGAAGTCTTGGCATCGCTGATGCAGCGCGAGGTCGGAGCTTCAGATTTGCAATCCTGGGACTGGGATCGCTACACCGAGCAGCAGCGCAAAGAGAAGTACTCGATCGACACTTCCGTCCTGAAGCCTTACTTTGAGCTCAACCGTGTCCTAGAGGATGGTGTGTTCTTTGCCGCCGGCAAGCTGTACGGCCTGAAGTTCACCAGGCGTCCAGACCTAGTTGCCTACCATCCGGATGCCAACGTCTACCAAGTCGACTACGAGGATGGTTCTCGTTGCGGTCTTTACATCTTTGACCCATACGCTCGTCCTTCTAAGCGCGGTGGCGCTTGGATGAACAACCTGGTTGACCAATCACATTTGCTGGGTAAATTGCCAGTGGTTGTGAACAACATGAACATTCCAAAACCAGCCGCTGGTAATCCCTCACTGATGACGCTGGATGAGGTGACCACCTTGTTCCACGAGTTTGGTCACACACTGCACGGCTTGCTCTCCAATGTGAAGTACCCGCGGTTCTCGGGCACCAGTGTTGAGCGTGACTTTGTGGAGTTCCCTTCTCAGGTGAACGAGATGTGGATGCTTTGGCCTGAAGTCTTGGAAAACTACGCAATTCACCACAAGACTGGGGAGAAGCTTTCGCTGGAATGGATCGCCAAGCTCCAAGCCACCGAGACTTTCAACCAGGGTCATGCCACCACGCACTACCTACAAGCGGCAATTCTCGACCTAGCGATGCACGAAGCCAGCGAGACTCCCCAGGATTTGGCAGAGTTTGAAGCTCAGGCGATCAAGGATTACGGTCTGGATTATCAAGTCGTTCCTACTCGTTATCGCCCGAACTACTTCGCGCACATCTTCGCTGGTGGTTACTCAGCTGGATACTACGGTTACATCTGGTCTGAGGTCTTGGATGCCGAGAGCGTGGATTGGTACAAAGCTCAGGGTGGGCTCAGCCGTGAAAACGGTCAAAGGTTCGCAGACGCTTTGCTATCCCGCGGTGGCGAGACTGACTCGATGGAGTTAGTAAGGGAGCTGCTCGGTCGTGAACCAGAGATTACGCCGCTTCTAAAGCGTCGTGGTCTGCTCTAGGACTTTTTACCGAATATCCAGACGATAACACCGGACACCAGCGCCCAGAAGGCACCGCCAATTCCCAATATGGTTACGCCGGCGGCGCCTATCACGAAGGTGACAACGCCAGGTAGTCGAGTCGCTTCGTCTGTCACAGCGCCCTTTATCGCATTGGCAAAGGTGTTGATTAGAGCTATGCCAGCAAGCGAAAGCAACAGCTCGCGTGGCACGGCCAAGACAAAAGCGGCAAATGGTGCCGCAAATAGTGCGAAGAGCATGTAGACCACGCCACCCCAGCTGGACGCAATCCAGCGCTTGGTGGGATCTTTTGCCGCGTTTGAGTCAGCATTAAGTGCCGCGGTGATTGCAGCCAAATTCAAACCAAAACCACCGAACAGGCTGGTAATCAAAGAGGCTGAACCGGTAGCGGCGAATACCTTTCCAGCCGGTACCTGGTAACCAAGCGAGGACATAATTGCTAAGCCTGGAAGGTTTTGACTAGCCATGGTGATCAGGTAGAGCGGGATACCGATGGCAATGATGGCTGCCACTTCAAATTGCGGCATCACAATTCCAAGCTCTGGCCAGAAACTGCCTACGCTGGCATCACTAGCCTCTGAGGACGTTCCGATCAGCACAAATCCCAGGGCAATAGCGATTGGCGTTGCCCAAAGCGGAAAGAATCTATTGACAATGAACCAAGTCGCAACCACGGGCAATATCAACAAGGGAAACTGAACCGCGGAATGAACCGTTGCCAAGACGAACGGGAATATAACTCCCGCCAACATCGCAGCTGATATCTGCGGTGGAATCTTCCGAACCAGTGTACCCAGGGCTGGCCAAAGACCAGTTATCACAATCAGAAGGCTGGATACCATAAAAGCGCCAACGGCGAGGTTAAAACTCAAGCCAAGTCCGGCACTCGCTGCCAGGAACGCTGCACCAGGTGTGCTCCAAACCACGCTGATCGGCATCTTGAGCCAAACGCTCAGGGCGATGGACATAACTCCATAGCCGATCAACATTATGGTCAAGGCAGTTGAGATCTGTGAGTTTGAGGCCCCCATTGCTGCCAGGCCGGCGATCGCAATAGCGAATGTAGCAACGGAACCGGTTATCGAAGCAACTGTGCCCGCTATAAAAGGGGCTAGCCGCTGAGATTGGAGATTGATTTTGCTACCTAAGCAGTCTTGTCTTTGAGGCGCTGTGGCAGTGGCTGCACCTGTGGCAAAGTCTTGTTCTCGACAATCTGCTCGGTGATTACCACTCGGCCCTGCTCGGTGGATCCTGGGAGTTCAAACATAATTGGGCCAAGCACTTCTTCCAATATGGCTCTTAGACCTCTGGCGCCAGTGTCGCGAGAAACCGCTAGGTCGGCAATCTTCTCGATGGCTGCCGGCTCAAACTCCAATTCAAAGCCGTCAATTTCGAACATCCGCTGATACTGCTTGATCAGCGCATTTTTCGGCTCGGTCAAAATCGAAATCAAGGCTGGCTTGTCTAGCTGTTCCACGGTTGCAATGACCGGCAATCGGCCAATGAACTCAGGGATCAAACCAAACTTGCGAAGATCTTCTGGCTGAACCTGCCTAAAGACATCCTGGTTTTCGGTTTTTTCCTTTAGTGGTGAACCAAAACCAATGCCCTTCTTGCCGGTACGCTCCCCCACGATGGTCTCGAGACCCGCAAAAGCACCGGCCACAATGAACAAAACATTAGTGGTGTCGATTTGAATGAATTCTTGCTGCGGGTGCTTGCGGCCGCCCTGTGGTGGGACAGATGCGACCGTACCCTCAAGAATCTTGAGCAAAGCCTGCTGGACACCTTCGCCCGAAACGTCTCTGGTAATTGATGGGTTCTCAGCCTTGCGGGAGATCTTGTCGATCTCATCGATATAGATGATGCCGGTCTCAGCCTTTTTTGGATCGTAATCCGCAGCCTGCAAAAGTTTTAGCAGAATGTTTTCGACATCTTCACCGACGTATCCGGCCTCGGTCAGTGCGGTGGCGTCTGCGACTGCAAATGGGACATTTAGTCGCTTCGCCAAGGTCTGAGCTAAGTAGGTTTTACCGCAACCAGTTGGGCCCATTAGCAAGATGTTGGATTTAGCAATTTCGATGTCGTCGTGGCTCTTACCGCCGCGAGTAAGAGTTCCGGTCGCTCGGATGCGCTTGTAGTGGTTGTAAACTGCAACCGCCAACTGCTTCTTGGCATTGTCCTGGCCGATCACACACTCATCAAGAAAGGCCTTGATCTCGCGCGGGTTAGGAAGATCGAGCGATTCGGTAGATTCTTTGGCCTGAGCGCCAAGCTCTTCTTCGACAATCTCATTGCAGAGCTCAACACACTCATCGCAGATGTAGACCGAGGCTGGACCTGCGATTAGCTTTCGCACCTGGCGCTGGCTCTTGCCACAGAAGGTGCACTTCAGCAGTTCGCTGGTCTCACTCAATGTCATGCAAAAACCCTATATCGGGTTGCAGACTTTTTGCGGGAGGTTGGAGGACTTTTTAGCCCTTGCGGGAAGTCAGGACTTGGTCGATTAGACCGTATTCCAAAGCTTCTTGCGCGGTGAGAATCTTGTCTCGGTCAATGTCCTTATTGACCTTTGCCAAATCCTGACCGGTGTGCTTTGCCAAAGTGTGCTCTAGCCACTCGCGCATACGCATGATCTCTTTGGCCTGAATTTCGATGTCTGAGGCCTGACCGGAGCCGCCACCACCGGTAGCAGGCTGGTGAATCAAAACTCGGGCATTTGGTAGCGCAAGACGCTTGCCTTTTGCACCAGCCGCCAAAAGCACAGCCGCAGCGGATGCTGCTTGGCCTAGACAGACGGTTTGAATCTGAGGCTTGATGTACTGCATAGTGTCGTAGATTGCAGTTAGCGCGGTAAAGGAACCACCTGGAGAGTTGATGTACATCGTGATGTCGCGATCTGGATCTTGAGATTCCAAGACCAAAAGCTGAGCCATGATGTCGTCGGCGGAAGCGTCATCAACCTGTACACCCAAGAACACAATGCGGTCTTCAAACAACTTGGTGTATGGGTTGTGTCGCTTGAATCCGTATGAAGTGCGCTCTTCAAATTCCGGCAGGATGTAGCGTGACTGAGGCATCGGAATGCGACCCGCGGCTGATTCTAGATAAGTCATCTTTTAGGCCTTTCCTACGCCGGTTGAACGATTTGCAAATTCTTGAATGTGGTCAATAAAGCCGTACTCGAGGGCCTCCTGAGCCGTGAACCAACGGTCACGATCGCCATCTTGCATGACCTGCTCAACTGTCTTACCGGTTTGCTCGGCGGTAATTGAGGCGAGTTGACGCTTCATTGACATGATTAGCTCGGCCTGAGTCTGGATGTCAGAAGCGGTACCGCCAAAGCCACCGTGTGGCTGGTGCAGTAGCACCCGGGTGTTAGGAGTGGCATATCTCTTGCCCTTTGCACCGGAGGTAAGCAAGAACTGGCCCATCGAGGCACACATGCCGATACCGACGGTGACGATGTCATTTGGCACGTACTGCATGGTGTCGTAGATTGCCATGCCGGCGGTAATCGAGCCACCTGGAGAGTTGATGTAAAGGAAGATGTCCTTTTCGGCATCCTCTGCGGCTAGCAAAAGGATTTTTGCGCAAATCTCATTGGCGTTGTCATCGCGAACTTCGCTACCCAACCAGACGATTCGGTCCTTGAGCAACCTGTCAAAAACGCCGTGACCTAGATTTTGTGGCTCTGCCATTGCAACTCCTTAGCTGACAAGACACAAAGATAGCTTCGGTTTGGCTAAAAACTCGGCATGTTCGCCGTTGGCGTTAGCCTTCGACCGAGACCTTGTTTCCCTTGGCGTCGGTAATCTCGGCGTGAGCCACCAGTGCGTCCACTGCCTTGCGACGAGATAGCTCGTCAACAAACATTGGAACCTGGCCGGCATTGGCCACCTGCTTGATGAATTCGTTCGGGTCCATACCGTAGTTACGGCTCTGGAAGGCTAGGTACTCGATAAGTTCCTGGTCCTCAACCTTGATACCCTCAGCATCGACAACTGCATCTAGCAATAGCTGAACGCGGAAGTTCTTCTCGGTCTCTTCAAGCACCTCAACGCGGTGAGGGTCATCCATAGCCTTACCCTCTTGCTCAAGGTGGTGGTCGACCTCGCGCTTCACGGCTTCGTCAGAAACTGGAATCTTTGCCTTCTCCACCAACTGGTCTACGATCTGGTCGCGGGCCTGCAAAATCTGCTTGCGAACAAAGTTCTGCTCTAGCTTCTTCTCGATGTCAGCCTTTAGCTCGTCCAAGGTGTCGAACTCACTGGCAAGTTGCGCAAAAGCGTCATCAGCCTTAGGAAGCTCGCGCTCCTTTATGGCGTTCAGGGTTACGGTAACCTCAGCCTCGCTGCCCGCCTGGTCACCACCGACCAGCTTGGAGCGGAAGGTGGTGGTCTCACCGGCGGTCAAAGTCTCAAGAGCCTCGTCGATTCCGTCTAGCAACTGACCGGAGCCGATCTCGTAAGAGATGTCCTTAGCGGTGTCGATCTGAGTGCCACCGATAGCAGCACTGAGGTCGATAGAGGTAAAGTCGCCGTGCTTAGCGGGACGATCAACAGTCTTCAAGGTTCCAAAGCGAGCACGAAGTGCATCGAGCTCGGTTTCGATATCCAGCTTGGCAATCTTGACCGCATCAACCTTCACCTTCAAGCCCTTGTATTCAGGAAGCTTGAACTCTGGACGAACCTCAACCTCTAGCTCTACGACAAGGTCGTTTGCTGGCTCTTGAGCATTCGGTGCGCTCTTGATGTCTGCCTGCGGAGTGGAAAGTGGCTTTAGGTTTTCCTTGATTAGAGCCTGACGGTAAAAGTCATCTAGACCATCGTTGACGGCCTGCGCGATGATGGCATCCTTGCCCACACGCTGGTCAAGGATGGTGGCTGGAACCTTACCCTTGCGGAAACCTGGGATGTTCACCTGAGCAGAAACGGTCTCGTAGGCCTGCTCCAGGGCTGGCTTGAAGCCAGCCTGATCTACGGTGATTGTCAGCTTTACGCGAGTCGGGTTTAGGCGCTCAACAGTGGTCTTCACTTTTTCTCCATGGATTAATTGGCAGAACTTACTTACGTGGTCGGGATGACAGGATTTGAACCTGCAACCCCCTGTACCCAAAACAGGTGCGCTACCAAATTGCGCTACATCCCGGAGGTTGTTGCAACCCTTGAGTTGCAAACCAGAACACTCTACCCCATAGAATGGGTTCGCGTCTAACGCTTCGCGAGTGTAGCTCAATGGTAGAGCCTCAGTCTTCCAAACTGATTACGCGGGTTCGATTCCCGTCACTCGCTCCAAATCAGGCCTGGCAGCTCGAGCAGAAATACAATTTCCTGGTTGCCATTAGTTCAATCGAAATCAAATTGCCACACTCGCGGCAAGCCAAACCTTCGCGTTTATAAACGTAATACCGTTCATCTTTTTTGGTTTTTGCCTTCATAAAACCTTCACGAGTGAGCATAAATCCGGTTTTGACACCCAGTGGCATCAAAGCAACCGCATCCAGCCAAAGCGCTTCAACCACTTCCCTGGGCACCAATTTGCCCGGCGTGTGAGGGTTTAGGTTGGCGCGGAACAGCAATTCGGCACGGTAAACATTTCCGATTCCAGAGATGACAGATTGATCCATTAGTAACTGCCCTATCGAAACCCCGGATTTAGCCACCTTCTCAACGAAGTGCCGCATATCTGCCTTTGGGTCTAGTGGATCTGGGCCCAACCGATTTAGAACCTGCAGATACTGCTCTTTACTCAACAGCTCGCAAGCGGTTGGGCCTCGCAGATCAGCAAGTTGACCATTTGCCACAAACCTGGCGCGCACTGCACCCTTAGGCTCGGGCAGCTCTTCGGGCCGTGTGAACTGCCACTTTCCGTAGATGCCGAGGTGGATGCGCAAGATGGCCGGCTCGAATTGCAGAAAAAGCTGTTTACCTACTGCTTTAGCCTCAATCAACTTGCTGCCATCGATTAGCTTCGAATCCGAAAATCTCCCCTGAGGCGAACTGACAGAAACAATCTGGCCGGCGAAGTTCTTTTTGAAATGGTTCGCGGTCCGATGGACGGTATGACCTTCTGGCATTTAGTTAATAGACGATTTCGCCAGTTTGCTCATAGGTCGCGATCTTGCCGATCCTGCGAACGTGACGCTCATCGTTCGAGAAGTCTTGCGCTACAAAGATCTTTACCAACTCCAGCACCTGAGCTTGACTGTGTTGTCGTGCACCAAGTGCGCAGACATTTGCGTCATTGTGATCGCGGGCGAGTGCCGCGGTGTCGGTGTTCCAAATCAGGGCAGCGCGCACGCCTGGCACCTTATTGGCTGCAATTTGCTCGCCATTTCCCGAACCGCCCAGCACAATACCCAAAGCCTGAACCCCGGCCGCCTGGTCGGCAACTACCGCCTCAGCTGCCGCAATGCAGAAACCTGGGTAATCATCTAGCGCGTCGTAAACCCTTGGACCGTGATCAACAAGTTCGTGGCCGAGCTCTGAGAGTTCAGCAACCAAGAAGGCGCTGAGTTCCATGCCGGCGTGGTCGGTCGCGATGTGAATACGCATAGCGCTCCTAAATCTTTGGAGTGAGGGCAGCTACCAAGTTTTCCACTTGGTTGCTGCGAATCAAGATTACTTCTCCGGCAAAGGTTTTGATCTCCAATGCTGGCCCCTTCGAGGGAACAAAG
>JACCED010839788.1_pt1 | contig 11456 bp, 13 predicted proteins | sample 7455021 | NCBI WGS metagenome assembly JACCED01 (sample SAMN15323456, study PRJNA562643) | freshwater metagenome | isolation source: river surface water | place: USA:Blue River Watershed | collected 2017-08-19
ACAAAGGCAGCCGCCAGATTGATCGCTGTCGTTGTCTTGCCGACCCCGCCCTTTTGGTTGACCACCGCAAGAATGCGAGGCGTTGATGGGGCAACAAATTCAGACATGACGAAGGCCCCTCAGAAACAGGATCGAAGACCGGCTATCGGTAACACTTGTGACGCGGTCAAGGTCAAATCGCCATGCCTTCTCAGCCTCGACAATCTCAGCCTCCACTGTGGCGCCCTTCATAAAGGCGCAGATGCCGCCCGGGCGAACATGTCTGAACCCAAAAGCACATAAAGATTGCAGCGGCGCGAGCGCTCTCGCTGACACGACGCAAGCGTTCTGCGCTGCGAGATCTTCGATCCGTGACGGGTAGACTGCCGCAGAAAGTCCAAGCTGACGAATACATTCGCCCAGAAACACTCCCTTCCGACGGTCGCTTTCCACCAGAGAAACCCGCATTTCTGGCATCGCCTCGGCGGCCAAAATCGCAACGACTATGCCCGGGAAACCGCCCCCACTCCCCAAATCAAGCCATGTTCTCTGGTCAGGCCTAGCAATCTGAAAGAGCTGAATGGAATCAAGGATATGCCGGTGCCATATGTCACCGATTGTCGACTTGGCGACGACATTGATCGACGGATTCCACTTTTCTACAAGCCGTTCGAACTGGACGAGCCGGTCAAGGCTAATGTCCGAGACGCCGCCCCGCACGCCAATTGCGCGCTCTATTTCATGAGGACGCATCATCGCCCGGCGGCCGCACGTCTGGCCTTCTTGATATGCGCAAGAATAAGGGCGAGCGCCGCCGGCGTCATGCCTTCAATGCGCGACGCCTGCGCCAGCGTTTCGGGCCGCCGCAAGAACAGCTTACCAGCCAGCTCCCCCGAAAGACCTGGGAGGCCGCGATACTCCAGGTCTGGTGGGATCAGCGTCTCTTCCTCACGGCGCATGGCGGCAATGTCATTCTCTTGCCGGTCAAGGTACTGCTGATAAAGCGCATCATTCTCAATCTGCGTGCGGATTGCCGGATCAATCGTGGCGGCTTCGGGCTGCAGCGCATTGATTTGCTCACGCGTCACCTCGGGCATCGACAACAAACGCAGCAAGGTGCGACGCCCGCTGTCCATGTTGACGTTGATACCCGCCGCACGAAGTTCTTTAGGGCTAAAGCTGCTGTTCGACAGAATCTCCCGGCCAGCCTCAAGTGCCGTGATCTTTTGCTCGAAGGCCGCCATGCGATCTGGTCGTACGCAGCCCAGCCCAACGCCCATAGGTGTCAGGCGCTGATCCGCATTATCCGCCCGCAGGGCAAGCCTGAACTCGGCCCGCGATGTAAACATACGATAGGGTTCGGTCACGCCGCGATGAATAAGATCATCGATCAACACGCCAATATAGCTGTCAGCGCGCCCAAACAGGATCTTCTCACCGCCCCGCGCATAACTGGCAGCGTTAAGTCCAGCGACCAACCCCTGCGCAGCCGCCTCTTCATAACCCGTTGTGCCATTGATTTGGCCCGCAAAAAACAGGCCCTCCAAGTCACGCGTCATCAGCGTCTGGGTCAGATCGCGAGGATCAAAGAAATCATATTCGATCGCATAGGCTGGCTGGAGGATTTTGACATCCTCAAGGCCCACAATCGATCTCACATAAGCCTCTTGGACCTCCAGCGGCAAGGAAGAGGAAATACCATTGGGGTAAATCGTGTCGTCATCCAGTCCTTCTGGCTCCAGAAAGATCTGATGCGATGTCTTGTCGGCAAATCGAACGACCTTGTCTTCGATCGACGGGCAGTACCGCGGGCCAACACCTTCGATATGACCGCCGTACATCGCGGATAGGTGGATGTTCTTGCGGATGATTTCATGGGTCGCCTCATTGGTATGGGTCACACCACACGACACCTGTCGAACCACCGGTCCGGCGCTCATAAAGGAGAACAAGGACGGCTCGTCATCACCGGGCTGCTCTTCGGTCCGCGACCAGTCAATGGTCTTGCCGTCGAGTCTGGGCGGGGTCCCCGTCTTCAGTCGCCCGGTCTTCAAGCCGAGATCGCTCATCTGATCAGCAAGCTTGATCGAGGGCAAATCCCCCATCCTGCCGCCAGAGGTACGGCTGGTTCCAATATGAATCAGGCCGTGAAGAAACGTTCCGGCCGTCAGAATTCCAGACCGGCCAGAAATAACGCTTCCATCCGCCAACTCAACACCCGCAAACCGACCGGAGTCGAGCGTGAGGCCCGTGACCTCTCCCTCAATCACCGTCAGGTTCTCTTCTTTGGCAAGAAGCCCTTGAATCGCCTCGCGGTACAGTTTGCGATCTGTTTGCGCCCGCGGCCCCTGAACGGCCGGCCCCTTTCGCCGGTTCAACAGTCTGAACTGAATCCCGGCGCGATCTGCAGCGCGCGCCATAACGCCATCAAGGGCGTCTATCTCACGCACGAGGTGGCCCTTTCCCAGGCCCCCAATCGCCGGATTGCAGGACATCACGCCGATACCCGCCCGACGCAAAGAGATCAGCGCAGTCGACGCGCCCATGCGGGCAGCTGCCGCAGCCGCTTCCGTGCCGGCATGCCCGCCCCCAATGACGATGACATCAAAATGTTTCACGTGAAACATCCTCACTTTCCGATACAGAACCGCGAGAAAATCTCTTCAAGCAGATCTTCCACACCAACCTTGCCAATCATCATTTCCAGCGACACCGAAGCCGCGTGAATCTCCGCCGCCGCAAGCTCCACCCCGGCATCAGCCCGCAGCACAGCCTGAGCAGACTCCAAAGAGGCCATCGCACCGAGCAGGGCGCTGCGCTGACGCTCTCGAATCACAAGACTCGAGCCGGATACGCGCTCACCAAGTACATTTCCTATCCGCGAGATCAAGTTATCAATCCCCGCTCCCGTCTTGCCCGAAACCGCAAGGCCCTCGGAAGACCGAAGATCCCCCTTCGCAAGAACCACAATATCATCCTTTTCCGGCAAAAGCGGCAACGCCTCATCGCCCTCCTTAAGGAAAATCCGCAAGTCGGCCCCGCGCGCACGGTCCAGCCCGCGCGCAATCCCAATCTGCTCCACCCGGTCGTCAGACAAGCGCAGCCCCGCCGTATCCAACAAAGTGACCGCCAAACCGTGGATCTCCATGCGCACCTCGATCACATCGCGCGTCGTACCCGCAATGTCCGATGTAATCGCAGCCTCCCGCCCGGCCAGAGCATTCAGCAGCGTCGACTTGCCGACATTTGGCGCACCCACAATCGCCACCTCAAAGCCGTCCTTGATGCGCTCTGCAGCCAAGGCGCCAGCCAACTCCCGGCTAACCCCATCCCGAACACCACTCAAAAGCCGGACAACCTCGTCCGAGACCTCTTCTGGCACATCTTCATCAGAAAAATCGATGGTGACAGCCAAGAGCGCCGAAGCGCGGACCAGATCCGCGCGCCAAAGCTGGGCTTTCCGCCCCAGATCACCCGACATCACCGCGATGGCTTGGCGCCGCTGGGCTTCGGTCTCCGCGTCGATCAGATCAGCCAGACCTTCGATCTGCGTCAGATCCATCCGCCCATTTTCAAGCGCGCGCCGGCTGAATTCGCCCGGCTCCGCCAGCCGCAATCCCGGTTGCTCGGCCAAAGCCCGCAACACCGCCCGAACCGTCGCCGTGCCGCCATGAATCTGCAACTCAACGCAGGGTTCCCCGGTAAAGCTCGCCCCGGCCTCAAACACCAGCACAAGCGCCTCGTCCAGCACCCGCCCCTCATGGCGAACCCGGCGAACCCCAGCCTTGCGGGGTGCGGGCAATCCACCACACAGCGCCTCGGCGGCGACCCAGGCTTGATCACCAGACACCCGAATGACGGCAACGCCCGCTTTCCCCCGGGCGCTTGCCAGGGCGAATACTGTGTCCATCATTCAACCCCTTGAAAGTAAACGAGGATCAGGCGTTCATAGACTCAAAGAACTCACCGTTCGACTTGGTCTGCTTCAGCTTTGAGATCAGGAATTCAATCGCATCCGTGGTCCCCATCGGGTTCAGAATCCGCCGCAAGACATAGGTCTTCTGCAGATCCAGCTTATCCACCAACAGATCTTCCTTCCGGGTCCCCGATTTCAGAATATCAATCGCCGGGAACACGCGCTTGTCCGCAACCTTGCGGTCCAGCACGATCTCGCTGTTGCCGGTGCCCTTGAATTCTTCAAAGATCACCTCGTCCATCCGGCTTCCGGTGTCGATCAAGGCCGTCGCAATAATCGTCAGCGACCCGCCTTCCTCAATGTTCCGCGCCGCACCAAAGAACCGCTTGGGCCGCTGCAACGCGTTGGCATCCACACCGCCGGTCAGAACCTTGCCGCTCGACGGCACCACCGTGTTGAACGCGCGCCCAAGCCGGGTGATCGAATCCAACAAGATCACCACGTCGCGCTTGTGCTCGACCAGACGCTTGGCCTTCTCAATCACCATCTCCGCCACGGCCACGTGGCGCGTCGCCGGTTCGTCAAAGGTCGAGGACACCACTTCACCGCGCACACTGCGCTGCATATCGGTCACTTCCTCGGGCCGTTCGTCGATCAACAGCACGATCAAATAGCACTCCGGGTGATTGGTCGCGATCGAATGGGCGATGTTTTGCAACAGCACCGTCTTACCCGTCCGCGGCGGTGCCACGATCAGGGCGCGCTGACCTTTCCCGATCGGGCAGACCAGATCAATGATCCGAGCCGAGCGGTCCTTCACCGTCGGGTCTTCAATCTCCATCTTCAGCCGCTCATCAGGGTAAAGCGGCGTCAGGTTGTCGAAGTGCACCTTGTGGCGCGCCTTCTCGGGATCATCAAAGTTGATCTTCGTCGCCTTGATCAGGCTGAAATAGCGCTCATTCTCGCGCGGCGCCTGAATGACGCCCTCAATGGAATCCCCCGTCCGCAGCGAAAACTGCCGGATCATCTCGGGACCCACATAGATATCATCCGGTCCCGGCAGATAGTTGGCCGAGGGGCTGCGCAAGAACCCAAACCCGTCCTGCAACACTTCCAACACACCGTCGCCGCCGATTTCCCAGCCTTCCTCGGCATGCTCTTTCAAGATCGAGAACATCATCTCGCCCTTGCGCATCGACGGCGCGTTCTCAATCTCCCATTCTTCGGCCATCGCCAGCAACTCAGCCGGCGTCTTTGCCTTCAGATCAGCAAGATTCAAATGCTCGACAGTCATCGAAGTCCCCTCAGCTCGCCCAAGTCAGGCGATCAGCATATCGGTATACAGGAAAGCGCTTCCGGCCGGACGGCCCACGCATAATCCGGCCATACGGCGGCAACTGGCCCGAGTCAAGTTTTCAGAACTTGAGGATCACCGCAAAGACGATCAACAGCATAAAGACCGTCGGAACTTCGTTCATCATGCGGTACTGCCGCCCCGACAGCAGGTTCTCACCCGCCAAAAACGCCTTGCGACGCGCCGCGAGCCACATGTGAAACACCGTCATGGCCACAACCGAGACCGCCTTGACCCAAACCCAAGCCTCGCTCCAGACCACAATCCCCGGCGTCAACACCAGTGCCAATCCAAGAACCCAGGTCGCAATCATCGCAGGGTTCATAATTGCGCGCAGAAGCAACCGTTCCTGATGCTGGAACAACTGATCCATCTCGCTGCCAGCCACCACACCTTGCTTCTTCAGGCCCTCAACATGGTAGACATACAGCCGGGGCAGGTAAAACAGGCCCGCCATCCACGAGATGACAGACACGACATGCAACGCCTTGGTCCAAAGATACCAGTCCGCCAAAAACCCACCCATCTGATCCCTACCCATTCTCTTTGCTTTTCTTCTTCTTAAAGAAATAGAGTCTTAATGGAAGATGAAGATGTAGAGGCTGTGGGTATCGGAACAGCTGACATCATCCCCAAATCTGCCCACAAGCAAAACCCTGTGGAAAACAATTGACCAAGTCTGTTCCAAGCAAAATATGCCTTATAAGTCAGATAATTAACAGAAATTTCTACCCACAGAGAGGCATTGCATCGCCCTTGGATAACGCCCTATCCCAACCCCGGCTGGCCTGTTGTCCTCATGTGGACAATCCCTGTCATTCATCTTGACAAGACCGCAGTTGCCAACACCTTGTCGTCCAAGCGCCCCGCAGCGGCCACTCATCCCCAAATTCCGTAGTAACTTATCCACAGCCATGTCCCGCCCCCTGATCCTCGCCTCCACCTCGTCCATCCGCCTCCAGCTCCTGCGCAACGCGGGGCTTGACGTCACGGCGCAGGCTGCGCGCGTGGATGAGGAAACCATCCGCCAAAGCCTCGAAGCCGAAGGCGCCACCCCCCGCGACATCGCCGATGCCTTGGCCGAGATGAAGGCCGCCCGGATCGCCAGCCGCACCCCCGGCAGCTTGGTCCTTGGCTGCGATCAAGTGCTTGATTTCAAAGGGACAGCCTTCGCCAAACCCACCTCTCCAGATCAAGCGCGCACCCAACTTATGTCTTTGCGCGGCCAGACCCACAGCCTCCTCTCCGCTGCCGTGCTTTATGACGGGGGTGAGCCGATCTGGCGACATGTCGGCCAAGCCCGCCTTACCATGCGTGACTTCAGCGAAGCCTACCTTGACGATTACCTCGCCAGAAACTGGCCCGACATCAGCCACTCCGTCGGTGCCTACATGCTCGAAGCCGAAGGCGTGCGGCTCTTTAGCCGGATCGATGGCGATTATTTCACCATCCTTGGTCTGCCGCTGCTTCCCCTCTTGTCCTATCTCGCGACCCGGGGTTTTATTCCGGCATGACAGAGCTAGCCAAAATCCCCCTCGCCGGTGTCATCGGCCACCCCATTGCCCACAGCCGATCCCCGGCCCTGCATGGGTTCTGGCTGCGTCGCTATGGGGTCAAGGGCCATTACATCCCCATGGATGTCGCCCCGGCAGACCTTGAAACCACACTGCGCCATCTGCCCAAGATCGGCTTCGTCGGCCTGAATGTGACCCTTCCGCACAAAGAGGCCATTCTCAAGATCGCCGATGTCATCAGTGACCGAGCCGCCTTGATCGGGGCGGCCAACACGCTGATCTTCCGCAAGGATGGCAAAATCCACGCCGACAACACTGATGGCGCGGGATTTGTCGCCAATCTGCGCCAAAACGCCCCGCACTGGGTGCCCGCCGCGGGCCCCGCCGCCGTCTTTGGGGCCGGTGGAGCCGCCCGCGCCGTGGTCGCCGCGCTGATCGAGGTGGGCGTGCCGGAAATTCGGATTTCTAACCGCTCTCGCCCGCGCGCCGAGGCGCTCCGCGCAGATTTCGGCGCCAAGCTGGTGGTTTATGACTGGGTTCAGGCCGCCAACATGCTCGAAGGGGCCGCCACCGTCATCAACACCACCTCTCTGGGCATGGCCGGCAAACCCGAATTCCGCGTGCCGCTCGACGCGCTCGAACCCGGGGCCGTGGTGAACGATCTGGTCTACAACCCCCTCAAAACCGCCTTTCTGGCCGAGGCGGAACAGCGCGGTGCCACCATCGTCGACGGCCTTGGCATGCTCTTGCATCAGGCGGCCCCCGGCTTTGAACGCTGGTTCGGCCCGACCCCGGCGGTCGATGAGGCCACCCGCCAAGCCGTGCTCAGCGCATGACAGCCTTTCGCCTTGGATTGACCGGTTCCATCGGGATGGGCAAATCCACCACCGCCGCCATGTTTGCCGAGGAAGGCCTGCCCGTCTGGGATGCCGATGCCGCCGTGCATCGGCTTTACGGCCCAAACGGCGCAGCCGTGGCCCCGATTGCGGCACTTTACCCTCAGGCCCAAACCGCCGCCGGGCTTGACCGCGATGCCCTGAAACGCTGGATCAGCACCGACGCATCCGCCCTGACGCAGCTTGAAGCCATCGTCCATCCGCTTGTCGCCGCCGACCGCGACGCCTTCATCGCCTCGGCCCAGGCCGATATCGTTGTCCTCGACATCCCGCTTTTGTTCGAAAAAGGCACCGAGGCGCAGATGGACGCCACGCTTCTGTGCACCGCCCCGCCCACACTGCAAAAGGCCCGTGTCATGGCGCGCGGCACCCTGACCGAGGACCAGTTTCAAACCATCCTCGCCCGCCAGATGCCCGATTCCGAAAAGCGCGCCCGCGCCACACATATCGTGGAAACCCTGTCCCTCGACAGCACCCGCGCCTATGTTCGCGCGCTGATCACCCATATCCGCGAAGGCCGCCGCCATGCGTGAAATCGTTCTTGATACCGAAACCACGGGCTTCGAGCCCTCCGAAGGCCACCGCATCGTGGAAATCGGCGCGGTTGAGCTCTTCAACCACATGCCCACCGGCCGCACCTATCACCAATACATCAACCCCGAACGCTCTGTCCCAAAAGAGGCGTTTGAGGTTCACGGCCTGGGCGATGACTTCCTGCGCGACAAGCCGGTCTTTCGCGACATTGGCCGCGCTTTTCTTGACTTCATCGGTGATGCCAAACTCGTCATCCACAACGCCGCCTTCGACATCAAGTTCCTGAATTTTGAGCTGAAACTGGTCGGCATGCCCACCATCGACTGGCCGCGCGCCATCGATACGCTGGCCATCTCGCGCCAAAAGTTTCCCGGCTCCCCGGCCTCACTAGATGCCCTCTGCCGCCGCTTTGGCGTCGACAACTCGGCGCGCGAAAAGCACGGCGCGCTTTTGGACAGCGAGATCCTCGCCGAGGTTTATCTGGAATTGATCGGTGGCCGCCAACCCGATTTCGCATTGGCCAGCCAACCTGCGAAAAATGCCGTATCCGGATCGGGGCAAAGCGATGATTGGCGCCCCCGCCCGCGCCCCGAACCGCTGCCACCCCGCATCAGCGCCGATGAAGCGGCGGCGCATGCGGCCTTGGTGGCCAAGCTGGGCGCGGCCGCGCTTTGGACAAAGCGGGCGTAAAGGCCAGCCCAGCGAAGGGCCAGCCTTTTCAAAAGCCTCAGTTCGGAACGGCCTGCGCCTGCGCTTGGGCGCGACGTGCCATTTCCTGACGATAGAGCGCCAGAAAATCGACGGTATCGATGTTCAAAGGCGGGAAGCCGCCATCGCGGGTGACATCCGAAATGATGCGCCGCACAAAGGGGAACAGCATGCGCGGGCACTCAATCAGCAGGAACGGGTGGAGCTGGTCATCCGGCACGCCTTCAACGTGGAACACGCCGCCGTAATCCACCTCCAGCAGGAACAGCACATCGCCGGTGGCCTTGTTCTTCGACGTCACCTTGTACTTCGTGACAATCTCGTACTGGTGTTCCACCTGCCGCTTGCGCGCGTCAAGGCTGACAGCCACCTGAATATCAGGCTGCACATCGGTGCCCGACACGCCCTTCTGCGCCACCACATTCTCAAACGACATGTCGCGCACGAACTGCGCCATCACCGACATCCGAACTTGCGGCGCAGCGCCGTTTTCCTCGGCCATTCCCATAACTCCTCAATACGATCTTGACGCCGTTCCTAGCAGGTCAATCACGCAGCCTCAATGCCGGGTCCAGCGCGAGGGCGGGAGCGCGTCGTCGCGCGGTTCGACCACCACGGTAAACTCCCCCTCCACCACCTCGTCTTGCGGCGGCTTGGCGTCAAAGCGAAACCCGCGCGCCGCCAAACGCTGACCCACCAGCGCGATCACAGCTTGTTGCACGACCGGGATCAACAGGATCAGCCCCAAGGCGCTGGTCAAAAACCCCGGCAAAATCAAAAGCAGGGCCGCCACCATCGAAAACCCACCACGCGCCACCTGATGCAAGGGGATACCGCCGCGCCGCTGCCCCGGTCCCGCCGCGCGCCGCAAGATGGAAACCCCCAGAACGGACGATCCCAACACAAAGGCCAAGGTGCCCCAAAGCCCCAAGACCCCGCCAAGCGTGACAAAAAGACCGATTTCGATCAGCGGCACAGCCAGAATAAGCGCAAAGACCCACATGTTTTCGTTCCCCGGCGCTGCAAACTGGACTTGCGCACCCACAGTCCCTACATAAGCTCTCTAAGCCCAAACCTCCAACCCTTTGGGCAATTTAGTGCCGAGGTCGAAATGAATTCTTCCCTGTTGCAGCTTCTGGTTCTTGCCGGGATTGCCGTTTTTCTCATCCTGAAACTGCGCGCGGTTCTTGGAACCCGCGAAGGGTTTGAAAAACCTGCCGTGCCGGCCGACCCGGCCAAAGCCCGCCCCAACCAGAAGTTTGAGGTCATCGAAGGTGGCCTTGACCGCGACATCACCGACCATGTCGCCGAAGGCACGGACGCGGCCCGCGCCATGATGGCCATGAAACAGGCCGAACCGGGATTTTCGGTGTCCGAATTCCTGACCGGCGCGCGTGGTGCCTATGAAATGATCCTCATGGCCTTTGAGCGCGGCGATCTCGACAGCATCCGCCCTTTCCTGAACGACGAGGTTGAGGCCAGCTTTGCCCAAGCCATCAATGCCCGCGAACGTCAGGGCCTGACGGTTGAGGCCAATTTCATCGGGCTGCGTGAACTCGCCGTCGGTGAGGCGGAGTTTGACGCCGCCACGCGGACCGCCGAAATCACTGTTCGCTTCACCGGTGAACTCACCACCGTCGTGCGCAACGCCGCCGGCGAGGTGGTCGATGGCCACCCCACCAGCCCCAAACGCCAGCGCGACGCTTGGACCTTCTCGCGCCGCATGGGCGTGCAAGACCCCAACTGGCAGCTTGTGGCGACCGGGGACTGATGCGTGCGGCGGCGGCCCTTGGTTGTCTGGCGCTTGCCATGACCGTGGCGACCCCCGCCCGGGCAACCATCCTTGATTTCAGCCAGCTGGAAGGCTGGGAGGATGACAACCACCGCGCCGCCCTGACCAGCTTTCTGGAAACCTGTGACAAGCTGACCAGCCCCGACTGGCGTCCGATCTGCGCCTTTGCCGCCGATGCTGGGGCCTCAGAGGCCTCGGCCAAGGCGTTTTTTGAACTGTTCTTCAGGCCCGTGGTCATCGGCGATCCGCCCGCCCTGTTCACCGGCTATTATGAGCCCGAGTTGAACGGCTCGCTCACCCGCAGCCCGCGCTACGCCTACCCGCTCTATCGCCGCCCGCCCGAATTGCGCGATGGCCAAGTGTTTCACGACCGCGCCAGTATCGAAGCTGGCGCTCTGCGCGGCCGCGGTCTGGAACTGGCTTGGCTCGAAGACCCGGTTGAAGTCTATTTCCTGCACATTCAGGGTTCGGGCCGCATCCGCCTGCCCGATGGTCAGGTGATGCGCGTGGGAGATGGCGGGCGCAACGGGCACGCTTACCGCTCTATCGGTCAAGAGATGATCCGCCGTGGCACCCACACCGCTGACGAGCTTTCAGCCCAAAGAATTCGGGATTGGGTCCGCGCCAATGGGCAGGCGGGTAGCGCCATGCTGAACTACAATCCTTCATACATCTTCTTTCGCAAACTTGATGACCTTCCGCCGGAAAAAGGCCCCATCGGCGCGATGGGCCGGTCAATCACCCCGATGCGCTCCGTGGCGAT
>JACCED010549194.1_pt1 | contig 11453 bp, 8 predicted proteins | sample 7455021 | NCBI WGS metagenome assembly JACCED01 (sample SAMN15323456, study PRJNA562643) | freshwater metagenome | isolation source: river surface water | place: USA:Blue River Watershed | collected 2017-08-19
CCCTTGGGCTATGTGCTGGCTGGAATCTATCCTCTGACCCGTCTGAAAATGACCGGTCGCGCTTGGAAGCATCACGACTTTCCCGAGACCATCGCGCAATTCTTTGTCAGTGAACTGCATCCAGAGCAGTTCAGCCCAGTCTTTCAAACAGCGGTCACGCGGGTTTTATCGGAAAGCGTGGATCCGCTTGGACCTCATGATCTATCGCGTCTACATAACTTAGAGCGAGACGGCCGTTTGCCCTGGCACGACGCATTAAACCTACTACCTAAAATCATCGCGTGCTTTAGCCGTCATCACGGTCCGATTCGCTGGGATGACTACCAAACGCTACGCGCCGAAAGTGCGGAAATGGCTTGGATCGCCACCGAAGGCAATGTCTTCAATCATGCAACCGATCGAGTGAGCGACATCGAAGCAACGAGCGCGCAACAACGTGCCAAGGGCCGTTCCATCAAGCCCGAGATCGAAACAAGTGCGAGTGGTCGTGTCAGGCAAACGGCGTTTCAGGCGGCCATGGTCGAGCGAAAATTTCTGCACGAGAACGACTGGATGACGCAGAAGGTCCCCGGCTCTTTCTATGAGTTCATTCAGCGCTCGAGGCTACCCTCGGGCGAACTCGATCTCGCGTTCGATAGCAGTAACGCCACTGCCATATTCAAGATGACCGCAGGCGCAAAGTAAGAATCGCGGCAAGTCATTGATCGAATGAGAGAGCATCTACGCGCCCTACTCGACGCGCACACGGCCCACGACGATGAAGAAGCCGCGAGCTTGGCGCAAATGCGCTCGCTGGTAAGAACCTTGGAGGATCCGTTCTCGCGGCATCAGCCACAGGCGCATTTCACCGGTAGCGCCCTCGTTCTCGATGAAGCGAACCAACGCATTGCGCTCATTCATCACGCGAAACTCGGGCGATGGCTGCAACCGGGTGGACACGCCGAGCCTGCAGATCAAGGCCTGATGCACATGACAGCGCTGCGCGAGGCCCAAGAAGAAACCGGTTGCGATGTGGCGCTGTTTCGCGACTCAACGCAGCCCATCGATGTCGATGTCCATCTCATTCCGGCCCGCGGCGATGAGGAGGCGCATTGGCACCTCGATCTGCGGTTCGTCGTCGTGGCGCAAAATCCCGAAGCAATGTCGTTCGATCCGAGTGAGTCGCTGGGCGCTCGCTGGGTCTCTTTCGAGGAGGCACTGTCGATCATCGACGAAGCGCCACTACGACGACTGATTCAAAAGGGCCAAAAACTCATCACATAGCGGGGGCCGCTCCCAATCGAGAGGCCAACTCAGACCGCATGCTCTAGCAACGGTTAGTCCGTTAAGGACCTGAGCTTCGTTCGCACATCCTTGCGCAGCACCTTCCCGGCGGGGCTTCGAGGCAACTCCGGCCAGAAATAGATTCGCTTCGGCGTTTTGACGCCACCCAGTCGCGGTCGACAAAACGCGATCAGCTCCGATTCGCTGAGGTTAGCCTGCGCCTTGAGCTCAACGACTGCCGTCAACGCCTCACCCCAATCCGCATCCGGGACGCCCACGACAGCACAATCACCGACGGCAGGGTGATCGTTGATGATCTGCTCCACTTCCGCCGGATACACATTGAAACCGCCGGTGATAACGAGATCTTTTTTTCGATCGACGATGTGAAGGAAACCCTCGGCGTCGATGAAGCCGATATCGCCCGTGTGGACAAAACCGTCACGAATGGCTTCACGAGTCGCCGCTTCGTCCCGGTAGTAGCCCGACATCATCAGATCACTGTGCGCACAAATCTCACCGACCTCGCCCTGCGGCAGCAATTGGCCCAGGTCATTCTTGATGACGATCGTCGTGCCAAGCGTAGGACGACCACAGGAGGACAAGCGATCTGCCCCTGCGACCTGACCATTCACGAAATGATCCTCAGGTCGCAGAACCGTAATCAAGGTATGGCACTCGGTTTGTCCGTAGCCCTGCGTCATCACCGGACCGAAGACCGATAAAGCCTGTTTGATTCGCTCGATCGCGGCAGGCGCGGCGCCATAGAAAAAGTTCTTCAAGCTTGAGTAGTCGCGCGTGCGCACATCCGGAAGATCGAGCAGTCGATAGATGACCGTCGGCGGCAAGAACGTCATCGTCACGCGTTGCTCAGCGATCAAGTCGAGAAATCGATGTAAATTCGGCTGCGCCATCAGAACGATGGTGCCCCCTTGAGCCACTATCGGCATTGCGAGCATGCCGGCAGCGTGGGTCAGTGGCGTCATCGCTAACATCACCGGAGCAGGATCGCCAAACTCGGCAAGATACTTTTCGACATAGCCAATCACGGCACGATGACTCAACAAGACCCCTTTGGGATCTCCGGTAGTACCCCCAGTCTGTCCGATGAACGCCGTATCCGTGAGCAAAGGTTGCGGCAAATCGATCGCCACGGGAACATTGGCGAGTTCCGCCAAAGACAAATCGCCTCCGCTTGAACCATCCAAAGAAACGAACAACCGAACCTTCGTTAACGACGGACGAATCGTGTCAATGACGGGTGCAAGTAGCGCGTGGTAGAACACCACTTTGACATCCAGTCGATCAAGTGATCGCGCTAGCGCCGCTGGCGCCTCTTTGGGATTTGCCGGCACATAGCCTAGCCCGGCAGCAAAGACCCCGAAAGAAGCCGTGAAAGCGTCAGGATCATTCGGGCTCAATATGGCCGCGTGGTCACCTCTGACGAAACCGCGCGACACGAGTCCGCGCGCGATGTTGGTTGCGAGTTCAAGCGCCCGCGCATAAGTCACCTCGCCTCGCTCGGTGACCAAAAATGGTCGACCGTCGTTACGCTGTGCTCCGCGCTGCAAGAGACTGAACACACTCATTTGAGTGCGCTCGTCAAGGCGTTACGAAGCATGTCCCACTGCATCCGCTTGCCGGCACTCGAGAGCCCCGCGGTTAACCCACCGTCGATCACGAGATCCTGCCCGGTCACATAACGAGACTCGTCACTAGCAAAGAAAACGACGGCCGCCGCAATGTCCTCGCCCGTGCCGACTCGGCCGATTGGAGATGCTTTCGCGAAAACCGCTTTCAACGCAGCAAGGCCCGCCTCTCGACGATCTGGAGGTATTCCGAGCACATCCAGAAAAATCGGTGTCGGAATCGCACCCGGCGAGATGGTGTTGACGCGGATGCCATGCTCACCCAGTTCGAGAGCCATGCACCGAGTGAAATGGCAGACCGCCGCTTTCATCGCGCTATAAATAGAGGGCGAGGAATTGGCGCGATGTGCCGCCGTTGATCCGTTATTTAGAATCGAGCCACCACCGTTCGCTTTCATGACTGGCACGACATGCTTGGTCATCAACGCCACACTGCGAAAAATCGCGGCGAACGCCGTATCCATCTCGGTCACACTTAAGTCTGTGACGGGCGTATCTCGTGTCGGCGGAGCTGCGTTATTGAACAAGAAATCGATTTTGCCCCCAAGGTGCTCACGCGCTTTCTCGACGAGCATGGCAATGTCGGCTTCACTGGTGACGTCAGCACGAATGAAACGTGCCTGATCTCCCAACGAGCGCGCGAGCTCTTCGCCGGGCGCTACCGAGCGACCACAAAAAACGATCCGCGCACCTTCAGCGACGAATTGCCTCGCCACATCAACGCCCATTCCGCTAGTGGCGCCAGTGAGCAACGCCGTCTTGCCGAAAAGCCTTTCAGCCATGACCGAATCTCCTAGTAGATCGAGGGCAAACCGACACCACCCACGCTGACTTTGACTTGATAGACACGTCCCGAAGGGTTCGTGCTGATGATGGAGCGATCATGGCTATCGGAAGCTGTGATCAGCAATGTCTTGCCGTCGAGGCCGCCGAGCATGCAAGCGGTTGCAGCCGTTGAGCCCATGTCAACCTCTTCGAGGATCGCGCCACCTTTGGCCACGCGCAACACGCGATGCTTGGTCGCTACCCAAATCGCACCGCTTTGATCGAGTGAAATTCCATCAGGCGCTTCATCAGGCAAAGATGCAAAGATCGATCTCGCACCGAGTTCACCGCTGGGACTCAGGGGGAACTCGTACACGCAGGCATCGAGAGAATCGGCCACGTACAGAGTACTGCCATCGGGTGTGATAGCCATTCCGTTTGGAAAGTTAACCTCTCGGGTCGCAATCGACGCCGAGCCATCCGGCGCAACCCGAACCAGCGCACTCGGTTGAGCTTCCGCCTGACCACGAGAATACGCACCAAAGTCGAAATCAACCGTATCAACGAAGCAGTAACCGGTCGCCGTGCGAATCATGTCGTTGATGCCGAACTTGGCGAGTGTTGCCAGCTGAGAAAAAGGCGTCGCCTCGGGCTTGCGTAAATCGACGTGTACCAAGTCACGCTTCAGAGCATGAGTTACGACGAGCGTGTTCTCATCTAAGAAAGCGGTGCCCGAAACCCAATCGGGAGCCTGATAAACGATCTGTTTTTTACCATCGAGCGCTATCTCGATGACTTGACCGCGATCGATGTCAGTGATGAGAAAGCTCCCACGCGCCCGGTGCCAACGCGGCGTTTCGGGGAAGAGGAATCCATCAGCTAGGAGTGTCGGCTTGTGTGCCATGGCTTTCACCTGTGTTTCAAGAACGCTGCAAAATGGTAACGACGGCGGCTCCTTCTTCGATACCGAGCAAGCCACCACTGTTTTCCTGTAACGCCAATCGGGCGCCCTCAACCTGCCGAGCGCCAGCAGAGTGACGCAGTTGGGTCGTCAACTCATAGATCTGCGCCAAGCCAGTCGCCGCAACGGGATGTCCCCTCGATGCGAGGCCGCCTGAGGGATTGACCGGAATGCGACCTCCGAGCCGAGTCGCTCCGCTCTCTGCCAAAGCACCGCCCGCCCCGATCGGACAAAATCCCATCAACTCCGTCATAAAGATTTCACCGAACGATGTCGCATCGTGTACTTCGGCAAGATTGATATCCTCAGGCTTCACACCAGCGCTCTCGTAAGCCGCTTTTGCAGCTCGGCGCGCGACATGCGCATCGAATGCATCGAAGGGCCTCGACGTTGCTGAGCGCAGTTCGCAGGCTTTGACGATCACGGGTGTACTTTTAGCTGCAAGGCGTTTCAGTCCAGCCTCGGTGCAAAGCAGAGCTGCCGCCGCGCCATCAGATAGCGGCGAACACATCGCAACCGTCAGTGGATACGCCAAAGCCCGAGACTCTAGAACCTTATCGACGCTAATCGGCTTACGAAAATGACACTTCTCATTATGCTCCGCATGATCGTGATTCTTTGAGGCCACGATCGCTAGCTGTCGTTGAGTGGTGCCGAAGCGAGACATATGAGCGCGACAAACGGCCGCGTAAATGTCCATGAAGCGAGTTCGGTGCCCCTCGCCCGAGGGACCGTCGACTCCCTTACCTAACTCGAGCAGCGTATTGAGCGTCGAGTCCGCTTCCGAGATATCCATGCCGCCTTCGAAGGCGCGAAAGACAGCCGCCTTCTGGGCCTCAGCTTCGAACACCATCTTCTCAGCGCCGACAGCCAGAACGATGTCGGCGGCTCCGGATTCGAGATATCGACAGGCCAGCCAAAACGCCGTGGCACCAGAGGCGCACGCGTTCTCGACGTTAACGACAGGAACACCCTCGATTCCCGCATGTTTGAGCGCAATTTGCCCAGGGATCGCGATCTGCCCTTCGAAAACCGCTTGTCCGGTATTCGCAAAGAACACCGCTTGGACGTCGTCGCAGGTGGCCCCCGCATCGTCGAGACATGCTGTCACCGCCTCGCGAGTCAGGGACTTGATCGTGCCCCCGGGATGCGGCCCGAATCGGGTCATGCCGACCCCTGCAACGTGAATGTTCTTTTGCATCTTTGTGTCTGCCGATATCGGCACCCCCGTGCCACGCGAATGACGTGTTTGACGAGGCTAGCGGCTACCCCCCTTTTAAGTCAAACGACACTTGACACTTTACGTTTAAGAGTGGATTTTAATACCGCATGGACCGAGAAGCCGACAGCCCGATGACGCAGATCGATGAAAGCAAACCGCTGCGCATGCGCGATCTCACAGAAGACGCTGGCCTTACACGACAGGCCATTCACTTCTACATTGATGAGGGCTTGCTACCCCCGCCGGCGAGTAAGCGACGTAACTCGGCCGTGTATTCCACAGTACATCTTGAACGTCTACGCTGGATCAGGCGGCTGCAAAACGAACACTTTCTGTCGTTGAGCGCGATCAAGTCCGTTTTGAATGGCCAAGATCTCGAAGACTTCACGCCTCAACAGAAAGAACTGCTTCGTCGCGTACGAGACCAGTTACCAGGCAGGGCAATGCCGACGACCACTCCCGTCGCCCTAATCCCGGACGTAACTTCGAAGATGGTCACCGAAGACGATCTACAAGAACTTCAGCAGGTCGGACTGATTAATTTTCAGGGCACTGGGAAAAATCGCAGCCTTTCTCAGGAAGACGCTCAAATCGTCGAATGCCTCGCCCGCTATAAAGAAGCGGGCGCCACGAGGGATCGCGGCTACCGTCCGGCTTTTCTCACTATCGTTGATCGTGCAGTCGAAAAAATAGTAGAGGAGCTTTCGCGCGTCTACTCGCGTAATTGGGTCAATGCTAACACCGAAGATGCAGCTGCATTCGCGAGCGCCATGTACGCGATTGACGAGCGCCTAATGGGCATTTTGCTGCGAAAGAAAATGCGAGCTTTGTTAGCTCGTTTCGCAGCTGACGAGGGCAAACCGTCTCCAAAGAGGAAGACGAAGAAACGTTTAAGAGCTAGCTAACTCGAGTATTCGATCACGTTAGATCAAGAGTCGAATTTCATAAAGAGGGGATAACAGATGACCAGCAAATCTAAAACTAGTCAGAGGCCACTCAACTGGCTACTCATGACGAGCGCTTCGGTGGTTGCCTTGGCGGCATCGCCAACCCCATCGATCGCTCAGGATCAAACGGCGCAAGATCCGCTAGAGGAAATCACGGTTACCGCCCGTCGACGTGAGGAGTCGATACAAGAAGTGCCCATGTCGATCACGGCACTGTCCTCTCGCGACTTGGTTGAGGCCGGCGTGACTGAGTTCCAGCAACTCACTCAGCAAGTGCCTTCCTTTACTCTCGTGGACAGCACCAGTCCGTTCGTGAGTGCTGCGCGCATTCGCGGCATGGGTAACCTTGGCAATATCCCGAACTTCGAGCCTGCTGTCGGCTTGTTCGTCGATGGCACCTACCGCGCCCGATCCGGCATCGCTATGGGCGATTTGATCGATGTGGCACGGATCGAGGTTCTGCGTGGCCCTCAGAGCGTCCTTTATCCCAAGAATGTGACGGCTGGTGTCGTTAGCATCATCACGGAACGTCCAACCGACGAATTCGAAGGTTGGGCTGGTGTCACCGTTGGCAACCTCGATCTGCAGCAATTCAATGGCGGCATTAGCGGCCCGATCGCTGATGGTATTCGCGGTCGACTTGCTTTCGTGAATCGCGACCGAAGTGGCGGCTTCAAGGACATCTTCAACGGAACCGAAAGTGGCGGCGCCAAACGCACGAGCGTGCGCGGCCAGCTCGAATTTGACCTCGGTGACAACGGCGACCTTCGCCTCATGGCGGGTTACGTCGATAAGAAAGGCGACTGCTGCTCACCCGACGTGCTGCTTGGCGGTGTGTCGCAAAGCTTCTTGGCTGCCTTCAAAAAGCCGGCTGACACCGCTCAGTTTAATCGGGTGACCGCTTACAGCGATCCGTATCAGTTTGATGGCGAGCAGTACGACTTCATCGCCGAACTGAATTACAAGTTCGACTGGGGCACCTTCACTTCCACCACCAGCTTCGACCATTTCGAATTTCGCTCGAACTTCGACTCCGAGCAATCTGCGCTCGCGCTCACCCTGTTCAAAGATCGGCAGGAATCCGATGCTTTCGCGCAGGAGTTTCGGCTGACTTCGACATCGGACGGCGATTTCAACTGGATGGCCGGCGCCTTCTATTACGACAACGACTTCGTACGCGGGTCGCTCGACCCCAACAAGGCGATGTTCGTTTTGGGTGCGGATATCGGCCCGGCTCCGCAGCCTGGCGCCACCGGCGATAAGGCGATGTTCCGCTCCAGCAATGACACGCGTCACTGGAGCGTCTTCGCCCAAGGTGACTGGCAATTGGCCCCGCGCTACGTGTTCTCTGCCGGCGCGCGCTTCATCGACGAAACTAAGGCAATCGATGCCCGCTCAGCGCTGCAGGTTGCGGCTCTACCGAGCTTGGCTTCGGCACTGACGGTACCGGTACCTATCGTCGCGGAGCGCAGCACTGATGGTGTGGCGTGGAACGCGAGCCTGCGTTTCGATGCGAGCGACAATACTAATCTCTATGTAACGACCGGTCGTGGCTTCAAGGCTGGCGGTTACAACGGCGACTGGGACCCGACCGGAACGCTGACCGCGGCACGTCGTGAGTTCGCCGATGAAACCGTCATGACGACGGAAGTGGGTATGAAGAGCCAACTCGATAGCGGCTCGATTAACGTCAGCGTCTTCCACTCGAAGTTCGACGACTTTCAGAACGCCTCGTTCTTAGGTAACAGCTTCCTCGTTCGAAACGCGGAATCGGTCACAACCAAGGGCGTGGAAATCGACGGTGACTTCCGACCGACCCGTTGGTTGTCCCTCGACTACTCAGTTGCCTATCTCGACTCGCAGTACGACAAGTTCACGAGCGCTCCCTGCTACTTCGGCCGGACACCGAACAACCCGGCTGAGGGCACTTGCGATCTGAGTGGTCGCGACATACCGAATGCGTCGGAGTGGCGCACCAACCTCGGCGTTCGAGTAGAGACCGCGATGGCCGGTGGAACGGCGTTCTTCCGTACGGATCTTTTCCAGAGCTCCGAGCAGAACACAAATGGCTCGCTTGATCCGCGCTCGCGTCAAGGTTCGTACGATCTCATCTCAGCCAGAATTGGTTGGAGCAACGAGCGCTACCGAGTGATCTTCTGGGGTGAAAATCTCGGTGACACGGTGGTCTTGAATGCCTCGGCACCACAAACCTTGTTTGGTGGTATCGATGGCGGCTTACAGCAGTTTCTGAATGATCCGACCACCTACGGAATCAACTTCGAAATCAAATTCTGAAGACACCACTTTGACTTGAAGTCCCCTTCGGCCGCATCGGATATCACCGATGCGGCCGTTTTTTTGGTGGCAACATATGAATACCGATTCGTCGAAAATGCCATGGGCGCTCTTGATTATCCTCGCGCTCACATACGCCTTGGCATTCGTGGACCGTGCGATCGTCGGACTGATGATGCAGGAGATTTCGCAAGACCTGCAGATCTCACGAGCAACGACGTCGTTACTGGTTGGAACGGGCTTCGCCGTCGTTTTCTCCGTCGCAGGTATCGTCGCGACGTTACTGCTCTCGCACATTCAGCCGAGACTCATCATCACCGCGGGCGTTGTCGTTTGGAGTGTGGCAACCATCCTTTGTGCCATTGCGACCACCCCTACCGGCTTCTTGATTGCACGCATGGGCGTAGGCATTGGTGAAGCCGCATTAGTCCCCATGGCGTACGCCTGGATTTCCTTGCGTTCGCCGAAACAGCGCATCGGTCTTGCCATGGCTGTTTTCACGATGGGCGTATCGCTAGGCAACGGACTGTCATTGACTCTTGGCGGTCAAGCGCTTGAGTGGCTAGCCCAACACACCCTTGGCGAAACGCCGCTGGGCCTTGCCCCATGGCGAACCGTTCTCGCCTTTTGCGGTGCGATCGGACTGCCGATTGCTGCTTTGGTGTTTTGGGTAGACAGACAACCCGTAACCGGTCTCGGTCGCCCCGACTTGCGAGGCAAGTGGCCGCCGTTCGCTGCCCCGCTGTGGATCTTTACCGGTTACGCCTGCATCGTCGGTGTCTATTACATCCAGCTCTTTTGGTCTCTCGAATTCTTCCGACAAAGCTTCAACATGAGTTTGGCTAGCGTGGCATTGCTGCTCGGCGTTGCGACAGGACCCGGAGTGGCCATCGGCGCACTGATCGGCGGTGCAATTGGCGATCGAGTCGCTCAAACGCGACCCGTGCTACCACATGCTTACATGATGATTTACGCGAGTGCGCTTCAGTTGGTTTTCTTTGTAACGGCTTTCATGGTCAGTACGCTAGAAATATCGATCGGCGCCTACATACTGGCGATGATCTCACACGGTGCCGTTGGTGGAGCGATGGGGCCTTCGATCGCGCAACTATTCTCGAGCGAGAAACGCGCGTTCGCCACGAGTATCGGCATCAGCTTCACGACGTTCGGAGGACTCGGTGTTGCCATGCCTCTCGTGGGATGGAGCGCAGATGCATGGGACATTCGTACTGCGATGGCAGGCAGCGCCGCACTCATGTTGGCGGCGTCCATGATCTGCCTTGCTGCCTCGCGTCGAGCCAAACTCACTGAAGGGCATGACTGAATGAAGCGCTTTCGATCGTCGTTCTTGCGTCTCGTGCTGGCTCTATGCATTGCGGTATGCCTCGCAGATGCGTCACCGGCTGCTGGCTCAAAACGCCCCTCCCCACCTAACATTGTGATTATTTTGGCTGATGATCTCGGCTACTCGGATCTCGGCGCTTTTGGCGGAGAAATCCCTACGCCGAATATCGACGCTCTCGCTCAGCGCGGCGTGCGCTTCACCAACTTTTACACGCATGCCAGTTGCTCGCCGACTCGCGCGATGCTCATGACGGGTGTGGACACCCATCGCAACGGTCTCGGCAACATGGCGGAGTGGACGGCGCCGAACCAGCGTGGTGTCGCGGGCTACGAAGGACACCTCCGAGAGAATCTGCCAACCCTTCCTGAACTGCTGCGCGGTGGCGGCTACAGAACCTACATGGTCGGTAAGTGGCATCTGGGTAGAGAGCCCTCGCAAATCCCCGCTGCACGTGGATTCGATCGGGACTTCGCGCTACTGGATGGCGCAGCGAGCTACTGGGACATGACCGGATTTACGGCAGCTGCGCCAAAATCGGTATTCACCGAAGATGGCCGTTATCTCACTCGCCTACCGGACGATTACTACGCGACGAAAACCTATACGGACAAAATCATTAGCTTCATTGAAGCAGACCGAAATCTTCGCAAACCCTTCTTTGCACTGGTTGCTCATCAAGCCCCACACGACCCCTACCACCTACCGTCGGACTGGCCCCTTCGCAGTAACGGTGCCTATGCGGCAGGGTGGGACGAGTTGCGTAAATCACGGCTCGCCAAGCAAATCGAACTTGGGCTCATGCCCAAAGGAACCGAACTCGCGGCTCGAATGCCAGGCATTCCGGAATTCAACTCGTTGCCGCCTGCAGCGCGCGCACTCGCCGTCAAACGGATGGAGCTTTACGCGGGGATGGTCGAGAACTTCGACCATCACGTCGGCCGCTTGATCGACTATCTGAAGTCAATTGGCGAGTTCGATAACACGCTGATTTTGGTCCTGAGCGATA
>JACCED010416702.1_pt1 | contig 11452 bp, 10 predicted proteins | sample 7455021 | NCBI WGS metagenome assembly JACCED01 (sample SAMN15323456, study PRJNA562643) | freshwater metagenome | isolation source: river surface water | place: USA:Blue River Watershed | collected 2017-08-19
AGCGCATCATCGGTGCCGGCATCGTTGGTGTGAATGCGGGTGAGTTATTGGCCGAGACCGTACTAGCGATGGAGATGGGTGCGGATTTAGAAGACTTAGCACTCACCGTGCACGCACACCCGACCTTATCCGAGACGCCTATGTTTGCTGCTGAGATGGGCTTGGGAAGTATTACGGATTTATATATTCCGGCTAAAAAATAAGACAGTAATTAAGTCTTACGAAAAAGCCTGCATATGCAGGCTTTTTTTGGAGAAAAATAGTTCGACAGTCAGACCATAGCTTTCAATCGATCAACCCTCTTTTCGTGCGAGTGGTATCACTTCCGATAGCAAGCTCAGCATCAAATCAATTTCATCGGTACTTAGGTTGAGTGCCGGCATAAAGCGCAGCAAATCAGGGCGCGGTGAATTGAGAAGAAGACCCACGGGCTCGAGATCACGTGCGATTTCAACGATCTTGCCACCGATGGGTGAACCTAACTTCAGTGCGCGCAGCAAGCCTTCGCCACGTTCACCTTCCATACCGTGTTGGTCACACAATTTCAGCAAGCCCGCTTTCAGGTAATTACCTTTGTCGATAACGGATTGCAGAAAGCCAGGTGCTAGCAAGGTTTCCAACACCGCGATACCGACCGCTGTCATGAGTGGATTACCGTTGTAGGTACCGCCTTGATCACCGGGCTCAAATACCGCAACTGCTTCGGTGCACAGCAAGGCCGCCAGCGGCACACCACCGCCAATGCCTTTACCCAAGGTCATGATATCGGGCTCAATGTCCGACAACTGATACGCAAATAATTTACCGGTGCGACCCATGCCGGCTTGCACTTCATCTACGATGAGTAAAATATTTTTTTCTTTGGTGAGTGCGCGCAAGCCCTGCATAAATTCGCGTGATGCAGGTATCACACCACCTTCACCCTGTACGGGTTCCAACATCACGGCAACGGTGTGATCGTTAATCAGTGCTTCAACACTCGCTAAATCATTCAGTTCAGCTTTAGGAAAGCCCGGTACTTGGGGCGCAAACATTGTGTCCCAACCGGCTTTGCCTGAGGCAGACATCGTAGCCAGAGTGCGACCATGAAAGCTGTGATTGAACGTGATGATTTCGTAGCGATGCTGATTGCTTTTATTGGGATTGAGTTTGCCCCATTTACGCGCCAACTTAATCGCACCTTCATTCGCTTCAGCACCGCTGTTAGCAAAAAATACGCGATCAAAACAAGAGTGCGATGTCAGCATCGCAGCAAGCTTGAGCGAAGGCTCGTTATAAAAAGCAGGTGAAGGGTTAATAATTTTTTTTGCTTGCTCAGTCAATGCCGTTTGTATGCACTGAGGTGAATGACCTAAGCAGTTCACCGCCCAGCCCTGCAGCCAATCGAGGTAGCGTTTACCTTTATGATCCGTCATCCACATCCCATCGCCTTCGGTAAATACTAATGGCGGACGATTGGTGATGTACAGCAGCGTCTCGGTTGGATACTGATCAAACGTAGCGTGCAAGTGTTCGGGCTTATTCATGGCTCAAGAATTAACGAGATCGGCTTCAGAGGTAAAAGAATCAGCAAAAAATTCTTCATTGGGTAATTTGCATTCAGCGACGAAGTCACGCTGTGCTGATTCAACCATGATTGGTGCACCGCAAGCATAGACCTGATAATCAGACATATTTTGCAGGTCGTGCATGACCGCTTTGTGAACAAAGCCAGTACGTCCTGTCCAGTTATCTTCTGGTAGTGCATCCGATATCACCGGTATGTAGCGGAAGTTAGGCAGGGTTTTTGCCCATTCTTCGCATAGCGCATTCATATATAAGTCGGCAGGTCGTCGACCACCCCAATACAAGGTAATAGGACGCGTTGATTGTTGATGTGCCCAGTGATCAATCATCGCTTTAATCGGCGCAAAGCCGGTACCTGAAGCCAACATGACGATGGGTTTTTCTGAATCTTCGCGCAAGAAAAAGGTACCCAGTGGGCCTTCGAAGCGCAGGATGTCTTTTTCTTTTAGCGTGCCAAATACCTGGTCGGTAAAAAGCCCGCCGGGCATATGGCGTATGTGCAAAGCGAGCAATTCATCTGAATGAGGTGCGGTGGCCATGCTGTAAGCGCGGCGCTTGCCATCTTTAAGAAGAAACTCAATGTACTGACCGGCTTTAAATTGCATACGTTCAGTCGCGGGCAGCTGTAATGAGAGAACCATGACGTCGTCGGTAAGACGTTCGAGTTTGGCAACACGTGAGGGCAGTTTTTTAATCGGGAAATCACCCACACCTAACACTTCACGCGCTTCAATCACCACGTCCGACTGCGGCATGGCGCAGCAGAATAAAGTTTGACCGGCTTCGCGTTCGGCAGCGGAAAGTGCACGCTCTTGATGTGCACCAAGTTCTGCCTGCCCTGATACGAGTTTGCCTTTGCAGCTACCGCAGGCGCCATTTTTGCAGCCATAGGGCAGGCCAACGCCAGCCCGAATGGCAGCAGCTAAAATAGATTCACCGGCGTCACAATTAAATTGGCGGCCACTGGGATTAACAAGTACCTGGAACGTCATACAATCTCACGAATGAAAAATAAACAGTTAAATGGCTTGGGCAAACCGCGCTTACTCATCGTTGGATGCGGCGATGTCGGAATGCGCTTGATACCTTTGCTGCGATCACGTTTTCGCGTGTTTGCTTTGACCAGTCAGTCAGAGCGGTTATCTGAATTACGCTCAGCGGGCGTTATTCCCATTCTCGGCAATCTCGATAGTCCTCAAAGCTTGTATCGGCTAAAAGGCTTGGCTGACATCGTCGTTCATTTGGCGCCACCACCGATGCAGGGCTCGCTAGATCAACGCACTCGCAACTTAGTCGCCATTTTACCCCGACATGGCAGGCTTGTTTATGTCAGTACTACGGGCGTTTACGGTGATTGCAAAGGGGCTTTCTTCGACGAGACTAGACCGGTTGCGCCCGTCAACGCGCGTGCCGAGCGTCGGGTGGATGCTGAGCGGGTTTTGCGGCGCTGGGCGCGCCATCACGAGGGGAAATTATCCATACTGCGCGTGCCCGGTATTTATGCCGCCGATCGGTTGCCGTTAGAGCGTTTACGTCAAGGCACGCCGGCATTACTAGACGCCGACGATGTCTACACCAATCATATACACGCCGACGATCTGGCGCAGATTATTGCATTAGCTTTGTTTCGCGCACTGCCACTGCGCGTTTATCACACTGTGGATGATTCTGCATTGAAGATGGGTGACTATTTTGATCAAGTCGCCAACGTATTTAAATTACCGCTACCCCCACGTGTGCCGCGCGCAGAATTATCGAAACAAGTCTCGCCTATGCTGCTGTCGTTTATGTCAGAGTCACGCCGTTTATCAAACGAGCGTATGAAAACTGAATTAGGTGTGCGCTTACGCTGGCCAGCCGTTAGCGATTTATTGGCGAGCCTTCAGTCACTGCCGACTTGATGCCATCCACCCATGAACGTGCGGGTAATTTGGTGATGTCGTTGATGACAGCAGCGCGCGCATAGAGATCAGCAAAATTCACCTTAGGTGCATTTTTAAATGCGATAACAACGACGTTACCTTGATGGACCTCGGGCAGACAAATGACGGCATCAAATGCTTCACATATCGCTGGTACATTGCGCTGATAACTTGGATGATCGCCAAATAAATTAATCGTGGCTATCCCGCCGCGAGACAGGCAGGCCGCACAACTACGATAAAATTCAACCGATTCTAAAACCGGCCCACGGGCCGTAGCATCATACAAATCAATTTGTAAAACATCGACCTTGCGATGATTAGCGCGATCGTCTACAAAATCCATTGCATCGCCTTGGATAATAGAGAGCAGCTCATCTTCCTGCGGTAGTTTGAACATTGAATGGCAAACATCAATCACCGATGGATTGAGTTCCACCGCAGTGATAGAAGATTTCGGATGCCAGCGTCGACAAAATTTAGTCAATGCCGCTGCACCTAAACCGAGTTGCACAATACGGTTGGGTTGATCAATGAATAGCATCCACGCCATCATTTGCTGTGCATATTCCAGCTCTAACCAATCGGGTTTACGGATACGCATGGCCCCTTGTATCCATTCCGTGCCGAAGTGAAGATAGCGCACCCCTTCTTGCTCAGATAAAGTCACAGGCGCATATTTGGGCGTTCGGCGACGGGGTGGGGTAGAACTAGGCGGATTGCGGGGCATGGGATTTCTGCGTCAGCAGCGAGTTAGCGCGAAAAAACACTAGTTTACTTGGACTCGGCCCAACTCGGGCTTGGTTATGGGTCTCTGCCAGAGGCCAGACAGGCTCGCGCTACAATCTGCGCACAACTAAAAAATGGAGACTCTCATCATGACTCATCCTGTCATTCTAATAACTGGTGGCAGCCGTGGCATTGGTGCAGCGACTGCGATACTCGCTGCCAAACGCGGTTATGACGTGGCGTTCACTTATCAGAGCAATGCGACAGCAGCGAATGAGGTCGCTGAAAAAATACGAGCAACCGGCCGCAAAGCCTTAATGCTGCAAGCCGATGTAGCGGTTGAAGCCGATGTGTTGGGCGTATTTCAACAAGTGGATGCTCAGCTGGGACGACTAGATGCCTTAGTTAACAACGCCGGCATATTAGAAAAAATTATGCGCTTAGAAGAGATGGATGCTGCGCGCTGGCAGCGAGTGCTCGGTGTGAATGTCATCGGTAGTTTTTTATGTGCCAAAGAAGCGGTGCTACGTATGTCGACTCGACATGGTGGTAAAGGCGGCGGCATTGTGAACGTATCGTCAGTTGCAGCGCGTATCGGATCACCGAATGAATTTGTCGATTACGCTGCAGCGAAAGGTGCAGTAGATTCCATGACTATGGGCTTAGCTAAAGAAGTTGCGACAGAAAATATTCGTGTAAATGCCGTTCGTCCGGGATTAATTTATACCGAGATTCACGCCAGCGCCGGTGAGCCGGGGCGGGTAGATCGTGCCAAAGAAGGTGTGCCGATGAAGCGGGGCGGAACCGCTGATGAAATCGCTGAAACCATTCTGTGGTTACTATCCGATCAGTCATCGTATGTGACAGGCACGACCATCGATGTAGCAGGTGGTCGCTAATATATTTGGGCGTTAGTAACTTTCGAATTATTACTGCGCTACTTCGGCAATGACTCGCTAGTAGGATAAAAAAAGCCAGTATCTTTCGATGCTGGCTTTTTGCTTTGGCGCGCTAAAAAATTTCAAATTTTTTTGTACTACCGTTGTATATGTCTAGCTACGATGCTGCGTTAATGGCACAAGTAACTAGTATAAAAAGAAGGGCGGCATTAGTCTAAAAATTGATTCTGATTTGAACTTTTCACATCGCTTAGTTACTAGTTAGAACTAATCCTCTATAAAGCTAGCCGCTATGAAACCCAACTCTTTCATTCCAGTAAATTCCTCAAATACGCCATCTGTCATTTCAACCAGTAATCAACCCCCAAAGCCTGCGGCTCTGGCTCGAACGGGCAAGACTAACAACCTACCCCGCTTGTCGAACCAGAAAATCAAAAGAGAGAGTGACGAAGATAGTTCGTCCTCTTCCCCCAGACAATCCTCAACTTCTAGCTCCCATACCAATCCACGCTCAAAAAAACAAATGGAGAAAAACCCCGTTATTGACTCCAACCAGCTTGACGCTATTTACCGCAATGGAAAAGCCGAAGATCAATTTAAATATGGGCAGATGTACGAAGAAGGAAACGGTGTCGATCGGGATTACACAAAAGCGCTTAACTGGTATCACAGAGCTGCCGATCAAAATCATCCAGAAGCGCAGTACAAACTAGGAGCGATGTACGCCAATGGACTAGGCGTTGAGAAAAATGTAGATCGCGCTATCTCGTGGTACAGCGCAGCAGCAAAGCAAGGCCATGCTAAAGCTCAGAATGATTTTGATTCTTTAAATCTTAACAAAGAGGATTTAACAAAAAATCTTACATCAATATTTCAATGGCAAATGGAAGCTGCTAAAAAAGGAAATATTGACTCGTATATTACTTTGGGTGTGATGTACGAAGAAGGGCAGGGCGTAGAAAAAGATCTTATTCAAGCTCTTCACTGGTATCACAAAGCTGCTGATGAAGATCATTCGGAAGCGCAGTTCAAGCTCGCCACAATGTACGCCAATGGATTAGGCGTTAAGTTAAATATTGACCGAGCAATCTCATTGTTTGGCGCAGCAGCAGACCAAGGTCATGCGCGTGCTCGATACCTTTTTGGAGGTCTTTACTTAATTCTGCATGGAGCTGATAGAAATATCGATAGATCACTTCGCTTGCTCCAAAAATCAGCAGCACAAGGCCAAGGAGACGCCCAACATACTTTAGGAATGATTCACTTTGAAGGACGTAGTGTAAATAAAAATTATTTCGAAGCGGTCAAGTACTTTCAGTTGTCCGCTAAACAAGGACATATTCTAGGCCAATATTATTTGGGAGTTTGTTACGAAAAAGGAAAAGGGATAAAAAAAGATTTAGCCGAAGCAGCCAAATGGTACGGAGAATCGGCGAAACAAGGAAATCCCTATGCAGCTCGCAAGGTAGCTAAACTAAAAAAATTAGGTTTCTAGTAATCAAGAGGGCTGAAGGGAACGCTACATAGTTTGATCACGCAGTACGCCTTCCGAAAATACGTTTTTTGCAGACATAAAAAAACGCGCATAACGATGAATCATCGTGGTGCGCGTTTTTGTTAGGATTTATTATTTACCTGTCATGCCCAGCAACATATCATTCAGTTTTTTGACAAATCCTGCAGGATCACTCAGTTGCCCACCTTCAGCCAGCAAGGCTTGATCAAACAGCAGGCTGCTCCAATCATCGAATTTAGCATCTTCGTATTTCAGGCGCTGTACGAGTGGATGATGTGGATTGATTTCCAACGTGGGTTTGGTGTCAGGCGCAGTTTGACCTGCGGCTTTAAGCATTCTGAGTAAATTACCCGATAGCTCGTTTTCACCTGCGACCAAACAAGCAGGTGAATCGGTCAGACGAAAAGTTACGCGTACATCTTTCGCTTTTTCAGCGAGCGCCACTTTCATTTTATCGACTAATTCTTTGAAGTCGGTTTCGGTTTCTTCTTTCTGTTTTTTCTCGTTTTCATCTTCCAGCTGGCCCAGATCCAGATCCCCTTTAGCAACGGATACCAGCGCTTTGCCATCGAACTCGTTTAAGAAAGACAGCATCCATTCATCCACGCGCTCGGTGAGTAGAAGAACTTCCACGCCTTTTTTACGGAAAATTTCCAGATGCGGACTATTCTTAGCCGCCATCCAAGTGTCGGCGGTGACGTAATAAATTTTGTCTTGGCCTTCTTTCATGCGCGCTGCGTAATCAGCGAATGAGACGTTTTGTACGTCGGTGTCATTTTGTGTGCTGGCAAAGCGCAGTAGCTTAGCGATGCGTTCTTTATTGGTGGAATCTTCGCCTATGCCTTCTTTTAATACCGGGCCGAATTCTTTCCAAAAATTAGCGTACTTATCTTTTTTCTCTTGATCCTCGGCGTTCGCTAGTTCTTCCAACATGCCGAGTACACGTTTAGTTGATCCCTCGCGGATGACTTTAACGTCGCGCGACTCTTGCAGGATTTCACGCGATACATTTAGAGGTAAATCATTCGAATCAATCACACCCTTTACAAAACGCAGATAGACCGGCATCAACTGCTCGGCATCGTCCATGATAAACACGCGTTTTACATACAATTTAATTCCGCCACGTTTTTCGCGATCCCATAGATCAAACGGCGCGTGAGCGGGGATGTAAAGCAGCTGTGTATATTCACTGCGACCTTCGACGCGATTGTGAGTCCAGCTTAAAGGCTCTTGGAAATCATGCGATACGTGTTTATAAAATTCGGTGTACTGCTCATCCGTGACATCCGATTTGCTGCGGGCCCAGAGTGCACTGGCTTGGTTGACGGTTTCTAATTCGTCTTTGACGATCATTTCTTTTTTTTCTTCGTCCCATTCTTCTTTGTGCATTTTGATGGGCAAAGAAATATGGTCAGAATATTTGCGAATGATAGAACGTAGCTGCCAGGCTGACAGAAAATCATCTTCGCCTTCACGCAGATGGAGAGTGATGCGAGTGCCGCGTTGTGGCTTGTTGATGGTTTCTACGCTGAACTCACCTTCACCAGCCGATTCCCATTTGACGCCTTGTTCGGCAGGCAAACCAGCGCGACGTGATTCGACGGTGATTTTGTTAGCAACAATAAAACCGGAGTAGAAACCTACGCCAAACTGACCAATCATGGCGGCGTCTTTTTGTTGATCGCCGGAGAGTCGGGAGAAAAATTCTTTGGTACCTGATTTGGCGATCGTGCCTAAATGTTCAACGGCTTCTGCTTGCGACAAGCCTATGCCGTTGTCGCTGATGCTGATGGTGCGAGCAGCTTTGTCAAATTCAATGTGAATGGCCAGCTCGCTGTCACCTTCAAACAGTGCCGCGTTGTTAATCGCTTCAAAGCGCAACTTGTCGGAAGCATCGGATGCGTTAGAGACTAGCTCGCGCAGAAAAATTTCTTTGTTTGAGTACAGCGAATGAATCATCAGCTGCAACAGCTGTTTGACTTCGGCCTGAAAGCCCATCACTTGTTTGTCGGAAGCGCCCATGGTGTCCTCTGTTAACAAAATTAGTTGGAAATTTACATAATTACCAACTATCTTGGGGTGACTTGGCTGATTTCAAGAGGGGGCGAGGTAAAATCAGCGCCTATTTTTCTATTGGGGCTTGCCATGTCGATTGATCAAAAACTTGCTGCGCTAAATATCACTCTGCCAGCCGTGGCCACTCCGGCCGCCGCTTATGTCATGTACGTCCGCACCGGCAATACCCTTTATATATCGGGCCATATTGCAAAAAAAGATGGCAAGCCATGGGTCGGACAGTTTGGTCGCAACATGACTACGGACGAGGGTAAGCAGGCTGCACGGTCCATCGCGATTGACCTGATGGCGACGCTGAAAGATGCGTGCGGTGGTGATTTATCTAAGGTTAAGCGCATCGTTAAGCTGGTTAGCTTGGTCAATTCGTCGCCGGACTTTACTGAGCATCATTTGGTTACTAACGGCGCATCTGAGTTACTGGCAGAGGTGTTTGGTGATGCAGGTCGACACGCACGCTCGGCATTTGGTGTTGCGCAGATTCCTTTAGGGGCTTGCGTTGAAATTGAAATGGTTGCTGAGTTGAGTTAAATTGAACTGCTGGTTTAATTAATTTGTGGATGTCACTGCACCAGTAGCGACTCACAATGAGCTTTAACGAAATCGCTGCGTAAATCGTCCAGCTATCGGTGGCACATCCTGCTGTTCTAGCGAGAGGATAGTCGCCACCTGTTTATCTGCAGCTTTTTCAATTTTTTTGTAGATCGCCTGCGATAAAGTATACGCATGCTGCCCCGGCCATTCTGCACCGAGTAGTTCATTTGGCAGATTGGGGTCAGTGAGTAGCGCGCGTCGATAGTCATGTATTAAGAGCGTACGCAACACAAAAGCTTGATCCGGTGGTATCCCTTTTTCTGCGGCGAGTAATTGCTGCAAACTCTCGAACCGCGATAGAAATTTTTTGTACGATAAGCGCGCTTCTTTCAACGGCCAAGCGGTCGATACCTGCGCCGATAGCGGCAAAGCATTCGTTAGTCCGGCATCTGTCGCTGATAGAACACTGACGATTTTGCTGGTTCGTGTGCGTTGCAGTAGCTCGTTCAGCGCTTCAGTTTTTTCGCCGGGATAAGCAAAAAGTGAGGGTGCGATCGCAGCGAAGCCTTCCCAGACCAATTCTTTTTTCAGTAGTAATTTTTGCGCGCTAGTGGCATTCGCCAGCACATACACTAAGTTCCAGCGGCTATCCCATTGTGTTAGCGGCGACGCATAAACACGCTGATGCGCGCGCAAAAAACGTTTTTCCCCTTGAGCGCTAAGTCGGTATTGACTGCGTCGACCTTCCCGAACTGCTTCTAACCAGCCCTCGTCGGTCAATCGGTAAACGGCAGTGCGTACCAGTCGTTCGCTAATGCCGAACTGCGCTAGCAAAGCGATCAAACTCCCTAGCCAGACACTGCCGCCCCGAGGAGCGATGCTGTCTCCAAAGACCGTCATCACTAGGGATTTCGCTCGGGGCGGGTTTTGGCGCAGGCTGTGCGCTATCCAACGGGCTAGGGCGGGTGATGAAAGTGAATTTTGCGGGGTAGATGACATTCTGCTAAACGATACAGTTTTTCTCAAAAATTAGCTTTTAGCGTATCATAACGGCTAAGCTATCCCTAGGGAAGGAGCCCCTGCTATGTATGCACAAATGGTCGATACCGGCGTCGCTAACTTGCGCCCAGTCGAGGAACTGAGTCCTGAAGAGCAGGCCTTTCAGCAACGCATTGATGCTGACATCAAAGTCGAACCCCGAGATTGGATGACGGAGGGTTATCGTAAAACCTTAATTCGGCAAATTTCTCAGCACGCACATTCCGAGATTGTGGGTCAGCTCCCTGAAGGGAATTGGGTGACGCGAGCGCCTACACTTAAACGCAAGACGATTCTCTTAGCGAAAATTCAAGACGAAGCAGGACACGGTCTCTATCTCTACAGCGCCGCTGAAACCTTGGGCGTGTCGCGTGATCAGATGACGCTCGATCTGTTGTCTGGCAAAGCAAAGTACTCCAGCATTTTTAATTACCCTACCTTGAGTTGGGCCGATATCGGCATGATTGGTTGGTTGGTCGATGGTGCTGCCATCATCAATCAAATTCCTTTATGTCGTTGTTCGTATGGCCCCTATGCGCGTGCGATGGTGCGCATCTGTAAAGAAGAAGCGTTTCATGCCCGTCAGGGGTTTGATGTAGTGATGGCTTTATGTCGCGGAACACCGGAACAAAAGCAGATGGCTCAGGAAGCATTGAATCGTTGGTGGTGGCCTGCGCTGATGATGTTTGGTCCGCCCGATACAGAATCAGTGAATAGCGCTCAGTCAGCGCGTTGGAAGATTAAATTATTTTCTAATGATGAACTGCGTCAGCGTATGGTCGATCAAACCGTGCCTCAAGCAGAGTTTTTGGGTTTGAGTATTCCAGATCCTGATTTGCGCTGGAATGAAGAACGTGGTCAGTATGATTTTGGTGCGATTGATTGGTCTGAGTTTTACAGTGTTTTAAAAGGTAATGGCCCATGCAATCGTGATCGTATTCAAACCCGTCGCAAGGCATGGGATGACGGTGCTTGGTTTCGTGATGGCTTGAATGCACACGCAGAAAAACAGACAGCCAAATCCAAGGCAGCGTGATCGGCACACAGGGGATAGTGATGAGTAAAGAGTGGCCATTGTGGGAAATTTTTATACGAAGTCAGCACGGGCTATCGCATAAGCATGTGGGGAGTTTACATGCGCCGGATGCTGAGATGGCGTTGAATAATGCGCG
>JACCED010586948.1_pt1 | contig 11452 bp, 6 predicted proteins | sample 7455021 | NCBI WGS metagenome assembly JACCED01 (sample SAMN15323456, study PRJNA562643) | freshwater metagenome | isolation source: river surface water | place: USA:Blue River Watershed | collected 2017-08-19
CTCCATACTCTATACTCCGGCCTCTCACTTTTGCACAGGAGCTCCGCTCCGATTTGCACCTTTGCACTGCCTCTCCTCCTGAGCCTCCGAGCCTCTGGCCAACTAAGCCTCTAGTTTCCGGTCCTCCGGCCATCCTTTCCAAACTCTAAACTCCACGCTCTCGTCTCAACATGCCCACCCCCCTCCAATCCGCCCGCGATCTCCTCCAGGCCGAAGCCTCTGCGCTCGCCGAGCTCGCCACACGTCTTGACGGCGCCTTCACCCGGACGGTCGACCTCATCGCCGCGCATCCCGGCAAGGTCGTGCTCTGCGGCGTCGGCAAGTCCGGCCTGATCGGCCAGAAGATCGCCGCGACGCTCTGCAGCACGGGCACTCCCGCCATCTTCCTCCACGCCGCCGACGCCGTGCACGGCGATCTCGGCATCCTGCAGGCCGGCGACCCGGTCGTGCTCCTTTCGCGTTCCGGCACGACGGCCGAGCTCGTCCGCCTCATCCCGGTCCTCCGCTCCTTCAAGTCGCCGGTCATCGCCATCGTCGGCAACACGCAGTCGCCCCTCGCGACCCAGGCCGACGTCGTGCTCGACATCGGCGCGCGCCCCGAAGCCGACCCGCTCGGCCTCGTGCCCACGACGAGCGCGCTCCTGACCTTGGCCCTCGGCGATGCGCTCGCCGCCGCGCTGATGACGAAGCGCGGCTTCGGGCCTTCCGATTTCGCCCGCTTCCACCCGGCCGGTCAGCTCGGCCGCAACCTGACGCTCACCGTCGGCGAAGCCCTGCAGCCGCTCGAGCGCTGCGCGGTCGCGAAGCCGGGTGACGCCCTCCGCGATACGGTCATCGCCATGACCCGCCATCCGCACGGCGCCGCCTGCGTGCTCGCCGCCGACGGCACGCTCGCCGGGCTGATCACCGACGGCGACCTCCGCCGCGCGCTCGGCCGTGGCGTCGACATCAACTCGGCCCGCGCGGCCGATATCATGACGGTGAACCCTATCCGCGCCCACGCGCCGATGTCCCTCGCCGAAGCGGCCCGTATCATGGAAGACCGCCCCTCGCAGATTTCCGTCCTGCCCGTCACCGACGCCGCCTCGAACCGCTGCCTCGGCCTGATCCGGATCCATGATATTTATCAGGCGGGGATTGTTTGAGGAGAGGCTGCAGCGTTAGTTGGCCGGTGGACAAGTTGGCAAGTTGACAAGAAATGCAACAGGCAGGGTCAGCACTGCGTGCTGACCTAGTTGCCTCGAGGTAGGGATGCGATGACATCGCATCCGTTCGCTCAAGGGGAGACCGGGAACCGGATAGTTAGCTGCGGACTCAATATGTGGGGTGACGGCCGTCGGGTCGTCAGCCTTTCGGGTGTCAGCTGTTCAGCCTTCAGCCGCCGGCTCCAGGTACCTGTAGTCGTAATGGGTAGGGCTGACCGCCCTCGGTCAGCCGCGGTTGAGCGAGGCGCTCAACCCTACCTGCGCCTCAGCCAATCGTTCGATCATCCGGTTTCCCTTTACGTTTAAGCAGAGCCACTTTCGGGCCCTAGGCCTCGGCCCTCAGGTCTCAGGTACGGGTTATCAGGCACAGTTGCAGGTGCGGGTAATTTTCAGGTCCTGAACCTGTACCCGTACCTGAACACCTGAACCTGTCTCCCGACTGCCGAGACCCGAGACCTGAAAATTGAGTCTCACCTTTGCACTTTTGCACAGGAGCTCCGCTCCGATTTGCACCTTTGCACTGCCTCTAGTGCGCCCCTTGCCCCCATGCCAGCTTGCCCCCTAACCAAATAATGCCCTCCCACTCCCGATTCACCGCCCGCGAACGCGTCGTGATGATCCTCGCCGGGCTCATCCTCGTCGTCGCGCCGTGGGGCTGGGCCGGCGTCGTGCTCTGGACGGTCGCCGCTTCCCTCGGCTTCGCGGCCGCCGCTTTCCTGGCGGTCGTCGCGGAAGCGCGCGCGCAGCGGGTGGTGATGGGAATCGCCGGCGCTGGTCTGTTGGCCGCCCTCGTCGCCGCCGGCCTCGACGGCCATCAGCCGCTGACGTTCCGGTGGCTCGACTACGTCGGCTTTCCGGCCGCGTTGCTGGCCGGCTCGGCGCTTGCCTGGTTCCAGCTCTCGCTTGACCTGGTCTCGCGTCCCGCCGCCGAAGCGCGGGCCGAACTTTTCCGCTCGGTGCCGTTCTGGGCGGGCGTCGCGCTCTTCGCTTATTTCGCCGTCCAGGATTTCAACGCCTGGGGCGTGGTCGTCGATCGCGAGGCATTCTGGGCCAAGCAGGGACTTCCCGGCGTCGAAGCCGGCAAGTTCGACGTCCGGCCGCTGCCCTATCTGTCCTGGCTTCCTTCCGGGCTCAAGGCTCCCTTCTCCGCCGACGAGACGAGTCGGCCGCCGATGAACGCCTGGCGTCTGATGATGATCCTCGCGTCGCCCTGGTTGTTGTTGTGCGCGCTGCGATCCGGCCTGCGTCGCCGTCGTTGCTATGTCTGGCTCGCGTGGATCTCGGTGGTCGCCGCGTGCATCGTCGGCGCCTTCGGGCTTCTTAACCAATATTCCTCCGGCACGATCCTGGGCCTGCCTGTCCCCAGGAATAGCCGGTGCTTCGGACCTTTCATCAGCCGGAACCATGCTGGCGTCTATCTCTACCTGCATGCGGCTTTGGCGTTCGGCCTGACGTTCTGGCACATCCGTCGCGGCGGCACGAATTCCTTTCGCGGCGGCCCGCATCTGCTCACCGGCTTCCTCGCGTTCATCCTGGCCTTGCTCGCCGTCCTCACCGGCAGCTCCGCGGCCGCGGGCATCATCGCCGTCCTAGGTCTGTTTTCCGTTTTGCTCGCCTATTTCTTCGGGTTCCCCGGGGTCCGTCGTTTTCACCGGAGCACGATGGTCGTGACCGGCGTGGCCATGGCCGTCGCCGCCGCCGCGATCCTGCTCACGGTCAATCTCCAGCCGGTCGTCGAACGTTTCCAGCGTAAGGCCGACAAGTATGAGCAAGCCGGCGCCGACGACCGTGCGCCCCTGCGCCGCGCGACCTGGGCGCTCGCCACCGAAGGCGGCTGGACGGGCCGCATCTGGGTCGGCTACGGCGCCGGCTCCTTCCGTTGGGTCTCCCCGCCTTATCAGGCTCAGCAGACGGAACTCCATAAGAACGGTAATTTCTATTATCGGGCTGATTACGCCCACAATGACTGGCTGGAGATGTTGGCGACGTGGGGTGTCGTCGGCCTGCTGCCGGTCCTGGCCTTCCTGGCCTGGCTCGGCCGCCGTCTCGGCCGTGCTTTCCTGCCCGGCCATCCCGAGACTTATCCGCTGGCCCTCGCTCTCGTGCTCCTAGGGCTCCACGCCAGCATCGACCTGCTCTTCTGGTTCACCCCGCTGATGTTCACGGCGGCGTTCGTCCTCGCCGCGATGACGACTTTCACCGATCAATCGTCGGCGGAGAGGGAGCGGAGCCTCTGATCTTGCGCCAGCTCATCCAGCATCTGGGTTCGGGTCGTACCGGACTCATCGACGTGCCCGCGCCCGGTCCGCGTCGCGGTCGCCTGCTCGTCCGTGCGCAGGCCTCCTTGGTTTCGCTCGGCACGGAACGGATGTTGGTCGAGTTCGGCCGCGGCGGCTGGCTGAGCAAAGCCCGCCAGCAGCCTGAAAAATTCCGCGCGGTGCTCGCCAAGATCCGGAGCGAAGGTCTGTTCGCCACGCTTGGGGCCGTCCGCAGCAAGCTCGCCCAGCCTATCCCGCTCGGCTACTGCCACGTGGGCGAAGTCCTCCATGCGGGCGAGGTCCCCGGCTTCGCCGTCGGCGACCGCGTCGTCTCTAATTCCCCGCACGCGGAGGTCATCTCCGCCGCTCCGAGTTTCGCCGCCCGTATTCCGGCGGCGGTCTCCGCCGAGCAAGCCGCCTTCACGCCGCTCGCTGCGGTCGCGTTGCAAGGCCTCCGGCCCATCGCCGCGCAGCCCGGAGAGACCGTGGTCGTCTTGGGGCTCGGGCTCATCGGCCAGCTGGCCGTGCGCCTTCTCCGCGCCCGTGGCGTTGAAGTCGTCGGCATCGACCCCGACGTCTCCAAGCGGGCCGTCGCCGCGCAGGCGGGTGCGACGCCTTGGGATCCGGCCGAGCCGCTCCCATCGGTGCTGGCGGCCGGAGCTGCCGGCGTGCTCATCACGGCCAGCACTTCCTCCGCCGAACCGGTCAATCTCGCCGCGCGTCTCTGCCGCCGGCGCGGCCGCGTGGTGCTCGTCGGCGTGACGGGCCTCACGCTCAACCGCGCCGACTTCTACCAGAACGAGGTTTCGTTCCAGGTCTCGCGTTCGTATGGGTCCGCCGACCCGACCGATCCCTCGTCCGCTCGCGCCAACTTCGAAGAAGTCCTCGGGCTCATGGCGTCAGGCGCGCTTGATGTCGCCCCGCTCCTGACCTCTCGCCATCCTTTCGGCGAAGCACCGAAGATCTACGACGATCTCCGCCGTCCCGGGGCCTTCGGTCTGCTCATCGAATACGCTGTTTCGAACGAGGCGCTCAGCCGCACGTTGCCTGGCGAGGACTGGGATGGCCGGACCGCCGGCGGAATCGGCGTCGTCGGTTGCGGCAACTTCGCCGCCCGTGTCCTCGTCCCGGAGCTTCGACGCCAAGGCGCGTCGCCTTCGGTCTTCGCTTCCGCCAACGGGCTGTCCGCGCGACTCCTTGCCGTTCGCGCCGCCACGGCGACGACCGATGCAGCCGCGGCGCTCGACCATCCCGGCATCTCGACGGTCTTCATCGCCACGCGCCACGACGGGCATGGCGAACTCGCGCGCGCCGCGCTTCGTGCCGGCAAGTCTGTCTGGGTCGAGAAACCGCTCGCGCTGACCGAAGCCGATCTCGACGCCACGCTGGCCGTGGCTCGTTCGTCGTCATCGCGCCTGATCGTCGGCTTTAATCGCCGCTCCGCGCCGCTCGCCGTCCGGCTCCGCTCCGCGCTCGTCGCCCGTCCGGGCCCTCGCCGTTTCACCGCCGATATCAACGCCGGTCGTCTCCCCGCCGATCATTGGACGCTCGATCCGAAGCAGGGTGGGGGACGCATCGTCGGCGAGGCCTGTCATTTCGTCGATCTCCTGCGTTTCCTCTCCGGCAGCGCCATCATCTCGGTCCGTGCCCTATCGCGTGATCTCGACGGACAAGATGGCGGTTGCTTCGAGCTCACCTTCGCCAACGGCGATGTCGCTGCGCTTAATTACCGCACCGATCTCCCGGCCCATCTGCCCAAGGAGCGTATCACCGTCGATGGCGAGGGGTATGCGGCGGTCATCGACAACTGGCGTTCCCTCCGTTCGACGAATCTTCCCGGAGCTTCCGCTCTCCCGGCGTGGCTCGGCGGCCCTGCCCGTGGCAAAGGCCATCGCGAAGCCCTCGCCGCTTTCCTTTCCGGCGAAACCCTCGCTCCGCTCGACGAAATCGAAGAAGTATCGCGTTGGAGTATTCGGATGCAGGAAATGAAGCCGTAAGTTGAAGTGCAAAAGTGCAACCGGCCTACGGCCTGTGCAAAGGTGCAAATGTTAGGTGGTTGCGGTTAGCGGTTGGCGGTTGGGGATGCATCTGAGGCAAGGAAATCGTTTCGGGTGTCAGGTGACGGCCACCGGGCGCCAGCTTTTCGGGTATCGGCCGTTCGGCCTTCGGCAGCCGGCTCCAGGTACCTGTAGTCGTAATGGGTAGGGCTGACCGCCCTCGGTCAGCCGCGGTTGAGCGAGGCGCTCAACCCTACCTGTTCCTTAGCCAATCGTTCGATCTTCGGTTCTCCTTTGAGTTTAAGCAGGGCCACTTTCGGGTCACAGGTCTCGGCCTTGAGGTCTCAGGTGCGGGCTATCTGGTACAGGTACGGGGAAATTTAGGCCCTGAACCCGTACCCAAACCTGAACACCTGAACCAGGCTCCCGATGGCTGAGGCCCGTGACCTGAAGATATTATCCTACCCCCGCCCCTATCCCTGCCCCTACCCCTAAAAACACTTTTGCACAGGAGCTCCGCTCCGATTTGCACCTTTGCACTGCCTCTAATCCGCCACTTGCCAGCCTGCCCCCTAAACAAAATGTCCACCCTCTGCGTCCTCGGTCTTGGCTACATCGGTCTCCCGACGGCGTCCATCTTCGCGACGAAGGGACGTCGCGTCCTGGGCGTCGACGTCTCCGCCTCGGTCGTCGAGACGATCAACAGCGGCCGGATCCATATCCAGGAGCCGGATCTTGATGTGCTGGTACGTGCGGCGGTGCGGTCGGGTAATCTCCAGGCAGCGACCAAGCCCGCTCCCGCGGAAGTCTTCATCCTCGCTGTCCCCACGCCGTTCATCGTCGCCCCTGACGGCGCCCGCATCCCGGACCTATCCTTCGTCGAAGCGGCGACGCGCTCGCTGGCGCCGTTCGTCGCCGCGGGTAATCTGATCATCCTGGAGTCCACCTCGCCCGTCGGCACGACCGAGAAGGTGAAAGCCTGGCTCGAGGCCGAGCTCGCGCGGCTGGGTCGCAAGGTCGATGGCCTGCTTTATGCCCATTGTCCGGAGCGCATCCTTCCCGGGCAGATGCTCAAGGAGCTCGTCTCCAATGACCGCATCTGCGGCGGTCTCACGCCGGCCGCCGCCGAAAAGGCCCGCGACCTCTATGCGACCTTCTGTTCGGCGCAGATCTTCCTCACCGACGCGCGTACGGCCGAACTCGCCAAGCTCACCGAGAACGCCTTTCGCGACGTGAACATCGCCTTCGCCAACGAGCTTTCGCTCATCTGCGACAAACTCGGCGTCGATGTCTGGGAACTCATCCGTCTGGCCAACCGTCACCCCCGCGTGAAGATCCTCCAGCCCGGCCCCGGCGTCGGCGGCCACTGCATCGCGGTCGACCCATGGTTCATCGTCGATGCCGCCCCGGCCGAAGCCCGTCTCCTGCGCACCGCCCGCGAGGTCAATGATTCCAAGCCGCATCACGTCGTCGCCCAGGTCCGCGCCGCCGTCGGCAAGGACGCCGTCGTCGCCTGCCTAGGCCTCGCTTTCAAGGCGAACGTCGATGACGTCCGGGAATCGCCCGCGGTCGAGATCGCCGCGCATCTCGCCGATGCGGGCCTGCAGGTCCTCGCCGTCGAGCCGCATGTGTCGGCCTTGCCGAAGGCTCTGCAGGGGAGGGCGGAACTCGTCTCGCTCGCCGAAGCGCTCGCCCGCGCCACCGTCGTCGTGCTCCTCGTCGATCACCGCGCCTTCGCCGGTCTCACCCTCGAGCAGCTGAAAGGGAAGAAGTTGATTGATACGAGAGGTGCGATCAGAAGCTAGAGGCCCGGAGGCCCAGAGGCTCGGTTGACCAGAGAGAGGCACCGCTAGTTGACACGTTGACGAGTTGGCAAGTTGACAAGGAATACAAGGGGTAGGGTCGGGACCGCGTCACGACATAGCTGCGTCTAGCCTCATTCATTTCCGGGTGTCAGCTGATCAGCCTTCGGCAGCCGGCTCCAGGCACCCGCGGCCGAGGGCCGAGATGCCGACGCCGGAGTTGCCGACTCCCGTGGCCGTCACCCGTCACCTGGAAGTGAGAGTATTGAGTATCGAGTATCAGGGAAGCGATTGCCTTGGGTAGGGTTGAGCGGCCCGCTCAACCGGTAGGGATGCGATGACATCGCATCCGTCGGGCGTCAGGGAGGACGCGATAGTGATCACGTCCCTACCTCGAGACATCTGAAAGCATCTTCCTGCCCCCACCCCTATCCCTACCCCTGCCCCTAATCTCACCTTTGCACTGCCTTTAATCCGCCCCTTGCCCCCGTGCCCACGTGCCAGCGTGTCCCCTAACTCGTGCTCCTCCCCCTCCTCCATCACCTCGGCCCTGCTTGGCTCGCTCGTCGCGCTCGGTGGGCCTGCGAGCGTAAGCTCGGGCTCTGGGAATGGCGTTCCCCCCTGCGGCCATGGAAAGATTTCGCCGTCGGTTTCGACCCGGCCGCTTGGCGCGCCTCGGCGCCCCGTCTCCCGATCGCGTTGCTGGACCGCGCGTATCTCGCCCCGCAGCTCGAAGCGTGGTCCGTCGCCAGCGGACACACGCCGGTCGCCGAAGCCGATGCGTTTGCCCGTGGCTATGCCCGGATATTCTCGCATGGCTTGGCCGAAGTCGGTCGTCCCGACCGCTGGACGCGTAACGTGCTCACCGGCCGCTCGGTCGATCCCATCGCCCATTGGTCGCGCCGGACCGACGCCGGTTTCGATGACATCAAAGGCGTCTGGGAGCTTTCCCGTTTCGCCTGGGCTCACGCGCTCGTGCGCGCTTGGCTCCGCGACGGCGCCGACCGCCACGTCGAACTTTTCTGGACCACCCTCGAGGATTGGCTCACGCGTAATCCGCCCAACCGCGGGCCGAATTGGATGTGCGGACAGGAAGCCGCCTTCCGGCTCATCGCCGTCACGTTCGCCCTGCAGGCCTTCCGCGACCACCCGGCCACGACAGACGCGAGGCTGACGCTCGTGGCACGTCTGGCCGACGCCACCGCCCGACGTATCGGCCTGCATTTCGATTACGCCCTCTCGCAGCAGAACAACCACGGCATCGCCGAAGCCATCGGCCTGCGGACTGCCGCCACGTTCTGGCCCGACTTGGCCGGATCTTCCGCCGGCTATCGCCGCGGCATGGAGGCCCTTGCCACGCAGTGCGCCGCGCTCATCGGCCCGGACGGCGGCTTCAGCCAGCACTCCACGAATTATCATCGGCTGGTTCTGCAGCTGCTGACCTGGGCCGAACTCGTCGAACGTTCCGTCCGCGATACCTTGCCGGAACCGGTCCGGGCCAAGGCGATCGTCGCCACGGATTTCCTCGCGGCCTTGATGGAGACCGTCGGTTCCGTGCCGCGTTACGGCGCCGACGACGGCGCGAACCTTTTCCCGTTGAGCGGCGCGGGGTACGACGATTTTCGCCCGGCGGTCGGGGCCGCGCTCGCGCTTTTCAAAGGCGAACGGCTTCCTTCCGGACCGTGGGACGAGACCGCCCTGCTGCTGATCGGTCCCATGGCGGAGAGCGTGGCGCCGTCGCCGCGCGGTGAAGTCGACCGTCCCGATGCCGGAGTCTTCACCCTAAGCCACCCGCGAGGCAGGCTTTTCTTCCGGGCGCCGGCGGTCTTCCGCACGCGTCCCTCGCATGCCGACCAGCTGCACGTGTCATTGCGTTGGGACGGCGAATGGATCGCCGAGGACCCCGGCACCTACTCCTACAACGCTCCGGGCGGCTGGGATGGTTTCGCCGGCTCCCGTTTCCATAATGTCGTCACCGTCGGCGACTGCGACTGCATGCGCCGTGCCGGACGTTTCCTCTGGCTGCCCTGGATCACGTGCGCGCCCCGATGGAAGTCCGACGGCCTGGTCGCATCGCATCTCGGCTTCCCTGGTTTCAAATCGCAGCGCCGGATCATCAAGGCCGCGAAGGGGTTCGTCATCGTCGACCGACTGACCGGACTCCTGAAGCAGGACGGCGAATGCACGCTCCGTTGGCATGGCCGCACCCGCGCCGGACTCGAACAGCTCACCGTCGCCTGTTCCGCGCCGTCTTCCGAGACCTACGTCACCGCGTTGCCTGACGGCGGGGAAGGGTGGCACTCGACGCATTACGGCGCGAAGGAGCCTTCCTGGTGCCGACGTATCACCGCCATAGGCAGCGACATCACCTTCATCACCGCGGTCGGCTGTTCTCTTCGCCTCGAAGAGAACAGTTTCTTCGCCGACGGGGATGAGTATGCGCTCGAGTGAAGACTCGAGCGATCGAGAGTATGGAGTATTGAGTATAGAGTATCGGTGGAGTGATGGCCTTGGGTAGGGATGCGATGACATCGCATCCGCTCGCACAAAGGGAGACCGGAAACCGGAATATTTGCTGCGGACTATATTTACGGGTGTCAGGTGACGGCCACCGGGACGTCAGCCATTCGGGTGCCAGCTGTTCGGCCTTCGGCAGCCGGCTCCGGGTTCCCGTAGCCGCAACGGGTAGGGATGCGATGACATCGCATCCGTGAGGCGTCAGGACGGACGCGATAGTGATCACGTCCCTACCTCAATGCGCCTCGAGTCCTCCGGCCCACGTGTCTTCGTGCCCTCCAATTTGCACAGGAGCTCCGCTCCGATTTGCACCTTTGACTGCCTCTAATCCGCCCCTTGCCCACGTGCCCCCTTGCCAGCTAGCCCCCTAAACAAAATGCCCTCCCTCGCCGTCATCGTCGGTACGTGCCCCGAGTGCATCAAGCTCGCGCCGGTGCATGCCGAGCTGCGTCGTGCGGGTAAGGTGCGGCCGTTGCTGGTCTCGACCGGACAGCATCGCGAGCTGCTCGATCAGGCCTTGGGCTCCTTCGGACTGAAGCCGGACGTCGACCTCGGACTCATGCAGCCCGGTCAGTCTTTGCCGGAGCTTTCCTCCCGCGTGCTCACAGGCGTCTCCGCCTGGCTCGCTGAAGCGAAGCCTTCCGCCGTCCTCGTCCAGGGTGATACCACCACCGTGCTCGGCTCCGCGATGGCTTCCTTCTACGCGGGTATCCCCGTCGGCCACGTCGAAGCCGGTTTACGCACCGACGATCTGCGCTCTCCTTTCCCGGAGGAGATGAACCGTCGGGTCACCAGCACGCTCTCCCGCTGGCATTTCTGTCCGACCGAAGGCGCCAAGGCCAATCTCGTCCGCGAAGGCATCGCCGCCTCGGCCTGCCACGTCACCGGCAATACCGTCATCGACGCCCTCCTCGCCACGCGTGCGAAGATCGGCGGGATCGAAGCCGCCGCCGTCGGCGCCCGGCTCGGCATCGCCCGCGCTTTTGTCGCCTCGCACCTAGCCTCGCCCGACTCGCGCTGGATCCTCGTCACCGGCCATCGACGCGAATCTTTCGGGCCCGGCTTCGAAGACCTCTGCCGCGGCATCCGCCAGCTCGTCGACGCGCATCCTGGTCTCGGCGTCGTCTATCCGGTACATCTCAACCCGCAGGTCCAGGAGCCCGTGCGCCGCCTCCTTGGCGGACATCCGCGCATCGCCCTCGCCGCGCCGGCGGCCTACGAGGATTTCGTCTGGCTCATGGACCGCTGCGCCTTCGTGCTCACCGATTCGGGCGGCGTACAGGAAGAAGCCCCGTCGCTCGGCAAACCCGTGCTCGTCATGCGCGAGAATACCGAGCGTCCGGAAGGCCTCGCCGCCGGCACCAGCGAACTCGTCGGTACTTGCGCGGCCCGCATCGTCGCCGCTGCGACCCGTCTGCTCACCGACCCCGTCGAATATGGACGCCGTTCGCAGCTCCGTAATCCGCATGGGGATGGGAATGCCGCAGGGAAGATTGCGCGGGTGATGGAAGCAGCACTTTGACGAGAGAGAAGAACCTCTCAAGGGGAGACCGGGAACCGGATAGTTGGCTGCGGACATTCTTCTGAAGGTGTCAGGTGACGGCCATCGGGGCATCAGCCATTCGGGTGCCAGCCGTTCAGCCTTCGGCAGCCGGCCCCCGCAGCCGATGGCC
>JACCED011005991.1_pt1 | contig 11452 bp, 7 predicted proteins | sample 7455021 | NCBI WGS metagenome assembly JACCED01 (sample SAMN15323456, study PRJNA562643) | freshwater metagenome | isolation source: river surface water | place: USA:Blue River Watershed | collected 2017-08-19
CAGGTTCCTGTGATCGGCATCACTGGGTCGAATGGAAAAACGAGCACCAAGGAATTTGCGGCTGCGGCGCTTGGAGGGGAGGAGGTTTTGTGGACGGAGGGGAACCTGAACAACCACATCGGGGTACCGTTGACGTTGATGCGGCTTGATCCGTTGCATCGGGGAGCGGTGGTGGAGATGGGGATGAATCATGCGGGGGAATTGGCGCCGCTCGTATCGATGGCGCAACTGACGTGTGCGATTGTGACATGTGTCGGCGTGGCGCACATCGAGCATCTGGGAAGTCGCGAAGCGAGTGCGGCGGAGAAAGTAGTGGTTGCCGAGGGGGTTCCAGTGGGGGGAGTGGCTGTCCTGAACGCGGAGGACGATTTCTTCCCTTGGATGCGCAATCGGTTGGAGGGGATGGGCCGCACGGTGATCGGAGTTGGCGCTGCTGGGGATGTGAAGTTCGAGGAAAGCGCGGTCACTTCAGCGGGATCGAAGTTTAACTTGAAGGCGGGTGCCAGAGCGGGTGGATGGGCCGTTGATGTCGAGATTCAGGTGCCGGGTCGACATATGGCACTGAATGCAGCATTGGGATTGGTTGCAGCGGTCGCATGCGGGGCCGAACCGCACGCGGCTGCGGCAAGGGTTGCCTCGGTTCAGGCGGCGAATGGGAGGTTGCGGTGCATAAGCATCGCAGGGGTAGATATTTTGGATGACTCTTACAACGCGAACCCGGACTCCATGGTGGCCGCGTTACAAGTGCTTTCGGGTCGAGGGCAGGGGGGGCGCAAGATTGCTGCGCTCGGCCGGATGGGCGAGTTGGGCAAACATGCAGAGGCGGGGCATGTGCGTGTCGGGCGGGAGGCGGGTAGGTTTGGAGTGGATTGGTTGGTAGCGGTGGGGGGCGAAGAGGCCGCTTGGATTGCGTCGACGGCGAGGGATGCAGGGGTGGCGCGGGTGGATCATTTTCCCAACACAACCATCGCAGCGGATGCGCTGCGAGGGGAACTGCGTCCGGGCGACACGCTCTTGGTGAAGGGTAGTCGCTCGGCGCACATGGAGGCCGTGATTGCGGGGTTGAAGCCATGATGTACTTCCTGCACGAGTTGTCTGAAGGCAGCACGATGGAGTGGATGAAGGCATTCAACGTCTTCCAGTACATTTCATTCCGTGCGGTTGCAGCAGCCTTCACTTCCTTCGTGCTCTCATTGGCCTTTGGTCCTTGGGTGATTCGGAAGCTCATCTCCCTCAAGATTGGGCAACCCGTCCGGACCGCTGAGGAAGTGAACAAGCTCTTCGAGTTGCACGGGAAAAAGGCGGGGACTCCCACGATGGGGGGAGTCTTGATTCACGGGACGGTCATCCTGAGTTCGTTGATTTGGGCGAGACCAGACAACTCCGCGGTGTGGCTTATCATCGCCGTGATCATCGCCTGTGGGCTTCTCGGCTTCTGGGATGATTATCTCAAGGTCGCAAAGAAGAATGCGGCTGGGATCTCGGAACGGGCGAAGCTGACGGGGCAAGGATTGGTGGCCGTCATGGTGACGGCCTACTTCCTCTTGAACCCTGCGACCGAGGTTCAATCGCGGGCGTTGTACGTGCCTTTTCTGAAGGAGCCTTTGATTCAGAACATGGGATGGTTCGCAGCAATCTTTTTTGCGATGGTGATTGTCGGGACATCGAATGCGGTGAACTTGACCGATGGTCTTGACGGGTTGGCATCGGGTTGCACTGCGACAACCGCATTTGCCTATGCTGTATTCACTTACGCCGCTGGCAACGTGAAGATTGCGAGTTATCTCCAGATTCCCTACTTCTCCTTTGTCGGAGAGATCTCGATCGTTTGTATGGCGATGGTTGGAGCTTCGGTGGGTTTCCTCTGGTTCAACGCGCATCCGGCGAGAGTGTTCATGGGAGACACCGGATCCCTCGCGATTGGCGGTTTCCTTGGTGCGGTGGCGATTTGCTGTAAGCAGGAGTTGTTATTGGTGCTGGTAGGGGGAGTGTTCGTGGTGGAAGCGACTTCGGTGTTGATCCAGAGAACCTGGTTCAAGGTCACGAAGCGCATCCATGGTGAGGGACGGCGCGTGTTCATGATGTCCCCCATCCACCATCACTTTGAGCTGAAGGGGTGGCCTGAGAACACGGTGATTGTGCGGTTCTGGATTGTCTCGTTCCTCTGTTCGCTGCTCGGCCTAGCAACCTTGAAGTTACGATGAGCTTTGCAACGTCACAGCAGGGTCTGGGAGATCGGTTGCCGCCAGGCAGTCGTGTTTTGGTCCTTGGCGCGGGGGAAAGCGGGATCAGTGCTGCGCGGTTGCTGAAGAGTGAGGGACAAGACGTCACGATTGCCGATTTCCACCTGCACCCTGCACACACAAACGACGGTTTGCGGGAACTTGTGGATCTGGGGGTTCGGGTGGTGTTTGGAGCGGACTGTGTTCGCCCCGATGATGCGTCGTCGTTTGCATACGCGGTGGTGAGTCCGGGCGTGGACTCGACGGTTGGCTCGGTGCGGTCTCTCGTTTCTGCGGGTTTGGGACTCGTAAGCGAAATCGAATTGGCGTGGTTGCGCGCGAAGCGTCCGTGCGTCGCGGTGACTGGGACGAATGGGAAGACGACAACGACGCAAATCATCGAGCTTATGCTCAACGCGTGCGGAAAACGGACTCGCGCTTCCGGAAATATCGGGCCGTCGTTCAGTCGGCAGGTTTTGACAGGAGAGGAACTGGATCTTGATACGCTAGAAGTATCTTCGTTTCAGCTGGAAACGATTCATCGATTCCATCCGGCGGGTATCGTTTGGACGAACTTCGCAGAGGATCATCTCGACCGTTATCCGGACATGGGAGCTTATCGGAAGGCGAAGTTGCGGATTTTCGAGAACCAGACGGAGTCGGATTTTGCGGTTGTCAACCTACGCGACGCGTTACCTGACTTGCGATCGGAGAGGATCACTTTCAGTGCGTATGTTGCGGGCGGAGACTTTGATCTCAAAGATGGTGCGATCCGCTATCGCGGGGAAAGGGTGTTGGAGACTTCGCGAATCCGATTGAGAGGGGCGCATAACATCGAGAACATGATGGCGGCCCTCGGCGTTGGTCTCGGGTTGGGCTTGGATTTGTCAGCCTGCGCCGACGCGATTGCGACGTATCGTCCCCAGCCTCATCGATGCGAGTTGGTGGCGACGGTGAACGATGTGGAGTACGTCAACGATTCCAAGGCAACAAACCTCGATTCGGTTGAAAAGGCACTTTTATCGGAGGTTCGTCCGGTTGTCTTGATTGCAGGTGGCAAGGACAAGGGGTTTGGGTTTGGTCCGCTCACGGGTCTGGTTGCAGCTCGTTGCCGGGCGGCGGTATTGATTGGCGAAATGGCGGAACGCATTCGCGATGAGTGGGCGCCGCAAGTGGATTGCCATCTGTCGGGATCCTTGCCGGATGCGGTGTCGCTCGCTGCGCGTCTGTCCTCACCGGGGGATGTGGTGTTGTTGAGTCCGGGGACGTCCTCGTTCGATATGTTCAAGAATTATGCACAGCGCGGAGAGGTCTTCCGCGAGGAGGTTCGCAGGCTCAGTGAGCTTGTGCCTTTTGAAAAACAGGACCGCTAACCATTGCAAAACGTATGATGAAAATGCCCAAGCTGCCCAAGCTGACGAAACGACTGCAGGTTACGGCGCGGACGCTATCCGAGACTGGCAGTCCAGATTTTGCGCCTGCGCAACCAACTGCAAGAATTGGGAGTGCCTTCATTTTAGCGTTCTCGTGCCACCTGATGTTGATTGTGGGACTGTTCTCATTCCACAAAATCCGTGCGGGCCGAGTTCCTTCGGAGAAGGTTGCGGCTGCGAAAACGGAGAAGGTGGGCGGGGAAAAATCCGCTGATAAAGCGTCGGGTTCGGGTGCGCCAGAGGGCGCCAAGGCAGGTGCTTCAGCATCGGGGGGTGAGGCTACTGCTGCTGCTGCTCGGGCTGCGCTTGCGATGGGAGCAGGAGGGGTCGCGGTCGCGGCGGTGGCGCATAGTGCGGCACAACCTTCGGCATTGCCCCCGAAGACGGCGTCGGTTCCGCCGAGTGCGGGCGCGCTTGCATCGGCAAAGGGAGAGGCTCCTACGAAGGCGGATTCGGGTGAGGTGAAAGCTTCCTCGAGAACTTATGTGGTGAAGACAGGGGATAATCCTGTGCGTATTGCGAAGACGTTGGGCGTGAAGTTGGAGGATTTGCAGGCATTGAACGGGATTGACGATCCCAAAAAATTGAAAATTGGCCAGACACTCAAAGTGCCTGAATCAGTGAAGGTTGATCGGCCGGTGGCGGCGCAAGCTCCTTCGTCGAGCAGCAGCAAGACGGCGAATGTTGGCAGTAAAGGCGTGTCTGCCTCGTCGAAGTCCACGAAGTCCTCTCTCGCCGCATCCAAGAACGGAACGAAGGGTACGAGCGCAGCGAGCAAGAAGTGAGTTACTGACTTCCTGTCATGGAGCGAAGAAGTGCCATCATTTTGATCATCGCGGCTTTTGCGCTAGCGATCTTCGGCGTGATCATGCTGGAGAGCACTGCGCAGTTTGCGCCCGAGGCGCATGGCCACGGTGAGCGATTCATTCGGCAGCAGGTGGCGGTGCTACTTTTCGGGATTGGGGTTGCGTGGGCCGTGTCGCGTGTTCCGTATCAATGGTGGCTCAACCACTGTGTTTGGATCGGCCTGCTTGCTTGTGGGTTGTTGTTCTTGTGTTTTCTTCCCGGTGTCGGAGCCAAGATCAACGGGGCTCGGCGTTGGATTCACCTTGGGTTCGTGACTCCGCAACCCTCCGAGTTCGGGAAGTTCGCCGCGATTTGTGCCGTGGTTTACTACCTTTCGCTCAAGGATGATTACGCGAAGGGTTTCTACTCAGGGTTCCTCAAGACCTACTTCTATATCTCCCCGATTCTGTTGTTGATTGTTTGTGAGGTCGACATTGGGACCACAGCCCTGATTTGCGCGACGACGGCTGCTATTTTGGTCTGTGCGGGAGCGCGGTGGATGCATGTCGGGTTCATTTGCCTGTCGGGCGTTGCGGCAATTGTTGCCATGTTGTTCCTTGTTCCGGAGCGGATGGATCGGATGTTGGCGTTCCTACAGCCAGAAAAATTTGAAAAGGATGCCTATCAGGCGCAACAGGGTTTGATTGCGATGGGGTCTGGGGGAATCAACGGGGTGGGTCTGGGCAACGGGTTGCAAAAAATGTCCTACCTTCCTTATGCGCACACGGACTTCATCTTTCCGGTCGTGGGCGAAGAGTGCGGGCTAATCGGGACGCTTGGGGTGGTGCTGGCATTTTTCGTCTTGGTCAGTGCGGGATTGGCGATTTCCATCCGAGCGAGGGATCGTGCGGGGTACCTGCTTGGCGTGGGGATGACGTGCCTGATTGGCATTCAAGCCTTGGTCAACCTTGGCGTGACAACCGAACTACTTCCCAACAAGGGAATGCCGCTCCCATTCATCTCATATGGCAGTAGCAACTTGCTCATGATGAGTGTCTTTATCGGGGTCTTGCTGGCCATCAATCGACATGGCTTCACCCGTCGTGAGGAGCGTGAGGCTTGGAGCATGTACCTCCGGCGCAGGAGTATTCGAACACCACGCAGCTTCTCGAAATCATGAGCCGCGGAGCATCGAAAATCGTAATCGCAGCGGGGGGGACAGGTGGACACTTGTTCCCTGGATTAGCTGTCGGGGAGGTTCTCGTTCGTGAGAGCTGGGAGGTTTTGGTGCTCACCTCCGAGAAGGCGATTGACCGAGTTGCAACGGAGGGGCGACACGAGTTCAGGATTGAGCGGTTGCCGGCGACGGGGATGCCTCGGCTGTTTTCGCCGGGCATGGTCCTCTTTTTTTTCCGCCTTCTGATGGCGTTATGGTCGTGCATCTCGCTGTATCGCCGGTTTCGACCTGATGTTGTCCTAGCGATGGGGGGATTCACTTCCACCGCGCCGGTGGTGGCGGCATGGTTGTGCGGCATTCCAGCGGTGGTTCACGAGTCGAACGTGGTGCCGGGCAAGGCTAATCGACTCAACGCACGTTTTTGCGCGCGGGTCCTCATCGGATTCGAGGAAGCGCGCGCTCGTTTTGGGGCATTGGGCAGGGACAAAGTGGAGATGGTGGGGACTCCCGTTCGTGGAACGCTCAGGAAAGCGGTTGATCGGTCCAGCGCTTGCGCATCGTTTGGCCTAGATTCCGCGTTGCCGGTTGTATTGGTGATGGGGGGGAGTCAGGGGGCGCAGGGGTTGAACCGAGCGATTGCGGCGGCGTTGTCACGGATTGGGCATGGGAAGCAACGTGTGCAGTTCTTGCATCTGACTGGGCCTGATGACGAGGTGTTGATGCGTTCGTTGTACGCCACCGAAGGAATCACGGCGAAGGTCATGCCATTTTGTAAGGAGATGGAAGCCGCTTACGGTGCGAGCGATTTGGTTGTGATGCGATCGGGTGCGGCAAGTCTGACGGAACTGGCGTGGTTCGGGTTGCCATCATTGTTGATTCCTCTTCCCAGTGCGGCGGATGATCATCAGACGTTAAATGCGAGGGTGTTCGAGCGAGAGGGGGCTGCCTATTTACTTCCCCAGCGTGAGCTTACGGACGGAGTCAAGTTGGCGAACGCGTTGGAAAGCGTTTTGAGCGAGGGGCCGGTTCGTGAGCGGATGGCAGCAAAGGCTGCGGCTCTTGCTGTGAGGGATTCTGCGGAGCGGGTGGCGAAGGTTGTCGCGGGTCTGAGGAAAAACGGGGGGGCTTCCGCATGACGCTGGCAACAGTACAGGTACTTGGGAAATCGTTGGTTCAGGGGGGAGCACGCATTCACCTGATTGGCGTAGCAGGGTCGGGGATGAGCGGGATTGCGGGGTTGCTGATCGCATTGGGGCACCGGGTTTCGGGTTCGGACAAGGTGGAGAACTTGGAGGTTCGGCGCTTGGTTGAGTTGGGATTGCGGTTTCGGCGACCGGCGGATGGGACGGGAGTGGAGGATGCGGAGATGGTGATTTACTCTTCGGCGATTCGAGACGGGCATCCGGATGTGATCGTCGCTAAGCAGCGAGGTCTCCCGATGTACCGTCGTGCAGAGGCGCTTGCGGCCCTTCTTGGAGAGCGGCGAGGTGTGGTGGTTTCTGGGATGCATGGGAAGACAACCACTTCGGCACTCTTGAGTCATGTGCTCCGCCACGCAGGGGTGAGGCCTTCGCATTACGTTGGAGCTGAGATTCCGATTTTGGGAACGAACTCGCATTGGGATCCGGAGGGGGAGCATTTTGTTGCGGAAGGGGATGAGAGCGACGGGACATTGGCGCTGTACTCTCCTGAGCATGCGATTGTTTTGAACATCGAGGAGGAGCATCTCGATCATTACGCGAATCTTTCGGAGATCGAGGAGGTGTACGGCAAGCTCGTCGCTCAGACGCGGGGCAATGTGATTTACTGCGGTGATGATGGAAATGCGTTGCGCGTGTGCGCTCAGCATCCGCGATCCGTTTCTTACGGAGAAAATGAAGATGCGGTCTATCGCTTTGACGCGCTGCATCTGAAAGATTTCCAGAGCCATTTCCGGATTTTGAAACAGGGCGAACCGATGGGTGCAGTGGTGCTGAACATCCCTGGACGGCACAATGTCCTGAATGCGCTCGCGGTGATTGCTGTTGCCGATTTGATTGGGGTTCCGTTCGAGCGAATTACCGCGGCACTCGAGAGCTTTCGAGGGGCGCGTCGCCGCTTTGAGATTCGGCACCGTTCGGAACGGGTGATGGTGGTGGATGATTACGGGCATCATCCGACCGAGATCCGTGCAACGTTAACTGCTGCGGCGAATACTGGGCGTGCGCGGGTTCTGGCTCTTTTCCAACCGCATCGGTTCACGCGAACGGCTGCATTGGCGGAGGAGTTCGGGGAAGCTTTTTTCCCTGCTGAAAAGGTTTGGATTTCGGAAATCTATGCTGCTAGCGAGCTTCCGATGGAAGGGGTTTCGGGCGCGCTGATTGCGGACGCTGCGGAGCGGGTGGGGCACGAGGGGGTCCGGTACGTTGCCAATCGCTGGGAGGCAATGCGCGAGTTGGGGCGGGAGATTCGTCCGGGAGACTGCGTGGTGGTGATGGGGGCGGGAAACATTTCGGAACAGGCAACGGCTTTGGCGCGGGATGTCGCGACGATGGAGCGTCTTCAGTCGGCGATGGGGGCCGGAGTGGCGCGGTTATATGAACCGATGAGCAAGCACACAACGCTTCGGGTTGGTGGTCCAGCGCAGTGGTGGCTCGAGCCCGAGACGGAGGAGGGATTTGCCCAAGTGGTGAAGCTTTGCGGCGCGGAGGGATTGCCGGTGACCGTTGTGGGACGCGGCTCAAACTTGTTGATTCGGGACGGCGGAATCCGCGGAGTGGTGGTGAGCCTGACGCGCGGGGAGTTTCGCCGAGTGGAGGTGGGCGGCGGATTCATGGTTGCGGGAGCGGGGGTGAAGCAGAAGGAGTTGGCGCATGCCGCTCGCGATGCTGGGGTCGGTGGGTTTGAATGGTTTGAGGGAATTCCAGGGAACGTGGGGGGTGCCGTGCGGATGAACGCGGGAGCGATGGGCGGGGAGACCTTTCGTCAGGTTGTATCGGTTCGATACGTTGATGGATTGGGCGAGTTCCATACGGTGACGCCTGAGCAGATTGATGTCGGGTACCGCAGCGTGCCGTTTTTCCGGGATCGGTATGTTGTGTCAGTCACGTTTTTGGCTGCGAAAGGTCACCGAGAGGAGATCCTCCGGAAGCTTGAGGAGTCGATGGCAAAGCGGCGTTCGACGCAGCCGCGTGAATCCAGTGCTGGATGCTTTTTCAAGAATCCCGAGGCGACCCCGGCTGGACGCTTGATTGATGAGCTGGGATTGAAGGGGAGGTCGGTCGGGGACGCGCGAGTCTCCGATGTTCACGGAAACTTTTTGGTGAATGCGGGGCAGGCGAGGGCGACGGATTTTCTGAAGTTGATTGAAGAAATCCGTGAGGTTGCCCGTCGCGAACGGGGCGTGGAGCTTGAAACCGAGGTGCAGATTCTTGGGGAGCCTCTCAACGGAGCTGAATGATTTGATGTGATGAACGACACGACCGAACCAGTGAGAGGAAAACGAATTGCGGTTTTGATGGGGGGACCTGGCTCTGAACGCCTTGTCTCGATGGCATCGGGCAGGGGCGTGTTGGACGCATTAAATTCTCTCGGAGCAGATGCCTATGCAGTTGACGTGCATGATGATGGATTTGAACTGAAGCTCGGAACCGATTTCGCGTTCAACGTGATCCATGGGACGTATGGAGAGGACGGAGGGGTGCAGGCGGAGCTTGAGCGTCGCGGGGTGCGGTATTCGGGCGAGGGAGTGGAGGAGAGTCGGACCGCAATTGATAAGATTCGGTCGAAAGAGTGTTTCGTGCGGCATGGCGTTCCGACGCCGGGGTTTGAGGTGATCGCAGCGGGTGAGCGTCCGGCGATTGGGATTCCACTGGTCCTGAAGGCACCGCGAGAAGGTTCAAGCGTGGGCGTGTATATCGTCAGGGAGGAATGCGAGTTGCAAGCAGCGTTGGTGGAGGTTGCGCGTTATTCGCAGACGGTTTTAGTCGAGGAGTTTGTTGAGGGACGGGAGCTGACGGTTGGCATTCTCGGAGACGATGCGTTGCCGGTGATTGAGATTCGCGCGCGGAAGGATTTTTACAACTTCGAGAACAAGTACCCATTCCTCAATCCGAAGGCGGCGGGTGCGGACCATTTATGTCCTGCTCCGTTGAGTGTCGAATGTGAGCGGCTTGTGAAGGAGACCGCATTGAAGGCGCACCGCGCGTTAGGTTTGCGCGTATATTCCCGTGTGGATTTGCTTTTAAGAGATGACGGTTCGGTATACGTTTTAGAAATCAATACGATTCCTGGGATGACGCCTTCGAGTTTACTGCCCGAAGCTGCGGGAGAGGTGGGAATCAGCTATGCCCAGCTGTGTCGGACCGTCATTGAGCTTTCCCTTTCAAGAAAACCTTAGCGATCACAATAACTAAATGAGCCTTAACACGTTCCGGAATCAGCGGGTCAAGCTGCGATTTTCCCGCGCCTACGGCAACTCCTCGCCGCTGGCGGTGCCAGTCGAGCGCCATCGCGAGGGGATCAAGGTGACTCGTCGAGGTGTGTTCATGTTCCTCAAGATCATCTTGGTTTTGGCGGTCTTGGCGGGTCTTGGCGTCGGCGGTCACTACGTGTGCAAGCACCACATCTGGGGTGGAGACCGCTTCACCGTGAAAGAGATTCGCGTGTCAACGGATGGAGAGATGACGCGGCCGGAAATCCTCGCCAAGGCGGGCTTGCAGGAGGGGGTGCGCATTTTTGACGTAAATCTGTCCGAAGCTCGGAAGGGACTCGAGGAGGTTAGCCAAGTAGAAACGGTCGAAGTGGAGAGGTTTTTGCCGTCGACGGTGGTGGTCAGATTAACCGAGCGGAAGCCGGTCGCTTGGATCTTGGAGGGGGCAGAGACCGACCCGGCGTCTGCGTCTCGCGCTTACGTTGTTGATGCGAAGGGATGGGTGATGCCTCAGCGCAAGGTGTCGATGCCGCTTCGGTATCTGCCGGTGATCAACGGCGCTCATGACCTCTTCGATAACCTTACTCCCGGCCAACGGGCGGGCGGTTACGAGATTCAGTCAGCGATTCGCTTGCTGACCGCGAGCGAATCAATCGCGAGATTCCGTCCGCGAGTCATCGACCTGTCGAAAGGCTTTTGCATGGAGGTCACGGATTTGACACGGACCAAGTACACGTTCGGATTTGATCGGTTGGACGACCAGTTGAGCAAGATGCAGCAGGTGATGACGCACACGGAGCATGCTGGGCGTGAGGTTTCTGCGGTGAACTTGATGTACGCGAAACAGATCCCGGTGGTGTTTGGCGCGCCTGTCCAGGTTGCCAAGGTGGAGGACAAGTCCGAGCGTGCTAGCAAGTCCTCTGTTGCAGTGCCGACTGCTGGCGGAGAACAGATTGCTGGGGCTGCGCGCAGCGCATTGGCTGCTCGGACGAATGCCAGTTCTGCGTTACCAACCTCGGTTGCGGTGGGTGGAAAAACCGCGTTGCCCTCAAATCCGTTGGCTATCGCGGGGGGCGCGTGGGGTGGGGCAACGGGTGGGACCTCTCAGAAAGCCTCGGCAGCTGGGGTGCCGGTGAAGTCGGCAACGACGACAGCACCCGTTGTCAAGAAGCAGCAGGTTGAGCCGGTGGTGCAGAAGGCGATCGGCAAGCCGGTGAATGCGGGGACGGTTGGGGTTCAGCCGCCGGTTCAACCATCGTCGGTTCCGAAAAGTTCAATCCCGAAGGCGACGGCTGTGTCGGGCGGCGCGAAACGGATGGATGCCACGGGTCCATCTGCGGTACCGAAGGCCGGTGCATCTTCCGGTAACGGTGTGTTACAAGCGCCGGCAGAAAGTATTCGCAAACTGTTCAATAAAAATGGC
>JACCED011185410.1_pt1 | contig 11452 bp, 5 predicted proteins | sample 7455021 | NCBI WGS metagenome assembly JACCED01 (sample SAMN15323456, study PRJNA562643) | freshwater metagenome | isolation source: river surface water | place: USA:Blue River Watershed | collected 2017-08-19
ACCAAGGCATCAATCGGGTCAGCCAACCACGCCACTTCGCGGCCACGCAGTGCCTCGCGTGCCTGCGGATGGGTGTCGATGTCTTGACGACTGAACCACGGGCGACCTGCGCGACGCGCCTCAGCCAAGCCCTCGGGCGGCGCATACAAGGGCACTTCAAAGCCGGGGCGCATTTGGGCCGAGGCGTCAAACATGGGCTCGTAGTAACTGGTGAGCAAACCCTCTACCGCCCCGTCGAGTGACTCAACACGGTAGGGCTGCAAGTGGCTCATCATCCACAAGCGGCGGTCGTCGTCGCTGCCCAGCATGAGCTGACGCACGTCTTTGCACAACGGGGCAAACAAAGGGCCGGGACGCACGCAGTTTTGCAACCAGGCGTTCCATGCATCTTGCAACTGATCGTCTTGCCAGCCTGGCACATCGTGCCATGACACGGCCACCCAGCGGCTGCGGTAGCTTTGCTGTGGACTGGGTGTGCCGGGCATGCCAGCCAAGCTGCCACTCGCGCGCGGTGCATCACTCGGTACGCGTGACGCCGGGTAGGAGTGCCCATAGTCGTTAACGGGTGCACGGCGAGTTGAACCGCAGCCCACCAAGGTAGCAACCAGCATGAGGGCGACCAGCGCCTGCATCCAACGAGTCGCCATCTGCCTCATTCGCCGCGCAGCAAATTAGCCAACTCCACAGCTGACTTGACATTCATTTTGTCGAACACGCGGGCGCGGTGCACCTCCACCGTGCGCACACTGATATCCAGCTGGTCTGCAATGAGTTTGTTGGGCAGGCCTTCCACCACCAAATGCATCACATCGCGTTCGCGCTCCGTGAGGTCGGCTAGGTTGTGTTGCAAGTCTTGTTTGGTGCGCAAGCTTTGCAGGGTTTGGGCTGAACGGCTAAGCGCTTGCTCAATGCGGTCCACCAAGGCATTGTCAGAAAACGGTTTTTCACAAAAATCAAATGCACCTCGCTTCACTGCATCCACTGCCGTGGGCACGTCGGCATGACCTGTGAGAAAAATCACGGGCAACACATCCAGCAAGCGACGCTCAATGAGCAGCTCAAACAGAGCCAAGCCACTCATGCCGGGCATACGCACATCAAGCAGCAAGCAACCAGGCTGCGTGGGTTGCCACGCGCGTAGGGCGTCATTCAGAAATTCGGCAAAAGCATCGGCACTGTCAAACGATTGGCTAGGCAAGCGGCGCGAACGCAGCAGCCAAGCCAACGCCTCGCGCACGCCCGCGTCGTCGTCAACGATGAATACCAATGCGTCTTCTGTGGGTTGCATGTGTCTGACCTTTGATCACGATTGTGGCAGGGTAAAACTAAACACCGTCCCGCGTGGGGCATTGGGGCGGTGGCTCAGAAAACCACCGTGTTGCTCGACCACGGTGCGGCACAAACTCAGGCCAAGCCCCATGCCTTCTTGCTTGGTGGTGAAAAATGGGGTGAAGAGTTTTTCAGCCACATCTTGCGCAATGCCATGACCCACGTCTGCCACAGTGAACTCTAGCCAGCGGCTGCTGGCATTTGAAGCAGCAGGCTGCACGCTCAGGGTGAGGACTTTGTGCGTTGTATCTTCGGCCATTGCTTGCATGCCATTACGAGCCAAGTTCAACAGCACTTGCTCCACCATGGTGCGGTCACACAAAACAGCCGGCAAGTCAGGCGCACAGTTCACCACCACGCGCACGCCCAACTTGCGGGCTTGCAAACTGACCAAGGGCATCACATCGTCGAGCAAAGCGCGCGGCGTGACAGCCTCGCGGGCTTGGTCGCGGCGGCGCACAAAGTCATGCACGCTTTTGATGACTCTGCCCGCACGTTCGGCTTGTTGACCAATGCGCTGAATGGCACTGCTCAGGTTGTCAGCCAGTTGCGGGTCTGTCACGGCAGCATCTTTGAGCAAGTTCATACTGCCCGTGGCGTAGCTAGAGATTGCAGCCAAGGGTTGGTTCAATTCATGACTCAACAGCGAAGCCATTTCACCCACCGTGGCCAAACGTGCAGTGGCCTGCAAGCGCTCTTGACTGGCTCGCGAAACCTCCTCCACACGGCGTTGCTCGCTGATGTCCAACACGGCGCCCATCCAACCGGTTTGTTCGCCCAAGGCGTTGATGAGCGGGGCTTCAAAAATCATCACCGCAAAGCGTTCGCCGTTTTTGCGCATGAACACTGACTCAGCGCCCTCACGTGGCGGAGCGCTGCCCGCCAAACGCAAGGCTTGGCGTTGGCCGTATTCGTCCACCATTTCAGGCGGCCAATACGGCGCAGGAATACTTTTGCCGATCAGCTCATGCGACTCAAAGCCAACCATTTCACAAAACGCGGGGTTGACATAGGTAATGCGGCCTTGGTTGTCACGCGCACGCAAGCCCGTGACGAGCGAATCCTCCATGGCTTTGCGAAATGCCAAAGCATCAGCCAAATCCAACTCCACACGTTGGCGGCGGCGCATGTCACGCGCCAACATGATCAACACCGTCACCAGCGCCAGCGCCATGGCCGTGACCAAAGCGGTCAATACATTGGGGAATAAATCAGGCGCACCGCGCCAGCTGTCCATGCGCAACACCATGGTGTGGCCTGGTAAATCAATCAATTGCTTGGCGATGAACACGCGCGAACCACGACGCGCCGTGCCGTGCATGGCCAAGCGCGTGCCGTCTGATTCGGTGAACGACACCTCATGGCTACGCGTGAGCTGCGGGCTGACCATGTTGACCAAAATTTCATTCAAAGAATACGTAGCCACGGTGTACCCAACCAACTCACCTTCGGTGATCACGGGTAAACACAGGTCCATGATTTCTAAGCCAAGCCCGTCCGTTTGCGGCACATACGCGCTCGCGCCATAGCCTGGTCCACTTTGGCGACGCGCCACGCCACAAGCTTGCACCACCTCGGGCTGATTGGCATCGCGCCCGAAGCGACTGAACACTGGCGCACGAAATGGCGTATCCACACTTTTGATCACGCGCAGGTTGGCGTCACGCAACTCTAGGCGCAACCATTCGGGGTGCTCACGCAACATGGCATGCGCATCTTGCTCCCACGGGGCGGTGCCGCGATCGGTGTATTGCAACGCTTGCAAACTTTGCACGTTGCGTGTCAGGGCCGTACGAATGTCAGTCACGGCATCAGACGCATCGCGCTCTAAGCGGCTTTGAACTTGACCCACCTCATAACGCCCTGCCAGCCAAACCAACGTGCTGAGCATGGTCAGCACAAGCACAACCAGCAGGCCCCACAACACCCATCGGCGAACTTGCGGCGCGGGTGTAAACAACATCAGTCGACCTTGGTGACGCGTGGATCAGACCATGTGCCATCGACATGGAACTCACTTGTGCCGGCGCGTATGAGTGGCTTGGCCAAAATGGATTGCGCCAAATAACTGGTCAAGCCAATCAATGGGTTGATCGTGGCTACGTACAACGAAGCTGTGCCCGCGTTGATCTCAGGCACCACCACCACTTTGAGGTCTTGCGTTTCGCGCACGATGTCAGCACGCCCTTCAATCAAAGCGCCAGCCACCACGCCTTTCATTTGCAGGTTGTTGGTAGAAGCAATGCCCTGTTCAATACGCACATCGCCTCGCACAAAGTCAAAGGCGAACCCATCGCTGAACACATCACGGAAATCCAAGGTCAAGCGACGTGGCAAGGCTTGTAAATTCAGTACACCCAACAAGCGTGCAGCGCCAGGCTCCGTCTTGAGAAACTGACCTTTTTCAACCAGCAAGTTCATTTTTCCATTCATGCTGGCGTAGTCCAAGGTGATGGGCGAGCCCTGCCACGACACGTCACCTTCTAAACGACCTTCACCACCACGGATTGCGTCCGGCGTCCCCAGTCGCGTGATCAATCCACCACTGTCGCGCAACACCAACGCAAAGTTCAAATGGGTGCGTCGCGTGCGTGGGCCGGTGGCGGCCCAACTCCCAGTCGCATTGAACGTGGCTTCTGGCATAGCCAAATTAAATTTATTCAACCGCCACTCGCGTACGGAGTTGGCACCTGCTCGGTTGATGGCGTCAATTTCTAAACGGCCCAGCTTTTTGTCGCGCAAGGTCAATTCATTCACCACGATATCCAAGCTGGGAATGCTGCTGGGCTGCTCGCTCAACAAACGTTCGACATCAGGTACAGAACTTGGCGGAATATTCAGATAAGCCAGTCGAACGAACAGCTGCGCGGGAACATTGCCATTGGGCGAACGCACCTCGGCTGAGCCATTGAGTTCATCTGCACTGATGTTCATGCGCCACACGTCCGCCTGACGAGTGCCGCCAATCACCACTTTGTGGATGATGCGATCAGACACTTTCACCTGCGCAGCTTGAATGGTGGCAAAGGTGGGGATGTAGTCTTGTGCATTGTCAGAACTGGCTTCTTGTCCGACGACTGATTTGTTAGATGGTTTGGTTTTCACCAAAGAAGCCCCAGTTACTTGCGACAGCACGGCACCCCAAGCATCCATGTCCACCGCTGCAAGTTGCAAATTCAAACTCACCGCGTTGTCACGCGTCGGCACAGCATCCATCACCGACTGTCCCACCGCAATGCCACCACGAACCACACGGGGACGTAGGCCCGTCAAGTCACGCACGTAGGCGACTGACACCCATCGATCCAAGGTGACTTTGATTTGATCTTGCAACACACGCGCCTTTGGCAGCAAAGACTCGGGCGTGAGCTGCTGCTCAATGCGCAACGGCATCGCTGCTGACGCAACTTTGTTCAATGGCGCAGGCAACCCCAAGGCCATGCCTTTCAAGTCACTTTGGATGTGCAGTTCTGGCTGACCGCGGCGCAGGCCTAGGGTCGCGGTGTAGGCGGCTTTGCCTGTGGCACGCTGTGCCAAGCGCGATGCAAAGCCCAGCTCACGCGCCTGTCGCAGACCTTCAGCGGTCAGATGCCCCTCAATCTTGAGTTGCAAAGGCGATTTGTCTTCGTTGGCCGCAAAGGACAAACCTCCTTCCAGCGTGGCATCTCCGCCCAACAGCTCGGCACGCAAACCTTCCAACTTAAAGCCTTGCTCGCTAAATAGCAGTTTGCCTTTGGCGTGGTCGAGCACAGGGGTGCCTGGAATGACTTGCAGTGCGTTGTCGGCAAAGCTCACGCTGCCCTGCACCTTAGAGGCATGAAGTTGCTCAATAGGCAATGTCAACGCCAATTTGTAAGTGGCATCCCCTTTGCCTTGGCTTTTGTTTAAGACGCCGCCTGTCAAACCATTGAGTGCGGTTTTGGCCACTGTGTCTAGCACCTGCTGCAAAGGGCCACGCCCTTCACCGGTCACACTCACCACGGTGTGCGACAAGTTGGGAATATGCGCCTCGACTTTTTGCCATGTCACATCGGGTGCACCCGCAAGTTGGGTGCGCCCTTTGAAGTGCAGCGCACTGCGGTCAAACACCAGCTCACCATTGACTTGTGTCAGCGCCGGCCACTCAGACGCTGGTGCACCTTTGGACTTGGCTGAAGCGGGCGGTACATACGCGTATTCACCATCCGCCAACTGCATAACGACTCGGAAATCCCCCTGCTTGGGGCTGTCAAACGGCATGTCTTGGAGGTTGCCGCGCAAACGCAAACTGACGCGACTCACGTCACCTGCGCGCACAGCTTGGCGCACATAGCTGCGCACATCGGCTGACAACGTGTTGGGTAAATAACGATAAATCTGCGCCACTTTAGCGCGGCTGATGGAGGCGGTTAAATCCAACACACCTGGCAAGCGTGCGTCGCCACTGCCAGTTTTCCAATTGCCATTGAACTCACCTGCCACATCGTCGTTCAGCACCCGGCCTTGGGTGAACTGCAAGGACACATCCTCGCCTTTGAGTTGCCAAGCCAACTGCGCGGATGCTTCATGCAAGACCAAATGCGGTTCATCCAAGCCCAAAGGCAAGGTCACACTGCCATTGCTCACACTGATGCGTGCTTTACCGCCTTTTTGGCTCAGGTCAAACTCAAGCTGCGCGCCTTGCAGTCCCGGCAGATGGGCCAATGGACTGTCTGCTTGCACATCCCTGAGCATAGACAGCTGCTTGACTTGACCATGTGCCGTGTAATTGAGCGCTTGATCCGTTTTTTGCCATGTGGCTTTGAGCTGGTTGACCTGCCCTCGTGGCTGCACGCGCGACAACATGGCGCGTGCTTGTTCGGGCAAAGGAAGACGTTGGCTGATTTGATTCAGGGCATCCAAGTCCAAGCGATCGGCTTGCAGCGTGCCAGAAGCAAAAGTGTCGCGCGCCCAACTCACACGCAGCACACCACCGGGCCAATGCTCGCCCTCTTGGGTGTCAAACACCAAGTCTTGGCTGCTGATTTCAACTTCGCCACCTACAGCTTGGGCACCAATGCGGCCATGCACGCGACGCAAGCTCAAGGGCAACAAATCCGCACCCAAGCGCACATCCACAGCATCCAAGGCCACATCTGCAGTGATACCAATCAGTTCACCTTGCTGCACATCGCTCCACAAACGCACCGCACCACGTCCCTCTTGCAAGGACAACCCTTGGTCCATTGGCACCCATTGGCGCAAGTTGGCAAGGTCAACATGGGGCAACTCGGCAAATGACTCGCCTGACCAAGTGCCTACATCACCCGCAGCATGCCAAGGTGCTTGGAAGAACTTGCCTCGCACCGACAAACGCTTGCCCAAAGATTCGGGCGGCGTCACGTCAGCATGCAACTCATGACGGAACCATCGGTTTTGAATGGACACGTCTACATCTTGCAGCGTTAACACAGGGGCACTTGATTGCAGTGCAGCTGCACGACTTTCATCACGCCAGTGCACCACACCACCGCGCACCAAAAATTCAGGCAGTGAAAAAAACCAATCTGCGCCCGCACCATCACCACCCACGCTGGTGTCTAAGCCTGCGACCCAGACATGCCCATCGGCATCGCGGCGAATTTCTAACTCGGGCTGTTCAATGTCGAGTTGCTCAAACTTGCCACGCAACACCGACGCAGGTGACACAGCAACCAACACACGTGGCAAGCTGAGGGCTTCGCGCCCATCACGGTCATACATCTGAATGTCGCTGAGCTCAAACCAAGGCACCAACCAACCACCTTGGGCGCGGATCTGCCCAATTTCGACGCGCAGCCCTAGGGCTCGTGTGGCTTGTTGTTGCAGCGCCTCACGGTAATCTCCAATTCGCGGCACAATGAAAATGTGTACAGCGCTCCAAGCGAGCAACACAACCACCCACGCGATCGCCACCAAACCTAGCGCCCAGCGAAGCGCACGCTGCCATCCATAGTTGGCTTTGATTTGAGATGGCAAGTTTTCGGGGGTGGAATTCACGGAGTCAGACAACAGTTTCACGTTACGAGCAACACGACGGGAATTATCCCCTGCCCCATGCAGAATTTGAGTACTTATTCACGCTTCGTTCAGCGTTTGCGTCGCCGCTACGCCAGCGAGCTGCCTTTGTTGCCCGCGGGTGCGCCTGTTTTGGCCACGATGCAGGCCTGTTTTGCGGCATTGCGCCACACGCACAGTTGCGCTGATTCGCTGCGCATGCTGCGCCAGTTGGTGATGGAGCGCCTCGTGGTGCTCGACTGCGAGCAACACGCCAGCCTTGAAGCCATCACCCGTGCGGTGACTGAGCTGGGCGAGTTCACACTCGATGTCGCCTACCAAGAAGCCCAAGCCCAACTCGATGCCAGCTTTGGCATGCCCACCACCCCCAATGGCGAACGGGCGACTTTATGGATCATTGGCATGGGCAAGTTTGGCGCGCGTGAACTGAACGTGTCGAGCGACATCGACTTGATTTACGTGTACGACGAAGACGGCGAAACCACCGGCTTGCCCGATGGTCGTGGTCGCATCAGCAACCACGACTACTTTGCCAAAGCCGTCAAACTCATTTACACCTTGATTGGCGACACCACCGAACACGGCTTTGTGTTTCGCATGGACTTGGCCCTTCGCCCCAACGGCAACTCGGGTCCAAGCGTGGTGTCACGCCAATCGTTGGAAGAATATTTCTTGGTGCAAGGCCGCGAGTGGGAACGCTTTGCTTGGCTCAAGAGCCGCGTGGTTGCCCCCTTCAGTGCCAAAGCCAATGCGTTTGAATTGCGCGACACCGTGCTGCCTTTTGTGTTTCGCCGTTACTTGGACTACAGCGTGTTTGAATCGCTGCGTGGCTTGCACCAACAAATTCGCAAACACTCAGCCACACGCAGTGCAGGCCGCCCCGAACGTGCCAACGATGTGAAGCTGTCACGTGGTGGCATTCGAGAAATTGAATTCATCGTGCAGCTGCTGCAAGTGGTGCGCGGCGGCCACTTTCCTGAACTGCGCACACGCCCCACGCTGCAAGCCTTGCAGCGCGTGAGCCAAGCCAACCTCATGCCTGCTGCCACCGCAGATGCACTGGCGCAAGCCTATGTGTTTTTGCGCCAAGTCGAGCACCGCATTCAGTACTTGGACGATCAACAAACCCATGTGCTGCCCACGCAGGACGACGACCTGAACTGGATCTCGCTGACCTTGGGCTATGGCGATGTGTGCGACTTCCTCGCCCAACTCGACAGCCACCGCGAACTGGTGGCACAAGAGTTTGACCGCCTGCTGGGCTTGGGCGAAAAAACCGACACCCACAACAACGGTGATTGCAAAGGCTGCACACCCAAAAACGACTATGTCGATTTAGCCTCACTGCTGCCCGACTTGAACCCGCGCCTGCGCGAACGCGTGACGCATTGGTCCGAGCAACCGCGCATGCGCGCCTTGCGCGACGATGGCGTGCAGCGGCTGCTCAAACTCTTGCAACGCACGAACGCATGGATTGACGATGGCCGCGTGAGCGAAGAAGCCGCTGTGCGCTGGAGCGACTGGATGGAGCCCTTGCTGCGCCGCGAAAGCTATTTGGCGCTGCTGATTGAACGCCCACGCGTGCACGAGCAGCTCATGCGCTTGCTTGGCATGGCCCGCTGGCCTGCCAAGTATTTGCAGCAACCCCCGGGCGTGATTGACGAACTGGCGTGCGAAGCCTTGCTGGCCGAGCGCTTTGTGCCCGCAGAGTTTGAGCAAGAGCTCGAACGTCGCCTCGCCTCGTTGCAAGCCACCGGCCAAGCCGACGAAGAAACCTTGCTCAACCTGCTGCGCCGTGCCCATCATGCCGAGGTGTTTCGCACCTTGGCACGCGACGTGGAAGGCCGCATCACCGTAGAGCAAGTGGCTGACGACCTGAGCGCCTTGGCCGACAGCGTGTTAAAAATCACCAGCCGCTGGGTATGGCAGCAGTTCAAGCAACGCCACCGCGACGAGCCCCTGTTTGCCATCTTGGCTTACGGCAAGCTGGGCGGCAAAGAGCTGGGCTATGGCAGCGACTTGGACATTGTGTTTGTGTACGAAGACGCACACGAACGTGCAGGCGAAATCTACGCGGCCTACGTGCGCAAACTCATCAACTGGCTAACCGTGAAAACCGGCGACGGCGACTTGTACGAAATTGACACAGCCTTGCGCCCCAATGGCAACTCGGGGCTGCTGGTGTCAACCTTTGAAGCCTATTCAGACTACCAATGCCAACGCGGTGAAAACACCGCGTGGACGTGGGAACACCAAGCCATGACACGCGCACGGTTTTGCTTAGGTGCACCAGCCTTGCACGCACGCTTTGACGCAGTACGGGCCAACGTCATCAACGCCCCGCGTGATCGCCACAGCCTGCGCAACGAAATCATGGCCATGCGGGACAAGCTGCGTGCAGCGCACACTGTGAAACCGGATTTGTTTGACGTCAAACACAGCCCTGGCGGCATGGTGGATGTGGAGTTTGCGGTGCAGTACTTGGTGCTGGCCCACGCTCGCGAACATGCTGCGCTGTTGGGCAACGTGGGCAACATTGCGTTGCTACTGCACGCCGAAAAAGCAGGCCTGCTGCCCGCCGGTGTGGGCCAAGCCGCAGGCGACGCTTACCGCGAACTGCGCCGCATTCAACACCGCGCACGCCTAGACGAACAGCCCACCCAAGTCCCGCAAGCCGAACTTGACAATGAGTGCGTGGCGATCAAGGCCTTGTGGCAAGCGGTGTTCGGCTAAGCCAGTTGCTTTCAACCTTGGCGAATCTTCTTCACCAAGGCCGTGGTGGAGTAACCATCGACAAACGCAATGGCCAAGGCACGACCGCCGTAGGACTCAACCACTTGGGTTTCGGCCAACTTGCTCATGTCATAGTCGCCGCCTTTGACCAAGATGTCGGGGCGCAACTCGGTGATGAGTTCGAGCGGGGTGTCCTCGTCAAACCACGTGACCAAGCTCACCGCTTCGAGCGCAGCGATGAGGGCGGCGCGATCGGCTTCGTTGTTCAGGGGGCGATCGGGGCCTTTGCCCAAGCGTTTGGCCGAGGCATCGCTGTTTAACGCCACCACCAAACTGCCACCCAAGCTGCGTGCCTGCGCCAAGTAAGAGGCATGGCCTCGGTGCAACACGTCAAACACACCGTTGGTGAACACCACAGGCCCATTGGCGCGCAAAGCAGACACACGCTCAATAGCGTCTTGGCGCGAGGCCAACTTAGATAAAAAAGCGGGAGGGGGCAAGGTGGTGTCGGTCATGGTGCACCAATTCTAGGTGGCACCACACCCTGCAACTCAAATATCAAGACCAGCCATCCGCCTTGTTTTCTGATTTGATTTTTTGCCGGCGCCAGTGGCTCACGGCGTCGGCGATGGCATTCAAGTCATGCATCACCTTCACTCGTTCAATTTGACGACGACGCAGTGCAGGGGCACCACCGCCCACCCAAACCTCCACGGAGTCGGGCAGCAACAAATTCAACTCCATCAAGCCATCCACCACATGATTGGGGTTCATGTTGACGCTAAAGCTCAGCGCCACCACATCGGCCGCATGGGCAATCGCCGCTTGGGCAATGTCACGCACCGGTGTTTGAGTGCCCAAGGACACACAACGGCAACCTTGCAAGGTCAACAAGCTTTCCACCATCAGCAAACCTAAGCCATGGGCTTCTTGCGGGAATGTCGTCAACAACACGGCAGGCTCGCCACCCCCTTCAGCTTTGGGTGTTGACGCAATGGCTTGACGCATCAATGCAGCCACGCACTCGGTATACAGATGTTCTTCATGCACAGCCAAATCGCCACGCGCCCATGCGTTGCCCACCATGGTGGTCAATGGGGCCACGACTTGGGTCACAAATGTTTGCAAACCATCTTGGGACAATGTTTTCAGCAACTCACGGCGAATGCCCTCGTGGTCTTGCATTTGCAGCATGGCAATGTAGGCCTCTAGATCTTCACGTGCATTCGCTGCATCGCAGGCATGTCCTGCTTGCAACGAGGCCTCGCCACGGCTGAGGTGCTGTAGGGCATCGATGCTCAAGGCGACGATGCGGCCGGGCCGATGCCCCTGATCCATCAAACGCTTGATGACACGTAGCTTCTCCACCTGCGCC
>JACCED010130232.1_pt1 | contig 11450 bp, 19 predicted proteins | sample 7455021 | NCBI WGS metagenome assembly JACCED01 (sample SAMN15323456, study PRJNA562643) | freshwater metagenome | isolation source: river surface water | place: USA:Blue River Watershed | collected 2017-08-19
ATCGCGTCATGCTGAGCTTTGACTTCTTCCTGTTCGGTCTTGCATATCTCAGGTATGCCGCGGGACTCCGTCACCTGTCGGCGGGAAGTCTCCATGCGAAGCTCGACGAACGGATACTGATTGTGCGCGTAGTTAAGAAGCTCCTGCTTTCCATATAGCTCGCTTCCGACCTGAGGGCAGAATACGGTGTAGTAGATCGCAGGTATGTTGTCCTTGTCCAGCTGCCTGTAGTAGGCCCACACAAGCTCGACCAGATTGTCGCCGCGCTGGATGTTCGTATTGAGCATCGTGGTGGTCGGTATCAGGTTAGGGTCGTTGAAATAGTAATGGTTGCCCATCGTCCTGCTGGCGCTTTCGACGAACTCCTTGTCCCATCCGTCCACTTCAGCCATGGACCTGAGCTCCACCTCGGTGACGTATTGCCTGCGGAAGATGACTCGGGCCTTTTGCAGGTCGCTGGTCTCAGGCGGGAAACACACCTCGTCGTAGGGCTTTAGGGCCGTGACGACAGGAAGGTTCTTTGCTACATACGGCTCGTCAATGTATCCTGTTCCTGTTTCGCGCATGGACTTCACGCACTTCCTGAGGTCCTGCTCCTTGACGTTAGGAAGCAGGGAGGTCATCAGCTGAACGGCGTAATCGTCCTTACCAGCCTGAATCGCCGCGACCAGATTGGTCATCATGGTCTCGCCGGCGTTCTGCATCTGGGCCTGTTGTGCGGCCATAGAAAGCTCTTCCAAGCTTATGGACTGAGTCCTCTTGCCCATCTGGCGATCCCAAGTGACCTGAACTATGGACCAGCCATACTGAAGCATGTAGTCGGCGTGGAGTTCGGCCTCCTTGTGAAGCTCGAGCTTCATCTTAGTCTCGATGAGCCACCTCATCAGGTTTGTGGCAGATGCGGCCGCCATCGTGTCGCCTATCTCGGTTCCTCCGACTTTCAGGGTGCAGGCTTTGAATGAGTGCATCAGCAGGGCTTTCTGCTCCCTAATCAGTCGATCCACCAGCCTGATTCGCACATCAGAAGCTCCCTCGAAAGGGAAAGCGGGATCACCGTCCGGGCGGGCCCAGCTGTGCTTCTTTCCGTCGTCGGTCTGACCCGGCCAGCGGGAGAGTCGTATGTCGTCGGCATAATTCATCTTCGACACCATGGTGCCGTGGAAGGCCGAGCGCTGGTATTCGTTCAGCAGGAACTGTATGTCCGGCACCCTGTTGTGGAATGCCAGCTGGTCGCGCTGGTTAGGGTGATTCTTGTATTTGATCGAGGCCATTGGTGTTCTTGGTTATGAAATTAGTTAGGTCGTCGCGATAGAACATAAACTGACCTCCTTCGGTCTTGTAGGTTCGAATCACGCCCTTCCTCCTGAGCCTGAGAAGGGTGGACTTGCTCAAGTTGAAGACGGCAGACGCTTCGGCGAGCCTGAGGAGAGGGGGAGTGTTGGCGGGTAGGTTTAGCATGGGATCAATAGCTTCCTCCTCCGACGGCCTTGAAGGTCTTGTCGTCCGAGTAACCGGGCTGCATCACAGCCAGATATCTCATGCAGTCGACCGGGTCCTTGCTTGCGCCCTTCTCTCCGTCTAGTCCTGTCCATTCGCGCAGGCACCAGATGGTGTTTATGCAGTCTTCGGATATGTAAAGTTTCGGCTGGTTGACCGAACTGATTGGGTTGTTCTGGTCATACGAGAACCAATCATTAAGTATGCCGACACCCTCTTCGAGCCTGAGGCCGGCGGCGGGAGTAAACCACATCGGGTTCGGCTCATCTTCCAAAAGCTGGATCAGGGTGACGCCGCCCTCCTTATTTATCGCGGTGGCGTTTCCGGCGCGAGGGTCGATGTATCTCTCAAATATCTCTTCTTCGCCTTCTAGGGAGCGTATGTGCTCCTTTATCTCTATGACGCCCATGCCAGCTCCCTGACGCTGTGCGGGCCCGGGCTTTCCGTCCGGCTTCTCTCCGTTCAGCGCCCACTCGCCCATGCTTATGTCTGGCCACTCGCGGTAGATGTATCGGTTGCCATCCTTGTCTACCCGCATCCAGCACATGAACCAATTCCTAGCTCCGGCCGGATCTACAGCCATGTAGTTGGTCCCCTCCTTTGGTATCTTGGATTGAGGTATTATGTTCGGCTCCCCAAATCGGGGGAACTGAGAGCCTGAAAGCGATTCAGCCCATCCGTAAGCTCGTATCTTCACCTCGTATGGGCCTCGTCCGCGCAAGGCCAGCTTGATCTGCTCGAACGGAGAGTAGTTGTTAAGTATCGAATGAAACCAGATGACGTTTGCCGAACCTTTCAGGCATGACGCCGTGTATGGCATGTGCCCCTTTGGTATGTTCGGGACGTTCTGCGTATCAGGAAGCAAATCTGCTTTAAGGGTCTTTTTGAAGCGGCACCCGGAAACATACTCCTTAACGACGGGGGTGTATCCGGTGATTGGCGTAAAGGTCAGAAGCATCTTGCCGGACCTAGTGACCAATCGATAACGAAGTGTTTCAACCCAATCAGGCGGAACAAGCTCGTCGCACCAGATCATGTCCGGCTCGCCACCTTCGATGACCTTCTTCTCCTGCCCGTAGTTCATGAAGAAGCATTGGGACCTGTTGGGCAGGACGAAGGTCGCGTCCGTAAATCCGTTCTTCTGAGAGTATTGGATGTTGGTGACCTTGGTCTTCTTGGCGTTCTTAAACTCCGGAGGCATGTATTTCCAGATGACCGCCTGTTGCATCTGGATGGAGGTCTGGGATGTGGTGTGCAGACACCAGACGCGGGAGTTTGGCCTGCTGCAAAGCAGCTGCATTATCCTCTTGGCGGCATACTCCGTTTTCCCGGCTCGGTTTCCGCCCATTATCAGGAGCTCGTTGCCACCCATCAGCAATCCATCCGCCTCACGCCAATGATCCGGCTCGTAGCCATGGCGATATGGGTCATTGACCTCCGCCTTTATCTTTTCTTCGCGCCTCTTAAGGACCTCGACGACGCCATCTGGTCCTATTTCGCGGGCAAGCTCTATCAGGTCGTCCTTCGTAGGGGTGTGTATGATGGGGTGCTTCGTCACCATCAACGGAGCTTCTCTCGTCCCTATGTTGACCTGATCAAAGCTCATGAAGCAAAGGACGTCTTTCTAGACAGCCTTCCAGCCTGCATTATGTGCCTTTGGAACGGATCCCCCTCCCCTATCGTGTTCTTTGGCCATCCTATCTCACACGCCGAATAAACTCCCGTTATGGGCGTCACCCCTTCAAAGGTCATCGTCCCGTAAGACACGCCACCTATTGTAAATATTGGCCTCGTCGGAAAATACTCCTTCGACGAATATGGCTGTCTGGCGGCCGTCAGGCCGCCATCGTTTTTCTTTTTTTCGCGCTGAGCTCGCTGATAAGCCCTGCCAAGCGTCCGATAGGCCTGCATGCCGGAACCCCACCTGACGGCCTGATATTGCTCTTTGAAGCTAGCTCCTATTCCTAGGTGCGGACCTGTTTTTCTTCCGCCAGCCGCGGTGATCCCATCAGCCCCGCCTTCTATGGTCTGGACCGACCCTTTTCTTTCGCCGCCAGCCGCGGTGATCCCGGCCGCTCCAGATTCGATCGAAGTGGTCGAAGCAAGTTGAGCCCCTCCGCGCTCGACGATGCTCGCCGCGGACATGCCCTCAGAGACAGACTCGAAGTAGTCTCGCTGGGACTTAACGTAGGCCGCCCTCTGCTGTTGGGACCTGTAGTCGGCCTCCTTCTGATCCGCCTTGGCCTTCTCTCGCTTGGCTATCGCCTCCGGGGTGTTGCGCTCGGCCTCTTGCTGGGCAGCATCAGCTTCAGCGCGCCGCTTTCGACCTGCGGCGAAGAAGGCCTCCTCATTCGCGACGCGAGTATCCTCGGCGTTGCGCTTGTTTAGCGCATCCCAATTTGGCTCCCTATCGGCCACTTACTTGCAGCCCTTATAGTCCTTCCACCCCTTGCCGCAGGAAGATCCCTTGCAGGATTTGCCGCCCTTGGAGTTTCCGGACTTGTCGTTAGCCTTGTAGGTTTTGCTCATTGTGTTTGCGCCTGATGGCTGTGAAAAGTTTCTGGGGGCTGTCCGGGCGGAGCGAGCATACGAGCTTACTTCCCTTCCGGTCGACGAGTATCTCGGCTCCGGGATAGAACAACCTTGCGTCGCTTACTATGACGTTATGGGACTTGCCGTCAATAAGGACAGTCATGATACGGTGATTGGGCCAATTGTTCCGCGAGACTACACCAACCTTCGGCCAAGAGTCCTGAGGCGTATCCGTAACGCCAAACTTCTCGTAGACTTTCTTTAGCCCTACGTCCGTGAAAACGATCGGACACATGTGCTCAGGCTTGTCGCCCTGCCTGAGCCGGTTCCAATCCTCGACGGGCTTCAAGTGATCGCGCCGGAAACGAACCATCTCGTCTCTAGGCAATCCGAACCGGGCTATTATGTCCTTCTCAGTCTGTGTGGTGTGACTCATAGAGTGCGTCGACAAAGGCTTCGTCGATCCAAGGTGCCGGGCACACGCGGATGCCGACGAATGGCTTATGGTGCCTGCACTTCACGACCTGTCCGAAAACGACCTGACAATCGTCGTGCCAGAACCCCTCCTTCGTCATGACGTCGCAGATGGGCTTAGGCGGGGTGTCCCAATCCGGTTTGACCGTATGTGGCAGGCTCTTGCGCTTGTCGCCCTTGTTCAGGGGGAAGGCAAACGTCATCCTAAGCCAAAGCGGACCTTCGAGCGGCTTGTCGGGCTTATACCTCCGGATGCGCAGGGCGAACTCCTGACCCCAGAGCTTGATCTTGGATTTGGAGGTCTTGCCGATGAACTGCCGGCCGTCCTTGGTCTTCATGATTCGAAGGTCAGCTTGGTGCGTCGTCCTGATAGGTTCGACGTCCACGGTGAAATCGACGCGAAGGGGATCGCGCCCGGTGAGCTCCCTCGTTGACATGGGCGTAATAACGAAGACACTACGGAACCATGTCAAACGATAATGGACGTCTGGATACGTCGCCGAGCTCAGATCACAACGCTTCGCGCGTCGACCCGGTTCGCCGGCAAGCGGTCGAAGAGCTCCTGAGGGCCGGAAGGCCAATTGACGAGATCGCGAAGCTCCAACGCATGTCGCCGAACAACGTCATGGCCATCAAGAGGTCGATGCCAGAGTCCACCGGGCTGAACGACGAGTTCAAGGCGGCCACCGTCCGCAACCTGAAGTCCTTCGTCCAGCAGGCCAGCCAGAAGCTGGTCGACGAGCTCGACTCCCTGCACGTCTCCCAGATCCCGATCGCCATGGGCATCGCCATAGACAAGATTCAGGCCCTCCAAGACCAGCCTCAGGCGGTCGTCGAACACAGATTCACGATTGACCACAAATCCCTTGACCAACTGCTCAAAAGTAGGGGCAAGGACCTGAAGAGCGCGAAGGAAGTCGTCATAGATGGCCAATTTGAGGTGTCCAAGCCGGAGGAAACCGCGAAGTTCCTCACTTGGGCCAAGGACCCTAAGGGGGATTTTTTGGATATCGGCAATACGTCTAGCAACCCGTCAGCGGGAAGCGTGGATACCAACGATCGACCCCCCCCGCCCCCTTAACATAGGTCAGGACGTCGGGATTTGATTTCGCACAAGATCCATTATGTCTAATTGATGATCAAAATGCGGTCCAAAGGTCATCATATCGACGTCTGACCGGCCAATCTGACGATTACCCACTTGACATGGGGTCGTTCTTTAGGAGGCTACCAGCTAGGGGTCACGCGTTAATATCGATCCTAGCTCAATCCTAACCGGCTCAGGACGTCGAGCTGGGCGCTAACCGGTAGTAACCTCATCCTTGCCCTGATCGGGCTTCCTGAGGCATCCTAGGCTATGGAAACGGGCCATAGGAAGGACGACCATTTCCTCAATGGCATTAGGGTCATCTGGTCGGTCTGACCTGCCAGCTTGGATGACCTTGGGATAGAATTGTTCATGGCTCACCTTGGCATATCTGACCTTATCTGTCTTGGCACAATGGACGACTAGGAAAGCTGGCCTGTCGGTCATATTGCTTAGATCTATCAGGTAGTCCCACTTGGCCTTAGACAGCCAATAGTCGGGCCTGTGCTCGGACCGGCATTTGACCTCGACGTAAGCATGGGCATACATGCGGTCGTCCTTGTGGTCATGCCTGCATAGGGCGTAGTCATGCTGGGCCATTGGATGGCTGATGACCGGAACAGCTCTCCAATGTAGCGCTACAAAATCTATGACCTCCTGCTGGCGACGTCGATCTGAATGGCTCTCGTAGATTGGGATAGACATGGTGCGTGGTCTGATCTGAATTGATACGCCATGACACGCAAACAGAAAAACGGTAAGCGCAGGAACAACAATAAAATCAAGGCTAGGCTAAGCACATGCCCGGCTGACAAGCTCTCGCCTGATGTGCCGGCCAAGCATCGCACTCACTTCGATGACGTGCTCGATTACGAAGAGGGCTTGCATGGGTGCATCATGCTCGAGCCGCGCGACAAGCTCGATGATGCAATCGTAGGATGGGACATGGACGCGAACCATGTGATCTACAGCTACGAGAAGCTGGTGGCCGCGTTCTATCACGCCTTCGATGACGTCGATGAGGACGACAGGTTGCAGACCGCGGTTGAATGGGTAGATTATAATGTCGTGCGTGGCGTCGCATACATGGGCGAACGCAGGCCTGTGATAATACGAACCGGCGATCAGCAATAATTTGCGGGGCCTGTAGCTCAATGGTTAGAGCAAGCGGCTCATAATCGCTTGGTTCTCGGTTCAAGTCCGGGCGGGCCCACCAAATTGATTTCAATGGGTATCAGGCATTTACGGATGCCTGACGAAATAATAGGTCAAATACGTTGACACAGCTCACATGATGGTCAAAGTCCTTGGCTCACACGCATCACGCACATGAAAGACAAGATAAGCATAGCTCGGCTGGAAAAGCTGGTCGAGCGTCACAACCAACTCCGCAAGGACGTGAACAGGGCCGAGCTTGAGATCCAAGCTCACATCAACAAGCGCATCAAAAACGCGAAGTCGGCCGAGCTCACCAAGCTGTGGAGCCTCACTCAGAAGCTCCGTTATCCCCATGCCTAATTGGGTAATGAACGACTTCGTGGCGTTCGCCGCCACACGCGAAGAGCTCGACGCTCTTCTCGATATCATCCTCAGCAAGACTGAGAGGCAGGAGGCTACCTTCGGCCGTCTCTTCCCGGATTACGATCCGAAGCGTGAGGATTGGTATGATTGGAACGTCAAGAATCTCGGCACCAAATGGGAGCCTACGGATCTGGACGTCTATGGCCCCATCAACGCGGACAAAGCATATGGCCCGCGCTCATGGCGTCTTGACCTTGTGTTCTCCAGCGCATGGAGTCCGCCTCTCGGCATCATGCACAAGATCGCCGAACGTTTCCCCAAGCTGAAGTTCCGCATCAGGTATGATGAGCCGGGCATGGCCTTCAAGGGCCATCAATGGTGGAACAACGGCAAGATGACCAAGGATGTGTCCGTCGATTACTAATTTCCCACCCAGCACATACACATGAGCACAAACGAAAACAAGCGCGTCAGCATCAATGACGCCGAGAAATACACCAACGCCAGCGTCGTCATCAGCGACGTCGTCGCCATCGACCCGTCCCTCTACAGGACGGACGAGGCGCTGAACCAGAGCTTCATCAAGAAGGCTCTGGAGCATGGCACCAACACGGCCCGCAAGCTTGTGGAGGATCAGGACGAGCCCACCGATGACATGCTCATCGGCAGCGCGTTCCACGCCATCATGAGCGGCAAGCCCGAGATCATCGACGCCTTCATCAGGGTGCCGAAGCTCGATAGGCGCACCAAGGATGGCAAGGCCGCATATGAGTCCATGCTGTCTCTGGCCCGCGAGAGCAACAAGACCATGGTGCAGGAGCACCTGTGGGAGACGGCTGAGAGCCTCACCGCAGGCGCGCGTCGCGTGGTCGAGGCTTCCCTTGAGCTTGGCTCAGGCAAGCTCATCACCGAAGTTCCGCTTAAGGGCGTTGCCCGGGCTGAGTTCACCTTGCCTCAGAACTACGACGGCTATTGGGCCGGCGAAGCCAAGGAGAACGTGCTCTCCATCACCAAGACTGTGAAGGGCCAGATCGACGCCTTGTTCGTGCCCGACGATAGCAACGCCCCGATCGTGGTCATCGACTACAAGACGGCTCCTTCGTCCACGCTCGGCAAGGTGATCAAGAAGTCGCGCGATGACAATTGGAGGCTCCAAGCTTCCCTGTATGCCGACCTTGCGTCCGCCTACTACAAGCGTCCTGCCATGGTCATGTATGTGGTCGTCGGCAAGGACACCGGCGCTCCTCGCGCTTACCTGATGAGCCAGAAGTCCCTGATGGAGGGCCGTGACGTCTTGGCCAACGGCATCATCCGCATCGCGTCTCAGTCCATCCATAAGGACATGACCGACGACGAATACTTCGGCATCACCGTGATCTGATATGGCCGACGCACACATGAACCGCCTTGGCTTCGACGCATGGGCTGACAACAAGCTCATGGACGCGATCGAGAACACGCCCTTCATCATGCAGGGCGAAGGCAACATCACCTACGAACATGAGGACGTCACCATCAGGCTCGATTGGAAGCCTGATGGCTATGTCGCCAGCATCCGGGCGCACACGCCTGAAGGCTGGAAGGAGCGCTCGACCAGCCACAAGCGATGAGTGACCTTCCGTTCAAGGGCGTATGGATACCCGCGCAGGTGTTCAGCAATCCCAACATCAGCACCAACGCCAAGCTGCTCTGGTCGATAGTCCACATCCTCAGTAATGAGCGTGGTTGCTTCGCGTCCAGAGCCACGCTGGGCTCATACCTGAACTGCACGGATCGGAACATCCAGATGCTGATCCATGAGCTCATACAGGCCGGCCTGATCAGGCGCGATGAGAAGGGCGTCCTTTGGGACGTCGTGACCTTGGCCTTCGACACGGGTGAAGAAAACTTCACCCCTAGGGTGAAAGATTCTTCGCCTGACCCCCGAAGAAACCTTCACCCTATAGATACAAGGGATACAAACGATAAGACTAAGATACAGGCGGAGGAGTTCGAGGCCATCATCAAGCCTTGGCCCAAGGACCTGTGGAATGCTTGGTCTGACTATGTCGCCCTCAGGAAGCAGCGTAAGTGGACCACCAGCCTCAGCTGGCAGCTCAAGCAGGCGAAATACCTGTCTGGCTTCGATCCTAAGGCGGCCATCGACGCCCTTGAGGTGTCGGGCCGCAACGAATGGCAATCCATCCATGTGAAGGCAACCAGCGTGGCCTACCGGGCATCCAAGCCCGCGCACACCGACGCCGACCACTCCAAAGGCTTCTGACCCATGAAAAAGATCAAAGATACCAAATACTTCATCTTGGACGATGGCACGGTCGTTCGGATCCTGAAGCCGCGCGTTAAGAACGGCGTCCACTATTGGAACCTAGTCATCGGCGGTAAGCTGAAGGCGTTCAGCGAGAAGACCATCAAGAAGATTAAAGATGAGTGACCACTTCTGCCAGCATTGTGGCGGCCCGATCAAGCTCTACTCGATGGAGCTTGCCGGCCGCATCATCCACATGCCACCCGCCAAGTATTGCATCAAGGACGCATGTGTTGCCGTGGCCGAGGCCGAGAGGGCCAAGGAGTTCCACGTCCATGTGCCGTCCAACACGGATGGCTGCCCGGAGTTGTTCAAGGATACTGATCCTAACCGACTGCCTGCCGTGCTGTCCGCGCTCGCGCTGACATGGCACCCAGAGGCCCAGAAGAAGTCACTCCTGATCCATGGCACGACACGCAAGGGTAAGACCCGGTGCATGTGGTTCATCCGCAACCGCCTCAAGGGCCTAGGCGTGAACATGAAGGTCATGAGCATGTTTGAGCTCGAGGCCGACATGGCCGCGGCTTGGGGCAAGGACAGGTGGGACAAGACCATGCACGGCCTCATGGAGGTCGAGGTGCTGGGCCTTGATGACTTGGGCAAAGAGAAGATGACCGAACGCATGGCCTCCGTGCTGTTTGCCATCATCGACCAGCGGGCCCAGCACAAGCGCCCCACAGTCATCACTACCAATCACACGGGCGCCAGCTTGGCTGAGCGCTTCCATGACAAAGAGGTGGGCAACGCCCTGCTTGCCCGCCTGAAGGACAAAGACCTGTTCAACGTCGTAGGCGTCGCGCCGGGCAACGAGACGCCCGAGATGCTATGAGCAAGAGACGTCCAGAGATCATGAAGCCCGGGCTCAAGCTGCTGACGCCGCTCGAGAAGATTAAGGTAAGCGAAACACACAAGGCCGACCTCGAAAGATGGAAGGCCTTGTTTCATTCTGATCGGAACAAATGGAGGATGATTAAATGAGGTGGCTGTTGCTCATGCTTGGCATACTCGCCAAGGCGGATCAGCTCGACGTCGTGCGCGAGCTGGAGACGGGCATCGTCAAGGATGCCGACGAATACCTGCACACTTACCGGGGCATGATAATAGCTCGCGGTGCGTATGGACTTTCTAAGGACGCGTGGAGTGAAGTATCTGATCGCCCGTGGACCGACGCTCATTACCCGGAACCCGCGCGACGTGCTTGTGCGTTGTATCTAGAACTTACATACATACGGCTGAAGGCTAAGCTCAACAGGGAGCCTACGTTCGCCGACGTCTACGCTGGATACCGCTTCGGAGTGGCTGGATACGTCAAAATGGGGGGTCGGATCTGGTGCACACCGGTCAATTTCCAAAAAAAGATGGAGAAATATCACGTTAAATACCAACGACTTAGGTAAATCTTCGAGGAAAGTGTTAAATATGTGTTGCACATGAGACAACACTTAGCATGTTACTTCTCATCGGTCGCACACAGCACCGGTCTCGTTCATTAACAACAACCTAATAAGCATATGTCGTTTATCGACCACAAGGCCAAGATCAGCAAGGCCGAGATTGATGCGCTCCTCGCGGAGCTGGAAAATCCGAGCGTCGCGCTCCTCAACAAGCGCCTCCTCGAACTCGACCAGATCAGCGATGCCAGCGAAATCGTCCGGATCCACAACGCTGTCGTCAAGGCCGTCGAGGAACTGAATGATCGCGTGGCCCGCATCGAGTCCCATCTCGCTCTGCCCCCGATCAAGAAGTAACTTGACGCCCCCGAAAGGGGGTTCACTTTAGCGCCCGTAGTATAGAGGAAGTATATTGCCTTGCCAAGGCAGAGACGCAGGTTCGATTCCTGTCGAGCGCACCATTTCGTAACGACTTACATCCGTCTGCTAATCAAGCTTCAGCCACTCCAAGCTGGAAATGCGGGTAAAATCCCGCCGGATGTTCCACTTTAAAACCAACTCACGCGCCCGTAGCTCAATGGTAGAGCGCCACCTTGCCAAGGTGGTTGTTGCAGGTTCAAGTCCTGTCGAGCGCTCCATTTCA
>JACCED011887911.1_pt1 | contig 11441 bp, 29 predicted proteins | sample 7455021 | NCBI WGS metagenome assembly JACCED01 (sample SAMN15323456, study PRJNA562643) | freshwater metagenome | isolation source: river surface water | place: USA:Blue River Watershed | collected 2017-08-19
AAATCACAGTGAGCCTTAGCAAATAAGTAGCCAATTTGTCAGACCCCCCTGATAGGATAGTCTTATCAGTAAAAAAAAGAAAGGTGACAACTAATGTCAGCAAATGTATATAAAATCGAAGACCTACTAGTAGGCACTTACTATCGCTCAAAGACCCTTAGCGGTGATATTGTATCCGCTGAAAAAGATGAGCGTGCCGTATGGTATCAAGATTGCGAAAGTTATCTTGTTCGTATCCGCCCTGAGTATGGTATCAAAGATGAATACCGCACTGTGGCTGTAAAGGTGCGTGATATTTAATGCAAATCTTTATCTGCGATAATTGCGATACCCTCGCCACTGTGTCAGTGCATGGTGATACAATTCAATTAACGAAATGCAAGTGCGTTTCACTCTTTAACACACCAGAAGCAAACTAAAAAAAAGGATAGAAAATAAAATGACAAAATGCTCAGTAATGAATTGCGAAAATACTAATCTCGTTTATAGCGGTGTAGATGCCCTAATGCTTGGCGGAATTCCGACAGAAAAATTTTGCTACACCTGTGCAACTGCATACCTGCAAATTTCTTATGCGGTAGAGAGTTTGGTGGCTCTCTAATGATGACTCGTAAAGACTATGTAGAAACTGCAAGAATTCTAAACAAGTATAAGGAAGCAATTAACGAAAAAGATTTCATAGATTTGGTTGATGACTTCTCTTTCATGTTTGAACAAGATAACGAAAGATTTAACACAGAAAAGTTTTTGGAGGCTGTAAATAAATGATTTTTTATAACGGATTTAATTTAATGGTAGATTTAATTTTGGCGTTTATCGTTTTCAAAATTGCTTACTCGTTTGGTCACTCAGACGGATCACGGGAGACGGAGGAACGGCTTAAACCGCCGTTCTAATCCGACACGCCCGAGTGCGCCAGCGTCCTGTGGATAACTTTGTGGATAACTTATGTGCTTTAAGTCACAAAAATATTTTTGTCGGGAATGTCCGATTTATTCCATAATGTCCAAGTCCATTTGTCAGTGGTAGGTGCTACTATATACATATAGAAAGTTAAATAGTAATAAAAAGAAAGGAGAACAAAATGTTCTCACTAAGTTATAAGGCAGTAAAGAAAACTGCAAATGAATCTGTCCAGTGTGGAGGAATCTACTTCACTACTGAAGAATCAGCAAATGGATACATGGATATCATTGCTGAAGAATGGTACATAACCGAAATGGTTATCACCGAAAAAGAATACAAACCTCGTAAGCGTTTGGTATATGCTACTACTAGAAGTTGGGAGTAATTGTAATGGGTTACATTGAATTTGCTCGTATTGATAATGACGGCGTTGAGTGGGTAGATTTATCTAACGCTACCGCCGAAGAAAAGTTAGATTTTGAAATTGCATTGTTTCAGGAAGGAGCATTGTAATGAGTACTTACATAAAACTAAAATCAGTTTGCGGTGATTCATCTGCGTCAGTTGATATCTATGACGTTGAATTGAATCCGCATGGTGTTGTGTGTTGCAACAATTGCAATTCCATTATTGAAGCACGTGAATCGTGGGCAAAACAATTTAATTATTCGTTTTGATCTGTTTTGCATTTGACATTTGTTGCAAAAAAATGCTGGCGTTTATCCACAGGCTTATCCACAGGCATTAAGTGTGATTAAGGACACACCCCCGAAATTGCCTGGATCGGCGTGTCGAGTTGTATTTGTCAGACCCCTATGATAGATTTATCTTATTGAAAGAAAGGGAAACTAATGACAAACGAAGAACGCTATGACGAATTCTTAGATGAGGTTTATGGAGAAGTGCAGATTGGCACTCTCACTTTTTACCCGTCAGATATCCTAAAGAATTGCGACCCTATCGCTTATCGTGTAGGATTGTCAGACTATGAAGATATGATTGAATCAGAAGAAGGAGAGGAATAAAATGGGAAGAAATATGGCTCAGGAAATGGCAGACGGAACACTTGCAGACCTTGGTATCATGCTCAGCATTGAGGAGCAGATTGGTATGCACTTGCGAGGTAATCACTATCCACCTGTCCCGCTAACTATGGTTAAGCCTTGCATTGAGGCTATTGACGCAGTTAATGACTTAGGACTATGGAACGCAGATATTGAACTACCCGAAGGCGTGTCGTGGCGTGGCTTGACTACCGCCCCTGCAAGTGCAATAATTGAGGCACACCACCTTGACTCATGGATTATCGAAAGAGAGGAATACTAATGGAATACACATACGCATTAACAATTGCATATGACGGAAAGGTTCAAAGCACACACCGCATGACTGATATGCTTGAGGCAGTTAGAGCATGGGATAAGTGCGTTGATTTCGGAGATGCAAAGGAATACGCAACCTATAACCTGTCAGACCCAACGGGTAAGATGTACAGCAAGACTTTCTATCGTGACGGAAGGGTGGCAGTAAAATAATGGCAACCTATGATATTTGTGGCTCAGTAAGAATCGTAGCGAACTCAGAAGATGAGGCGTTAGATATAATGGATAACCTTGTACGCAAGGCTCTAATCGAAGACTATCACGTAAATGAAATTGAGGTGCAGGAATAAATGAGTGCTACAATAAATGGCATGGACCTACAGTTTGCTGATGTACTCAACGCAGATCAAGTTGAGGAATATGACTTCCTAAAAATTAACGGGGGCATTTATCAAATCATAAAAGTAACTCACTCAGGTGATGGTTTTATTTTTACTTATCTTGATGACTACGAAGAAGAAGATTTTATTGAAGTAGGTTATTCAGATAGATTTGATTTATATTACCCGCACGAATCAGAAGAATAAAATTCTCTAAAAAATCGCTGGCGACACGGACAAATCGGACATTTGACATTTTTGTTTGATTATGTTAGGATTAAGTTATGAAGAAAAATAGTCCTAAAAAATTTAAGCCAACCGCTAACCCCGCTATGGCTGAGGCTATGCGTGAGATTCGTCGTAGTGGTGCGAGTGGCACTCATCTTGATAAGAGGACACGCCGTAAGCGGACTAGACAAAGTGCTGAGATTAATGCTATTATTGATTCAAAGGAAGGGTAACTAATATGAAACTAAAGCGCTCAAAAGATAGGAAAGTAACTAATGCCGTATCCCCAAATGGAAAAACCCCAACAATTGCTAACACATTCGGATTACCTGCAGGAAAAGCCTATTCATGTCCTGGTGCAACGTCTGTCTGTGAGACTGTTTGCTACGCAGGAAAACTTGAGAAAATTTATAAGGGAGTCCGAGAAACTCTAATTCATAACTGGAACTTACTAAAGGATGAAGACATTCAAGGAATGTATTCTTTACTTTCAGATATGATCGCAGAATTTAAAACTGATTGTGTTAAGCGTAATGCTAAGATGTTATTTCGTATCCACTGGGACGGAGATTTCTTTAGCGATGAGTATGCACAGGCATGGCGTTTAGTTATTGAAGAGCAACCTGATATTCAATTTTGGGTATATACACGTGTAAAGTCTGCTGCACTTATTCTAAAAGATATTCCTAATCTATCTCTCTATTACTCTACTGATAGCGAAAATAAAGCGATTGGTATTGGCCTAAAGACTGAGCATGGCATTCGCCTTGCATACCTTGCCAAAAATTTCGCAATGGGGCAGGCAGACATGAAGGCCCTAACCTCAAAGCCTGGTGCTAAGTGTCCTGAGAATGCAAAGCGTATCTCTCTAATTGACAGCGAGGGTAGTGCTTGTGTAAAATGTTCTCTATGCGTATTCAACAAAGCCGATATTGTATTTAGTGCGAGTAAAAAATAAATGCAAATATTTATAGTGTGTGTCCTTACCTTTATTGTCTTGCGAATTTTATTCGATTACCCGCTTGACAAATAGGCAAGGATCCGCTGGCGCATTTTTTGGGAAATGTCAAGTTACGACACGCTTTAAGATTGTGGTGTTTATCACACGAAAAAATGTCATTTCAAGTTGTATTTCTGACATTTTTCTGTCATAATTAAGATATAACAACGAGAAAGGTTGAAAAGAAATGACACTAGGCGGATATACATATCAGGTAGGTGACCTATTCACAACTTCTAAGACAGGAGTTACAGGTCGTATCAAGGGTTTCACCCCTATTAACGCAAAACTTACCCGTGTAAATCTTATCTTAGCAAATGGTGCTCACCGCTTTGCTATGGTAAAAACCTCAAAATAAATAATAAAAATGTTTGACAAAATCTCACATACCTGCTAAAATAAATACATAGAACAAAACAACTAACAAAGGAGAAAGAAATGGCAGTAGCAACAAACACATACAAGGTAGGCGACCTCTACACTTCACAGAAGTCAAAGGTTACAGGAACTATCATGGAAATCAAGCCAAACGCAAATGGAGAGTCTGTTCGTGTTCGTCTTGATGTTGATGGCAAGCCTCGTTGGACTACTTGGACATCTAAGTAAAGTTATCACCTCACCTGAGCAAGTGATAAAACTGCTCAACACAAACCCCAAACAAGAAAACAAAGAAAAGGAAAATAACAAATGGCAAGAGCAATCAGCGTAAAGGTAGCAACCTCTAAGGTAATCTCAGCACTTGAAGCAAAGTTAGAGGCTGGTAAGAAGGCAGTAGTAACTAACGAAAAGAAGCGTGAGGCTCACTCTAAGGCACTCGCAACTTACTACAAGGGTATCGTCAAGGACTTCGCAAAGGACATGGAGATTGACTCAGTATGTCAGCGTTGGAACGGAAATGTTGAAATTACCTACAAGGTACATAACAAGGTAGAACTTCCAAAGCAACCTGAACTTGAACTAGAACAGGAACTTGGTCGCTACGAGGTTCAGGAAATTGAGAACGCAATTCGTATTCTCAAAATGACAGATGAGGAAACAGTAAATGCCTCAACTTTCAAGACCATAGCACAGTATCTCTAATCGGGATTGACCTGAGTAAGTCATAAAACTGCTCACACGCCTCAACCCTGCGTTCCACGCTATTTATAGCAAGTGTCCCCTGGGTGATCGGTGAGGGACCTAGGCAAGTCCATGTAAACTGCCTCAAGATTTGACAGTGTCAGTGGCAACTGGTAAAATTGACATATGCTAAAAAGAAAGAAGGAAAGAATGGAAACAATCAACTATCTACAATCGACCGTAGAGGCGCAGGCCAAGCAAATTACAGTACTGGAAGAGCGTGACTCTTCACGTACTCAAGAAATCTATCGCATGCGTGCAACTCATGATTCAATGGTTACCGCAATGCAAACATGGACCTTGGAAGCATTAGAGTCTCGTGATATTAGCGAAACTAATGCAGAAGAGATTGCAGAAATTTGTGGATTCGATTTGAATCATGAATATGATGTAACCGTAACTGTAGAATACAACTTCACAGTCACTGGACGTAACAAGGAAGACGTTGAGAATGAAGTGCTCTCAATTGATTTTGATGCAATTAATTACAACGATGATGTAATTTCATATTGCAGCGCTGAAGTGAGTGACACAAGCATTCACAAATCTTGGTAGGTCCCTTTCATCCTTTCTTTAGGACCTATCACACTCCTGGGCACGAGTTTAAAAGGCCCCTCTTGCATTCCCGCTGAAAAAATGCCAGCGCATCCGATCCATTTTGTCAAGTTTTACGATGTGATTTACGTAACACTGGAAAATTTCCCCATAATTCGGACATTTTACTATCCTGAATTGACTTTGTCGGTGGGTCGTGTTAAACTTAGTATATAAACAAACGAAAGGATAAAAAATGGCTCATGAAATTGAATCATTCGCTTCACTAAGAGAACCCGCTTGGCATGGTCTTGGCACTGTGTTTCAAGATGAGGTTACCACAGCAGAAATGCTACAAACCGCTAACCTATCAAATTGGAATGTCCGCCTTGAGGACGTTGTAATTCCTGATACCTTGTCTTCCGATAAGTCATATCAATATGTTATCCGCAATAACCCATTCGTTGAAAATCAAAAAGATGTTTTGGGTATCGTTGGTGAGCGCTATGTTCCACTACAAAATGAAGACCTCTTCACATTCGGAGATGCAATTCTCGATGGTGGCGGTCGTTGGGAAACAGCAGGCTCACTAAAGAATGGTCGTGTTGTTTTCGGCTCACTCGCTCTTGAGCGTGAGACTGTTCTTGACCCTAACGGCGTGGCAGATGTTGTCAAGACTTATCTTCTTGTCAATACTTCACATGACGGCTCTGTTGCAATTCAAGCAAGTGTAACACCTGTTCGTGTTGTATGCGCTAACACACTCGCTGTTGCATTACAGCGCACACGCAAGAAGAATGGCGTTAAGCAGTCATTCAAGATTCGTCACACACAGTCTGCGGACGGAAAAGTTCAACAGGCACGTGAGGCGTTGCAGGTTGCAAATGCTTACATGGACGAATTCTCTCTTATGGCTAAGACCATGATTGAGAAAGAAATCACAGCACAGCAATTTAACGATATCGTTCTTGCAGCGTATCCTAAGCCTGATGAAACTAAGAAGGGCGCTCTCACTAAGTGGGAAAATAAAATTGATGTTATCAATGATATTTACACTGGTGAATTTAACGGCATGATTGCAGGCTCTGCGTGGGGTGCATGGAATGCAATGACTGAGCGCCTCGATTGGTATCGTGGTGGCAAGAAGGGTCTCACCGAATCTATCTTGATGGGTTCAAGTGGTTTTGACCCACAGATTACAGCAGAAAAGCAGCGATTGCTTCAAGTTGTAAATAACGTTTTGCAAATCGCATAACAAAAATTCCTGAGCATGAATTAAAACTGCTCACCATTTTTTTGCGTGATCGGTTTTGCACTTGACAAACCAGAAAAAATGCGCTGGCGATCATAACATTTTGTAATAACTCTATTACGTAAGATCGCCAGAATCCATGAGATTTCCACAAAAATTAATTACGATGGGCTTGACAAAACCCCAGGATTTCTGTAAAATAAATACTATGCAAACCAAACCATATACCATAGAAGAACTCATACACGAAATGTGGGAATCTAACTATTCTCATTTTGAATTCATGGATAACATGAATGGAGGGGATTGCGATTGTAATCTCCATGTCACTATAAATACTATAGCAGATTATATGGGGTGGAAACAAGATGAGCAATGAAGATGAGGATTTGTGGTGTGACCTTTGTGGTGGTAAGATTAACCTTGGACAATGTGAGAAATGTGAGGAAGAATACTAATGGCTCTAATAGATAGTATTACAGAACGACTGAATGAGTACCGCCCCAAATTGGAGGCATTGTACAATGTCGAGGGTACTTTGTCAAATGATGAAGCCTCAGACCAAGATTGGTATCAAGGCTATATCGATGCTTTAGAGTTTGTGCTCATACAACTTGACAAGCAACAGTAAAATTGCTATAATTAAAATATCACGGAAAGGGTGAAGAAATGCCAAATTGGGTATATAACAGTTTGACCATTGACGGCAATGAGTCAGACATAGCAAAACTAAAACTACAACTTAACAAGCCTTTTGTTCGTCAGCATGACCAATGGAATCCTGAGACAGGAAAAATGGAACAGAAGGACTATGCATATGATAATCCTATCTTTGCATTTTGGAACATTGTTGCTCCTACTAACTTAGAGGCTTACAACAAGCAGGCTGACCATACCCTGCCACTTGCAGAGGCTCTCTCTTTCTCAGGTGATAATTGGTATGACTGGAATGTCCGTAACTGGGGAACTAAGTGGGACGTATCTGTTGGCAACGACGACAAATATCCTGATACAGAGTTAATGGAAGAGTCTGCTACTTCCCTATCCTATAAATTCAATACGGCATGGGGGCAACCTCTACCTGCTATTGAGGCTTTGTCTGCTCAATATCCTGAGTTAGAGTTTAATCTATCTTATCAGGAAGAGACTGGTTGGGGTGGTGAGTATCTGATTGTCGAGGGTAACTCATCTCAAATTGAAGACTATGAAAACAAATGTATGGACTGTGATTCAGTTAATACCTTAGATTATTGTGAAGACTGTGGCAACGAGATGTGCTCATCTTGTAATTATGCAGGGGAGGCAGACCTTGAGACACTTGCGGAATGTCCTACCCATGCTGTATATTTAGATAATGTCCCCGAATATCGAAAGGTAAAATAATGGAAGAAACAGCACATCATTTAGAACCATATCTTCAAAGACTTGTCAATGCCAATATCAATGGTATCGACATCATGCATGGGCAACTCAAATTAGATATGTTGGAGGCTGAACAGGCATTTACAGAGGCTGTCAAAATCGAGGAAGATAATGACTACTCAGACGCTATGGAATCTATGGAGCGTAAGTATGCAGAAGGATATCTTGACGCTATTGCTTATTGCTATAAGATGACATATGATATTTCATTTGCTATAGCAGATAGGGAAGCCCGTGCTTAGAATTTACGAGATAGATTATTCTGTTAGCCCTGGTGGGGTTAATGAGTATGAGGTTTATTCTATGGATGAGGAGGACCTTTTTGATCCCCCGATTTTTGTCTCAGAACATCTGGTAGAGGCGCTTGACTTTTGTCAGGACCTGGGTGTAGAATATGAAGTAAGAACATTGGCTCAATATGAAAAGGAAAATGAAAATGAACTTGTCGTCAGTAGATGAAATGGTACATATCGGCAACTTTGCTGTCGATAGCGGTCAGGCAATGATTGGTGACCCATGCTACCTTGATGAATGGAAACCATGGGACTCAGAGGCTGTAAAGTTTGATGAGCACCCAAAGCATGCAGGTGAGTACGGTTACCTCGGTGCATGCAATGCAACCCTTACAGAGGGCTACGGAGAACTTAATCGTGGTTCAGGTGTTGTCTTTACTACGGGCTACGGTGATGGCCTATACCCTGTTTATGCTATCATGAACGAGGACGGTCGTATCGCAGGTGTATTTGTAGATTTCGACGGCATGGTTGAAGATGAAGAAACTGAGGATGAGGAGTAATCATGGGAGCAAGAACTAACTTTACATTTGTTACAGATACAGGCAGCCTTACTTTGTACAGCCACTGGGGTGGCGATACCAAATTTGAGGATTTGGCAGTAGCACTTTCTAAGGCTATGCCACGTATCAAAATGGGTGATACATCATATGCGCTGCGTATTGCAATTTCTTATCTTATTAATGATAGTTGGGACAGCGAAACGGGGTTTGGTTTATTCGTTGGTCCCGAAGGTGGCGAGGAACAGTATGAGCCTGTGGAGGTTAACTTCACATCTGGTACCGTCACACATAGTGGCAGCAGCCACACCATAGACGAGTACGTGCAATATTTTGCAGGTGCTACAGTCTAATAAAATAAGATGAGGGGCACGGGGTCTTACACCTTTCCACCTTGTGCCCCTCTCTTCTTTTTGGTATAATCGAATAGGAGGCGTTATGGCTTACAAACTTAGACAGACACCTGTTCACACCAAGGAAACACGAGCAGCGGAACGCATAGCAAAAATTATCATGGAAGACTTTGCCTTAGATTTGGAGGCAGTAGGATTCCACCTAGTCAGGAATCACCCTATCATTGTCTCAAGGCGTTTAGAGGTCTTAGCCTTGTCTGCGGGGGAAGAACATGATACAATGGTAGCAGAGTTCGAGAAAGGTAGATACTAATGGAATTCGTAGATAAGACAGGCATACTAGGACAGTTATGGATCGAGTATAGACAAGAACCAGAAATGGAAAAGTTTATCTCTTATAATGATGTGGGATTGCCTTTAGCATACTTCTTGGCAGAAGGTTTGGTTAAGGAGGCTTCTCCTCTTGGGGAGCAGTATGTAGTTGAGACAATGGATTTGCTACTTGATACCCTCGGAGTTACTGAGGCACAAGTTACAGAACTAAAAATTGAGACATTGGAAACGCTGCTTCAGTATGCTGCTGACCAAAGACTTCTCAATGATGAGGACAAGCCCAAAGAATAAAACTAAATAAGAATATGACCCGCTTCGGCGGGTCTATTTTTTTTCTCGCTGGAGATTTTTATAAAATAAGATTACGATGGGATTACGAAAACGCCTGGAATTCTACCAGGTTTACGATCAAATGTCAAATCAGGGTATATAATATTTATATGTCTCGACACTTTTATAAGATCAGTTATCCGCAGCAAGCAAAACAAGAAAGCATTGATCTACATAATGCATTTGTAGCCTTTACTCATGCTATAGGTTTGTCTAAGTTCTTTTCCTTTACCCCCGATCTAATCGACAGAGATCACTTTACGAACCGCAGCCAAAAAGCGGCGGGGGATCAAACCAATCCTGATACAAAACCTCTATAGGTATTACGAACATAGGTATATATCCCTGATATTTAGGTTTTAAAACATTTAAAACAATATATTACGATATATCAGGATTTTTCCCCAAATTCAGCAATTTTCCACAAATTTGTCACAAATTCGTTTACGAATAAACTTGACAAATTGTGGGATTTGGGATATAATCCACACATTTGGATATGCCGATTTGACAGATATGAAGGTTTGGGATATAATGTTTGGTATTTGGATATGGGGATTTGGGGTTTGGCATTACGATGCGCCCCTTTAAAAGTGCTCAATAACCCACTATCCTCCACAACACTCCACTTTAACCCCATTCATAAAAATATCAGTAAGATTTATCTGTGGATAAACCTGTGGATAACTCTGAATATGGGGGTACAATCTTTCTGAAAATAGGGGTATAAAACCTAACAAACCTGTGGATAACTTGTTACCTGTGGATAAGTCGAGGGTATATGATCAAACCCCTATCTGGTTTTCTGCCAAATGCCCTATAGCCCTATTTGACAAACAACCCTTTATCCCTTATACTGGGTTATATGATTATATCTATTACTAAGGATGAGGTGGACTACATCTCTACCCTCGCACTTAAGCGATGGCTCATAAAGTTTGGCTCTGTGGATAAACCTAACTATGCCAAAGGCAAAGAAGAAGGCAAACTGGAACATGAGTTACTAGCCAATATCAGAGCCAATGTCTGTGAATGGGCAGTAGCCAAATACTATAACCTATCTTGGAATACACCTGTATATCCAAATGAACTACATGCCAAGAGAGCCAAACTTCCTGATATTGGAGTCAATGGGGAAGTCCGATCAGTCAGGACACAGGACTCAATCCCAATTTGGGAAAAGGATTACGATAAGGTTATTTTTGGTGCCAAACTCCTTGACTCTGAGTACTACTCTAAAGTAGAGGTTTATGGTAAGATTAGACCTAAAGATTATGCATCAGCAGAGTATTACGATTCATACATAGATGGGTGGCGAGTCCCAATTGAGGAGTTTGAACTATAATGTGGTCCTGGTTATTGGCAGCAATTGGCGTTACTGGTATATTTCTTGTAGGGCGTAAGACTATATGGGGATGGCTTATACTATGTGTGAATGAGTGTCTATGGATTCTCTATGCCCTCGCCAC
>JACCED010362052.1_pt1 | contig 11438 bp, 12 predicted proteins | sample 7455021 | NCBI WGS metagenome assembly JACCED01 (sample SAMN15323456, study PRJNA562643) | freshwater metagenome | isolation source: river surface water | place: USA:Blue River Watershed | collected 2017-08-19
CCGCGGCTGGCCCGAGTGGTGGAGCTGGTGGCTGCACCTGCCCATCTGGTCGCAATGGCCGCTGAAATAAACGGGAGACCACCATGGCGCAATACCAGAACCTTTTCACCACGGTGCAGGCCACCGGTCCGCTCCACCACGGCGTGGAACTCGGGCAGGGCAACAGCCCGCGCTCCGGCGAGCCCCTGATCAGCTACTGGCTGGGCAAGCTCGGCAACGCCCAGCTGGGGCCGATTTACCTGGGCGGCCTCGGGCTGGCCTCGCTCATCTGTGGCCTGATCGCCTTCACGCTGATCGGCATGAACATGCTCGCCTCGGTCAATTACGACCCGATCCAGTTCGTGCGCCAGCTGTTCTGGCTCTCGCTGGAGCCGCCGCCACCGGCCTACGGCCTGAGCATCCCGCCGCTCAACCAGGGCGGATGGTGGCTGATCGTGGGTATCTTCCTGACAGCTTCGATCTTCTTTTGGTGGGCGCGCACCTACCGCCGCGCCCGCGAGCTGGGCATGGGCACGCACGTGGCCTGGGCCTTTGCCGCCGCCATCTGGCTGTTCCTGGTGCTCGGCCTGTTCCGCCCCATCCTGATGGGCTCCTGGGGGGAGGCGGTGCCGTACGGCATCTTCAGCCACCTGGACTGGACGGCAGCCTTCTCGCTGCGCTACGGCAACCTGTTCTACAACCCCTTCCATGCGCTCTCTATCGCCTTCCTCTACGGCTCGGCCCTGCTGTTTGCGATGCACGGCGCCACCATCCTGGCGGTGACCCGTTTCGGCGGCGAGCGCGAGATCGAGCAGATCGTCGACCGTGGCACCGCCTCCGAGCGTGCCGCCCTGTTCTGGCGCTGGACCATGGGCTTCAACGCCACCATGGAATCCATCCACCGCTGGGCCTGGTGGTTCGCGGTGCTGTGCCCGCTGACCGGTGGCATCGGCATCCTGCTGACCGGCACCGTGGTCGACAACTGGTACCTGTGGGCGGTCAAGCATGGCGTGGCCCCGCCGTACCCCGATGTGTTCCCGGCCGTCATTGACCCGGCCCTCAGCGCAGGAGTCAAACCATGAACATCCGCCTCTCCCTGATCGCGGGCCTGGCCCTGCTGGCCGGCCTGGCCGGCTGCGAACGTCTGCCCATGGAATCGGTGCAGACCGGCTACCGCGGCACCGGCATGGTGCAGGTCTACAACCCACGCACCCTGGAGGCCAATGCCGAGCTGCACCAGGCCCCGGTCGCACTGCCCCAGGCGGGCAGCGAAGGCCCCAAGGCTTCGCAGGTCTACAAGAATGTGAAAGTGCTTGGTGATCTCAGTGTTGGCCAGTTCACCCGCCTGATGGCCTCCATGGCCACCTGGGTGTCGCCCGAACAGGGCTGTGCCTACTGCCACAACCTGGCCAATTTCGCCGACGACAGCAAGTACACCAAGGTGGTCTCGCGCCGCATGGTCGAGATGACCCAGCGCATCAATGCCGACTGGAAGAACCATGTGGGCGCCACCGGTGTGACCTGCTACAGCTGCCACCGCGGCCAGCCGGTGCCCAGCAACATCTGGTTCAAGACCAATCCGCAGCCCTACGGTTCGAATTTCATGGGTGACAAGGCCGGGCAGAACGAGCCCTCGCCGGTGGTCAACCTCTCGTCCCTGCCCAACGACCCGTTCACGCCCTTCCTGCTCGGCAGCGAAGAGATCCGCGTGGGCGGCACCACGGCCCTGCCCAGCGGCAACCGCCAGTCGATCAAGCAGGCCGAGTGGACCTATGGCCTGATGACCCACATGTCGACCGCGCTCGGTGTCAACTGCACCTATTGCCACAACACCCAGTCCTTCAGCAAGTGGGAAGGCGGACCGGACAAGCGCGTGAAGGCCTGGTACGGCATCCGCATGGCGCGGGACCTGAACCTGACCTACATGGAAAGCCTGGTCGAGGTCTTCCCGGCCCACCGCAAGGGCGTGCTCGGCGATGTCGCCAAGCTCAACTGCGCCACCTGCCACCAGGGCGCCTACAAGCCGCTCAATGGCGCGCCGATGGCCAGTGATTTCCCTGAATTGCTCAAGACGCTGGCCTCTGCCCCTGCCACCCGCGTGGCTGGCAAGTGACGCGGCTGCACTGAGCCGCCACCCCAGACCACCCAGAGATCGCCATGGACAACCTGCTGGCCCAGAGCGATCCCATGTCGTGCGTGGTGGTGGTGCTGCTGGTGGACTTCATGCGCAACCACCGTAGCTGGGGCTGGATGCGGCTGGTGGCTGGCCCATCCGCCTACAAGCCGGTGCCCGGCCTGCTTTCAGCCAAGGTCATGGGCAGCGGTCATGGCGGCGGCTTCACGCTGCGCCCGAGCGCCACCCACCAGGGTCTGCTGTGCCGCTTTGAGCATGCCGATGCGGCCATGGACTTCCTGCATGGCGAGCAGGTGCAGGCCTACCGCAGCCGTGCCCAGGAATGCTGGGGCGGCCTGATGGCCGTGCACTCGGCCCGCGGTGAGTGGGACCAGCAGGCCTGGGGCCTGAGCGCTGCCCACAGTGCCCAGCTCTCGCAGGGTTGGCAGCAGCGCCTGCCGCCGGACCCGCAGGATGTCCCGCTGGCGGTGCTCACCCGCGCCAGCATCCACCCCGCCAAGGCCACCGCCTTTTGGCGCCATGCGCCGGCCACGCAGGCTTCGCTGGATGCAGCAGAGGGTTGCCGCCTGGCCATGGGTCTGGGCGAGGCACCCCTGCTGCGCCAGTGCACCTTCAGCCTCTGGCAGGACGAAGCGGCCATGCTGCATTACGCGCGCGAGGGTGCCCACCAGCAGGCCAGCGCGATGGCGCAGCGCCAGCAGTTTTTCTCCGAATCCCTGTTCGTGCGCATGCGTGTGCTGCGCATGGCCGGCCAGTGGCAGGGTCAGGCATTTGGCAACAGCCTGGGCTGGCCGGAGCTTGCCCATGGCTGAGCCGGTACGCACCGTGGTGATCGGCGCCGGCATGGGCGGCCTGGTGGCCGCACTGCGACTGGCGCACAGCGGCCATCGGGTGACCGTGCTGGAGGCCGCCGAGCAGCCCGGTGGCAAGGTCCACACCCAGACGGTCAACGGAGCCCAGATCGACAGCGGCCCGACAGTCTTCACCATGCGCTGGGTCTTCGACGAACTGCTGCGCCATGTCGGCACCCGGCTCGAGGACCAGCTGCGCCTGTCGCCCCTGTCGGTGCTGGCAAGGCATTTCTGGTACGACGGCAGCCAGCTCGACCTGTTTGCCGATACCGAACGCAGCGAGGCAGCGGTGGCCGACTGGGCGGGCGGCGAGGAGGCGGCACGTTTTCGGGAGTTCTGTGCCCGCGCCCGCCAGGTGCACGACACCCTCGAGGGGCCGTTCATGCGCGCCCAGCGTCCGGGCATGGTCGAACTCACCGCGCGGCTGGGCCCCAAGGGGCTGGGCGTGCTGTCCTCCATCGGTCCGATGCGCACCCTCTGGCAGCAGATGGTGCGCCAGTTCCGCGACCCGCGCCTGCAGCAGCTGTTCGCGCGCTACGCCACCTACTGCGGCTCCTCGCCCTGGCAGGCGCCGGCCACCCTGATGCTGGTGGCCCAGGTCGAGATGGACGGGGTCTGGAGCGTCGAGGGCGGCATGACCGCGCTCTCGGGCATGCTCGCGCGCCTGGCCACCGAGCGCGGCGCCAGCCTGCGCATGGGCTGTCTGGTCCGGCGCATCGACGTGCGCCAGGAGCGGGTCTGCGGGGTCGAACTCTCCACCGGCGAATACCTGCCGGCCGACCAGGTGCTCTTCAATGGCGAGGCGGCGGCGCTGCGCGAGGGCCTGCTGGGGCCGGTGGTGCGCCCGGCAGTACCGGCGCAGCCACCGACACGCTCGCTTTCGGCGCTGACCTGGGCCATGCATGCGCCGCTCAGCGGTGTCGCGCTGGAGCGCCACAACGTTTTCTTCTGTCCCGAATACCAGCAGGAATTCGACGACATCTTTGTGCACCAGCGGCTGCCTCGCCTGCCCACCGTGTACGTCTGCGCCCAGGACCGGCCTGGCGAAGTGCCCGAGGGTGCGCCCGAGCGGGTGCTGGCGCTCGTCAACGCCCCGGCCAGCGGCGATGCACCGCACTGGCGCGATGAGGACCTGGACACATGCCAAGCCACCACTTTCAGTTACCTCCATTGCCTGGGTTTGCGCCTGCCCTTTGCCAGCCGTGGCATGCGCCGCAACTCGCCGCAGGACTTTCACCGGCGCTTTCCGGCTTCGGGCGGGGCGCTGTATGGCCAGGCGACCCATGGGTGGACCAGCATCTTCTCGCGGCCGGGTGCGCAGACCCCGGTGCGGGGCCTGTACCTGGCGGGGGGCAGCGTGCACCCGGGGCCGGGCGTGCCGATGGCGGCCCTGTCGGGCCAGCTGGCGGCCGAGGCGATGCTGGCGAGCCCCGTTTCGACCAGCCGGTCCCGCCAGGTGGCTACCTCTGGTGGTACGTAGACGCCATGAGTGACGACCAGCGCCACGGCCTCACGCTGATTGCCTTTGTCGGCAGCGTGTTTTCGCCCTATTACGCCTGGGCACGCCGGCGTGGCCAGGCCAATCCCGAGGACCATTGCGCCCTCAATGTCGCCCTCTACAGCCCCGGCGCCGGGCGCTGGTGCATGACCGAGCGCGGGCAGCGCCACTGCAGCCGCAGTGCGCGCGAATTCGTCATCGGGCCCAGCCGCCTGCACTGGGACGGCCAGTGCCTGCAGATCGACATCGCCGAGCGCGGCGCGCCGCTGCCGCGCCGCGTGCAGGGTCGCGTGCGCCTGTGGCCCGGCCAGCTGCAGCGCTACAGCACGGCGATCGAGCCCACCGGCCGCCACCGCTGGGGACCGATCGCACCGCATGCCCGCATCGAAGTCGACCTGCCCGAACCCGGCCTGCGCTGGCAGGGCCACGCCTACCTCGACAGCAATGAGGGCGACGAGCCGGTCGAGCAGGGCTTTGACCGCTGGGACTGGTCGCGTGCCCAGCTGCCCGATGGCAGCACCGTGGTGCACTACGACCTGCAATGGCCCGGGCAGTCGCACGGACAGTCGCACGGACAGACCGATCCGTCCGAGCACCAGCTCTCGCTGCGCTTTGACGCCCAGGGTGCGGTCGAGCCCTTGCCCACACCGCCACCGCAGCGCCTGCCCCGGACTGGCTGGCAGCTCGAGCGGCGCATGCGCAGCGCACAGCCGGTGCGTGTACTGCGCCAGCTCGAGGACACCCCCTTCTACCAACGCGCCCTGCTCGACTTGCCTCTGGGCCAGGGCAGGGTGCAGGCCTTTCATGAAACGCTGTCGGTGCCCCGCCTGGTGCATCCGGTGGTGCAGGCCATGTTGCCCTTTCGCATGCCACGGCGAGGCTGAGACCATGTCCGCCGTCCATGCGCCAACGAATTCTGGGCCAGCCGGCCTTGAATGCCCTCGTGCGGGCTGTGCACGTCCTCTTGCAAGGAGAACGCCATGTCAAACAATGACAAGGTCTGGCCGACGGGATTGACCGAGGCCGAATCGGAGGAGATTCACCGCAATCTCATCCAGGGCACGCAGATTTTCGGGATGATCGCCGCGGTCGCCCACCTGCTGGCCTTTATCTACTCACCCTGGCTCAAGTGAAGGAGACACCATCATGATCTACGGAAAAATGTGGTGCGTGGTGAAGCCCTCTGTGGGCATTCCCGTCTTCATCGCGGCGGTGGCTGTGGCCTCGTTCAGTGTCCATCTGGCGCTGACGATGAACACCACCTGGGTGAAAAACTTCCTCAATGGCAATGCCAAAGTGGCAGTGACCGCATCTGCGGACGCGGCGGCGCCCAAAAAATAGGGTGAGCGCCAATGAACGGACCGGGCGCGACAGCGTCCGGTTCTTTCTTCCCCGACCATGAACCGTTTGTCCCGCCCCTGGCTGTCTGCGTGGTCCCGCATGGGCACACGCCTGCTGCCGTTTGCCGACGCCGCCAGCGACGACCTGCCGCTGCCGCGACTGCTTCGGCTGTCACTGTTCCAATTTTCTGTCGGCATGGCCATGGTCATGCTGATCGGTACCCTCAACCGCGTCATGATCGTCGAGCTGGGCCTGCCGGCCTTTGTGGTCTCGGTGATGGTGGCGCTGCCGCTGCTGTTCGCCCCGGCACGCGCCCTGATCGGTTTCCGCTCGGACCACCACCGCAGCGAACTGGGCTGGCGCCGCGTGCCTTACATCTGGATGGGCTCGCTGCTGCAGTTCGGCGGTTTTTCCATCATGCCCTTTGCCCTGCTGGTGCTGGCCGGTGCCGGCCAGTCGCTGCAGGCCCCCGGCTGGGTCGGTCAGCTGGGTGCCGGCCTGGCCTTTTTGCTGGTGGGTGCCGGCATGCACACGGTGCAGACCGCCGGCCTGGCGCTGGCCACCGACCTGTCGCCACCGCACAAGCACCCGCAGGTGGTGGGCCTGATGTACGTGATGCAGCTGGTCGGCGTGGTCTGCAGCGCGTTGCTCTTTGGCCAGCTGCTGGCCGACTACAGCCCCGGCCGCCTGATCCAGGTGGTGCAGGCGGCCGCCCTGATCACCCTGGTGCTCAATGTGATCGCCATGTGGAAGCAGGAGCCGCGCAGCCGCAGCCGCAAGCCCGGTACACCGGTGCCCGAAACCTTTGCGGGCGCCTGGCGCGTCTTCAGCGCGGCGCCGCAGGTGCACCGCCGCTTGCTGGCGGTGGCGCTGGGCACCATGGCCTTTGCCATGGAAGACGTGCTGCTCGAGCCCTACGGCGGCGAGGTGCTGGGCATGTCGGTGGCCGACACCACGGTGCTGACCGCCACCCTGGCGCTGGGGGGTCTGATGGGTTTTGGCTGGGCCTCGCGGGTGCTCAGCCGCGGCGCCGACCCGCTGCGCATGGCCGCCTGGGGCGCGGCCGTGGGCCTGCCGGCCTTTGCTGCCGTCATTCTCGCCGGGCTGTGGCGCTCGCCGGCCCTGTTCAGCCTGGGGGTCTTCCTCATCGGCCTGGGCGGCGGACTTTTTGGGCACGGCACCCTGACAGCCACCATGCAGTCGGCACCCCCCGAGCGCACCGGCCTGGCGCTGGGCGCCTGGGGCGCGGTACAGGCCACCACCGGTGGCCTGGCCCTGGCCCTGGGCGGCGTGCTGCGCGATGCCTTCGACTGGGCCACCCACAGCCACGGTGGCTACATCGCCGTCTATGCCCTCGAAGCCCTGCTGCTGGCCATCACCCTGCTGGCACTGTGGCCGTTGCTGCGGCGGCCGCCAGCGACGCCGGCCGCGAACGGGCACAATGCGTGACTTGCGATAGCCTGCACGAACCGAATTTCACCTAGGAGACCACCATGGAAACCCAAACCGTTGTCATCATCATGTTTGTGGTGTTCGCCGTGTTCGTGCTGGCGAACTGGCTCAACCGCCCGCGCAAATGAAGCTGCCAGCCCGCGCATGCCGCGCGGGCCTGGATGGCCCCTGGTCCGGCTGCCCGTCATGGCCGCGCCAATCCACCCCCACATGACGCAGAGTGCCCCCCATGCTCAATTCCCTGATCCACGGTGAAGACCTGTTTGAAATCCTGATCGAAGGCGGCAACCCCTATGCCGACGGCCCGCTGAGCGAGGCTGAACGCCACCGACTGCAGGGCGCTGGCCTCGACCCGGATGCCCCCGAAGCCCTGGCGATCGGGCGGGTGGTCAGGGGCGGGCGCGGGGTCTGGGTGCTGGCCAGTGACCGCCTGGTGCTGCTGGGCATGCGCTACCGCGACTCGGTCGACACCCTGGCCCGCCACGACATCACCCACATCGAAAGCGAAACCGGCCGCTATGGCGAGACCCTGCGCCTGCAGACGGCCCAGGGCAACTGGTCCATGTACGCGGTCGATACCGCCCGCGCCGGGCAGCTGGTGCAGCAGCTGGCGCTGCGCAGCGCCGCTGCCACGCACTGACAGGGCGCGTTCAGCCGGGCCAGGCGGAGCGCCGGCCCCGCTTCAGGGCTGGCGGGCGCGCCGCCGCAGCCGCTCGTGCTCGCGGCGCTCAAACAGTTCGAGCATCCACTCCACCCGCTGTGGCATGGCCCGGTTCGGAAACCAGCCGGCCGCCTGCGCCAGCCCGACCTGCCGGCAGCAGCCCTGCACCAGGGCGTCGATGGCAGCCAGTGGCGCTTCGTGGCGCTGCGGCAGGTACATGAAATGCGACTGCGTCCAGGCGCCGGCCAGCAGCACCAGCTTGCGGCCGGTGCTCACCACCGTGCGCTTGTCCACCGAATTGAGGCCCTCGCGCCGCAGCTGCACGCCGATTTCGGCGTAGATCATGCTGGCGGCCAGGATGGCGGCGCGGCAGTCCGGGGGCAGGGCGCCCACACCGGTCTGGCCCAGGGCATAGAGCCGATCGGCCTCCTGCAGCAGGCGCTCGAGCACCCGGCCGAGCGCGGCGTCGAAGTGCGGCGTGGCCAGCCAGGCGTCCGGGTCCAGCCCTTCTTGTCGAAGCCACTGGCGCGGCAGGTACAGGCGTCCGAGGGCCGCATCGGCACCGACATCGCGGGCGATGTTGGTCAGCTGCATGGCCACGCCCAGCTCGCAGGCGCGCGCCAGCGTGACGGCATCGCGCGGGCCCATGATCCAGCACATCATCGCCCCCACGCTGCCGGCGACGCGGGCGCCGTAGGCGTGCACGTCCTCGAGTGTTTCGTAGCGTCGACCCTGTGCGTCCCAGGCAAAGCCCTCGATCAGGGCATCGAGCAGATGCCGCGGCAGGGCGTACTGCTGCACCACCAGCGCCAGCGCATGGTCTTCCACATGGTCCTGCGGCGTGCCGGCATAGATGCCATCGAGCCGACCAGCCAGCACCTGCAGCGGTGCCGTGTCACCGGGCGCCGCTTCATCGACCAGGTCGTCGGCCACGCGGCAGAAGGCGTAGAGCGCGATCGCCGCGGCGCGCACGCGCGGGGGCAGCAGGCGGCTGGCGGCAAAAAAGGTGCGCGAGCCGCCCTTCATCATGGCCACGCAGGCCTGCAGGTCGGGCGAGGCTGCCAGCGTTTCAGTGGACATGGGGCACCACCGATTGCAGGGCCTTGGCCGACATGAGCACGCCGGGCACACCGGCGCCCGGGTGGGTGCCGGCGCCCACCATGTACAGACCCGGGATGTCCTCGCTGCGGTTGTGCGGCCGGAACCAGGCGCTCTGCGTGAGCAGCGGTTCCAGGCCAAAGCCTGCGCCCTTGTGCGACCAGAGCCGGTCATGGAACATCTGCGGGGTGTTGATGCGCGAGGTCACGATGTGCTGGCGCAGGCCGGGCAGCACGCTCGCTTCGAGCGCCTGCGCGATGCGCTCGCGGTAGGTCTCGCCAAAGGCGGCCCAGTCGGTGCCGCTGTCGAGGTGCGGCACCGGCGAGAGCGCGTAGAAGGTGTCGCAGCCGGCAGGCGCCACGCCCGGGTCGGTGGCGCTGGGGCGGTGCAGGTACAGGCTGAAGTCCTCGGCCAGGTGCTGGCGCTTGAAGATGTCGTGCAGCAGGCCCTGGTAGCGCGGCCCCAGCACCATCATGTGGTGGGGCACCTCGTCCCAGCGGCGCGAAGTGCCAAAGTACCAGACGAACAGGCCCATCGAGTACTTGCCGCGGGCGATCTTGCGGTCAGTCCAGACGCGGCGGTGTTCGGCAGGCACCAGGTGCTTGTAGGTCCAGGCGGTGTCGCCATTGCTGACCACGATGTCGGCGTCGATGTGCTCGCCACTCTCGAGCTGCACGCCGACCGCGCGCCCGCCCTCGATGCGGATGCGGGTGACCGGTGCGTTGCAGCGCACCGCCACGCCGCGCCCGGCCAGCAGCCGCACCATGGCGGTGACGATGGCGCCGGTGCCGCCGATCGCCGAATGCACCCCCCAGTTGCGCTCGAGTGCATTGATCAGGGCGTACGCAGCGGTCACATCAAAGGGGTTGCCGCCGATCAGCAGGGGGTGAAAGCTCATCACCGTGCGCAGCTTCTCGTTGCGAAAGTGCTTGGCCACCAGCGTGTGCAGGCTGCGCCAGGCGCCCATGCGCAAGAAGTCGGGGATGGCGCGCAGCAGGTCGCTGACGCGGTCGAAGGCGGTCGAACCCATGCCCTCGAAGCCCAGCCGGCGGCATTTTTCGGCTTCCTGCAGGAAGCGTTCGTAGCCGGGCAGGTCTTCGGGCGCGAAGCGCGCGACCTCGCGCCGCATGTGCTCGGGGTCGCCGTTGTAGTCGAACCAGCTGCCGTCGTCAAAACGCACGCGGTAGAAGGGGTCCATCGGCACCAGGGTGATGTCGTCGGCAAAGCGCCGGCCGCACAGCTGCCAGAGTTCCTCGAGCAAAAAGGGCGCGGTGATGATGGTCGGGCCGGCGTCGAAGGTGAAGCCGTCCTGGCTGAAGGCGCAGGCGCGCCCGCCCGGCGCTTCGTTCTTTTCGAGCACCTGCACCCGGTAGCCCAGCACGCTCAGGCGGATGGCCGCGGCCAGTCCGCCAAAGCCGCTACCGATCACCACTGCCACCGGGCGGCGGTCGTCTCCGGCCGGTGTGGCCGGCAGTTCAAAGCGCTCGGCGCGAAAGGCGTTCATGGTTCGGTCCTCAGCGGCGCTGCCGCCGGCGGTGTGCCCAGGGCCCAGCCCCAGAGTTTTTCAAGCGGCCAGGGCAGCACCATCATCAGGTGCTCGACGATGGCCAGGCCCAGCAAGGTGGCCAGCAGCACCCAGCCGGTGGTCACCGCCACCACACCCTGCTGCGCCTGCCAGATCAGCCACAGCCACAGCACGGTGGCGCTGCTGACCGAGAGCACGAACCAGGTGGTCATGCGCCGGGTGCGGAAATAGCTGGCGAGGTACTTCAGGTGGGCAGGCAGGTACTGGGCGCCGTTTTGCAGTACGCCAAAAAACAGATTCAGTTTGGCCGACAGGCGCATGCACCAGAGCATGGCAAAGGTGCACAGGGCCACATGGCTGGGCTGGCCTTCCTGCATCCACCACAAGAGCGCCAGGTTGACCAGCAGGGCCAGCTCGTGCCACAGCACCGCGCCGCTGGACTCGGCAAAACGCTGCCAGCCGCGGGCGCCCGGGCTCATGGCCTGCTTGCGCGGGCCCGTGAGCCAGCCGGTCAGAAAGGCCAGCTCGTGCCAGCCCCACATCACGATCACGCTGGCAAAGCCCAGGTAGGCGCTGCCCACGCTCACGCTTTGCATGCTCTCCCACACGCCCCACAGGCTCAGCAGCAGCAGGCCGCTCCAGCCCGCCAAGCTCCAGCGGAAGCTGCGCGCCGGCAGCCGGTCCAGCCACAGGATGATGCCCGTGCCGAACCACCAGCACACGGCGGTGAAGAGGGCGGCGAGGGCAGCATCACGCATCGCGTTCCTTTACCAGCGCGGCGCCAGGCGCACTTCGCGCGAGACTTCCTGCTCGATCACCGGCATGAAATACAGGCGGGCAAAGGCGGCCGCCGCGCGGGCCGCGTGCCAGCCCTGCTGCAGCTTGCCGATCAGGCCACC
>JACCED010533284.1_pt1 | contig 11438 bp, 8 predicted proteins | sample 7455021 | NCBI WGS metagenome assembly JACCED01 (sample SAMN15323456, study PRJNA562643) | freshwater metagenome | isolation source: river surface water | place: USA:Blue River Watershed | collected 2017-08-19
CATTGGGCTACTTCATATGCAAAAGTTGATGAACCCATTGTGATGTTTCAGCATGTAAATACCTTGCGCAAATATGCACTTGGAAATTTCCGCGAGCAAGCTAGAAATATGGTGCTTGATGGAGCACTTATATTTTGGCTCGATGGACAACGCAATACTTCGGTTGCGCCAAATGAAAATCTCTCGCGCGAGTTAATGGAGTTATTCACTCTTGGAGTTAATCGATACACGGAGGAGGATGTAAAGCAGACCGCCAAAGCGCTAACCGGTTACAAGGTAGCAAAAAGTTCTGGGGTTGTTACGCGAAACCTGCGCCAGAGCCATACTGGAACAATCTCATTTCTAGGAACAACCGGAAATTTTGATGCAATCTCACTAACGGATTTTCTAGTGAACCGAAGGGATTGCCAGCGCTTTATCCCAGAGCGACTTTGGTACAGATTTGTCTCATCGACTGCTGAATTACCTTTGAATTCCTCGATTGAAAGCGCTTTTGCATCTCGCGAGATAAAACCGGCAATAGAAGCGCTCGTGCGCCATCCGGGCTTTATTGATCCACAAAACTCCCAAGTCAAGTCACCACTTGAATGGTTAGTTTCATTAATGCGGGCTTCTAATATCTGGCCTAGCCAATTTGAACGTCCCGATTACCTAATTAATCTCTTAAATGGCTTAGGTCAGCGACCATACTTTCCACCAAACGTTGGTGGTTGGCCCGCAGATGAAGCTTGGCTCTCCGCTGCATCGACGCAAACTCGAATTTCGGCAGCGCAGTATTTGATGAAAAGAGCAGATTTGGCTTCAATCACAGCGGTTTCTCCGCGGGCTCGAATTGATGCACTTGCAAATTGGCTTGGGGTAGCAAGTTGGAGCGAGCGGACCAAGCAAGCGCTAAATGGTGCAATCCGAGATCCACAACGTCTTGCCGTGCTTGGAATTTGTAGTCCGGAATATTTGGTGAATGCATGAGGACGGGAGAGAAATGGACACAATAACAAGGCGCAAATTCATTCAAATGACGGGCGCCGGAGCGATTGCTGCAGCTGCGCACACGCTCTCAATTGAAGAGATTGCAAATGCAGCTATCTCTCGTCCACTTCCACTTGGAACACCCATACTTGTTGTAGTTACTTTGTATGGCGGAAACGATGGTCTAAATACCGTTGTGCCTTACCAAGATTCTGTTTATCAATCATTACGTCCACAACTTGCCTATAAGGAAAATCAGGTATTGCCTATTGGTGAAGGCCTTGCTTTAAATGGCGCGATGAGTGGATTTAAATCCATGTGGGATAGAAATCAATTAGCGATTGTTCGCGGAGTGGGTTACCCAAATTCAGATCGCTCTCACTTCTCCTCCATGGCAATTTGGCAGAGCGCTTCATTAACCGCAAGCAAGACCGGTTGGTTAGGTCGCTGGGTTGAAACCCAGAAAGAAGATCCGCTGCTTGCTATTGGTCTTGGCTCAGTTCTTCCGCCACTTCTCGCCGGTAATCGCCGTTCTGGTTCAGTTCTTCCGCTTGGTGGATTGAAGGTTCCTACCGGCTCGCTCGCTAGCGACTGTGCGAAGTTATCTTTAACTAGCGCAAATGATGATCGGCTAACTGCAATGGCTGCGCGCACAATGCGCAATCTCTTTGAGGTCTCAGATGAAGTAACTCCAATCCTGAAAGATCCCGCGCCACCAGCCTCGGATCTTCCAACAGTTGTGGGCGGTAACGCCGGAGGGGATTCAAATCTATCGGCGCAATTAGAGATTGTTGCAAAGTTAATCGCAGCCGGTTCTCCTACAAGAGTTTGGTCGGTATCGCTAGGTGGTTTTGATACTCATGCCGATGAACACACCGCACAATCAACTCTATTGGGCGCAGTATCGAATTCAATATCGCGATTCATGTCGCAAATGCGCTCTACTAATAGAAGTAAAGATGTCACCGTTCTTGTTTATAGCGAGTTTGGAAGACGTGTCCGTGCAAATGCCTCCCAAGGCACCGACCACGGAACTTCAGGTCCAGTATTTTTAATTGGCGAAAAGGTAAAGGGTGGTTTCCATGGCGAACAACCTTCTCTACAGAAACTTAAAGATGATGATCTCGCCGTTACTACAGATTTTCGAGATGTCTACGCGGCATTGCTTGAGAAGGTATTGAACACCCCGAAAGAACAAGTGCTTAGTAAATGGAGTTCGAGGTTAGAGCTAATTAATTAATTCGTTTTGCTAGCCGGGCTTCGCGTAGCCGGCGCAAACGTTTGATTAGTAAAGGTGAAGCTACTAGAGCATCTTCCCGGTCAATCAAGTTGTTCAATAATTCGTAATACTCGCGGGTCGAAAGGCCGAACTGTTCTTTTATTCCGACATCCTTTGCCCCGGCATAACGCCACCATTGACGTTCGAAATCAAGAATGCGCACCTCAAGGTCACTCAGAGCGCTCGTCACTTCAAGGCGAATCTCTTCCATAGCCCAATATTTAACTAGAAGTTTTGAGTTTTCCGGGGATTTAGAGGGTAGCCAAAATCACCTTTATATCGGTGATAGTGGTCCACGGATTAACTATTGCAAATCTCAAGATTGGCTTTCCTTCATGAGTAGATGGTGTGACAAAACCAATCTGATCATTTAATAATTTATCGCTCCATTTTTGATAATCAGAAGCTTCCCAGCCATTCTTTGTAAAAGCGACAATTGAAAGTTCCGGCTCCATAAGAAGTTTGAGATTTGGATGTTCTTTGATTAGCACGGCACTCTCCCGGGCTAAATCCATCGTCTTATCCATCGCTTCGGCATACTTTTTAGTCCCATGCGCTGCAAGTGAGAACCAGAACGGCAAACCTCTAGTTCTTCTAGTTAAATGAATTGCATAGTCCGAGGGATTCCACTCACCTTTATTTAGAGTCTCCAGATACCCAGCATGTTGAGTATGAGCCTCGCGCGCAATCTCCGGGTTACGATAAATAAGCGCGCAGGCATCGAAGGGCGCAAAGAGCCACTTATGCGGATCGACAATGAAAGAGTCGGCAAGTTCCACGCCCTTGAATAGTGGTTTAGTTTTTGGTGAAGCGAGGGCTGCAAGTCCATACGCACCATCAACGTGGTACCAAATTCCACGGTCATTTGCGACCTTACCTATTCCATCTAAATCATCAATGATTCCAAGGTTTGTGGTTCCAGCTGTTGCAACTATCGCAAAAACTCTTTTCCTAGGATTACTTTCATGGAATTCATCAACAGCTTTTGCGACTTCGCGACCTTGGAGGCGATGATTTCGATCGCATTTAATTTTTAGAATCTCTACATCCATCACACTCGCCGCGCTTTTAATTGATGAATGTGCTTCATCGCTACAAGCAATGACCCACTTCTCAATCTTTGGGTTCTTCCTCCGAGCATCATGGCGCGCGGCAACAAGAGCGGAGAGATTCCCAACAGTTCCGCCTTGGACAAATACACCTCCAGCAGTGGCTGGAAGACCGGCTAAATCACTTAACCACTTGAGCGCTTGATTCTCAGCAAAAACCGCGCCCGCACCCTCGAGCCAAGATCCGCCATAAAGTGCTGATGCACCAACTACTAAATCAAATAAGTTCGCCGATTCAGTTGGAGCCGATGGGATAAATGCAAGATAGCGAGGATGGTCGGTAGAAATACACGCTTGTGAGAGCACATGCTTAAATAAATCGAGAGTTCGTTCGCCGCCAAGTCCGGCCTCGGTGATTGTTTCGCCGACTTCTGCATAGAGCTCGTCATACGTCCAAGGCCCATCAAGTGGTGGATCTTTCTTTAATCTTATTAATGAATATTCGAGGATCTTTGCCGCCAGAGCATCAATCTCTTCATCGAATTCATGCATCGCCAAAAAGCGCCTTTCGCTTCGAACTTCTCACAATATTTCGTAGCATCGTCGGAAATACAAATGCATGAAGTGGAAGCACTGAGTACCAATAAAGTTGACCACCAAGTCCACGCGGTGAGAAAGTTGCCTCTTGCACAATTTTCACTTTTCCATCTTCACTTGAAATCCTAAATTCCAACCATGCTTTCCCCGGCAGAATCATCTCGGCATATAGCCGTAACACTTTCTCTTTCTCAACTGCTTCTACCCGCCAAAAATCAAGGCTGTCGCCGACTCTTAAGTGTTTGGGATCGCGCCGACCACGTCGAATTCCAACGCCACCAACAAGTCGATCAATAACTCCGCGCGCCCACCAGAGAAAATCTGCGCCATACCAACCGGTATCCCCGCCGATCTGTTCTATAGATTTCCAAACGCAATCTATTGGCGCATCGGTTATCACTTCACGCTTATCTTGCAGAGTTATCTCACCAGCCCAATCAGGATCGCTCTGGGCTTTCTGCCATGGAGCGGTAATTGCATTTGCATCTGACCAACGGGTTTCAACCTGGTTGCTCGTAGTCCGTGAAAGCGCAAGATTGATAGCGGTTGTTACATCAATTAGACCCTCTTCTGGCTTGGGAATGATCGCATCGATGCTTTTCTTTGGATCTGCCACAGTCTCATTAATCAATGATCCGATTAGCGGTCGTGCCAATCTTGTTGGAACTGGTGTCACAAAACCAATCCAGAGACTAGAGAGTTTTGGCGTGAGAACTGGCACTTTGATAATCCAGCGCTTGCGCAAACCAGAACACTTAGCAAACTTCTGCATCATATCTGCGTACGAAAGAATCTCAGGGCCGCCAATATCAAAGATTCCAGAGACAGGTTTTTCTAACTTTGCCGCATTAGATAAATACCAGAGCACATCTCTAATCGCGATTGGATGGGTTCGATTCGAAACCCATTTCGGAGTGGTCATAACTGGTAATCGATGTGTTAGATGACGGAGCATTTCAAAGGATGCCGAACCCGAACCAATCACAATTCCAGCTCGTAACTCTAGAACTGGAACTGAGGTTGAACTTAATTCAACTCCAGTACGTGCACGCGATGCGAGATGTTTACTCTGTTTCTCAACATTAGCTATTCCGCCCAAATAAACAATTTGTTTTACGCCACTCGCTTCCGCAGCCTTTGCGAAATTTCGCGCCATCTCTGCTTCTAATTCATCAAAGTCGGTGCCTACTCCAATTGAATGGAGCAAATAGAAAGCTGTGTGCACGCCTTCGAGGGCGCGCTTCATCTCTTCAAAATTTGTTGCATTTCCCACCGAGACTTCAACTTCATTCGCCCAAATCTGTCCTGAAATCTTCTTCTTATCGCGCACATTTACGCGCACCGTTAGACCTTCATTAAGTAGCGCGCGCACAAGTCGACCACCGACATAGCCCGATGCTCCGGTGACGAGAATTCGGCGCGAGATAGACATGGTTAAACAGTAGACTTTCGAAGGTGTCTAGGCCAAAGGTAGTTATCTTGGGTGCGGGATTTGGTGGCCTCACGGCAGCCAAGGCGCTCGACTCCATCGCAGATGTCACTCTCGTAGATCGCCACAATTTCCAAACTTTTTTACCTTTGCTCTACCAAGTCTCGACCGCCGGCCTTGCCGCGGACCATATTGCCCATCCCATAAGAGGAGCGCTGCGCAAGACCAATATCAAATTCCGAATGGGCTCTCCTATAACGATTGATCATAAGAATAAATCGGTAAAGCTTGATTCAAGTGAAGTACTTGATTTCGACTATCTCGTTATTGCTATGGGTTCGGCAACAAATGACTTTGGAGTTAAAGGTGTGGCTGAGCATGCTCTTGGGATGAAGAGCGTTTCTGAAGCCCTTGAGATCCGCTCTTCGATCTTGCGCAGGTTTGAAGATCTCTGTCGCTTTGAAGATGACACGAACTTTTCTATCACTGTAGTTGGAGGTGGACCCACCGGTGTTGAGATGGCCGGCGCAATTGCAGAATTAAAGAAGGGACCGCTTAAGTCAGACTATGCGAAGGCGGCTGCAAATATTTCAGTAAATCTTGTCGAGGCTGGGCCGCGCTTACTTCCTTCTTTCTCGCCACTTCTCTCAAATCGCACCAAGCGCGACCTGGAAAAACTTGGGGTGAATGTACTTTTGAATACTTCGGTTAGCGAAGTTAAACCAAGAATGATCTTGCTTGGTGACAAATCCAATCTGCCATCCGAAGTAACGATTTGGGCTGCTGGAGTTACTGGTGAGCCAGTAATGAAGAAATTAAATCTCCCCATCGTTGGAGGTCGCATCGAGATTGAGCCGACTCTTCAAGTCGCTAACTATCCTCATATTTTTGCAATCGGTGATATTGCTGGTGCAAAAGGAAGCGATGGCCGCTTCTTGCCAATGGTCGCTCCCGTTGCTATGCAACAAGGCCGCTACCTAAAGACTCAGATTTCAAATCTGCTCGCAAATAATCCGCTCTCACCATTCAAATATCGCGATAAAGGTTCTATGGCAACAATCGGTCGACATAAAGCCGTCGTCGAAGTTGGCCCGCTAAAACTCGCCGGAATTCCAGCTTGGTATGCCTGGTTATGGCTCCATCTCTTCTATTTATTGGGTGGTCGAAACAAGATTGGAACGATGGCGGATTGGACTTGGAATTACCTCACATTTGATCGTGGCAATCGCCACATCATGGATATCAGCTAAATCCTTAAAGCTCCATAAGCACCCTCGGGCACAAATGGTGAATTTGGTTTTACTGGGTTAATTCTTTTATAAGCGCTTCCTTGGGTCGGCCTTGGATCACTCTCACCTTTGTTTGGCCAGAACGAAAATGCTCGCTCTGCTTGGGCAGTAATCGTTAGCGAAGGATTTACACCAAGATTTGCAGTCAAGCTTGCGCCATCTACAACATGCATAGTCGGGTAATTCCAAACTCGGTGATAAGGATCAATTACTCCTTTATTCGGATCATCACTTATTACACATCCGCCAACAAAGTGCGCCGTGAATGGAGCGCTCACTAGATCACCAATATGGCCACCGGGAGTTCCGCCGTAATTTTTCGCAATTCTTCTAACAACTTCATTTGCGGCTGGAATGTAGGTTGCGTTGGGATGCTCGCTATCGTTCTTTGAAGTTAATCTCCAGCCAAAAATTCCGCGTTTTCCTCTTACCGCAATCGATGAATCCACATTCTGCATAACAAGTGCAATAACAGTCCGCTCACTCCATTTTCTAACATCCAATATCTTCGCAATCATTGCAGGCTTTGTAATAAGAGTCTTTAACCATTGACGACGGCGCGATCTTGCTGAGTGCCCATCAGTCATAACAGTCTGCAATAAGCCCATGAAATTCGAGCCTTTTCCATAGCGAACTGGTTCGACGTGAGTGTTCTCATCGGGGAAAAATGAAGAGGTAATCGCTGCCCCATTTGAAAAATCAATCTCGCCGCCATGAGGCATTACTGCGCCAACCAAAGATTCGGAATTTGTTCGCGATAACTTCCCCAAAGCCTTCGATAGTTTTGGCAACTTTTTCGAATCTTTCATCTTATGAAGCAGCTTTTGTGTGTTGTATGTTCCGGCCGCTACTACAACATCACCTGCTGTGAAAACTCTCTTACCCCCAAACCAGGCGCTGCTCTTGCGAGCAGTAATCTTCCAACCACCATTAGGCAGCTCTTCTAATGATTCAACAGTGTGCTCTGGAAAAACTTTTGCACCGGCGCTCTCGGCAAGACCTAGATAATTCTTTGGAAGCGTGTTCTTTGCATTAAAACGACAACCCGTCATACACGCGCCACACTGTTGGCAACCGTGGCGATCTGGCCCTACGCCACCGAAATAAGGATCTTTCTCAATAATCCCAGGACCTTTTCCGAAATGAACACCAAGTGGTGCCATCTTGAAAGTGTGTCCGACCCCCATCTCTTCGGCTACATCTTTCATCGCTTTATCAGAGGGTGAGAAGTGAGGATTCTCTGCAACTCCTAACATTCTCGATGCCTGGTCATACCAAGGAAGTAGCTCTGATTTCCAATCCGTGATGTGACGCCATTGTGGATCTTGAAAATATGTATCAGGTGGTTGATAAAGAGTGTTTGCATAAACGAGCGAACCGCCTCCTACTCCCGCGCCGGCAAGTACAAGGACATCAGGAAGCGCATGAATTCTTTGAATTCCGCGAAGTCCTAACCTCGGCATAAACAAGAATCTCGAGAGGCGCCAAGAGGTCTTGGGAAAATCTCTCTCAGTAAATCTTCGCCCTGCCTCAAGTACTGCGACTTTGTAACCTTTTTCTGTCAATCTGAGGGCGGCTACTGATCCACCAAAACCAGATCCAACGATGACTACATCAAAGTCGCGATTAACTGCCACTTGGAAAATCTACTTTGGAATAGATCAGAAATACAGGTTAAAAGTAAATCGCGGGGCGACGCGGATAGTTCGCGTTGCCCCGCTATACCTACATTCGGGAAGGCTTGCGCAGTTCAACTATCCTGCACATACCCACTACGCATCGGGCACCTTTGCAAATTAACACCGCTCGATCGCTATCAGCCAACAGGTTTAATCGGTGTCAGCTGGTGAGAATTGCTGACGAATCGGATAGGGCTTAAGCCACTACTTAGACGCCAACATTCTCTCTCCGATGTAGGTAATCCCCTTTCTTCTTTCGTTAAATTCTTACTTCGTTATTTTCGTATAGAAACTTTCACTCTGCCTTACATTTGCCTCAATCAGAAATCATCTTTGCCTCTAACTTTTCATCCAGGTAGGCTCAATTCATGTCTGAGTCCAAGCGCGAGATAAAGCGTAAGCCGCACCGCACCGTCGAGGACACCGCGGAGATTTACTCAATCCTTGATGAGGGACATGTAGCTCATATCGGATTTAACGACCCGGACTCTAAAGAAGTTGTCGTTATTCCTGTTGCTTACGGACGTGATGGTGATCGGTTGCTCTTTCACGGTTCTACTGGATCGAGAATATTTATGGCGCTAAGAGCCGGTGTGCAAATCTGTGCCACCGTGACACTTCTTGATGGTCTCGTCTCAGCCCGCTCACCCTTCAACTCCTCCATGAATTACCGATCAGTTATGGCATTTGGTATCCCGAAAGTTTTAGAGGGCGATGAAAAAATCGCAGCACTTAGAGCCGTTTCAGAGTCTTTAATTCCGGGGTTATGGGATGCCGGACGGGAGCAAACCGCCAAAGAATTTGCCCAGACGATGATGGTGGAGCTAAAACTTGATGATGTGACTGCAAAGAAACGAAGTGGTGAAGCGATTGATGGTGAGGAAGATGTAAAGCTTCCTATTTGGGCCGGATATATTCCGATAAAGACTACTTTTGAAAAACCAGTTTCAAATGAAAATGCTAAACATCTTCCCGTTCCTGATTACATCAAGAACCTAATCAACTAATTACTTCTTACTTAGCAACTCTTTCATAGTATCGATTTCTAGAGCTTGGACAGTAACTATCCACTCAGCTAGCTTCATAACGCTCTGATTTTTGGAATCTACGACTTCCTTGGCCATCTCAATTGCGCCTTCATGATGCTTGATCATTCCCTCAAGGAATAACCGATCAAACTCTGCTCCTCTTGCTGCGCCTAACTTCTCTATCTCGCTCTCCGAAAGCATTCCAGACATCGTGTGCCCCATGTGAGTCGAAGCATCCACTCCGGGCCAACTCTTCATCAAGACTATCTCCGGCTCTTGAGCGCCTCTTATCTGTTCAGCGAGTGCCAAAATATCTGGGTTAGTTGTATTGGTTTGAGCAAGAGCGACCATTTCCAAAGCCTGCTCGTGATGGGGAATCATCATCTCTGCGAAATTGATATCCGCTTTGCTGTATTGCGAGAGTGAATCCTCATTAGAAGAAGCACAACCAACAAGAAGTAGGCCAGAGCAAAGGAGTGCAATCAGTCTCGACATATCTAAAGAATACCTGGAGCCCCCCGTCAGGATTGAACTGACGACCTTCCGCTTACAAGGCGGATGCTCTACCACTGAGCTAGGGAGGCGTGTGGCAGTCGCCAATTATGACAGGAGTGAATTGTTTTTCTGACCGATAGATTTCAACCCGTGAAAACTCCAGTTTGGATTAGCCCTGAGACCACCTCAGTAAATCGCCTTCCGATGTTAAATATCGGACATTTAATGACGATTTCACTAGATGGTGAGTGGAATTTCCAATTACTGGATCGCCCGGATCAAGAACCAAGTAAGCGTTGGCAGAGCATTCCAGTTCCGGGACTTTGGACCATGATTAATGGAGAGCAACCATTTGGCGATAAGCCAATTTATACAAATGTCCAGATGCCCTTTGATGAATTACCACCGCTAGTTCCGCAAGATAATCCAACCGGAATTTACGAGCGCGAGTTTTCCCTTCCCAGCACTTGGAAGAACAAACGAGTTGTACTTTCGATTGGTGGATTTGAATCAGTTGCAATTCTTTCCATAAACGGAAATGAGGTTGGCGTAGCAAAGGACTCACGTCTCGCCTCGGAATTTGATATCACTAATTTCGTTGGCAATGGTTCAAATCAGATACAAATTAAAGTAATTAAGTGGTCTGATTCCACTTTCATTGAGGATCAAGATCAATGGTGGCATGGGGGAATTACTAGATCTGTAAAGCTATATGCAACGGAAGAAGTTTTCATAGAGCGGCTCTACCCAACTCCTGGGCTAATGAGTGATAACAAGACCGGAACACTGCATGTACGGGCTCATATAAATTCCATTAATAACGCCCCGATAGCGAATTACAAGCTACGTGCAAAGGTGATAGGAATTAAAAGTGCAACTGGAGTAGCTCCAGTAATTCATAAAGAGAAACCGCAATGGACCGAGAAGAGCGCGGAGGAGAAACGCGCCGGTGATGATTATTTTCATGGAACATATTGGGACGGCAATATGCCCAAGGCAAAGTACGAGGCCTTCCTTGAAACTGAAAAAGTAGATCCCGGACCTCTTGAATTCACGATAAAAGTTCCAAATGTTTCGCCATGGAGCGCCGAATCCCCTGCTCTCTACGATGTCGAGTACGAATTGGTAGATCCAACCGGGCAGGTCATCGAAATCACCACCCAGAAAATCGGTTTTCGCCGGGTTGAAATCAAAGGAAATGAACTGCTTGTAAATGGCCAAGCCGTTATCTTCTATGGCATAAATCGCCACGACTTTAATCGCGAAACCGGGCGAGTGATAAATCGCGATTTGATGCGTCAAGACCTGTTGGAATTAAAGCGTTGGAACTTCAATGCAGTTCGCACATCCCATTATCCAAATGACCCAGCATTTTTAGATCTATGCGACGAACTTGGTTTTTATGTTGTAGGTGAGGCAAATATTGAATCTCATGCATTCCAGAACACATTGTGTAATGACCAGAAATACTTGAATGCTTGGGTAGATCGAGTGGCGCGGATGATTCAACGAGATATTCATCATCCTTCAGTTGTGATGTGGTCTCTTGGTAATGAATCGGGCGCTGGACTAAATCATCGAGCTGCAGCTCAATATGCGCGCTTCTTTGATCCGACTCGTCCAC
>JACCED012258781.1_pt1 | contig 11436 bp, 9 predicted proteins | sample 7455021 | NCBI WGS metagenome assembly JACCED01 (sample SAMN15323456, study PRJNA562643) | freshwater metagenome | isolation source: river surface water | place: USA:Blue River Watershed | collected 2017-08-19
CCCCCGCGTCTTTTCTGCCCGCCACCCCGCCGCATCAGCGGCGCCTCCGACTCCCTGCTGCGGCCATTCAGCCGCAGCCCGCTCCCCAAGATTTCGCCCCATTGGCGAAATCCATCCGTGGTCCCCTCTTCCGCCCGCTTCAGCCCCCACTACCCAACCGCAACCCCGTAGCCACTCCGCCACTTGCGCCCGGCTCGGCTCGTGCTCTGTTTTCCCCATGCTTCACCTTTTCCGCCGGACCCACCTGACCCTCACCGTCGGCACCCTCCTCCTCCCGTTCCTCGCCGGCTGCGGCCGCAAGGACTCCGCCCCCGCCGGCTCCGCCGCCGCGTCCGCCTCCAGCGCCGCCGCCGCGACCCCGGCCTCCGGCATGGTCTGGCGCATCGGCAACGGCACCGAGCCCCAGGACCTCGACCCGCACATCGTCACCGGCGTCCCCGAGCACAAGGTCCTCATGGCCCTCTTCGAGGGCCTCGTCACCGAGAACCCCAAAGACCTCAGCCCCGAGCCCGGCGTCGCCGAGAAATGGGAGCTCTCCCCCGACGGCCTCGTCTACACCTTCCACCTCCGCGCCGGCGTCCAATGGTCCGACGGCACGCCGATCAACGCCACCACGTTCGTGCGCTCCTACCAGCGCATGCTCACCCCCGCCCTCGGCGCCGAATACTCCTACCTCCTTCACTTCGTCAAAAACGCCAAGGCCTTCAACGAGGGCAAACTCACCGACTTTTCCCAAGTTGGCTTCAAGGCCGTCGATGACCGCACCCTCCAGGTCACCGTCGCCTCGCCCACGCCCTTCCTCCTCAAGATCATCGCCAGCCACTACTCGTGGTATCCCGTGCCGATCCACGTGATCGAAAAACACGGCGGCCTCACCCGCAAGGGCACCGCGTGGACCCGCCCCGAGAACATCGTCGGCAACGGCCCCTTCGTCCTCAAGGAGTGGCGCCAGCAGCAGCTCATCTCCGTCACCCGCAACCCCCGCTACTGGGACCGCGAGCGCGTCAAACTCGACGAGATCCGTTTCCACCCCGTCGAGAATCAGGACACCGAAGAGCGCATGTTCCGCACCGGCCAGCTCGACATGACCTACGAGCTGCCGCTCGCCAAAATCGACGTCTACCGCCGCGAGTTCCCCGAAGCGCTCCGCATCGATCCCTACATGGGCGTCTACTTCTACCGCTTCAACGTCGAGCGCGGCCCCCTGAAGGACAAACGCGTCCGCCGCGCCCTCGCCCTCGCCGTCGACCGCGAGAGCATCACGAAAAACGTCGTCCGCGGCGGTCAGGCCCCCGCCTTCAACCTCAGCTACCCCGGCACCGCCGGCTACACCGCGCAGGCCCGCCTCACCGGCACGATCGAGGACGCCAGGAAACTCCTCGCCGAGGCCGGCTTCCCCGAAGGCCGCGGCTTCCCGAAACTCGAGCTGCTCTACAACACCAGCCAGAATCACCGCGTCATCGCCGAGGCCATCCAGCAGATGTGGCGCCGCACCCTCGGCATCGACATCACCCTCCGCAACGAGGAGTGGAAGGTGTATCTGGATTCCCAGGACAACCGCAACTTCGACCTCCAGCGCGGCGGCTGGATCGCCGACTACGTCGACCCCCACGTGTTCCTCGAGATCTGGACCTCGAAGAACCTCAACAACGACACCGGCTGGGGCCACCCCGACTACGACCGGCTCCACGACCAGGCCCTCCGCGCGAAAACCCAGGAGGAACGCTACGCGATCTACCAGCAGATGGACGCCATCCTCGTCGAGGAAGTGCCCGTCCTTCCCATCTACTACTACACCCGCGTCGTCGCCATGAGCCCCAAGGTGAAAGGCCTCTACCCCACGCTCCTCGACAACCACCCCTACAAATACATCCACCTCGAGAAGTAATCCTCCCCTCGCACCTCCCACGCAGGGCCGCCTCTCACCGCAGCCCCCTCCCGTAGGGCCGTCGCTCGCCGACGGCCGCCCCCCAGCTTTCAGGTTCCGCTCTCCTCGCCCGCCTCCCGCTTTCCGATCTCCGGTCTCCGGTTTCCGGTCTCCGCCCCCCACCGTTTCTTCTTCCTTCTTTCCCCTTCCACCTTTCCCCTTCCGGCTTCCGCCTTTCGCCTTCCCCCTTCCGCCTTTCGCCTTCCCCCTTCCGCCTGCCCCCGTGCTCCAGCAATGTTCCGCTTCATCACGTCGCGCCTGCTGCAATCGCTCCTCGCGCTGTTCCTCGTCATCTCCGCGACGTTCTTCATGGTCCGCTTCGTCCCCGGTGGTCCGTTCACCGCGGAGAAGGCCGTCACGCCCGAAATCCTGCGCAACCTCGAGGCCCACTACGGCCTCGATAAGCCGCTCTGGCAGCAATACCTCGATTACCTCGGCAGCCTCGCCCAGGGAAACCTCGGCCCGTCGTTCAAATATCCCAACCGCACGGTCAACGAGATCATCGCCGACAAGCTCCCCGTCTCCGCCGAACTCGGCGCCCTCGCCCTCGGCGTCGCCCTGATTCTCGGCATCACCCTCGGCACCCTCGCCGCCATCCGCCGCAACACCTGGATCGACTACGTCGCCTCCACCTTCGGCATGGCCGGCATCTCGATCCCGACCTTCGTCGTCGGCCCGCTCCTCGTGCTCGGCGCCGCGATCCACCTCGGCTGGTTCAACGCCTCCGGCTGGTATTCCCCCGCCGACCGTGTCCTCCCCGCCCTCGTCCTCGGCCTCGCCTACGCCGCCCCCATCTCCCGGCTCACCCGCGGCGGCATGCTCGAGATTCTCAACCAGGACTTCATCCGCACCGCGCGCGCCAAGGGCGCCTCCGAGTTCCGCGTCGTCACCCGCCACGCCCTCCGCGGCGGCCTGCTCCCCGTCGTCTCCTACCTCGGCCCCGCCGTCGCCGGCATTCTCACCGGCTCGTTCGTGATCGAGACCATCTTCCAGATCCCCGGCATCGGCCGCGAATTCGTCAACAGCGCCTTCAACCGCGACTACACCTTGGTCCTCGGCACCGTCATCCTCTACGCCGTCCTCATCATGGCCTTGAATCTCGTCGTCGACGTCGTCCAAGCCTGGCTCAACCCCAAGGTCCGCCTCGAAGCCTGAGCCCGCCCCGCCGATGAGTTCCGCCTCCTCCGCCCCCTCGCCCCTCGCCTCGCCCGTTCCGCCCAACGCGGAGCCGATCGAGAGCGGCTCCTCCCTCTGGCACGACGCCTGGCTCCGCCTCCGCAAAAACAAACTCGCCGTCTTCGGCATGGTCGCCCTCGCCGTGATCACCGTCGCGTGCGTCGCGGGCCCCTGGCTCTCCCCCTACGGCTACGAGGAACAGAACCTCGACCTCGGCGCCTCCGCCCCGAGCGCGAAACACTGGCTCGGCACCGACACCCTCGGCCGCGACCTCCTCGTCCGCATGCTCTTCGGCGGCCGCGTCTCCCTCGGCGTCGGCCTCGCCGCCACCTTCGTCGCCCTCACGATCGGCGTCGTCTACGGCGCCGTCGCCGGTTGGACCGGCGGCAAACGCGACGCGTTCATGATGCGCACCGTCGACATCATGTATTCCCTCCCGTTTCCGATCTTCGTCATTCTGCTCATGGTGTTCTTCGGCCGGAACATCATCCTGCTCTTCGTCGCCATCGGCGCCGTCGAGTGGCTCACCATGGCCCGCATCGTCCGCAGCCAGGTCATGGCCGTGAAGAAAATGGAGTTCATCGAGGCCGCCCGCTCCCTCGGCTTCGGCCGCCGCCGGATCATCTTCCGCCACATCATCCCCAACATCCTCGGCCCGATCATCGTCTACACCACGCTCACGATCCCCGCCGTCATGCTCCTGGAGGCGTTTCTCAGCTTCCTCGGCCTCGGCGTGCAGCCGCCCATGAGTTCGTGGGGCGTGCTCATCAAGGACGGCGCCGAGAAGATGGAAGAGTTCCCCTGGCTGCTCGTCTTCCCCGGCACGCTCTTCTCCCTCACGCTCTTCTCCCTCAATTTCCTCGGCGACGGCCTGCGCGACGCCCTCGACGTCCGCTCCTCCAAGGACTGACCGCCCCCGCCTCCGTCCACCGGTAGGCGGAGTGCCCCCACCCCGCGGAATTCCGCCCTCGTCCGCCCTCCGCCCGGTAGGTCCGCCGCTCGTCGGCGCGCCCGCCCCCGCCCGAATTGAGCGTTGAGCGTTAAACGCTAAACGTTGAGCGTTCGCCCGCCGCCGTCCGGCCCGCGCCGCGACCGCCGCTCTTCCGTCCTCCTTGATGCGCCGCTTCCGCCCTTACTTCGCCTACCTCCGCGCCGTGCGCGGCCCGATCGCCATCGCGATCGCCTGCGGCATTCTCTACGGCGTCGCCAGCGGCGCCGGCCTCCCGCTGCTCATCAAGGTCGTCTTCCCGCAGATCTTCTCGCCCGATCCCGCCGCCGGACCCACGCCTTTCTACCAGGTCGCCCTCGTCGCCGCCTACATCCCGCTCATCTTCGCCATCCGCGCCGCCAGCGGCTACCTCAACGGCTACTTCACCCAGCTCGCCGGCGTCCGCATCCTCGAGTCCATCCGCCTCGATTACTTCCGGAAACTCCAGGCGCTCCCCCTCTCGTTCGTGCAGGGCCGGCAGACCGGCGACCTCATGTCGCGCGGCCTCTCCGACACCCAGCAACTCCAGTTCACCCTCACGCTCCTCGCCAACGACGGCATCAAGCAGCCCGTCACCCTCGCCAGCGCCCTCGGCTACATCGGCTGGCTCGCGTTCACCTCCGAAGGCGTCGGCCTCGCCCTCGTCTGCCTCGCCGCCGTCCCGCTCACCGTCTTCCCCATCCGCTACGTCGGCCGCAAGGTCATCAAGCGCGCCGCCCAGATGCAGGCCCAGCTCGGCAGCGTCTCCAGCCACTTCGCCGAGAATCTCGCCGCCGCCCGCGAGGTCCGCGCCTTCAGCCTCGAGGAACGCGAGACCTCCCGCTTCGCCGCCGCCTGCCGCGACCTCATCGGCTCGCAGATGAAGATCGTCAAATACGCCCAGGCCCTCACCCCCGCCATCGAGGTCATCTCCGCCGTCGGCATCGCCGTCACCCTCGTCTTCGCCTACCGCTCCGGCCTCCAGCTCGAGACGTTCGTCTCCCTCATCACCGCACTCTACAGCAGCTACGAACCGGTCAAAAAACTCGGCGCCCTCAACAACGAGCTCAAACGCGGCACCGCCGCCCTCGATCGCCTCGAACTCATCCTCCTCGCGCCCACCGAGATCGCCGACCCCGCCCAGCCGGCCGAAATCTCCCGCCTCCGCGGCGACATCGCCTTCGACCACGTCTCCTTCGGCTACAAGTCCGACGCCCCCGTCCTCCGCGACGTCACCGTCACCCTCCCCGCCGGCACCGTCTGCGCCCTCGTCGGCCCCAGCGGCGCCGGCAAGTCCACCTTCGCCAACCTCGTCCCCCGCTTCTACGAGGTCAGCGCCGGCCGGCTCACGCTCGACGCCCTCGATGTCCGCTCCCTCCGCCTCGCCGACCTCCGCCGCAACATCGCCCTCGTCTCCCAGGAAGCCGTCCTCTTCAACGACACCATCCTCGGCAACATCCAGCTCGGCCGCCCCGCCGCCTCCCGCGCCGAGATCGAGCAGGCCGCCCGCGACGCCTTCGCCCACGACTTCATCCTGTCGCTGCCGAATGGATACGACACCGTCGTCGGCGAACGCGGCGCCGCCCTCTCCGGCGGCCAGCGCCAGCGCATCGCCCTCGCCCGCGCCTTCCTCCGCGACGCCCCCATTCTCATCCTCGACGAGGCCACCAGCGCCCTCGACAGCGACAGCGAGGCCGCCGTCCAGCTCGCGCTCAAGAAACTCATGGCCGGCAAGACCGTCCTCATCATCGCGCACCGGTTCTCCACCATCCGCGACGCCTCCAAGATCCTCGTCTTCGACGCCGGCCGCATCGTCGCCACCGGCACGCACGCCGAGCTCTACACCTCCAATCCGCTCTACAAGTCCCTCTTCGACCGCCAATCCGGCTGAGCGCCCCGCGCCATCGGGAGACGAGAGCCCACAGTCCAGCGCCTGCCCCGCCTGCAACCGGTCCGCCGCTCGCCCCCGCGTCCCACTTGAGCGTTGAGCGCCCAACGTCACCCATTGAGCGTCCCGCCTTCCGCCCTTTTCCGCTTTTCCGCTTTCCCAATTTTCCACTTTTCCGCCTTCCGCCTTTCGCCTTTCGCCTTCCGCCTTCCGCCTTCCGCCCGTGCGCCCCCGCATCCTCCTCATCCGCCGCCGCTACCTCGGCGATCTCGTGCTGCTCGGGAGCGTCCTGCGCAACCTCCGCCTCCACTGGCCCACCGCCCACCTCACGGTCCTCACCGAACACGCCTACGCCGGCGTCCTCCCGCTCAACCCCGACGTCCACGGCGCCCTCACCTTCCCGCGCAAACTCGGCCAGTGGTTCGGCTTCCTCCGCGCCCTCCGCCGCGCCCGCTTCACGCACGTCCTCGACTTCGACAACACCGACAAGACCGCTCTCGTCACCCGCGTCACCGGCGCCCCCGTCCGCGTCACCTACGACCGCGAGCTGATCCCGTTTCGCCACCGCGGTTGCTACACGCACACCGCCAAAGTCACCAACGCGTTCTACGACGCGCACCACATCACCGACACCTACCTCGCCCTGCCCGCCGCCATCGGCGTGCCCATCGTCTCGCGCGAGGTCCGGCTCGTGCCGCACCCCGAGGACATCACCGAAGCCCAGCGCTTCATCTACCCCGGCAGCCAGAAAGTCCTCATCCACCCCGGCAGCCGCAGCGAACACCGCATCTGGCCCCCCGAGCGTTTCGCCGCCGTCGCGGACCAGCTCCAGAACGAACTCGAAGCCCAAATCTTTCTCACCGCCGGACCGCGCGAGAAGAAACACCTCGAGGACATCCGCCGCTACGCCAACACCCACCTCATCCTCGCCGACGCCCCCAAAACCGTCGGCGGCCTCGCCGCGCTGATCCAGCAGTTCGATCTCTTCCTCTGCCACGACAGCGGCCCCATGCACATCGCTGCCGCCGTCGGCACCCCCGTCGTCGCTCTCTTCGGTTCGCAGAACGCCACGATCTGGCGCCCCCTCGGCGAGAAACACAAAATTCTCCAGACCTCGCTCCCCTGTCCCTGCATCGGCCCCGACGCGCCCACGCCCTGCGTGCGCGACGACTCCTACCGCAGCTACTGCGTCCGCCGCCTCGACCAATACGACGTCTTCGAAGCCGCCGCCGCCACCCTCCGCGCCGGCCGCACCTGATCTCCCGCCTTCCCCCTTCCACCCTCCCGCCCCCCTTTTCCCGATTTCCCAATTTCCCAATTTTCCGCCCTCCGCCTTCCCCCTTCCGCCTTCCGCCTTTTTCCGATTTCCCCCCTCCCCCTTCCCCCATGCGCCTCCGCCGTCCCACCGACACCCTCGCCGGCTGCGTCTGGCTCCCCCGCTTCGTCGACAAGACCCGCCACTACCTCGCCGGCTCCCTCGCTGAGGACTACGTCCGCCCGTTCTGCCACCCGCTCGCCACCGACGGTGTTTTCCTCTCCCACTTTGGTCTCGCGAAAGACGACATCATCGCCGCGGTCCGCGATTCCGCCGGCGACGACGCCGCCGTCGCCCGCTGGTTCCTCGCCCAGCCCGCCCACACGCCCGAAAAAATCGCCGCCTGGAACCAACTCGCCCCCAACATCGGCAAGGACGGCTACCCGATGCGCCGCGGTTTCCTCTGGGCCCTGCGTCACTACTACCACGGCATCCCGCCCGACCCGCGCGTCGACAGCGTCTTCACCGCCATCGCCTACGACGAAGGCTTCCTCGATTCCCCGGCCCCGTAATCCTCCCGCGCGCCGCGCCGCGGAAACGCCGCCCCTGCTCTCGCTGCCCGGGATCTCCATGCGTCGCCCGTCGCTCCGCCTCCCGCTCGCCGCGCTTCTGTTTTTCGTCCTCCGCACGTTCCTCCCCTGCGCTTCCGCCGCGCCAAGCGACCCGCGCGCCGACTTCGAAACGCTCCGCCGCCTGCACGACGCGCAGCCTCCGCCCACGGCCGCGGCCGGGAGCGAAGCCCACTACGAGTGGCTGCGCCAGCGGCTCGCCACGCTCCGCGAACGCGGCCTCGCTTTCCTCGCCTCGTTTCCCGCGCATCCCCTCCGTTGGGATGTGCTCGTCCTGCTCCGCCACAGCGGCCCGCACGAAATCCTCACCCGCGCCGACGGCTCACGCTACCTCGCCCAGTCCGCCGTCGAGACCGCCCTCTGGAACCAGCGCTACTTCACCCTCCTCGAAGACCTCCTTGAGTCCACCGATGCCGGCAACGCCGCCCGCCACGAGGCCCTGCTCCAACTCATCGACCACTACACGTTCGCGATCCGCTCCGCCACGATCGACAACCCCCGCCGCGGCATCCTCCCCGCGCTCCTCGACTGGGTCCGCGAGTTCCACCGCCTCGACCCGCGCTCCGGCAAACTCGCCTACCTCTACCTCCGCGTCGCCCGCATGCTCGACGCCCTCGATCCCGCCCTCTGCCGCACGTTCCTCGCCGATCTCGAGGCACTCCACCGGGGTGCGGAAGACCCCGACCCCGACGTGCGCCGCAACCTCACCAATTTCCGCCGGCTCCTCCGCAACCAGGACGGCCCCGCTACCGAGCTCTGGGATTACCTGCGCCGCCTCGAACCCCGCCTCGGCGACTTCGCTCCCTATCGCGGCAAAGTCGTCCTCGTCGCCTACCTCGCCGTCGACTGGTCCGTGCACACCGGCGAGCTCGAGCGCCTGTATCGCAAATACCATGACGCCGGCCTCGAGATCATCCAGATCGCCTACCGCAACCGCGGCCCCGCGCCCACGCGCGTGCAGCAGGATCGCCGCGCGATGGAGGAATTCGTCGCCGCCAAAGGCTGGCCCTGGCCGGTCCTCTGGGAAGACGTGATCTACCCCCACGACTTCAGCCGCGCCTGGGGCCTCAACAGCTATCCCGGTTTCCTCGTCGTCGGCCGCGATGGCCGCATCGTCCGCGAGGTCCCCGGCGAACTGCGCTGGGACGTGAAACTCCCGCGCGAGCTCAACCGCCCCGCTCCCGCCGTCACCGCACCCACGTCGCCAGCTCCAGCTTCTGCGCCTTGATCTGCGCCCCCGCCAGCTCCGCCACCTTCAACGCGCCGGCCTCCGTGAAATGCGTGTCATCCTTCCTCCCGTCGGGGATCTTCGGATGCGCGCCCGGCGCGATCCACATGAAGAACTTCTTCGACGGCTCGTCGCCCGCCGCCTGCAGCCACTCCGCCGTCGCCCGCTCGAGATCGAGCAGCGCCACCGCCTCCTCCGCCGCCACCGCGCGGATCGCGTCCGGGTAGGCGCCGTGCGTCGGCGTCAGCTTCCCCGCACGGTCGAATTTCCGCCGCGCCACCGGCGTCGCCAGAATCGGCGTCGCCTGCTTCGCGCGCGTCTCGCGGATGAACCGCCGCAGGTTGTCGCGAAACGTCGTCGCCGCATCCGTGCCCACCTCGGGCCGGTCCACCTTCTCGTCGTTGTGCCCGAACTGGATGATCACGAAATCTCCCGGCCGCAACAGGCTCGCCACCCGCGCCCAACGCCCTTCCGCGAGAAAACTCTTCGTGCTCCGCCCGTTCATCGCGTGGTTGTGCACCATCGCCGGATCCAGCATCAGGCCGTGCAGCGCCATCCCCCAGCCGCGCTCCGGCAGATCGAGCGGCTTTGTCGCCATCGTGGAGTCGCCCACCAGATGCAGCACCGGCGCCACCTCCGCCCCGCGACCCAAGGTCATCGCTCCCGCCCACACCCACATCCAGATCAGCATCGTGCGCATCCGCAGAACCTGCCGCGACCGTTCGCATCCCGTCGAGCGGATCTTCCCGGCCTCCGTGCATGAACCGCCTCTCCCGGTTCCGCCGGTTCGCCCTGCCGCCCGGATCCGCCGCGGAATCACACTTGGCGCTGCGCCTTCGGGGCGTTTGCTTCCCCTTCGTCTCCGCGACCCGCTCGCACATCCCCTCCCTTCACCCGTCACCCGATCCCGTGCTCCCCGCCATGCCTTCCTCCCTGCGCCCCGCCAAATCCCTCCTCGTCTCGCTCGCCCTCCTCGCCGCGGCCTCCGCCTTCGCCGCCGAGCCGAAGTTCGTTCCGCTCTTCAACGGCAAGGACCTCACCCACTTCAAGGCCGAGGGCGCGGAGAAATTCTGGCGCGTCGAGCAGGGCGTGCTCATCGGCGAAAACGACGCCGCCCAGACCGGCCACTACCTCTGGACCCAGAAGGAATACGGCGACTTCATTCTCGAGTTCGACGTCCGCTGGAAGAGCACCACCCCGCGCGGCGTCGATACCGGCATCGAGATGCGGAAGCCCAAGATCCAGCTCCAGCTCGGCGTCTCCGGCAGCCTCCGCGTCGACATGACCGGCTCGTTCTACACCGGCGGCAAACCCGCCTACCCCGAAGCCGGCCAGGCCAAGAACGCCAAGGAGCTCATGAAGCCCGAGGGCCAGTGGAACACCATCCGCATCCAGGCGAAGGGAAATACGTTCATCTGCTGGATCAACGGCACCAAGGCTTCCGAATACACCGACGCCAAGTTCTCCGGCGCCGCCCCGCTCGGCCTCCAGATCCACGGCAAGGTCGAGATGAAGGCCGAGTTTCGGAACCTGAAGATCGCCGAGCTCTGAGCGCCGCGCCCGGCGCCCGCGCCTCCGACGCCGCTCGCCCCTGCATCCGCGCGCAGCGGTGTGCATCGGCGGTTTCTCTTCTGCGGGAACGTGAGTAGCCTCTGACCCGCGTTCCTCACCCCCATGCGTCGCCACCGCCGTCTCCTCCTGTCGCTCGCCGCGCTCGCGCTCGCACTCGGCTCCCGCCCGCTCCCCGCGGCGGAAAACAAAACCGTCACGCTCCCGCCCTTCGTCGTCGAGGAGCCCGCGCAACCGCTGCCGTGGCGCTACGCCCGCAGCGGCGACCTCGAGATCCTCTCCTGCTGCCCCGACAAACTCACGCGCGCCCTCGTCGCCAACCACCTCCGGCTCCACGGCCTCCTCGCCGAACTCGTCCCGCCCCACCTGCAGCTCACCCTCTCCGGACCCAGCACCCTCATCTTCGTCGACTCCGCCCGCCAGCCGCCGACCTCGCAGGAGATCATCGCCCACATGGCTCTCTCCGATGTCGACCAGCAGGCGCTCGACCACGCCACCGTGCCGCTCGACGACGGCCGCCTCCGGCGCCGCCCGCCCCCGCCGCGCTACACGTTTCTGCCCAACCTCCGGCTCTGGGACCGCGACGCCCAGACGCTCTTCGCCGTCGTCGACGAGCGCCAGTTCCAGCCCAACCGCGTCGGCCTCACGCCCGACTACGTCGCCTACATCCTCCGTCAGCGCCTGCCCGCGCTTCCGCCCTGGTTCGTCAGCGGCGTCCTCGCACTGCACGCCCGCGCGACCTTCTCCGAGGATGCCCTCACGCTCGACCGGCTCGACTGGCCCGCCGACGCCAGCGG
>JACCED011180015.1_pt1 | contig 11435 bp, 25 predicted proteins | sample 7455021 | NCBI WGS metagenome assembly JACCED01 (sample SAMN15323456, study PRJNA562643) | freshwater metagenome | isolation source: river surface water | place: USA:Blue River Watershed | collected 2017-08-19
AAAAAACACTTGTAAATTTGCCTACCCCCTGCCTAGCAGGCCTCTCACACTGCGTGTGGGCCCGGTTTAGGGTTGTTTTAGGCCGTTTGAATAACAAAAAGCCCCTAGGATTGCTCCTAGGGGCTCTTTTCGTATGTGTCAATGGGTGATTCGCCGTCGCAACTTCGTTGCGCACCGTGCCAGGACCTTAAATCATACAACGAATCGTGAGAATCCCGCCACACGCATCAAAATTCTACTTGCCAATTGTCTACTGGTGCTCCGCACCCACCGTTGCAACGAAGTTGCGCACCGTGCCGGGACTTTAAATCAAACCGGTACTTGCACGAATCCCGCCACACGCGTCAAAAAAGTACTTGCCATTTTCCTACTGGCGCAGGATCACGCAACCAGACTGAGGATGAACACCGCACACATCAAAATCGTACTCGACGATTGCTACATCAAAAATCTACTTTCTACTTGGCGCAAGCTGCGCTTGCAGCCTTGCAGCAGAGGATTCAACTGTGGGTGGTGGTGTGGGAATGTCCAATGAAAACAACGAGTTGGCCGGCTGGGCCCTGTGCGTGCTAACCTGTTGATGTCATTACCTTTTTTACGGCTTGTGTGTGACTGATGATTAGCGTATACAGTCTGTAACGCAGGAGAGAACAGATGCCGAAGTATGAAGTGACCGGAGAGTATGGCCCGCAGGCTGGTATGAACATCACGCTTGAAATTGAGGCGGACAATGAAGTGGACGCTCGTGACGTGTTCTGTGAGCGTATGGAGTCAGACCACCCTGTTGAGTGGGCACGTATGGGCTTTAACAATGTGAGGTATATTGAGCTCATTGACAAGCCGAAAGCCGCAACCGAGATTGTGCAAACTATCTGGCGGGTAAAGTTTAGCTCACGGTCGGACATGATTGTATCGGCTGCAACTCTGTTTCATGTTGCTGAGCATGTGGCAGATTACTGCAAGGATACCGGCACGTCACCGAAAGATGTTGTCAGGATTGAGTATCTTGCATATTAAAAAAGCCCCTAACCTCAACGGGTTAGGGGCCTAGGCGCCGGGGTGGTTAACCCCTTGTTATTCCAGTGATTTAAGCTGGTCCTCCAATTCTTGGATGCGCTGCGTCCACAACTCACGAATGCGCTGAACCGCTGCACCTCGGTCTGTGTAGTGCTCCACATTGCTAAACCCAGACTTGAGGTCAGAACGAACACCACGCCCATTTTCCAGCGTGTAGTAAGCGGGCGTGCCTTCCGGCTTGTGCGTGTAATATGCGATACGCTCGCTCACAACCTTGGAAGAACGAATCGTCATAGCATACGAATCAATCTCGTAAACTTCCGTCCCGACGGCAAGGCGAGTTCCCTCAACCGGAATGTCGTATGGCAACAGCCGAACCTTGACAGGTTCCAGATTGTAAACGCGATGCCGCGCGTCCTGAAGATTCTTGTCAAACTGTTTCAGGCTGTCGCGCACCTTACTGTCCCAGAGGGCTCGCACACGCAGGGCGCGAGTCGACAGCGCACGGTTTGTATTTTCCAGACGGTTGCGATGTTCAACCGCTTGAATATACAGCCAGTTGCTTGCAGCGCACTCGGCTTGGAGTTGTGACATGAAGTTGTGTTCATCATCCCAGGAATCATCCACTGAGCCGATGCGTTCTTCCACATTGCCCGTATATGCATACCAGTAGCGAGGCAGGTCGATTTTCTGAACCGTGAACATTTCATTCTCCATATTGGCAGGAAAGAGAAGCCTACTCGATTGGCGGTCCTCGCGCGAACTGGACTGCTTCATCTAACCGACCCAGTATCATCCGTGCAAGCCGCCCGTTTGATGGGTGGAGGCGGTGCAGTCTGTCGCGGCATCGGCTAGGCTTCTCTTTGCTGCCTATGTATTTGTTATACGTGATTCTCAGCAGGCATGCAAGTGTTTATTTTCTTTTAGACGACAACCACTTAGGAGCGGGGGCGCCCCTAGCGCTATCTTGTTGATAACGCTAGGATTTTTCAGATGACCTCCACCTGCGGAACCATGTTCATAACAGACCTCTCAACGGGAGTCAGACGCCCATCTTCAACCCCGAGCAGAGTCCAATTCTGGTGATACTCCCAATCGTCGTGGTCGATTTCATCGCCCTCCCAGCATTTCCGCAACTCGCGGTTGATATCCCGCAACGTGCCCTGAAGGTATCGCGGTTGATTCGTGTTGTCCACAAACAGCAGAACATACATTTCAGCTCTCCTTAAACGAGTGCGCTTTGCGGGACGCCGACCAGAACGTCCAACAGTTCATAACCGTCGAGCAGGTCAGCCAGAGCCGCCACGCGGCCAACCTCATCCCATTCGGCATATTCGACTTCGCCCGCCATGATGACCCAATCCGTGTTGGTCAGTTCAGCAGGCTCAACCGCCGTGCGAACGGTCGTGAACATGAAATCGTCCCCGCCATCGCGCCAGATAACCGTGTATTCCATTTTAGCATCCTTTCTTGTCATAACGCGCGTGATAGTCGAAGTCAACAAACTCTTGCAAGAAGAGGTGGTTGATAAAGTCTACGTATTCTTCATAGGTTAGGTCCATCGCGTTTCCCTTTCGATGATTATAGATACGATGATTCGTGACGGGTTGCAAGGAGAAAGAACTTTGTGTTTTCAAACCCTTAGGGGCCGGGGCGCCTCGCCTGATAACTTATTGAGTTATCAGGCTTTTTTATTATTGCATTGCCTCGCTCTTGTTCGTGGTCAACTCGCCAGCATCGCCGCGGAAGTCAACGTCGCCAAGGATGCTTTGCGGCTTGAACGTGATTCGGTGGTGATACACGCTCACATCGGCGGTTTCTTGCTGTTCAGCAAAATACGTCACGTTGTCGCTCAACCCAAGGAAGTGCTTCTTGAAGGCGTTCGGTCCGACCTTACAAGTAACTTCCAGTTGAGTGGTCTGGTCCTCGATAGAACAGCGCCCCTCAATGGTCAGCATATATTCGCCGTTGATGCCGTTATAGAAAACGATTCGGCGGTCAATCTCGAAATTGTCCGCGGCTTTGGAGATATTGTAAGATGCGGTCTGGGCATCATCTTGACACGCTGCAAGCGTGAACAGGCCCAGAAACGCCATGATGGCGACGATAAAACGTTTCATTCCTCAATTTCTCCTTCTGTGATTTCTTCGACACTGACAAGAACCATATCCTTTTCAGGATGCGATTCAAATGATTCTTCGTTGGAGTCCCACCAATTTCCGTCCAGAACATTTTGGCGGGCTTCTTCTTCGGATTCGGCTTCCAGCCAAACGCTCATGGTTCCGCTAAACGGAATGACGAACGTGTAAAGTTTGCTCATCGAAAGATACCTCCGAGTTTGGCACGCCAGATTTGACGGCGGCTGCGTTTGGGTTTGCTGAGACGAATACGGACTCTCATTTCGTTTTCTCCGGTTTTGTGGTCAGGGTCCAGTGAGTGCCGCTGCTTTGCAGTTTTGTGACAACGGCAGCAGCCTTGATACGCGATGCACGCACAGCCTCATCGAGCGCATCCCGATCTTCTTTACGAACAAACATGCTCATGCTCAGTTCCATCGCTATCTCCTTTGCTGATGATTATGTATACGGTGATTCTCTAAACGTTGCAACAACAAAAAACTGTTTACAATCAGTGTGTTACGGGCGGGGGCGCCGGGGTGGCTAACCCCTTGATATTAAAAGCCTTCTGCCATCTCTGCAATCTTCAGTTGACGTTTCATGGCGGCGCTCTCGTATACGCCGAGCCTGACCAGCTTGCCGCGAATCACTGCCTCGCGGCGGCCAAGAACCGCGCCGATCATTGCCGGTTCTTGCCCAGATTTGTAAGCCTTCACGACAGCTTCAGTCAGCCATTCCGGCCAGCTTTCCCAGATTGCACGCATATCAGCAAGTCCCGATTTCGATAATGCGGGAACCAAATTCCCGCTGAAGGCACTCGACCACATCTTCCCACGTGGTGAACCATCCGCCATCTGGTCGGCCCTCACACCAAACGTCGTCATCTTCCTCATCAGCGCATACAACGCTGAAATTGGAATCCTCTTCCAAAGTTCCGTAACATTCAACGTCCGCTCCGTTGTGATGGACGATGTAAACCGAAGGTGCTTCCATGTGATTTCCTTTCTTGATGATTAACTATACGACGAATCATGAGCAGAGTGCAAGAGTTATTTTTCTGTGTGTTCTCAATGAGTTAGACAGCGGGGCGCCGGGGTGGCTAACCCCTTGATATTGCTAGTTCAATCTCCAGTTCTAGAGCCATTGCACGAAAGTGCCAGCGTTTAAGATCGCAAGTTGTTTTTCTTGACAACCTGTAGTAATAATCAATCAGCTTTTGCGTGCGGGCTTGTTTATGTCGCGACATATTACCACCACACGCACTGGTCGCGCCAAAGAGTTTTCAGTTCTTTACCAACCTCAACCACGCCGTGCATGATAACGGCAAACAGAACCATAACGATCAGCCACGGCCACGAGAGAGGGTGCAGCATACGCAACCGTTGCTCGGCTCCGCCGTAGCGGTCATCACGCCAAGCAATCATGCCGATTGCGTTCATAAAGCGCAGCACAGGCAAACGGCTGAGCGTGTCGGCTTTTGATTCTTCGAAGCGGTTCATGGCTATCTCCTCTGTTAAAGCTTTTATAGGCGATTCGCTATATTTCGTCAATATAGGAAATAAACGATATGAATCAACGAGTTAGCGCAGCCAGCGCCCCGCCCGCTAACCTATTGAAATCATTGAGTTTTTAGTGTTGCATTTTAGACACAAAAAAGCCCCCGCCTTTCGGCAGGGGCTTGACACTCGCCACGGGTTAGGCTCAGGCGGCTTTCACCGCCCGCGCCAGCGCGATCACAGAGGCAATCGCCTCTTTGGTAGCGCCCATGAAACCGTCAACGGGGAAATCGACCAGCGATTCCAGTTCGTTGACCAGTTCCTTTTTGGTGGGGCCTTCCACCTTGGCCGCTTTCGGGGCCTTGGGATCGGCCACATAGGCACCCTCGCGGACCAGCTTGGACCGCACGGAACGCACGGGTTTGCCCAGAGTTTGGGCAATCTGCTCGATGCCGTCATTGCCCAACTCGGCATACATGGTCAGCATCTGCTCGACCATCGACTCGGTGTAGTTCACTTTCGGTTCAGCCATTTGAAACTCCTCTTGTTGGCTGTTTCGCTTCAGTGAGATATGTATAGCGCGAATCGAGGCAGGGAGCAAGAGGAATTTTTGCCTTGACATGCAGAAAATGGGGTCTGGCTCGAAGTAAATTATTCAATGAAATCAACAGTTTAGCCGCGGTGGCGCCTGCCCAGCTATCTCATTGAAATAGCTGGACAATTCGTTATAGCTCGTCGACGATTTCATCGTCGTCAGGTTCCCAACCTGCGCTCAGCAGACATTCGTCTGCACCATCTTGAGGAGTCATGCCAGACTCGTAAGCGTCACGGCTCAGCCAGTCCGGCAGCATCATCTGGTCAAGGCCAGTCCTCTTTTCCAGAATCCGGTCAACCTCTTTCATCCACAGTTCATAGGTCATGTATTCGCCTCCGAATCGAGTGTGGTTGAGAGCAACGGGAATTGCATGTTCAGGATACCCGTCAGCTTTGAGTTGAGCCATTAAATTTTCAGTGGACCGCTCCAAGCCTTGCGGCCATGCCTTCGGAAAACCGAATCTCCAACCTTCGGGCGGGTCATACCATCGAGCAATAAATCTGTCAGCCATCGGTGTTCTCCTTTGATGATTATGTTTATCGTGATTCTCTTAGCAGTGCAAGAGGAAAAATGTGCATCAAATCAACGGGTTAGGGTCGGCAGCGCCCCGCCCGCTAACCCCTTGTTTTTGTTGAGAAAAATGAGGGGCCGAAGCCCCTCACTTAGGCGTTGACAACCTGCGGCAACTGCGCCTTGCCGTCGATGCCGAGTCGGGTGTTGATTTTCTTCCACACCGCGCCAGCAAGTTCCTTCGGGGACTTGACAACAGGCATTTTTTTCTTGCGCGACAGCGCCCGCACCAGAATGTCCGATTCGATTTCCACGTCGGACCAAGCGATATGCCGCTCGACAAATTCCGCTTGACAAAATTCGTATTTGTAAGCGGACTCGGCAGAGGTCGAAACGAATCGACCCGACTCGCTGGCAGCGGCGACCGTGCCATAATGACGCGGCACCGATTCGCCCCAATAATCCCAAATGTCCAGCAGTTCCACGCGCTTGTCAAGCCACCGCGTAACCGCGCCGTCCGTCAGAGTAGCGACGGTTTCGGGCAAGTATTTGAAATCAAAGGCGGAATTGTAAGCGCAGCAGATAACCCGATGGCCTGCGTCCTGAAATTCGCCAATCTGGCGATTATATTCCGCGCGAACGGCCAGCACATCCGCAGGCTGAATCAGCTTGCTATATGCGTCGTCAAAGTAGTGGCCCAGCTTGTGAGCGAAGAACGGCACATCATGGCGGAACGCCTCGCGAATCACATACGAACCGCGGCCATATTCATTGCCGCGCTTGTCAATGGTTTTCCATGCCACATCGAACGCGATGCGCTTTTTCATGGTGGTTTCGATATCGGTGACGACGAACAGAGTCGGTTTCTTGGTCATAGTGCAGGTTTCCTTTGTTGTCTGCGCTTCCTTGGATTATGTATAGGCCGATTCGCGGGGCATTGCAAGCAGAATAAAAGTGTGTGTTTTCAATGGGTTAGCGGCGGGGGCGCCGGGGTGGTTAACCCCTTGTTATTCAACGATTTCTGCCCAAACTGAAATTTTCTCGCAAGCCTCTTGCCATAGCTGTTGCTGCACATCCTCTAGGTATGCGTCAATGGCTTCTTGTCCTTCCTCGACAACATCATCAGGGACTTCTTCGGTCCATGAAGAATCAGTCCCTGCAAAGCCCATCGAGTATCCTAGTCTAATCCTCATCTGATTCGTCTCCTTCTTCATATTCTGCTGCATGAACATCATCGGCGCATTTCCAGCACAGCGTTTCTCCAGTGTCGTCAAAATGTTCCATATTGTCAGCATGAAAATGCCAACCGCAACTGTCACAGTTTGAGATTTCCTCCCAGACCATGTCCTCAACCTTTGAGCGGTCCGAATCACTCAGTTGCTCAATATCGTCGCCCCATTCCATATAGAATGAACCGTCTGACCCGTCAATAATGTCTCGTGCGATTTCTTCGAGAGTAGGGACATGCGCGGGGACGGTAAACACCTCAAGAGTAGAGCGAGTGGTGACGATGGAAATGATTTTGTATTCCTGCGCTTCCCGATCCTTGATATGCAAGGCGTGATTCTTTGCGCTCATTTCCGAGTCGAACAGTTCACCAACCTGATAGCCAGTATTGGGGCTGGTAGCACGATACAGTTGGTATTTGATTTCAGTGGTCATTGGTTTCTCCTGCGTTATCCTCTTATCGCACGGCTAGACAGCTTGTGCAATAGAAAAGAATGCTTTCATTTCAATGGGTTATCGGCGTGGGCGCCGCCCCTTGCAAGTGCTTGACTTGCAAGGGTTTTTTCACGGCTTGCCATAAATCTCCTTAAAACGCTTCCAGTTGTAACCCGCTTCTTTAAAGCGGATTGTGGGGTCATATCGTGTGGGGCATATTACCAGCCCCACACAAATTGCAATCAGCAGGTATTCCATTAATACCCTTTCCCGTCGATAATTCCCTGATACACGCCGCCATTTTCTTCGATTTTACGGTCCTCATAAGGACCGATAATAACGCGGTTCAGTTCCATTTTAGCGCACTCAAGCGCGCCAATCATTTCATTCACCACGGCATATTTCAGCCCTTTGGCTTTGATATAATTGGCAATGAACGTGGACACCAGAAAATTCAATTCTCCGGCATTTTCAGGAGTCCAAGCAATCCCTTCGTCCATCAAATCCCAGTGAATATCGGTGCGTTGATTTTGCGGAATATACGGCATTTTAAGCGACCTTTTTCAGAGTTTCGACATTGCGATTGCGACCCAATTGGGACGCGATGGAATAGAAAGCACCTTTGACCAGATTGTCAGTATCCAACCAAGTCCAGAGGTGGTGATGCGTAAATGCCACATCGGAAATTCCGTTCGGGCAGATAGACCCACACTTGCCGACGGCATAAACGGGCTTGCCCATGCCATAGGCCATACCAATCTCAACCAGCGCGCCGCGCTGTTCTTCTGCCATATCCTCAGAGTAGAGCAGAACGAAATCCGAGTCCCGCACATCCTCGTAGCACATTTGCCACAGGAGGCGTTTATTTGATACCACAATCGGGTCATCTTGTTTCAGGTCAATCCAGCGAGCCTGAACGGGCAGGCCGACCGTATCCCGAAGGTGGCGAAACTTGTCAGCGTGCCAGATTTTGCCAGCGGTGTAGAATTTCATGGCGTCTTTTCCTCTCTTGCCGATGATTATGTATAGCCCGATTCGTCAGGCAGCACAACAGAAAAGAATCGAATGAAATCAATGGTTTAGCGGCGGGGGCGCCTCGGCACCTAAGTGCCTGAATTATAAAGGTTTATTTGCGGCCATTTCACAGAAACGCAGAACGTGGTCCAGTTCCTTTTCAAACTGAATTGCGTTTGCATTTCCTTTGTCAATCTCCCGCTGCACATCTTCAAGCAGGTATCGAATCTTGAGGAAAGCAACACCGCCGTCAGAGTTGACGATTTCAACAATTTTCATCAGTTTAGCGGTCAGCGTCATTTTCATATCCTTTTGTTGTGGCAATAGCAGGGGTGGCCACCCCTGCTATCACTTCTTACATAGGGGATTCAAAGTCACCCTAGCAGTTTTGGCTGATTAGGCCCACTTCCACGCACGTTGTCGCATAGCCCCTTCAGGTGGTGGCTTACCCGATATTTTTCATGAGCAATATCAAACCTCATCAAGGCATCCCCTTGCGGATATCTAGCTAACGTCAGGCAATCACCCCTTTCGTCCTTCGATACAAACAATATAGGCGATTCTTAGCAGGCACGCAAGTGAAATATTCATTTCAATGCTAGGAAAGAATGCAATCAAATCAATGGTTTAGCCGGTTGGGCGCCCCGCCCCCTAAGTGCTTGAAATCATTCAGAAAAATGTGGGGGAACCTTGTGGTTCCCCCCTTGACGGTCAGACCGTTTCCGGTTCAGCCTCTTCCTCAGCGGGCGATTCGCCTTGCAGTTCGGCCAGCGCGATAACGTGCGCGATGGCTTCCTTGGTGGCACCCATCAGACCCGACACGTCGAAGGCGACCAGCGACTCAAGCTGATTCAGAAGTTCCTTCTTGGTCGGACCTTCTTCCTTCTTCGCCTTGGGCTTTTCGGGAGCGGCGACGTAAACGCCTTCGCGCACCAGCTTCGAGCGCACCGAACGGACGGGCTTGCCGATGGTTTCGGCAATCGTGTCCAGACCTTCGTTGCCGAGTTCGGCATACATCTGGAGCATGGTTTCCACCATAGCTTCGGTGTAGTTCACTTTCGAGGTTTTCGCATCAGCCATTGCTTTCTCCTTCGCTTCTTGGCTTCTTCAATACAGTCTTTATAAGCGATTCTCAGCGGGTGGGCAAGAGAAAAATTGCGGCGGCGACTAGGAAAGAATCCTTTGAAATCAACGACTTAGCGGCGGGGGCGCCGCGGCTGTTAACCGCTTGTTATTCTTGGAGTTTTTCTCTCTGCATCAAACCAGCCACGATACCAACATTTGGCATAGATGTGGCCTTTAGCATAGGGGCAGGAAAACTCCCACCCCTTGAGATACATATCGCGGCCTGCATTGTAAGCTACTTGACGGTTAGCATGAAGGTATGCCATTGTCAACTCCCACTGTAAACAATCATGCTGAGACTGGACCCGACAGCAGACCGCTCAAACGGACGCTGCGGCTTGTGAGGATACGGACAGCCGGGCACGCCACACGGCCAGATTGCAGGCTCGTTATTCGTCTCAGACCAGCAATTGATGCCACAGTTCGGGCATTTACCCGAAGGTTCCAGTTTACGGAAATCAAGCTTGCTCATAGGCTTCTCCTTTGCTGATAGTTATGTGTAACTGATTCGTTGTGAGAGGTCAACTGAAAAATGTTCTTTAAAATCAAAGAGCTAGAGCGTGGGGCGCTCTAGCTGCTAAGTTATTGATAAAACGAGTGATTTCCTATTCGGATTGTTCGTCGTTTGTGGAACGCTTGTTTGTGTTTTCCGCCATCAAAGTAAACGGCTCCAAGCGTATTGTCTTTTCCTTCTCCGTGGAGAAAAGCTGCGCGCTCCGCAATTAACTGTGCTGCGCTCCAAGCTGCATTCTCTCGTATTCTAGGATTTCGTTTAGTCCAACTAAACTGTCCTTTTTGATATACCACGCCGCATATGCTGTCTGGAAATCTATCATCTTCAGTTCTATTCAAGGTTACGAATGCTACGGCAAGTTGCCCGCTAGCAGGTTCTCCCCTTGCTTCGTGGTAAATGTTTTGTGCTAAGCAGTTGAGTTGTTTTTCGCTATACGTAGTCGCATTGGCAGTAAAACCGATCAGGGTCAACGCTAGCACCAATAGTCCGGTGCTCGTGTGAGACATGTGTTTTCTCCTTTGTTAGTCTAGTATATCTGACAATACCCCCAAGTGTCAAATAAAAAATTTCGTTTAGCGATATATATTTATGTCGCTAAACTTTTGGTTGCTTGCCTCACGCATTGCAAGCGCGTCTAGCATTTGGCGAGGGGTCAATCCCGCCCTAAGGGGATATTTCCAATCTATCTAGATGCATTCTGGTGTTCCTGGAGGGACTCGAACCCCCAACCTCGACATTATGAGTGTCTTGCTCTAACCAATTGAGCTACAAGAACAATGGTAGGCGTGGTCGGACTCGAACCGACAGCTTAAGGATTTTAAGTCCTCTGCGTTTACCATTTCGCCACACGCCCACTGAATTTATTCTAATGGTTGTGTGCAGTCACAGTCTGATACCCATTCAGACCATACGCTATCGTATGCAATATCGCGCTGGGCTTCCCAATGCCCTACCCAATCTGGGGCGAATGCTACGATTACAATCAGCGCAATCACAATGCTGATAAGGATGTTAACAAGTGCTTCGGTTGCTTTCATCTTAGTTTCCTTATCTTTCCCTTTGTTAAGATATTTATAAGCGATTCTCAGGCACGAAGCAAGCAAAAAGTTTCTTTTGTTGCCAGCATGTTAGCAGACGCAGCGCCGCAGTCGCTAACTGATTGATTCGATACAGATTTTTCACCGAGTTTCCACCAAACTACCACCGGCGCAGGCGTGAGCCTGCGCTAATGCAGGCTCACCACGAAATAATGCGTTCCGCCCAAAATCTCACTTGCCCAATCTCGCACCATTTCCGAAAAAGAACTGTAATGTGCTTCGGTAAAGCACCTGTCTGCGGTTCGAACCGTATAGGTCATTTTACAACTCCAGCTTGTCCAAGCCTTC
>JACCED011467762.1_pt1 | contig 11434 bp, 12 predicted proteins | sample 7455021 | NCBI WGS metagenome assembly JACCED01 (sample SAMN15323456, study PRJNA562643) | freshwater metagenome | isolation source: river surface water | place: USA:Blue River Watershed | collected 2017-08-19
TCAGCTCTTCAAGGTCCGCGCTTTTGGCGACCTTAAGGGTCCGTATGCCCATCAACACGTTTTGCGGCAGATCAAGCCCGCCCTGCAAAGTTCGTATCGCCGCCTTTGGTCCTGAATTGACCGCGTGATCAAACATCACCGCGTCAAGCCCATCAGGAAGTTCGTCCCCACGAATGGCCGTCCAATAATTGCGGCGATAAATCTCGGCTGCCTCTTCGCGGGTGAGGTTGCGAATATCGGACTTCGAAACTGCATGTCCTCGCGCACAAGACAAAGCAGCTCGGGTAATCCCCATATTCGTGACACCACCCGGATCTTTGGGGTTATCGACATAACCACCCTCCTGCAAAAGGGTGAGCGAAAGGCAGGCGTCGAAATTATGACGCATCAAACTCTCCTTGGAAAATGATCAGTTGCCGATCAATGTCAGACGACGCGAAAGATCTTCGATACGCGCATCGAGTTCCTGAATCGCCTTGATGACGGGCGCAAGGAACTGGTCATAACGAAGCGAATGCCGATCTATGCTGCTGTCATAAGTGTAAAGCCCGCAATCGAGCGAAAGCCCGTCCAGAGCCGTTTTGACCTCTTGGGCGACAAGACCAAGATGTTTGCGCCGCCCTGCCCGCTCCGAAATAACATCATCGGACTCGACCAATCGCTCTGCTACCTTCCACCGGAAGGAGACGGGCCTGAGCATTCGTATGAATTCGAGCCCTGTGGGAAGCGTCTCGATATCGACCTTTTCCTTTTCATCCGAAACAGTGGAGACACCATTGATGGAAAAAATGTCAGTCCATCTAAAAGACGCTGAACCAATGCCAACCGTGTTGTCGAGGGTGGGACGGAATGTACCAAAGGGCTCGATCCGAATTCGTTCTTTAGGCGCCGAAAGGCCCGGCATGGATGTACTGAAGGAAATGCGTGAGGCAGCGATGCCGGCCATGCTCCCGATCTCCGATTCGAAGCTGATCGAGGCCGCGGGGAGAAATCTGGAACCGTCCCAATTGCAGCCGACAATCGCGCCCAATGTATCTTGCGCCTGAATTGGGCTGCGAATGCCGGTCGCCGCACCTCGGCTACGCTGAAACCGTAATGCCAGAGGACCATCAAGCCCTAAACCGGGCGTGTCATGAGACTGTGAAAGGTAAAGACGGGAACTCGTCAAACCGGCCGGACACTGCACCGCTGCGCTGGTGGAATCGATCAGCAGCGCTTCCTTCCACTCCGAACCTTGTGCTGAAACCTTCACCCGAAAATGATCATCCCCCATCAAACCCAATTCAGCGCGACCAGAGAAGCTGGACTGAAAGAGAATGGAGCCTGTGTTGGTGGCGAGATCCTTGTTCAGCTTAACACGCAGATCAGCCGTTCCACCATCAGCCAGGGACGTTGCCGTTAAAACAATGCTGTTGCTGTTGACTGAAAGCCGGTTCGTGTCATCTGCGGGCATATTGATGCCCAAACGTGGCATACGCTCTTGCCGTCCGCCGATTTCCACCCAATCTGCGCCATCAAAAACCATGAGGCGTTTGGTGCTTTGGACATAGCAGCGCCAACCGACACGGGGCTCTGCGAATGTGACCCCCCCATTCTGAAACATAGCCACGGCCTTCTGATGCCCTGCAAAGACACCCGTTGGTGCAGGGCCGACAAGATAGACCGCATCTTCCACAGGAGCAGGAGGGGCTGCGTTAGCCATCGCAAGCGCGCTCAGCTGCACGATCCCATCGAGCTTTGCGAGCGCTTCATTGTGGGTGACATGTTTCATCGCTTGCCCCTGATCTATCAGCGGCAATCCAAGCCTCTGGGTGCTGGCCATTTTTATCCTCACATAATGGAAATGATTTGAGAGGCGGGAATGCCTCGCCCTAACACGGCGCTCATCTGATAGAGCTTGGTCTCAATGCTTGTTTGTGGTTGACCAAAATCCGCCATCTCAAGATCCGGCTCATAATGAAAAGACGGCTGAACGGATTTCAATGTTCGGATGACCGTGCCGTTGCGCAAAATGTCCAACTCATAGGCTTCAACATCTTCACCAAGTGGCATGTCAACCACATCCCACAAATCAAAAACAGCACGCGAGCGACGGATGAACTGCAACTGAATAGCTCCATCGACGCGCTTTGCTACCAAGTGAGATGGAGCCCAAGGCAACAATGTCAAACCGCGCAAGCGCGCCTCCACCTGCCTAAAGGCACTGCTACTGTGATCTTGCGAGGCCAAACCAACACGCCACGTTGTATCAACCCCAATGTTTGAAAGCTCACCTGACAAAGGCACAATGGCATCGTCCAGCAAAACAAAGCGACTTCCACGCGCAACCTCGCGGGCTGCAAGTGGATCGCAACCACCAATACCTCGCAAAATACCTGAAAGCTCGTAACGTCTGGGCCCAAGCAGCTTTGCCTGCAAAAAGGCCAACAGCTCCCAGCTTCCATCTCCATGCTGAAGCGCCAGTCGATTGGCCCCGGCCCAAACATCGCCAATCGCCGCTGACTGCAAGGCGCCAGCCTCAAGTTCAACCGTACAGGCCACTCCCGGACGTATCAGCTGCGGCAGGGATGGCTGAAGATCCGACAGAAGACTGCCGCTCGTTGCATTAACCTCTACAACGGTTTCCAGCTTATAACTGCCTGCAACACGACGCCAGACAGCCATCGGCCCAAGCCATTGACGCGCAGTAACAGCAACAAATTGCAACGCGACTGATGATGCGCCAAAGCCTGCCAATTCGATGAAGTGCACATCTGGCGGCAGTGCAATTCGTGGCGCGCGGGCAGCCCGACTGGTACGCTCACTGATTACAGAACCAAACAAAGCGGGATCCATAGCCCGCGCCGTGACACTTCGGAAATCCCCATCTGCGAGGCGCTCAATCTGATACTGGCGGGATGAAATCCGAGGCACAGTGACGATATCGCCAATTTGCAGATCAATGCGACCGCGACGCAGCTTGAAAGAAACCCTCTCCCGTGCACATAAAAGATCCTGCAAAAGATCTTCGCCATGGGTTTGCGCGAGGGATGCTGAAATAACAATAGGCAAATCGAGCTTGAGCTGCCGGCCGTCACCGCGCGCCTCGTGCTGAATGGCAAGGGATGTTTTACGATATTGATCGTCTCCATCACAAAAGGCTAATTCCAGTCTGTGCGGAACATCGAGTGCCTGATCAATCATCACATCGAACGGACCCGACGTATCAGCATCAGCTAAATCATCATCATTCAATTGCGCTACCACTCCACCACGCCGCGAAACAACCCGCGCCTGCGTGAAATCATCCACAAGATGGAAGCGGAAGAAGGTCGCGAGGGGCTCAACGGCCTCGCGCAAACTCATGACCTGATCCACGCAAAATCCGTCGAGCTTGATCGCGAGTGTGGACGGGACATCTAGAGAACCGGCCCCGAAATCTGACCACAAAGCTTGCAACAAATCCGCAAGCGAGGGGGATTCAAGCCTACCATTCAACCAATGGCCCTTTGCCCAATTGCCACCATCAGACCAAAAAGCCGTCAGCGCTGGAAAGGCGGGATAAGGGCGTGCATCCCACGACCAAATATGGATGCGCGAGGCATCAATCATCGGTCCGTGATAGACAGGCGAAAGCGGATTGGCGGCATCGGATACTTGCCCATACACATTCAGGATAGCTTCGATGGCGGCCTCTTGCACGAGATCATCCCGGCTGGCACGCGAAAAATAGGGTGCCGAGATGGCACCTGCCTTGGCATCAAAGAACACATGCGGCGCGTTGCTTGCACGATCTATGGCAGCGCAACCACATTCGATCAGCCAAATGGGTTTGCTCTTGGGCACCCAGGCTGTCGGCTCATGACGGCGATGACCATCATCACGCGCGTAATGAAAACTACTCCACCAGCCAGCGAGGTCTTTCGGACGAAACATCCACGCTTCATCGTAGCCGAGATCGCTTATAGATGAGCGGACTTGTGCTTGCCGCGCTGCGAAATCGGCGTAATACCAGTCGAAAGCCTCACCCGCGCGAAGCCGCGAGCGCATGTAGTCGCGATCATAGATGTTGGTGGCAAGCGCAGCATCAGCATGAGCCATTCCTTCGCGCCAGTCGGTCAGCGGCGGATAAAAATCAATTCCGACGAAGTCGATGTCAGTACAAGACCACAAGCGGTCAAGGGGAAACTTGAACGTCTTACCGTCGAGCGACCAAGATCCATATTCGGTCCAATTCGCTGCATAGGACACTTTCGCCTGCCGGCCCAAAATCAGCTTCACGGCAGCTGCCAATTTGACGAGAGCATCAATGGCGGGCTCACTTGACCCATCATCAACGGGTGTCAGGGACACAAGCTCAGAGCCAAGCAAAAAGGCATCCACGCCACCTGCCCTCGCGCAAAGTTTCGCATAATGCAGAATGAAGCGGCGGTAGCTCCACTCACTCACCGGCGGTTCATCGCTGCCGAAAAATGCCTCAATCTGGCGTCGTGCTTCTTGCGTTCCATGAATGCTGGCTTCAGCGCCCGGCGGTGGATCACAACTGATTTGACCACGCCAGGGAAAACGCGTCTGCCCTGACGCATCACCATTTACCGGAACATCCATCATCAAGAAGGGAGAAAACACAACTGACAGGCCACGTGCCTTCAAATCCGCGATGGCTTCAACAATGCTGGCATCCGTGGGGGTTCCGCCATAAGCAGGCTTTCCATCGACTAGGGATACTGCGCGCGCTGCTGTGCGATCCAAACCTGCCACGCTCCATGGCGTTTGCTTTGTTTTGCGCTCAACACGCGGGGCGATACTGCATTGACCTGCACGCAGATCATCGCCAAACCAGCTCACAACCAACACAACGCTTTTGAGGTTGGGACAGAGCGCCTGCAACGCATCAATAGATGCTGTCCAGTCTGTCTCTGCAAGCAGCTGATGGCGGTTCTCATAGACAGAGGCCCCTCCGGATTCCAGCTGCATAATTTTCGAAGTTGCGTATCCATATTCAGTGGAGCCGGGAATGATATTCACCCCCTGAATGGATTGTGCGAGACCCTGTACAGAACGTACGACCTCGAACGACAATTGCGGAATCCGATTGCCGTATTCCGCAATCGGAAAATGCTCGAAGACGACATAGGCCGTTCCACGAAAGGCGGGAACGCCCCAGCCTTCTTTTGCAACCAAGAGGGGATCCGGCAGCTGATCTTCATCACCTCGATAGACTCGGATATTGAATTGCGATTGATCAAGCTCTCGTCCATCAGCCCAGATGCGGCGAAGCTGAGTGATGGGTCCTTCACAAAGGCCCACGGCAAAATTGGCATAATATTGATAGGTGGTATTGCTCTTCGCGCTCTTTGTGCCGAATTTTCCTGACGAACCTGTCCGCGTGGTGGTTGACTGTTCTTCAAATCGGCTCGCCCAAATGATCTGGCCGCCGATGCGCACGCGCCCGTAGATACGGGGGATGGAAGCGCCCTCTTCGCAAGACAGAACCGGCATGGTTTCAAGACGAGGTCCTTGCGCAGACCTGCCTGACATATGGCTCAACAGTGCCTGATCGACGGCACTTCCCAAAAGGCCGCCACCCAGACGACCAAAGGCAGCGCCAACCGGCCCTCCAATCGCGCCACCTAAAAATGAACCCGCGCTTTGCAACAAGAGTGTCGCCATCTGCGATGACTTTCAAATTGGAGGAAAAGCAAATCTCGCAATCATGCGCCGCCGACAGGCGGCAGGGAGAGGCACTTCGCAGGTCCCGCAACCATCATGGGCATGGATCATCTTGTCAGCAGATGTCGCAATGCCAACATGGCTCGCAGGCCATTCCGACCGCCATCGAAAGAGCAAAACCTGTCCGGCCTGCAGCTCTTCGTCGTCAACCTGAACCAGATGCGCCTTTAAAGCCGTGAGGAGAATTTCGTTTGATCCATCGCGCAACCAGTCTGGCGCATAAACTGGCGGCATTGGCGCGTCGGTGCTGTAATGATCACGCCAGATGCCGCGTACCAGTCCCAGGCAATCACATCCAACGGCTCTCAAGCTTTCAGCGTGATGGAATGGAGTGCCGATCCAGCGACGCGCAAGCTCTACAATGGTGCCATCGCTCATTGAAACAAGCTCCCACCATCAAGCTGCTGCGTTGCAGGATCGGGCGGCAACAAAACCAGTTCCGCAGAGGGCATAAGCGGAAAGCCACGGAAATTTTCGATATTGCGATAGAGCGCGTCACATAACTCGCGGCTTTTGTTGCAAGCACTTTCCAGCTGCACGCCGGCGCCTTCCATAAGCGTCAGGCGCGGCTTGACCCATAAACGCAAATATATTTTGTCCGCAAGCTGCAAATGTTGCCGGATCGAAAGACGCTCTCCGCCTGGCGGAACAAGATAGCCACCTGTGAGGCTGTCCGCAGGCAGGTCAACACGGGTGAGGTAACATTCATAATCGGATATGCTCTGCAAAATGCGCGCTGCAAAAGTGAGCGGACGTGCCTTGCAATTGCGGTCTCCGAATTGAGCTGAACAAAGCCGGCTGAAAAAGCGACCATGCGGCGCTTCAAAGAGCTGCGCGAGAGATCGAATTTCAGCCGTAAACCCATGTTCAGATCGACGGATCTCGCCAACGCGTCCTGCGTCCAGAAGGGCGCGAAGATCCGGGCTTGACCAATCAACCCACCAGCATTCGATCATTGCACCGTCATATCGACCGGAATCAATGTCGGCGGATGTGATCGCATCGCTCGTTAAAACACCGCTGATCTCCGAGCCCCCGACGGCAAAACCAAGACTGTGCTCAACATCACTTCCACTCAAGCCCGTTGCAGAACGACAAGCCAGCGACCCAAGATATAAATCGCGGTCATGATCGGTGAAGCCCAGCTGCGTCCCATCCTTCAATGTGAGCTTCCAGCAATGACAAAGCGTGGTGGAACCCTTCAATCTCTCCAGCGCTGATGGTGAAATATGGCGCATAAGGCCTCACAATAAGATTTCGATGAGAGGTATTCTTGGAATTTCGCCAGCCGCAAAGGCGGAATAGTCGATCTCCAGATAGTCGGTGTCAAAGCGTACAGGCAGATCAAAGCTGAACCCGGCCGTGATGACGGCCCCTCTCGCTGGGGCCTTGGCCAGAGTCACAACACCTGAGCGAATGGAAACCGAGAATTCGTTGCGCGGAAGTTCCGCACCATTGACCCCGATGCGCACCGAATGTTCAACGGGTTTTTGAATGATGCGCTGATAAGGCGCATGTGAGGATCCATAGGCCTTCACCAGCTGAAATGATTTTAAAGTGCCATCACCTAGTCCAATGACCTGATCGTCTGGTTTTGCGACCCCGCCGGGGATGCAAGACAGATAATCGCCAGGATCTCGGAATCTAAATCCATAAAGCATCCCTCGTCGCTCCTCAAAAAAGGCAACAACTTTTGCAAGAGCGGCAAGCGAATGGACACCATAGCCAGCATCGAATTTGCGGCGTGAATGCGCCCATTGTGCATTACGCTCCTCCCGCCCCGACACAAGTGTCGTGATGCGCGTGCGCCGTTCCGGCCCGCCTCGGCTCTTGAGCGCGATATCAACCGGGAACCGGATTTCGTGGAAAATTTCCATGCAGATTGATCCATCTCAAATAGCAAGCTGCGCGGATGTCCTAGCTTGGCTGCATGAACAACGAAGGAGTTGAGCATGAGCCACGTTCCTCATGAACTTGCTGACGAGTTTCCGGCACAAAAGGCGAAGATCCACGAACTAAAACTTAGCAATCGTCACTTTGCTCAATTGGCCGACAAATATCATGATCTGAACCGCGAGATTCACCGCGCCGAAGTTGGCGTCGAAGCCATGTCAGATGAAAGTCTTGAGACCTTGAAGAAGAAGCGCCTGCAACTCAAGGATGAGCTTTCAAGCCTTCTTACATCCTAGCTCACAGACCGCGCTGGCCGCGTGCGACTGCGCGCGCCAGCGCACTGGTGATTTGCACCTGCGACTTGCGAAAACTTTCGACATCATTCGTCGTGATATTCACGGTGACATGTGTTGCGTTCTGTCGCTCACCTGAGGCTGCGACACCCAAACGTCCATCAGGGCCCCGCGCCAGGGGCATAATTGCTTCCGCCCCCCCTTTCCCCCATCAAACCAACGCCACCCCCTGTGCCAAAAAAGGTCGGCCGAGACACAATTCCCCCCTCAGCAAATGGCGTCACCTTGAGGCTGCTGATTGACCCGCCACCAAACAAGCTTGCAAGCCCCTGCTCAATCAGACCGCCACCCATTTTTTCAAGATTGGCGATGATGGAGCCGAGCGTGCGTTGAAAGGTCTGACCAGAGCCCGACGCTCGCGCAAATCCGCTGATGAGCGTATCCGAGGCACGCTGCGCCTTGGTGGAAACGGCATCAAGAGCATCCTTCATGTTCAGCATTGACTGTTCCGACTCTTGTAGATTGGTCATGAAATCACCTGTCTGGAAATTCTTGCATCAGCTGTCGCAAGTCAGGATCAGAGGCTGCTTCTTCGCGCTGTTGCAGCGCCCGCGACCACGACAACAGCTCGCGCAAGGTGAGCGACCAAAATTGTTGCGGCGTCAACCGCAAAACCAGTGCCGCGAAACGTATGAGATCCGTCCAGTCGAAGGCGATAAGCCTCACCGGTTTGGCGCATCCCCGAAAGGGCGGGCTGGTTCGCCTTCGCCAAAAGTCACCTCCACCAAATCAGCCGCGAGTTTGATAAGATGGGCTGGCTTGGAGTGACGCAGAAGCTCACGAGCTTCATCGTCGCTGAGCAAGGGGTTTTGCCCCTTCAGTGCGCTCACGAGCAAGAGCAACACATCGCTCGCGCGGACGCAGTTGCCCTGATAACGCGCCAGCAATGCTGCGATGCTGGCGACACCAAGATTGTTTTCAAGTTCGGCAATCGCACCCAATGTTAGACAAAAGGTAAAATGACGATCGCCCAGCTGTGCTTGAATTTCACCGCGCAAAGGATTGGCCATTGGTCCTCACAAGCTCTGGAAAGTAAGTTCGCCGGCTGATTCCAGCGCGATCTCGAAGGTCAGTTCCGCGATATGTTCGCCGCGATAATCAAGGCTTGAAATCTGGAAAGGCCCTTCAATCGTGCCGAATCCGGGAACCACAATTTGGTACCGTCGGACACTGCCTTCGAAAAAAATCTCACGCAGCCATCTATTGCTATCCTGATCCTTAAAGACACCCGATCCAGAAATACTGGCACGACGCATCCCTGCTCCAGCCAGTAATTCGCGCCAACGACCTGCGGATTCCGCATGGGTTACGTCGATCGTGTCTGAATTGAGCGCGAGCCGCTTGGTACGAATTCCGCCAACCGTCACAAATTTCGCATCACTATCCTGCAGCTTGATGAGCAGGTCCCGGCCTCTCTGAACAGGCATTTTAAACTCCGTAAATGGTCTCGACGATAGCTTTGAGTTGAATAGTGGCGCGATTGCTCGACCCCTTGATGCGGGCAAAATTCAATTTCTCAATCCATAAATCAGCACAGCGGAAGGGTCGATCCAGCGACAATTGCCGATCCTTCAAAGCTGAGAGCAAAAGTTCCGCACCATATTCTGACTGACCCGGATGGCTTCCATCCGTGATGATGTGAATGTGCAGCGTCAGCTCCATGCAAGGATCACCATCCACCGACAAGTCACGAGATGCTACGGGCTCGAACAGGGCATAGGGCGTATGGAGAGCCACGCCTGCTTGCGTTACAAATTGGTGGTGCAATAAATCGCCCAAACTTGGTGCGGTTTTGAATTTTCTGACCAGACTTTCAACGACGGCATGATAATGTGACTGGATCACGACAGGCGCTCCTCGCAAGTCAATGATTGAAGATCGCTGTCCTCATCGCAGCGACGCACATGAAGGATCCTGAACAACCGGCCGTCAGCAGTCCTGATGCGGCAATCGGTGGAGAGAGGCTGACGTAGCCGCACCATGATCTGATGGGTCATCAGAGGGCTTTCATCGAGCACCGTTGAAGGCGGCCGCGCTATCGGCTCAATCGCCGCCCAAGCCGAGGCAATCACGGAGATTGCAACAGTGGGAGCTCCAGCCTGTTCCTGCTGCTGGAGTCGCTCGATCGTCACGGCCATGCGTAAGTCACGCAGCTTTGGCAGCCTCCTCATATCAGTCTCCTGTCTCTCAGGAGATCAAGCTCCCTGAGGATCGAAGCAGGGATGAGGGACTTTTCCTCGTCACCTCGATTGAAATAATGATGCGTCACGAGGTTGAAGAGTGCATTGCGTAACACCGGGTCAATGTCATCACTGCTATCAGCGCCAAAAGACAAAAGAAGCTGAATGCCCGCCCGCTCGACGCCTGGCTGGGCAAGTTTTTCCGACACACGCAAGCTGCGCCTATCCGCCTCAGGCCAGAGGCCAGAGATGACCGACAGGCTCTCGCCATTGGATGAAGTCACCTGGGCCTCCAAAATTTCGGAGAGGGGACGCAAGGGCAAGGTGATCCGGCGATCCATGGGCCAGTGATCGAGCGTCAAGCGCCAGCTCTGCGCAAAGATGATCACACCGCTATAGGCTTCGATGAGACGCCTTGCGCTGCGCATGAGACCAAGGATCAGCGCATCATCGTCAGCGAAAGACAGTTTCATCCACTGCCGTAGCAGGGCTACGTCGAAAGGCTCGCGAGGGGGGCCGGATACGAAAGATAAAGTCATTGCGATTCATCTCAATCTTGCTAAGAGGCACACTGGAGCCTTCGATGAGAGCGAAATTCCTCACCCTGCTGCTGGCGTTGAGCCTGCCCCCGCAACCTGCCACTGCCATTGTGGGCGAGAGCGTGGAGGAGCGGGTGCGCGCGCCGCAGATGGTGATGATCCTCACCAAAGGCGGGCGGAGTTCAGGTTTTTGCAGTGCCGTCGCTGTCACACAGCAGACATTGCTCACTGCAGGTCATTGCGTGGCTGCTTTGGAGGACACGGTGGTGTTCTTGCGCCGCGCTGGAGAGGCTGACTCTTTTCAGCCACTCGAAGCCATCACCACACATCCTCTCTACCGGCCGCAGGCCTTGCAGACCCGCGAGAAGACGGTTGATCTCGCCCTCATTCGCTTGAAAGCACCACTGCCAGACTTTTATGCCCCCGCGCGTTTGTCCCGGCGGGATATGATGACGGCTGGTGAAAGCTTCGATCTCGTTGGCTTCGGCCTCACAAAGGAAGGGCAAGGACAGACAGGCGGGCAGCTGCGCATGGGAAAGATTGCAACGCGCCAACCTGTGTCGAAACTTCTCCTCTGGGCTGAAGACCCCAAGCAGCGCGGCACCGGTGCTTGCACGGGGGACTCAGGTGGTGGCATTTTTGCGCCATCGAGTAGCGAACTCATCGCCACCACCGTCTGGAGTGCGGGCACCGGCAAGACCCATTGCGGCTCCCTCACGCAAGGCGTGCTCGTCTCATCGCAACGCGACTGGATCGA
>JACCED011435683.1_pt1 | contig 11431 bp, 6 predicted proteins | sample 7455021 | NCBI WGS metagenome assembly JACCED01 (sample SAMN15323456, study PRJNA562643) | freshwater metagenome | isolation source: river surface water | place: USA:Blue River Watershed | collected 2017-08-19
CAAACGGTTTTCCTGCGTCTGTGTGTGACTCAAATCACAAAAATTGAGGTCTAAAAACCTCTACAATCACTCGTCTGCTGGAAAACCGCGCTCACTCGTATGGGCGCTTGTCAAAGCTTTTGGACGTTAGTGCTTTTATCGGCACGAGCAACCGAGATCTTTAACGAGCTTCCGAAAGGAACGCTCGGCTTTCTGCAGAAAGTTAATTTTTTTTAAATCAAAAGGATTTCAAATGGCAATTTCAACAAACGGCGCAATCATCACGCGCGTTACGAGCGCTCTGTACGGCGAGTACCTGAGCAATGCGTCTTACGAAGAAGTTAGCACCACAGCACCAGCTACATTGGCAGCTAATTTCCTGGCTAACGACTTTGCTGGTAAGACAGACTTGCAAATTGCAACAACCATGCTGAAAAACCTCGGTTTGACAAGCATCACAGGCCTTGACAACTGGTTGTCTGCTCAATTGACAGCATCTGGTTCTACAGCCGCTGCCAAAGGCGCAAAAATCGTTTCTATCTTGAACGACTATGCCAACATGACTTCTGATGCCACATACGGCAGCTACGCAACATCATTCAACGCTAAAGTTTCAGCTGGCTTGGTTAAGTCACAGACAGCTGGTAATGCTGGTGGTTCTTACGCAACTGCTGATGCAGTTTCAGCTACCAATGCAACATACACATTGACCACTGGTATCGATACACCAGTTGGCGGTGCAGGCGATGATTCTGTTTTGGGAACAATTGATTCTGTTACGGTTGCAACTAACACATTCAGCGTTGCTGATGTGATCAATGGCGGTGCAGGAACAGATACATTGCAAGTTACAGTTTCTAACATCACTGCCGCGACAACCATTACACCTACACAAGTAACGGGTATCGAGTCTGTTCGCGTTATCAACGTCGACCCTACACCCGATGCGTTTACAGTAGATTTGACTGCTGTTACAGGTGTTACATCAGTCGAAGCCAGCACTAGTTCTGGTGCAGTTACATACAGCAACATTGCCGATGCTTCTGTTGCTCTAAAGGCTGTTGCTAACACGGCTGCTGTGAGCTTCAATGTTAAAACAACCGCATTGACTGGCGCTGCAGATACCGTTAACTTGAACTTGACCAGCAACAATGGTTCTGTAACTGTTAACACAAACGGTGCAGGCTTCGAGGCTGCCAACATTTCTGTAGCGGGTACAAACGCCCCTACAGCTTTGATTGGTGCTGGTGCAGACATTAAGGCTGCCACTATCACTGGTGCTGGTACATTGACCATTGATGCTGGTAGCTTGACAGCAGTCAAAACATTGGATGCTTCCAAAAACACAGGCGGTGTTTCTTACACGGCTACAGCAACAAACGCTACTTTGACTGGTGGTGATGGTAATGACACATTGGCTGGAGCTGCTGGTAACGATGTCATTTCTGGTGGTGCAGGTAACGATGGTATTACAGCTGGTGCAGGTAACGACTCCGTCGACGGTGGTGCAGGTGACGACGTAGTTACTTTGACAGCTGTTACCAAGGATGACTCTGTTCAGGGTGGTGACGGTGCAGACAGATTGTCAATTGCAACTGCTATTGCTTACACAGCTTCTACATCTACAGATGACGCAGTTAACATCAAGGGCTTTGAGACGCTGACAACTACTGCAGCAATTACTCAAAACATGCTTGGCTTGAATGCTAACAACACAATCACTACATTCCGAGTTGGTGCTGCTGGTACAACAGTCTTGCAAAACGTTGCAGGTTTGACAACTGTTACTGGCTCAACAGCAGGTAACGTAACTGTTGGTCTCAAAACAAATGGTACAACCGATGCATTGGCTGTTACTGTGGGTGACGCAACAAACTCTGCCGCACGTGCAATTGGTTTGAATGCAACTCAATTTGAAACACTGACTGTTAATTCTGTTGGCGCAAACGGCAACACATTGACATTGGGTCTTACAAACGCAGGTGATGGCGTAACTGCTGCCACAGACTCTACAGCTACTTCGCTCAAGTCCTTGACAATTACTGGCTCTAAGAGCTTGACAGTTGCTGGCTCTGGTGCTGATACAGCATTGGCAACAGTTAACGCTGCAGACTTCACCGGTGCAACTCTGTCTGTTACAGGTACTGGCTCTACAACAGCCATGACCGTTACAGCTACTGGTGCATATGACGCCACCATCACAACTGGTACAGGCGCCGACAATATTGCTGGCGGTAGCGGCAATGACGTCTTGAATGGCGGCACCGGTGCAGACACAATCAGCGGTGGTGCTGGTAACGACACAATCACAGGTAGCACTGGCGCTAACGTGATGACTGGCGGTGCTGGTAACGACACTATCTCTGGAACTACCGACGCAGACAATGCAGATGGTGGTGAGGGTGATGACTCTATCTCTGTTGGCGATGGCGCGAATACTGTTGTTGGCGCTGCTGGTAACGACACAATCACAACTGGTACAGGCGCTGACTCTGTTTCTGGTGGTGACGGTAACGACACCATCACAACATCTTCTGGCAACGACACAGTTGATGCTGGTGAAGGTTTAGACACGATTGACGTTGGAGCGGGTAATGACTCTGTTACTGCTGGTGGTGGAAACGACACAATCACTGGTGGTACTGGTGACGACACAATCAGCGCTGGTGACGGCAACGACACAATCACAATTACTTCACTGACAAACGGTGACAGCATTGATGGTGGCGCTGGAAATGACCGCTTGACAATTTCTTCTATTGCTTCTGATGCTACGCCTTCTGGCATTTCTGGTATTGAAGACTTCCGCGTTACATCAGTGGGCGGTGGTGCTACTTCAATCACAGCAGATTTGACAAAAGTCTCTGGTATCACAGCCTTGGTTACCACATTGGCCCAAGACAATGGAACGACATTGACACTGAAAAACTTGCCTTCCACATTGGCAACAATTTCAGTTGCTGATGGTGCAAGCACTTCTGACAACTTGGCAGTCTCTTACAGCTCTGGTCCTTCTTCATTGACTTTCAATGCATTCGGTAACTCAAGTTCTACAACCAACATCACAAGTTTGAATGCGCCTTTGACTATCAATGGCAAGTTGGTAACAAACTTGGCTGGTGATGCACAAGTGTATTCAACTCAATTGTCAACATTGGGAACAATGACAACTGATGCAACTACCATTGCAATCACAACTGATGCTTTGCCAGCAGCTATTGCAGGTACTGAACTTACCTTGGGCAATATCACAGACACTGTGATTCAAAGTCTGACAGTTACTGGTGTTACAAACTCTGACATTACTGTTGGTACCTTGAGTACTACCAGTGCAGAACTCGCCGCTGTATCCGTTACAGCTGGTGCAAATGCAACGACTACTTTGGGCGCGGTTACAGCCAACAGTGCAACTACATTGGCAATTACAGCCAATTCTGGCGCACAAGGTACACTTAACCTTGCCAATATTTCTGCTACAAGTGCTGCAGTTTCAGTCAGCATGACTTTGGGTGACCAAGCAGTCATTGCTGATGGTGCGGACGTGGTTGTTGGTAAATCAATTGCAGCTTCTACATTCACCGTAGGTGCTGGCGTGGGTGCATCAGGTGCACTGGAAGCGTTGCCAACACTTGAGGTTGGTGCTGTAACTGGAACTATTGGTGCAATCACTATTAATACCGGTGTTTCAAGCTATGTTTCACAAACAATTGGTAGCACAACCAAGGCTGCAACCATCGGTGCAATCACAGTTACTGGTTCTGGTAATGCCTCTGTGACATTGGGCGAAACGAATACTGCAACTGTTGCAGCAACGGGTGAGAATACACAAGGGGCAATTTCTGCTGCATCTATGACTTCACCTTTGTCAAGCTTGACAGTTGTTGGTGGTTCTGCTGTATCAAAACTAACAATTACCGGCGGCGCTGGTAATGACACATTGGCTGGCGGTACTGTGGCAGACACAATTACCGGTGGTACAGGTGCCGATAGTCTTTCAGGAGCAGCGGGTGCGGACATTTTTGTCTTTAATTCTGGTGACTCAAATGCAGTTGTAGTTACTGGAAATGATAACGACACAGGTACTGACAAGATTGCGGATTGGGCAGCTGGTGATTTGTTGCAAGTCAACGTAACTTCTGCTGATACAACATGGGCAATGGATCACGTTTTGGTTGGTACAGCAACTGGTTCAGTTACTGCTATCGGAAGCGTGGGTTCTTATCTAGCAACAACTTACCTTGTGCAGACTGGAAACCCGGCTACATCAACAGACGGATTTGATATTGCAGTAATTGCGACATCAAATGGAACGGCTGCAGCTTTTGCTGATGCCGCAGCAGCTCGAGCTGCTACTGTTGTGAACTTGACTGGTACTGTTGGTGCTGACACCTTAACTACTGGCGCGAATAACGACACAATCTCTGGTGGTGCCGGTAACGACACAATCACTGGCGGTTTGGGTGGCGACGTGATCAACGGTGGTGACGGTAACGACACGTATGCCTACGCAGCTTTGACTACAGCTGACAGCAATTTGGCTGATGCTGCAACAAATGGCTCAAGTATTGACTCTGTAACATTTGCAACAGGTGATGTCTTCACCTTCACAGGTGTCACAACTGCAGCTGGATTGGCCGGCGTTACAACAGTAACATTGGCCGCAGGTGCTGAGTCTACAGGTGCAGCAGTTACAGCAGCAATTGCAGCAGCGATCACAGAAGTTGCAAGTTCAGGCTTCTTGATCCGAATTGTTGACAATACAACTGACAGCTCCTTCAATGGCAACTTCAGTGGCTACTACTTGGCTGTTAGCCAAGATACAACATTCTCTAGCAACGATACGTTGATTAAGATTGTTGGCTTGGCTGATACATCCACATTGGCTGTTGGTACAAACTCTTTTGTTATCACTGCTTAATTAGAAAATCCCCTCTATCATTTATTTTGATAGAGGGATGTTTCTTCAGGCCCATCCTCTTTAAAAGGGTGGGCTTTTTTCATTGAGAGAAAGATATGTCTGACTGGACATCTGGCTACGTAGCCGATATTGGATACACATACGGCTATTACAACGAGCTTAATCCACATCGTGGAACACTTGCATTTCTGAATGCTGGTTTTGTGCCGCCTACCACGGGGGTCCATTGCGAACTTGGTTATGGACAAGGCCTGAGTGTGAATATCCACGCTGCAGCTTCTGGTTCAAGTTGGTACGGTACTGACTTCAATCCTTCACAAACTGCATTTGCAAAATCCTTACAGCATGAATCAGGTGCACATGCAGAATTAACTGATGAAACATTTGAAAAATTCTGCAATCGTTCAGACTTACCAGAATTTGATTCAATCGGACTTCACGGTATTTGGAGCTGGATTTCTGACGATAATCGGTCTGTCATCGTTGACTTCATACTTCGCAAATTAAAGGTTGGTGGTGCAGTCTATGTGTCATACAACACGCTTCCTGGTTGGGCTACATTTGCGCCAATCCGCCATTTAATGACAGAACATGCTGCCGTCATGGGGGCATTCGGTGATGGCGTGGTGGGCCGCATTGACAGTGCCCTTGACTTTGCGGAGAAGTTGTTTGAGACTAACCCAGCCTATGTCCGAGCCAACCCGAATGCAGCTGAAAGACTGAAAAAAGTTTCACTGCAAGATCGGAATTATCTAGCACACGAATATTTCAACAAAGACTGGCATCCAATGCACTTTGGGACAATGAGTGAGTGGCTTGCATCTTCTAAGCTTACCTTTGCTTGCTCAGCGCATTACATGGATCACATTGATGCAGTCAACCTTACAGCAGAGCAACAAAATTTACTAAGCACAATTGCGGACCCTGTTTTCAAACAATCCGTACGCGACTTTATGGTCAATCAGCAATTTAGAAGAGATTACTGGATTAAGGGCGCTAGAAAATTATCACTTTCGCAGCAGTCAGAATTACTGAAGCAGCATCAAATGATACTTATCAATCCCGTAGATTCAGTTTCATTAAAGGTAGCTGGCGCTTTAGGCGAGGCGAATTTAATTAAGGAAAGTTACGACCCAATCCTTGAGTTAATGGCCGACCATCAAGTTAGAAGTATTGGAGAAATAGCTGAGAGATTAAAAAACAAAGGACTTACTTTTCCTCAGGTGGTGCAAGCTTCGATGGTTCTTGCGGGAGTCGGCCATTTGGCATCAGTACAAACTAAGGAACATATTCAAGCCGCGAAAAAATCATCTGACAAACTCAATGCTTTTATATTGAATTTATCTAAGTCCAGTTCTGAGATTACGTACTTAGCAAGTCCCTTAACTGCAGGCGGTATCTCAGTCAACAGAGTTGAGCAACTTTTCATGCTGGCCATTTTGCAAAATAAGAAAAAAACAAATGAATGGGCCGAGAGTGCTTGGAAGATCTTGGCAGAACAAAATCAAAGAGTTCTAAAAGATGGCAAGCCCATGGAGAGTGCGGAGGAAAACTTAAATGAGCTGAATCGATTGGCCCTAGAATTTTCAGCCAAAAGACTGCCGATACTCAAACAACTGCTAATCATATGAGTGAATTAACCTCTCAAATTGCGAATGAATTGGCGCAAAGTTTTTCAAACCCTAATGCGGTAAAAATTGAAAACTTAAACGATGCGCTTCGCTTACTTTCCAAATGGAGAAGCGTACTTATTCAAAATACTTTGTTAAATAATCAAGGCACTAAGGTACTGCAAGGCCCACTATCTGGAATGGAATTTTTACCTCATTCTGCAGAAGGTTGCCATGTCGCCAAACTCCTTGGTTGCTACGAGCAACCCCTTCAGCCCTTTATTGAACAAGCAATCAACAGTGAATACAAAACTATTTTGAACATTGGATGTGCAGAGGGTTATTACGCCGTTGGAATGTCAAGAAGAATGCCAAAAACGAAAGTGATGGCTTTTGATTTGAATCCAAAAGCTCAGCAAGTATGCTCAAATTTAGCGAAAGTGAATCAAGTTGAGGACAGAGTTCTTGTCGGTTCATTGTTCAAACCAGAAGACTTTGAAAACTATAAAGATCAAAGCGTATTGGTACTCTGTGACATTGAAGGTGCAGAAAAAAATCTGTTAGATCCTGATGTTGCACCTGCCTTAAAAGGCATGGACTTGATTGTTGAAAGTCATGAATGCTTGTTGCCAGGAATTACAAATACATTGCTTACTAGGTTTAAAGATACCCATCAGATCACTATGGTTCATGACAATGGACAAAGGCAATTGGTCAATTCACCACAATGGTTTAATAATTTAGCGCACCTTGATCAATTATTGGCAACTTGGGAGTGGCGTAGCGGTGCAACGCCTTGGTTAATTATGAAGCACAGAAAAGGACAAACTGTTTAATTAACTGAAGCCAGTGCATTGACCCATTCAATTTGCTGAGGTAAACACACCTTTTGTAGATCATAATTTTCAACTGCAAAATTTCTTGCGATCGTTCCTAAGAATTCACACTGCTGGCTATCATTCAATAGCTCAATGATATTTTCAGCTAACGAAATTGGATTAAAAAAATCAACCAATTTACCTGTTTCGTTGTGTGTAATTGCCTCAACTACGGGTGAAGTATTACTTGCAACGATTGCACAACCAGTACTCATCGCTTCTAATAAACTCCAGCTTAGAACAAAGGGGTATGTTAAGTAAACGTGAACTTTGGACAACTGCAATAGAGGTATAAATTGCTGATATGGAATATTGCCTAAAAAATGAATTCGTTCTAACTCATCTTTATTGAGTTTTGATTTAATTTCGTTAAAGAAAATTTCTTTCCAATTGTTAAAGCCGTATTTCTTTTGATCTGGTCGAGATCCATAACTCACATCGCTATCCCCTACTATCAAAACTCGAGCTTTCGGCTTAGCCTTTAATATTTGAGGCAGTGCTCGCATAAAAATATGATACCCACGGTAGGGCTCTAAATTGCGATTCACAAAAGTCACAACTTCATGTGAGCGATTGAGATTTAATTCCACACCGTTCGGCGTCGTGATGGTTAGATTAACCTCCTTGTTGGGCCTTACAAAATCAGTATCAATGCCATCGTGTACGACAGAAATTTTCTTTTGGAAAGATGCTGGGAAAGTACTCGCTTGCCAGTGTGTAGGAGAAATGCCCAAATCCGCTAACTGCAGATGTAGTAAGTTGTTGACATTTTTAAGTTGAATTCGACAGGCTTCTGCAGAATCAGAAGGTGGGAACTCGGAATCAAAACCAACATCTGCACCTTGCGCGTGATAAAAGAATTCACAATAAATGCCAAGCTTTGATTTTGGCCACACCTCTTTAATGAACAAGCTTTCGCCCCATCCAGGGTGAGCGATGATCAAATCAGGCGTGTAGCCATTCTTTTTCATTTCTAGAGCAGCTCTAAAACAAGCCTCACCACGAATTGTCTTTGTTTCGAAATCACTTACCCAAGGATGAATGTTGGGCGTAGAGTTACGTGCGGGTCTGTATGAAACAAGATCCACCCCCTGCCAAACTTTATTCTCTATCCTTTGCATCGTCATGGCCACCACATGGTGCCCCAACTTGGCCAGTGCAGGTGCCAAAAACTTAAACTGTCCCGGAAAGTTTTGATGAATAAATAATATTTTCATGACAGCGGTTTAGACTCTTTTCAGCAAACCTATTTTGAGCATCCAAGCAAGTGATCTAGACACGCTTAGTTTTCTGTCAACAGGAACATCTTCTAACAAACCTCGCACGCTTAGAAAACCGGCATTTGCTTTCATTAATATTTGCGTGACTTCTTCTTGTGTAGGCAACACTTGTTTCGCAAAGTTAACCATGTTCAATTTACGGTAAGCATTAGCCGCCTCAATAGCTTGCTGAACATCTGTATGCGCCAAAGCCAGCAAAGTGTCATCACGCAAAATATGCGTGGCATAAGTTTCAAACGCATAAAAAGGATCTAACCTTGCAGGCCAAGCGGCAGGGCTTACATTGTCCAATGACGCTGCGTCAGCAGGCTTTGAAGCCTCTTGAGCAGCAATCCGCAAACGCGCTTGCTCTGCCCAAAGCGCTTCATATTGAGCAATGATCACCCGCCAGTCATAGACTTGTTGAGCCCTGGCTCTGCCATCGGTGCCCATGCGTTCTCTAAGCTCTTTAGAAGCAAACAATTTCTCAAAAGCCAACGCCGCAGCTTCAATGTCCACCGCTATCAAAGAGCAAGTGTGCCCGCAATACATGTCGTAGTTATCAATTTCTAACGCATGCCTATAAGCCAAGTCTGCTGCCATGCCAGCGGCTGGCATAGTGGTCGCAATGCGAAAACCATCTACCTCATGTCGCACGGTGTCTTTGTACCCATCCCAGTCACTCACGACCACTGGCAGGCCCGCTGCCATAGCCTCAATAGGCACAATGCCAAACGTTTCTTGAATGTTGTCAGACAGTGAGCAAAACACATCGGCACTGGCCCAAGCAGTTTGACGATCGGTGGCCTTTCGTCCATCCAAGGTGATCACTTTCACATCGGGGCACGCCAGTTTGGCAGCTTCTTGATAGGCTTTGTCGATGAACTCGTTGGCGTGCCACCCGCACTCCACCAACACAACTTTTTGCCCTAGAAGTTTGGCCGATTGCGAAGCCTTTTGAAGCGCTTGATACATGGCCAAGGGATGGGCCTTGGCATGAAAAGACAACCTGCCCATGAACAGCACTACCAAGGTATTGCTGTCTGCCCCAATGGCTTGACGCGCTTCAGTCTTTTGCAAATCAGAAAATACAAAATCTTGCGTGTGAATGCCAAGTGGTATGACTGGTAGCAATGGCAAAGACAATTTGCTAACGCCCAAACGTTCTTGCAAATAATTCACCTGCGCTTGGAGCAATCTTTCCACATTGTTTTTAACCGCTGTGCTGGTGCAAATGACGGCATCCCATGGTTGTACCGGCGCGGTAATTAAATTGGCCAATGCATCCATGGCCCCTGCAGAGGAGGTAGTGTGCGTAATGCCGCACAAACTCCATGCGGTGTGGGGGTTGGTGCTTTTGCCAGCCACGCCAGCAGCACCTGCCAAAGCACGGTGAAAGGCATGTTCGCCTATTCCAGGGCCTGGGTAGTAAACCATGCCCACTTCGGCCAAGGCAGGCAGAGAGTTTTTGTCTACTGCTTTGACGGCTTCGGTGCGGGCAAAAGACTGCACCGTTTGCGCAAAGTGTTTGGCATGGTCCATGTTTTGCACTTGGGCCCAAAACTCTTTGCTTTGGCTGTGCGTTAAAAAGCCACGCAAAAAAGATTCACCCGCCGCATTGCGCCCCATCAGTTTGGGGCCGCTGGTCGTGTACGCCTCGGGGTGGTAGTAAATGGCTGCAGTCATTTGCGTATTATTTCACCTGAACAGCAAGGTTAACGAAAACTTCTTCTAGCGGCACATCGCTAAAGCCATTCAAAACACCAGTAGGTTTAGTGGCAATCAAGTCCACCACATCCATACCTTGCACCACGCGGCCAAACACTGCATAGCCTGGGTTGGCGGCATTTCTGTAATCTAAAAATGTGTTGTCTACCAAGTTCACAAAAAACTCAGACGTGGCCGAGTTAAACACATTGGTGCGGGCCATGGCCAGTGAGCCGCGCACATTGAGCAAGCCTTTGTTGGACTCCAAAACAATGGGACTTAACTGCCCAGTCTTTTTAATCAAGCCCGTGATGTAACCGCCGCCTTGAACCACAAACCCAGGAATCACTCGGTGAAAAAGTGTGTTGCTGTAATAAGACTTGCCAACATAGCTTAGGAAGTTGTTGACTGAAATAGGCGCAATTTCTGGCTCTAGTTCCAAGGTCACGGTACCAAGGCTTGTGATCAGCATCACTTGGGGCTTGGGCACGCTGATGCTGGTGGTGTTTAAAACTTGCCCCTCGGCAGACTTGATGGTCAGCACAAAATTGCCAGTTTTAGAAACGGTGCAATTGAGCACCAACATGCTGGTGCTGCTGGCCGAGCCAAAAGTGGGGTTTAAGCAAGCGCCTTCACTTTCAACAAGCAATGAAGACCGTAAATCATTGCCCCCCAGGTAAATGGTGGCCGTGTGGCCGTATTGAATCGATTGAACTTTAACGCCCGTAATGACAGGGGGAAAACCGCTGCTTCCGCCGCATGCACTTAAGAAAAAAGTCAAGGCTAAAGCCCACATTAATTGGAAAAAACGCATTTGTTTGTCAATCGATTCACTGAAGCGAACAATTTTACGCCCCCTACAGCGCATGTGCCAAAAGCCAACATAGAAATGAACCATCGATCTTTATCGAGTCTGGCTTTGCGTGCACAATTCCAGTTTTGCAGTCAACCTCGCCAGAAATGACATCAATGAGATTTGCCCTTGCCTTAATTACCAGCATTGCAATTGCTGCCTGTTCTGGTGGCTCGGTTACCTCTGGCTCCTCTTATGTAAACACGGATGATTTGCTGAAAGATGTG
>JACCED011632087.1_pt1 | contig 11431 bp, 7 predicted proteins | sample 7455021 | NCBI WGS metagenome assembly JACCED01 (sample SAMN15323456, study PRJNA562643) | freshwater metagenome | isolation source: river surface water | place: USA:Blue River Watershed | collected 2017-08-19
CTCCGCAACGGCTCCCCTGACGGCCTTCGCGAAACAGTACGGTTTCCGTGGCGCAACCATGCACGGAATGAACTCCACCATTCTCGCGACCGGCCTCGCGGTGGATTACGATGAGGTGAGCAAACAGGCGGAGAAACTCCGTTTGGGCATGACGAAGGCCGATGCGGTGGAGATCGACTTTTCCGTAGCCGGCCAATCGGCAACGCTTCGCCTAGAGCTTGGCCAACAAGAGGCGCAAAAAAGTCACGGTCTCTGCAGAGGCGGTCCCGACGTCGCAAATCTCCCTGCGGGAGAGGTTTACTTCATCCCAACAGATGCGTACGGCGAGTTCCCGATGCGGTACAGTGATGGCACCTTGGGGATGTTGACCGTCGCCGATTGCGCCATCCGCTCTGCCCGTCTCATCTCGGGGAACCAAGCAATCATCGACGACCACAACGCCCGTCTTCTCGCGGACCCCATGATCGGCAAACTGGGTGAACTCGGGTTCGGAACGCAAGAGTTGCCCCCTTGCGGTAAAGACATTCAGGACGAGAAAATCCTCGGCACTCTGCATGTGGCGACCGGCCGAAGTGACCATCTGGGAGGCAGCATCACGCCTGATTTGTTCGTCAAGCGCTCCAACGCAACGCATGACGACATCCTCTTCAGCTCCACGAAAACTCCCGACATTGATGTGCCTCAAGCACGACTTTTTCGCGATGGCAGATGCCACGTCGTGATCGAGCGCTATGGTCCCTCTGCATACCTGAAGAGCTTGCTCGCAAGCTAAGAGGTAGGTGACTTCCATCGGCTGAAAAGCCGCTACTTTCCGATGCCTCGTTCTGGGTTGGGTGAGGCTAGGAAAACGGGGCCAGTCCACTGCAAAGCGGGCTGGCCCCAACGCTTTGCCCCCCCGATGTGCCCGTTCTGGCACGCTGGCTGCGCAAGGTTCGTTCGTCCACTACGTCACCCCCAATCACCCGCGAACCATGTCGCCCCTTCCGACACACAATCAGGCCTCCTTGCTGACACGGCGCGACTGGTTGCGGGGTGGCGGCGCTCTCGCAGGTTCCCTGCTGTGGCCGGGATTGCTCCGAGCCCAACAAGAACGCTCAGACTCCGCCCCCGCAAAACGCGTGATTCTCATCTATCTCCAAGGCGGCCTGTCTCACTACGAAAGTTTTGATCCCAAACCCGATGCCATCTCCGCTTACCGAGGGGATTTCGGTCACATCCCAACCTCCATTCCAGGGATTCATTTCTCAGAACACCTGCCGCTCCTCGCAAAACGCGCCCACAAGTTCAACCTGATCCGGAGCGCGTACGTCAACTCGCCAAGCCATCCCGTCGCCATCTATCAAACCCTCACCGGATGGGACTTGCCCGGTGCCTCCGTCGAATCCAAGAACCGGAACGTGCTCCACCCCTCCATCGGCTCCGTCATCGCCCGAAGCCTTTCCAGAAAGAATCCCCTCATCCCGCCCTACGTGACCGTTCCCCACTCGGGCCAACTCGGCCGTCGCGTTCACTACGGAACTGCCGGTCCCCTCGGCGCAAAGTTCGAACCGCTCGACTCGGGCATACCCCCCGAAGCCGCGTCAGCTCCCTTCACCGGACCTCCAGACCTCTCAGTCCAACAATCCCTCTCCATCCAGAGAGTCCACGAACGCTTGAAACTCCTCCAAATCGTCGAGGGAAACTCCAGCGTCCGCCAAGTCGAAGCTCTCGAGGGATATTACCGACAAGCCGCAGAACTCTTGTCCGGAGGCGCAGCCAGCAGAGCCTTCGACCTCGCCTTAGAGCCTACCCGCCAACGAGAACGCTACGGAAATCATCTCTGGGGACAGCAAACCATCCTAGCACGACGCCTCGCCGAAGCCGGCGTACCATTCACCCTCGTCAACTACACGCTCAACCAGGACCACGGACAGGACTGGGACACCCATAAAGATAACTTCAACCTCATGAAGGATGTACTGCTTCCACCGATGGACCTCGCAGTGAGCGCTCTTCTCGACGATCTCGAAGAGCGGGGCCTCTTGGACACCACGCTGGTCGCCATGTACGGAGAGTTTGGCCGAACCCCAAAAATCAACGCGGACGCGGGCCGAGATCATTGGGACAAAGTGTTCTCCGTGTTCCTCGCTGGAGGTGGCCTGAAATCCGGAATCGTTGTTGGAGAAAGCACTCGAAATGGGGATTTTCCATTGGAGCGCCCCGTGCCCTTCAATGATGTTCTCGCCACCATCTATCATCAGATGGGCGTTCGGACCGATGAAATGTTCTACGATCAGCAGGGAAGACCAAGCCCCCTCCTCGCCTCCGGAGTCCCCATTCCCGAACTCATCTGATTTCAACTGATGTGTTCCCCACTCACCGCGCATCACCCCCTCGTGCGCAAGATTGAGCGGATACTGCGGGTGTGTTCAGATGCCGATTCCAGCCACTCATGTCCATCGCTTCTCGCCAACCCCTCATCCTCGCAGCCGCTGCACTCGCCGGATTTCTGGCGGGAAACCGAACACCCCGCGAAGACGCCCCATCCAAGCCGGCCCCTCCACTCCCAACACCAAGCAATCCATCCGCAGCCTCCAACCACCCCTCCCTGAATCCTCCTCAGCAATCCTCGACCACCAACTTTTCTGAACTTCACGGTTTCAGGGAGTTATCTATCGAAGAACAAACCGCACGCCTTCTTCGCATCTCCGCTCAGTTTGAAAAACGTGGCGAACAACGGAGATTTGGGACACCTCGACCAGATGCCGATTTTCCTCCGGGACTCCAGATCTGGCTGGCTAAAACCGTCTCGGAACTCTCGCCCGACCAGACCGCCGCGCTGCTCGAGTCGCTCACCGCAAACGGCGCCGGCCAAAATCGTGATTTCGTCAGCCGCCTCCTCGCCGAACGCTTGGCCGCCGCAGACCCGCAACGCACTCTCGAGCTCGGCAAAAAAACGGGAGACCGCCGCATTCTCGCTGCCGCCATCGAATCCATCGCGCAGCAAAGCGGCGCTCAAGCGATCCGCGCCGTCGCAGCCCTTCCTGAAGAGCAGCGCAGCCGGATCTGGGACAACGTCGCGTACAACAACTCCGGCACGCCCGGCGGATCGTTCCAAGAGATGGCAGCCGCTCTCAAAGAATCGCCAGGCATGCTCTCCCGTGACCGTGGCCTCACACGCATGCTCGGCGCCGCACTCGCCAGCACCGCAATCCAAGACCCGAAAGCCGCCCTTGAGCTGGTCAAAAGCCTGAGCTCCGAACTCGAACGCCCCGGCAATGAAGAGGAAGGAAATCGGCGGTACCGCCGTGGCGGCCCAGACTCCTCACCCACAGCCCAAGTTCTCCAAAGCACTCTCTCCGAGGTCCGCGCTATTTCACCCGACGCCGCCTCCCGCTTGTTCGACAATCTCTCCCCAAAAGAGAAGTCCTCTTGGATGCACTCCGAGGAGGCCATCAGCCGTTTTCAATCGCAAGGCATCGAAGCCGCCATCCAGTTCGCAGAAAAACAGACCGACTCCGAATCAGCCCGCTTCGCAGCGCTCGGAACATGGTCCGCACTCGCTCAACGCGACCGTGACGCCGCCTTCCAATGGATTGATTCACTGCCAGAAGGATCTTTCCGCCAAGGCGTTCTCACCGGAGTCATGCTCGACACTTGGCGAAACTCCAGCACGTGGGGCAGCGAACGCGCGGCCATTGAAGCAGGGGCCGCCCTCCAAAATCCCTCCACCCGCATGGAGTACTATTCCTACCTGCTGCAACGCCCCTTCGGCAGTCGCGGCACGTCACGCTCAGAAACCATCGAAAGCCTCCCCCTCTCCCAACCAGAGAAGGCGCAGCTTCTCCAACGGCTCGCCCCCATCAAATGAGCTCACCCACCAGCAGCGCCAGCCCCGCCATCCAGATTGTGTACGTCATCGCAGCGCTTGCTGCAGGCTTCTTCGCAGGTTCCACCCTGTCAAAACCGCTTTCAACCAAGCTTTTAACCGAACCATCCCCCGCCGCAGCCCCAGTATCACCCGAGCGAGCAAACCCGCAGCAGGTTTCTCCGTTGCCGCCGAGCGCCGCCTCTCTCGTGGGCAACTCAGAAAACGCCCTCGCACCAAAAACCTTCCGTGAACTCGATGCTGCCCTGCAACGGTCCGGGAAATCTCCCGCCGAAAAACGCCTCGCACTCATGGAGACCATCGGGCGCATGAAGCCCGACGAACTCTCCGAACTCCTCTCCGCAGAAGCCACCAATCCCGATTTCTTTCGGCGGATGCGATTCGACTTCCAGTTCACCGCAAAACGTCTCGCAGAACTCGCACCCGAAAAGGCCGCCGCCCTCTGGAGCACCACACCCTCACTCCGTTTCCAATCAGACGCCCTCCTCGGATCATGGGCGCGCAAAGACCCGCAACGCTTCGCCTCGTGGACGCTTTCGCTCCCCAAAGATGTGCAACGCGCTGCAGCCTCGACTCTGGGAGAAATCGCTGCATCAAGCCCCGAACAGTTCGCGGCCATCGCACCCCAAATCGCGGACACGCCAGCCGCCGCAACCGCCGCCCGCCGAGCCATCGAGTCCCTCACGCAAACCGATCCCAGCGAACAAACTGCGGCCACAGGCAATCCCGCGACACGCGTGACCCGCGATCCCGATTCAGCCGTCGCCTATGCCAAATCACTCCCCGAAGGTACGATGCGCAACACGGCACTCGCGCAACTAGCACGGATGCCGGGAATCGATCTCAGCAAGCAACCCGAGATTCTGAACGCCATCCAATCGCTCCCCCGCGAAGAGGCCGCACGACTCGGTCGCGACCTTGAAGAACAATCGCGCGCCGATTCATCCGCCAAGACCAGCGCGATCACCTCACTCCCACAAGGCCCCGCACTGGATGCTGCGCTCGCCTCCAACTTCCGCCGAAACGCGGACAAGGACGCCGCTCAAGCTGCAGCCAACCTTGAACAGATGAGGAACCTCTCCTCGTATCCGGCCGCCGTGCGCGGCTTCGTGGACGCAACCGCCTCCAAGGACCCAGCCGCTGCCGCCGATTGGGCGCTCTCAATCACCTCATCCACCGAAGATGATTCCGCTCAAACCCAGCGCATGGCCGCTCTCGAGCGAGTCGCCCGCGAGTTTGCAGAACGCAATCCGGAGGAGGCGAAAAAATGGCTCAACACAGCCCCCCTCTCAGACCGCGAGTACCTCATCCTCTCCGGAAAACCGCGCCCCAAATAAATCCAACATCCGCAAATCCATGTCCTCGTCATCTTGGGAAACCACCTTCAAACAGGTCCATGCCCGCGGCGTTGCCGCTTGGAACACTGGAAAGCGCACACCGGCCACCATGTTCGACACCGCCGACACCGAGTTCCTCCATTCCATCGGATGCAGCAACCAAGAGCTCTTCGACTTCGTTGACGATTATTGCTACGCAGGCGAACCCAGCATCGACACTGCGCTTGCCATCCAAGCCATCCGGAAAGACTACTCGGAAAGGGAGATGGGAGGTACCCGGTCTCAATTCACTGCAACCATGGAAAGCCTTCCGGCGAAATCTTTTGCGGTCGACGGCATCCCATGGCTTCCCCGCCTTATCGTGAAGGCTCGTCTGAAACTGCGGGGCGAAATGCCTGCCGATTTGATGTACGGATGCGGCGGCGACCGCCCCTTCGTCGCCCGCATGAAAACAACCCTGCACGATTTCCTCGCCCTCGTGCGCACCCACGGAAACGACGATCGCAAAATCATCGACGCCACCAAACAGATCGCCGGTATCCGCTGACCCCGCTTCAGGGCAGAAACCTATTGCCCATCGCAGCTCCGGACATCGCCTGTTTGTGCGATGACAACGGAAAGCCTACGGCGACCTTGTCTCGCGGCGCTACATCAGTCCCCAACTTGCGCTCACCGTGTCGCAATCGCATTGATGAACGAAGATTTGCGAAACTTTCCGCAAGAAACCACCACGCGAAAGATTTTACCTTTGTGACGCCCATAGAGCACATTCCATATACGGAACAGCAGCGTTCCACGAAAAGTGCTGACCCAACCACCGAGGCTCCTGCACTGGACCGAGGGCTGGCAGTCTTAGAGGCGTTGGATGCAAGGCCGGAGGGGATGACCTTATCGGAGATCAGCCGCGCCATCGGCAGTCCCAAAAACTCGAGCGCACGTCTGGTGAGGACCTTGATGTCGCGTGGCTACGTGGAACGAGATGAAGCCACGATGATCATCCGTTTGACGGGGAAGCTGCTGCGGCTGGGACACCCTCGGGTTGGCAGCGTGAGTCTTGTTGAGAGTGCGCTGGCGCCCATGCGCGCGCTCCGCGATGCCGTCGGCGAGACCGTACAACTCGGCCTTCCGATCGGCGACGAAGGCGTCATCATCGAGCAGGTGGAGAGCACGCAGGCCGTGCGGATCTGCGTGGAGATCGGATTGCGATTCCAGCTTCACAACAACGCCCCAGGGAAAGTGTTGCTGGCCTTTCAGCATCTCAAATCGCGCGAAACCACGATTCAACGTTTGAATCTGGCCCGCTTCACCTCCCGAACCATCACCAGCAAGGAGGCGCTGCGGCAGGAGTGCGACCGCGTGGTGAAGCGTGGTTACGGCACGGACTGGGGTGAAGCGGACGAGGGCATCCACTGCGTGGCCGCACCGGTGTTTGACCGACCGGATCACCTGCTTGCGGTCATCTGGGCATCCGCCGTTGCCGGACGCATGCCCAAGAGCGCTTTCACAAAGGTGGCCGTCGAAGTGATGAGCGACGCTCGGGAGATTGAGAGGAGGATTCGGACATGGAATGGATCGCGTTGGGCCTATTGGCCACCTTGGGTCTCTCACCCGTTTTCGCAGACGAGTTCTTCCGCTCAAAAGTCGAGCCGCTGCTCAAACAGCGCTGCTACGAGTGCCATTCGCATGAGAGGAAGATGAAGGGCGGGCTCACGCTCGATTCAAAAAGCGGATGGGAGCAGGGCGGCGACTCCGGACCGTCCATCCTTCCAGGGAAACCAGATGAGAGCCTGCTCATCAGGATGGTGCGCTGGGCTGATGAAGAGCATCAAATGCCGCCAAAGGAAAAATTGGCCGCAGGGGATATCGCGTTGCTGGAGGAGTGGGTGAAACGCGGTGCAATCGATCCTCGCGTGCAGGTAAATAATCGTCCCAGCGAGAAGGACTGGTGGTCGCTCAAGCCCCTGTCATCACCCAACCTCCCGGAGATCGAAGGAGTCGAGCATCCCGTGGACCGCTTCATCCGATTCCGTTTGGCCGAGCGGAAGCTGACTCCCTCTCCAGAGGCGGACCGGCGCACGTTGATCCGCCGCGTCTATTTCGATTTGCATGGGCTTCCACCTTCGCACGCGGCGGTGGAGGCCTTTGTGAACGATCCTGATCCAGCGGCTTATGAAAAGCTCGTGGACCGATTGCTCTCATCCAAGGCCTACGGCGAACGCTGGGCGCGGCACTGGTTGGACACAATCCACTTCGCCGAGACGCACGGCTGCGGTCATGACCTCCCGCGCGACCATGCATGGCGTTACCGCGACTACGTCATCGCCTCGCTCAACGCAGACAAACCCTGGGGCCGCTTCGTACGCGAACAGGTAGCGGCGGATGCCCTGTTTCCGGATGAGCCGCGGCTCATCCCAGCACTCGGCTTTCTTGGTGCAGGTGTGTTCGATCACAGCGCATATCAAACTGCCCCCACAAATTTTGATTATCTCGACCGCGACGACCTCGTCACACAAACGATGGGGGCCTTCACCAGTACCACGGCAAACTGCGCCCGCTGCCACGCACACAAATTCGATCCCATCACGCAAGAGGACTACTACGCGCTACAAGCCGTCTTTGCAGGCGTGATTGAGGGGAACGTGCCCTTTGATGAGGACAATCAAGTCGCGCAGACGAGAAAGCGCTGGCGATCGCTCCTCGCCGCAGCCGAGGCGAAGGACAAGGCCACGCTACTCGACGCGAACAACAGCGCGCTCGTGACCGCATGGGAAAACCATCAGAGCCCATCCGCGAAATGGTCCGCACTGAACAACGAGAGCTTCGTCAGCACCGATGGCTCCACGTTGAAACGCGATGGCGAGGCGATCTTTTCCTCCGGCACAAAGCCTGACAAGGACACCTACGTTGTCACGTCGAGCACCACGCTATCCACCATCACGGCGCTGCGGCTTGACGTGCTTCCGCAAAACTCGCTACCCCAGAAAGGCCCGGGGCGGCAGGACAATGGCAACCTCACGCTCAGCGAGATCGAGGCGCAGCTTTTCGAAGCGGGTCAGTCGCAGTCGATAAAGTTGAAGTTTTCGCGCGCAACAGCCGATTTTGACCAGCAGGGCTGGACATCAGCGATGGCGATTGACGGCAATCCGGCGACTGGCTGGGGCATCCATCCTGCCGTTGGCACCCCGCATCATGCAGTGTTCGAGCTGGCTCAACCGCTCGCGGTGAAGGCGGGCGCAAAACTGACCATCACGCTCAAACAGCTCTCGGGCCGATCACACCTCATTGGCCTGTTCAAACTCTCCGTCACCGATGACCCCGCACCCCGTGCCTCGGCAATCCCTATGCTGGCGCTGGAAGCACTGAAACTCCCTGTGGAGCAACGGACTGAGGACCAACGCCTCGCCCTTGCCGCTCACGCGCTTCGACAGATCGCAATCGAGGAGGGCGCGAAACTCCCGCCACCTGTTGAGGTCTATGCGGCGGGAAAAAAGGCGGACGTGCTGCTCGCGGTGGGCAAAGGCACCCCTTCCGCCTACGCGAAGCCGAAGACCGTGCAGGTGCTGAAACGTGGCGATTTCGACAAACCGATGAAGGAAGCCGTGAGCGGTTCTTTAAGCGTCATTCACTCGCTGCCCGGACGCTTCACGGAGTCTCATGCGAGTCCCGATGAGGCCCTGAGACGTGCCGCGCTAGCGAACTGGCTCGCCGATGAGAAGAACCCGCTCACGTGGCGCAGCATCGCGAATCGGGTTTGGCACTACCATTTCGGCCGAGGCATTTGCGACACCCCCAACGATTTCGGTCGCATGGGCGGTTCTCCTTCGCATCCCGAGTTGCTCGACTGGCTCGCAAACGAACTACGCGCGCACGGGGGCTCGCTCAAACATCTGCATCGACTCATCGTCACCAGCGCCACCTATCGGCAGAGCACCGAGCACCGCTCGGATGCTGCGACCATCGACGGTGATAACCGCCTGCTCTGGCGCATGAACCGCCTGCGGCTCGATGCGGACAGTTTTCGCGACTTCATCATCGCCATCGCCGACCGTCTCGATCCTGCCATGGGTGGTCCGAGCGTCCGCCAGTTCGTCACAGGCCCGCCCGTGCAGCTCACTCCCACGCTGAACTACGACGCCTACGATTGGGCCGCCCTGCCGAGGCACCGTCGCAGTATCTATCGCTTCGTCTGGCGCGGCGTTCCTGATCCCTTCATGGAAACGCTCGACTTCCCCGACCTTGGTCTCTTGTCCCCCACACGAGGCTTCTCGACCTCAGCGCTTCAATCTCTGGCGCTCTACAACAACCGCTTCGTGCTGCATTTCAGCAGCGAGATGGGGCAACAGTTCACCAGTCCCGCCGAAGCCGTCCGCCGCATCTTGCTCCGCGAACCGACCGAGGCCGAGCTGGCAGGTTTCAGCCAGTTCGCCACCAAGAACGGTCTCGCGGCACTCTGCCGCGTGCTGCTCAACAGCAACGAGTTCCTGTTTGTGAATTGAATCCCCCTCCGTCATGAATCTCCACGCCCTCTCCGCCGCCGCCCTCTTTGCTGCCGTTTTTTCCCCACGGTTACGCCGCTGTCCGCAGCCGCAGCGCCTGTCTCCTGGATACACATTCTCGACACCCCCAACGACCCGCTGAAATGGCAGGCGCTGCTGCTGAACCATCTGCCATTCACCGCATGACCCGCGCATTTTTCGTCAGACTCGCCCAAAAACGGGAGTGACTAGTTACATCAATGAACCCTTCCGAAACCCCAGATGACCTTTTCCTTCCCCTGCTGCTGCGGCACGAGTCAGGCATTCGAGCCGCCATACGCGCGGTGGTGCACAGGGCAGAGGATGTTGATGAGGTGATGCAAGCCGTCAGCCTTGTGGCATGGCGGAAGTTTGACCCGCAGATGGATGCGGAGGGTTTTGGGAGGTGGGCTTGTGTGATTGCGCGTTACGAGGTGCTGAAGTTCCTCAGGACGCGCGCGAGGGATCGTCTCACGCTGTGTGAGTCGCTGGTGGCACAGATCTTGACCGAGAGCGAGGGCGACGATGTTTTCCGTCAGCGAAGGTTGTCGCTGCTGGAGCGCTGTTTGCAAAAGCTGCCCGAGAATCGTCGGGAACTTCTTCTCCATGCCTATTCGCCAGGCTGCACGACACGAGCAGCGGCTCAGCGGCTGGGGAAGTCGGAGGACAGCCTGTATCAGTTGTTGCGACGCCTGCGGCTCGAACTGAAGCGCTGCGTGGAGCAGGGATTGACTGAGGAAGGAGGAATGGCATGAACTCGCGTGATTTACAAATGCTTGATGCTTGGCGTCATGGTCGGATCTCGGAGGACGAGTTCATGGCTCTGCAGGAACGGTTGAAGGCAGATGCGGATCTGCGGACGGCACTGCGCGAACTGGCCGAGGTGGAGGAGTTCCTCAGTGCGCGGGCGCTGACGAATGCCAGCGAGTCTTTGCTCCAAAGGGCGTCTGGGAACCCACCAAAAACGGAGCTTTGGCAGCGCTGGCTTCCATGGAGCATCGCTGCGACGGCGTGCTTGGTAGCGGCGCTTTCCTGGTGGTGGCCGCACGGTGGTTTGCCGTTGCATGACAAGGTCAAGCCAGACGGCAAAACGCCGCGCGAGGTGACGGCGATGTTGGTGGATGAGGCAGGTGCCGTATTCGGAAATTCGCGCCAACCCGGAGATGTCCGGTTCGATCCGGGGTTCTATCAACTCCTGTCCGGCACGGTCCACTTGCGCTACGTCAATGGCGCGGATCTGGTTGTCGAAGGGCCGGCGCAGTTCGAGATCCGCGATGCTTTTCGTACCGAACTGACATCGGGAAAGATTCGGGCGATCGTTCCACCCACAGCGCACGGATTCACGGTGGGAGCGCGTGAGGTGGCTTATGAGGATGTGGGCACGGAGTTCGGTCTGAGCGTGAACGGAGCCACGGGCGAGAGCCGGATGCACGTGTTCGACGGGCAGGTGAATCTGCGCAGCGGCGATGTGGGGGGCACGCTGCTGCGAAGCGCGTTCGGAGGCGATTCCGTGGGCTACCGCGAGGGCCGTGTCGAGGAGGTTTCGGACATGGATGTGGGCGAGTTTCCCGGGCCGGGAGACATCGGCCATATGCGCTGGGCCGCTGGGCGGAAGGAGCAGTTGTCTGATCCAAGCCTGATCGCGTGGTTCCCTTTCGAGCGCGGTGGCAATCCATCGCAGTTGGTCAACGCGGTGCGGGGTCACGGGGTGC
>JACCED011237584.1_pt1 | contig 11430 bp, 10 predicted proteins | sample 7455021 | NCBI WGS metagenome assembly JACCED01 (sample SAMN15323456, study PRJNA562643) | freshwater metagenome | isolation source: river surface water | place: USA:Blue River Watershed | collected 2017-08-19
CAAGGCGCGTGGGTGCGCGAAGCCGCCCAAGCCCATGCCCAGAAACAGCGTCAACGTACACTCAAGGAGGCCGCATGAGCACCGCATCTACCCCGTCCGCCAAAGCCCTGAGTGAGTGGCCCCTGTGGGAGGTCTTCGTGCGCAGCAAACAAGGCCTGGAGCACAAGCACTGTGGCAGCTTGCACGCGAGCGACGCCGCCCACGCCTTGCAAATGGCGCGCGACGTCTACACCCGACGGCAAGAAGGCGTGAGCATCTGGGTCGTGCCCTCGGCCTCGATCACGGCCAGCGCCCCGCAAGACAAAGGCGTGTTGTTTGATCCGGCGGCCGACAAAATTTACCGCCATCCCACGTTTTACACCATCCCCGACGAAGTCGGTCACATGTGATGGACGCGCACACGCAATACCTCTTGCACCTGGCCGACACCGCCTTGGTGCTGGGCCAACGCAACGCCGACTGGTGCGGGCACGGGCCGGTGCTGGAAGAAGACATCGCGATGGCCAACATCAGCCTGGACTTGATCGGTCAAGCGCGCTTGCTCTACCAACACGCGGCCACGCGCCTGGGCGATGGTTTCGATGAGGATCGGCTGGCTTATTTTCGGGATGCATCGCAATTCCTTAATCTGACCTTGGTCGAGTTGCCCCACAGCCTGTTGCTGGTGCCGGGTGGGGTCGGCGAACGCGACTATGGCGTGACCATCGTGCGCAACTTTTTATACAGTGCGCTGATGCTGCCGCTCTGGCAGGCCCTGGAGGCCAGCGCCGATGCCACCCTGGCGGCGATTGCGGCCAAGTCGGTCAAAGAAACCCACTATCACCTGCGCCACTCGCACGACTGGCTGTTGCGTTTGGGTGATGGCACGCCCGAGTCGCACCAGCGTGCCCAGCAAGCACTGGATCACCTGTTTTCTTTCAGCCAAGAGTTTTGGGTCGAAACCCCCTACGAGGCACAAGCCCGTGCCAGCGGCATCGGGGTGGACTTGGGCCCCGTCGCCGCGAGCTGGGAGGAACAGGTAAACGAGACCTTGGGCTTGGCCACTTTGCGCCGCCCGGACAGCGGCGGTCACGTGTCCACCGGCAAGCAGGGCTTGCACTCGGAACACCTCAGTTATCTGCTGGCCGAGATGCAATCGCTGGCCCGCGCCCACCCCAACGCCACCTGGTGAGATGGATTCCATCCAGCGCCCGCCGCCACGCCCCTCGGTGGACGAGGTCTGGGCTTGGCTGTCCACGCTGACCGACCCCGAGATCCCGGTCGTGACGCTCAAAGAAATGGGCATCTTGCGCCACATCGAGGTGGGCGAACAAGCGATCGAGGTCACCATCACCCCCACCTACAGTGGTTGCCCTGCCATGTCACACATCCACGACGACATCGTGCGCGTGCTGGCCGAGCGAGGGCTACCCGCCAAGGTCCACACCCAGTTGTCGCCCGCTTGGAGCACCGACTGGATGGACGCGGTCACACACCGCAAATTGCGCGAGTACGGCATTGCCCCGCCAAGCGGGGCCGCGCCCGTCTCGGGTCAGGGCGCAAGCCCGGTGCGGGTGACGCGCCTGCGCCCAGGGCCGGACGTGCCCTGTCCGCGTTGCGGGTCGGCCGAGACCACCCAAACCTCCTATTTCGGCTCAACGGCATGCAAGGCGATGTACAAATGCCTGAGTTGCCTGGAGCCTTTTGACCACTTCAAGCCGCACTAGGATCCCCATGAGCGCACCTACTTTTTTTGACCTGCCCGTGGTGGCCATCGACGCCGAAGCCGACCACGCGGTCGCCATCACCCTGGGCATCGCGGCCGAGCACCGGGAGCGTTTTGCTTTTCAGCCCGGCCAATTCCTCACGGTGCGCGCCACCCTGGGCGGCCAAGAGGTCAGACGCAACTATTCGATTTGCTCGACACCGGCACGCCTGGATCAAAGCGGCCAGATGCAAATCGGGGTGCGTGCGGTCGAAGGCGGGCTGATGTCGAACTGGCTGACCCAAGACCTGAAAGTCGGTCAGACCCTTTCGATCGCCCCACCTGAAGGGCGTTTCGTGATCCGACGCGAACGCGCCTTGCACCGGGTGGGCTTTGCGGCGGGCTCGGGCATCACGCCGATCTTGTCGATCTTGACCCACACCCTGGAGCACAGTGCCCAAGCCAAGTTCACCCTGGTCTATGGCAATCGCCGCATGGACAGCGTGATGTTCAACGAGGCCCTGCAAGACCTGAAAGACCGATTCCCCGACCGCCTGACCTTGATTCACATCTTGTCGCGCCAAGCCCAAGAAGTGCCCCTGCTTGAAGGGCGCATCGACGGCGACAAAGTGCGGGCTTTGATGCAGGTGTTTTTGCCTGTCAAGAGCATGGACGAGGTCTACATCTGCGGACCCGAGGCCATGATCGAGGCCACCGAAGCCTGCCTGCTGGCCGCGGGCGTCCCCGCCGACCGTGTGCACAGCGAGCGTTTTGCCAGCGGTGCATCGCCGGCTCGGACCACACGCCGCGCCGAAGTCACGGCCGATGCCGGGGTCAAACTGAGCATCATTGCCGACGGCAAACGCCACGAATTGCGCATGCACCCTGAGGACCACATCTTGGAGGTGGCTTTGCAAGCGGGCCTGGACTTGCCTTATTCGTGCAAAGGCGGGGTGTGTTGCACCTGTCGCGCCAAAGTCATGAGCGGCCAGGTGAGCATGGACAAAAATTTCACCTTGGAAGCCGATGAAATGCAACAAGGCTTTGTGCTGAGCTGCCAAGCCAGGCCCACCACCGCCGAGGTGGTGGTGAGCTTTGACGAGCGTTGATCAGCGCGCGTCGCCCTGGCTGAGCCGATCGCTCAACAGCCGCACAATGGCCAAAGTGGCCGCGCTCTGGTTCATGGTGTAAAAGTGCAAGGCGGGCACGCCAGCGCAAATCAACTGATCGCACAGATCGGTCACCACCTCCAGCCCAAAGGCGCGGATCGACTCGACATCGTCGCCGTAGGCGATCAAACGTTGGCGGATCCAGCGGGGAATTTCTGCACCACAGGCGTCGGAAAACCGCAGCAACTGTGAAGAGCTGGTGATGGGCATGATGCCCGGCACGATCGGCACTTGCACGCCTAAACGGTCGGCGTCATCGACCAAACGGAAATAAGCGTCGCTGTTGTAGAAATATTGGGTGATCGCCGAATCTGCGCCGGCCCGTACTTTGGCCACCAAGGCCTGCAAGTCGGCCTCGGGCGACTTCGCCTGCGGATGCACCTCGGGGTAAGCCGCCACTTCGATGTGAAAGTGGTCGCCCGTCTCTGCACGGATGAATTCAACCAAGTCGCTGGCGTAAGTGAACTCGCCGCCTGCGCCGTAGCCACTGGGCAAGTCACCGCGCAACGCCACCAAACGACGCACGCCCATCTGTTGCAACTGCTGCAACTGCTCACGCACGCGGGCCTGGCTGGCACCGATGCAAGAAAAATGGCTGGCCGCATCGCAACCTTCTTGCAAGATCGCGCGCACGGTGGCGAATGTTCCCTCTTGGGTCGAGCCACCCGCACCATAGGTCACCGAACAAAACTCGGGCTTGAGGGCATAGAGTTGCTCGCGCACCTGGCGCAACTTGCCCTCCCCTTCAGCGGTTTTGGGCGGGAAAAATTCAAAACTCAATGATGTGTTCATGATGTCTGTGTTCCATGTTCAGGACGGGTCGCAAAAATAAAAAACTCGCGATTGCCATCCCCACCTTCAATCGGACTGTCCATCCATTGCAAACCTTGCAGGCCGCACGCGACACAAGCGTCTGTGATGCGCTGACGCACGCCGTCGAATAAAGCCGGGTCTTTGACCAGACCGCCCTTGCCCAACTGCCCCGGCTGTAACTCAAACTGAGGCTTGACCAACATCAGCAGTCGCCCGCCTGGCTTGAGTTGTGCCACAAGGGCCGGCAAGACCAAGGTGAGTGAGATGAACGACACATCCCCCACCACGCCGTCAAAGCCCTCGCCAGCGAGCACGCGCGCATCCAGGGGTTGCAAGTCGCGGGCATTGAGCCCTTCGATGGCCACCACCTGCGAAAGCCCCCGCAAACGGGCGTGCAATTGGCCATGCCCGACGTCAAATCCCACCACCTGGGCTGCGCCCGCACGCAACAAGGCATCGGTGAACCCCCCCGTGCTTTGGCCCACATCCAGGCAACGCAAACCCTGAACTGGCCAAGCCGACGCACGCAAAGCACCTTCGAGCTTGAGGCCGCCGCGCGACACATAACGGGTTTCCGCATCGTCACTCAACTGCAACTCGGCCTGCTCGGGCAATTCCTCGCCGTTTTTGCGCACGGCCACAAAAGGCCCGGCGCCTTGGCGCCAACGCACCCCCGTGGCGATCAAGCGTTGCGCTTGCGAGCGCGAGGCCGCCAGGCCCCGCTCCACCAACAATTGGTCGGCTCGCATGCGCCAGGGTCAGATCAATAGCGGTAGGTGTCGGGCTTGTAGGGGCCTTGTTTGGGCACGCCGATGTACTCGGCTTGCATGTCGCTCAACTCGGTCAACTGAGCGCCCACTTTCTTCAAGTGCAAACGCGCGACTTTTTCATCGAGGTGCTTGGGCAACACATAGACCTTGCCCATGTCGTAGCTGTCCGGATGGGTGAACAGTTCAATCTGCGCGATGGTCTGGTTGGCAAAGCTCGAACTCATGACGAAACTCGGGTGGCCGGTGGCACAACCCAGGTTCACCAAGCGGCCTTTGGCCAGCATGATCAGGCGCTTGCCGTCGGGGAAGATGATGTGATCGACTTGAGGCTTGATCTCTTCCCAGGTGTATTTTTCAACCGAGGCGATGTCGATCTCGTTGTCGAAGTGGCCGATGTTGCAGACGATCGACTGGTCTTTCATCTTGAGCATGTGCTCATGGGTGATGACGTGCTTGTTGCCAGTGGCGGTGACAAAGATGTCGGCTTTGTCACAAGCGTCGTCCATGGTCACCACGCGGTAGCCTTCCATGGCGGCTTGCAGTGCGTTGATCGGATCGATCTCGGTCACCCAAACCTGGGCCGAAAGGGCACGCAGGGCTTGGGCGCTGCCCTTGCCCACATCGCCATAACCACAGACCACGGCGATCTTGCCGGCGATCATCACATCGGTGGCGCGCTTGATGCCGTCGACCAAAGACTCGCGGCAACCATAGAGGTTGTCAAACTTGCTCTTGGTCACCGAGTCGTTGACGTTGATGGCGCGGAACATCAGGGTGCCCTTGGCCGACATTTCTTTCAGACGGTGCACGCCGGTGGTGGTCTCTTCGGTCACGCCGATGATCTTGGCGCTCTTGCGGCTGTACCAGGTGGGGTCCTGGGCCAATTTGGCCTTGATGGCATTGAACAGACAGATTTCTTCTTCGCTACCGGGGTTGCTCAGCACCGAGGCGTCGCGCTCGGCACGCTTGCCCAGGTGCATCAGCAAGGTGGCGTCGCCACCATCGTCCAGAATCATGTTGGGGCCTTCGCCCTCGGAACCGGCAGGGCCAAAGTCAAAAATGCGGTGGGTGTAGTCCCAGTATTGCTCCAGGTTCTCGCCCTTGACGGCGAACACGGGCGTGCCACGGGCGGCGATGGCAGCGGCGGCATGGTCTTGGGTCGAATAGATGTTGCACGAGGCCCAACGCACGTCGGCGCCCAGCGCTTGCAAGGTTTCGATCAGCACAGCGGTCTGGATCGTCATGTGCAAAGAACCGGTGATGCGCGCACCCTTGAGGGGTTGGCGAGCGGCGTATTCCTCGCGGATGGCCATCAGGCCAGGCATTTCGGTTTCGGCGATGCGGATTTCTTTGCGGCCCCAGTCGGCCAAGCCGATGTCGGCGATCACGCAATCGGTGGGAAGGACATTTTTCAGTGGTGCGTTCATGAGAGTGACTCCTAGCAATGGACAAACACTCTGGCGCACAGGTTCACAGGGCTCACCGCACTGCACAGAGTGGATGAGCGTCGTTGCGAGTACAGGGTCCGAGCCTCACGCCATGGGCGCTGCAACGCTCCTCGGATGCCTCAAATTCTAACTCAGACCCGAATTGCAGGGCACTCGGGCGAGGCGCGCCCATCCAATGCCCCTTAAATCCTTCAAATCACATCAAAATACCAAAGTTAACAATATAATGATCCGACTGATCCTCTGGCATCAAAAAAACCATGCCCGTCGCGTATTACGTTCGCCTGCAGCGGCGCATCAACGCCGCCTTGCCTTTGCACCTGCAAACGGTGGGCGATTTTCATTTTTTCTGCTTCAACACCTGCGGCCTGTTCTTTTTGGTTCTGCTCACCCCCTGGCTGGCCTGGCTGGGCTTGACAGAAACCGCCTGGGCCACCGCCTGGAGTGCTGTGTCTTGCGCCCTGCTGGGTTGGGCCCGTTTGCGCGGTGTGGCCCTGGACGTGGTGAGCCAGTTCTACCAACTGACCTTGCTGTCGGTGGTGCTGTACGCCTCTTGGCACATGGGCGGGCTGTCCTCGCCCACCATGGTGTGGCTGGGCATCGTGCCCCTGTTGCCCTGGTTCACCATGACCCGGCGCTGGACCTTCATTTGGCTGATGATCGCTTTCATCAGCGTGTTTGCCTTTCTGGCTTTTCACCACCTGGGCTGGGTGCAAGCCAAGAACGGCTTCACCAACACCGATCTCTTGGTGGCGGCCACCATGTACTTTTTGCTGTGCCTGACCCAAGGCATTTTGATGGTGACCATGGACACCGCCGACGCCGACAAAGTGCGCGCCATGGAGCAAACCGCCCAGCAACTGAGCGACGCCAACGCACGCATGTTTGAAGCCCATCGACACAAAGACCAATTTTTGGCCATGGTCAGCCACGCCATGCGCACCCCGCTCAATGGCGTCAAGGGTTACCTCAGCTTGCTGGCCGATCGGCCCGAGTTGGCACCAGATGCGCGCGAGGAAGTCGATGGCGCACAAAATGCTGCCTCCCACCTGCTCACCGTCATCAACGACCTGCTGGATTTGCAGCAAATCAGCCAAGGGCGTTTTTCCCTCAGCCCACAAGAATTCGACCTCAGGCATGGGGTGCGCGACATCTTTCGCACGCTGGAGAGCCATGCCCGGGCTTTGGAGCTGGGCTACCACTTGCAGATCGATGACGATGTGCCCGATCGCGTCAAGGCCGACCCCGATCGTCTGGCGCAGATCTTGATCAACCTGTTGGGCAATGCGATCAAATTCACCTCTCAGGGCGAAGTCAAATTGCGGGTCTCGGTCCTCGCCCAAGGGGCCGACCAAGCGGAGCTGGCTTTTGCGGTGCAAGACAGTGGCTCAGGGATCGATGCCCGCCAACTGGCCCGCATTTTCGAGCCGTTCTATCAGGCCCACGCCATGAGCCTGCACCCGCAAGACGACTCTTTGCGGGGCAACGGACTGGGTCTGGCCATTTCTAAGGGCTTGGCTCAGGCCATGGGCGGCGAGTTGGAGGTCAGCAGTCGCTTGGGCGAGGGGTCCTGTTTTACCCTGCGTGTGACCCTGCCCTTGGCCCAAGCGGCCGCACCCGCCAGCGTCGAACTGGGGGCGGCACCCGACGCGGTTGACCCGCACCCGTATCGCATTTTGTTGGTCGACGATCAAGCGGTCAATCGATCGGTGTTGGCAGCCACGCTCAAAAAAGCCTTGCCCAATGCCCACCTGACCTTGGCCGATGGCGGGGTGAGTGCCTTGGATCAATTGCACGAACACGACTTTGACCTGGTTTTGATCGACTTGGTCATGCCCGATTTGGACGGCATCGAGGTGGTGCGCCGCACCCGTCATTTCCACATCGAATCGAAGCGCAATGTCCCTTTCATTGCGCTCACCGCCAATGTAGCCCCACAAGCCGTGACCGATTGCTTGGCGGTAGGCATGGCCGAAGTCATGCCCAAGCCCTTCAACCGCCAAGGCTTGTTGCGGGCGATCCAAGCCCATGTGAGAGGCGACCCAGCCTTGGCCGCCGCCGACAAGACCTAAAATCGAGACATGGCACCACCGATTCGGTGGCCGCCCCCAACTCCAGGATCCCGTTGTGACCCACGCCCCCGAAACCCGGCGCCGCCGTACCTTTGCCATCATTTCCCACCCCGACGCTGGCAAAACCACGCTGACCGAAAAACTGTTGCTGTTTTCTGGCGCCATTCAAATCGCTGGGTCGGTCAAGGCCCGCAAGGCCTCGCGCCACGCGACCAGTGACTGGATGGAGATCGAAAAACAGCGCGGCATCTCGGTGGCCTCGTCGGTCATGCAGATGCAATACCGCGACCATGTGGTCAACTTGCTCGACACCCCGGGGCACAAAGATTTTTCCGAAGACACCTACCGGGTGCTGACCGCCGTCGACTCGGCCTTGATGGTGATCGACGCGGCCAACGGCGTCGAAGCGCAAACCCGGCGCCTGATCGAAGTCTGCCGACAGCGCGACACGCCCATTCTCACCTTTGTCAACAAAATGGACCGCGAGGTGCGCGACCCACTCGACATCCTGGACGAAGTCGAGCGCGAGCTGGGCATGCCTTGTGTGCCCATGACCTGGCCTGTGGGTCAGGGCAAACGCTTTGGCGGCATCATCAACCTGCGCACGCAAACCATGACGGTGTTTGAAGCCGGTAGCGAGCGTTTGCCACAAGAGTTCGAGCGCATCCCCCTGACCGAGAAAGACCGCCTGCGGGAGCGCTTCGGGCAGGAGTTCGACGATGCCTTAGAAGGCATGGAGTTGGCCACCGGCGCATCGCCCACCTTTGACCATGAGGCGTTTTTACAAGCGCGCCAGACCCCGGTCTTTTTTGGTTCCGGGGTCAACAACTTTGGGGTGATGGAGGTGCTCGACGCCCTGGTCGATCTGGCCCCAGCGCCGCGCCCACGCCTGAGCACCCTGGTGGTCAACGGCCAAACCGTGGAAAAAATGGTTCAACCGGAAGACCCCGGCTTTGCTGGCGTGGTGTTCAAGGTGCAAGCCAATATGGACGCCAACCACCGCGACCGCATCGCTTTTGTGCGCGTGGCCTCGGGGCAATACAAACCGGGCATGAAGCTCAGGGTACAACGCAGCGCCAAAGAGTTGCGGCCCACGTCGGTGGTCACGTTTTTATCGCAACGGCGCGAAGCCGTTGACGAGGCCTATGCCGGCGACATCATCGGCTTCACCACCCATGGTGGCGTGCAATTGGGTGACACCATCACCGATGGGGCTTCTTTGCAATACACCGGCTTGCCGTTTTTTGCGCCCGAACTGTTCATGACCGTGTTGCTCAACAACCCTTTGCGCACCAAGCAACTGCAACAAGGTTTGGAGCAACTGGGCGAAGAGGGTGCGATCCAGGTGTTCAAACCCGAAGCAGGCGGCGCGATGTTGTTGGGCGCCATCGGCCAGTTGCAATTTGAAGTGGTTCAGCACCGCCTGAAAACCGAGTACGACTGCGATGTGCGCTTGGAAGGTTGCCAATACACGGGGGCGCGTTGGATCACCGCCGACACCCCGGCCGAGTTGCGCGAGTTCACCAACGCCTACCCACAGCGCATGGCTCGCGATGCCGCTGGCACCCTCGCTTACCTGTGCACCTCCCCCTATGACGTGCGCTTGGCGCAAGAACGCTTCCCCAAAATCCACTTCCATCCTTTGCGCGAACACGCGGGCTTGAGTCTGGGTAGCACCGGCTGAACCCCATGACCGACGACACCGCCCCAATGCGACTGCACTGGACAGAAAACGGCCAGGCGAAAGAGGCGCTTTGGCAAGCCGACAACGGCGCCCGCCTGCCCACGCGGGTCGAGGTCTGTCGCACACTCGATCCTGCTCAGGCGCATCGCATGGCCAGCGCAGGCACGGGTCTGCTTTGGCGTGGCTCCTACCCCAAAGCCCGACAGTTGTTGCAAGACATGTCGGCGCGTCTGGATGCGGCCGCCGAACGCCAGCGGCAACGCGCGCCACAGCCGGTGCTCGATGCAGGGGCCGCATTTGCCGCCCACCGCCAAACCCAAGCCCTGCGTGCCAGGGTGTTGGGCCAACTGTTGATCGAAGTCGATGGCGCTTACCGCATCGACTTGCAAAGGGCCCCCGATGTGCGCCGCGCCTGCCAAGAGACCTGGGGCCCACCCGACGGCCAAAGCCGAGTCTTGGCCCTGCGGGCCTTGCTTGGCTTGATCGGTGCGCACGAATGGCGCAAAGCAGGTGTGCCCATCGAGGCCCTGGGGGGCGCACGCATCCACCCGCACCATGGCGTGTTCTCACCGGTGCGGGGTGAGTACCTGAGCCTGATCGCCCAAGCCCCACTGCCCCAGGCTTTGTCGGTGTGTCCGGTGGCGATGGACCTGGGGGTGGGCACGGGGGTGTTGAGCGCGTTGTTGTTGCGCCGAGGCGTCCCTCAGGTGCTGGCCACCGACCTCTCGCCAAGGGCTCTGGCCTGCGCCGACGACAACCTGAGCCGGCTGGGCCTGCGGGCTGCGGTCGATTTACAGCTCACCGACCTTTACCCCGAGGGTCAGGCCGCCTTGGTGGTGTGCAACCCGCCGTGGTTGCCAGGGCAACCCAGCTCGGCACTGGATCAAGCGATCTTTGACCCGGACAGCGGCATGTTGCGCGGATTTCTAAAGGGCTTGCGCTCGCACTTGTGCCCTGGTGGCGAAGGCTGGCTGGTGCTGTCCGACCTGGCCGAGCGCTTGGGTCTGCGCACACGCCCGCAGTTGTTGGACTGGATCGCCCAGGCGGGCCTGCGCGTGATCGAGCGCCACGACACCCGGCCACAACACCGGAAGGCTCAAGACGCCAGCGACCCCTTGCATGCGGCCCGAGCGGCCGAGGTCACCTCTTTGTGGCGCTTAGAAGTCAAGCGCACAGGCTCCTAATCTGACGAACTTTAAGGGATCGATGGATTCGGTGAGGCTCTTGAACTGGACACCTTGCCTTGCTTGTGGAAGTCGCAGACCAGATCGACCCGTTGTTTGACTAAGCAAACCGGCAGGTCAAACCACTAGGGTGATGCCCACGAATTAATATGTTTGGGCTGCCCCCCTCAGTAGGATGTTCCATCCTTGCGGGAAAACTGCCATTTTCCGTCTTACCCCAAAGTGGCCTGTAAATCATCGTCCGGATAGCTGACGCTGTCACCGGCGCTACGCTCCCCCACTTCAAGATACAGCACGTCCAAATTGGTGCGGTTAATCAAGTGATGGGCGTTACCCGTACCAGGCTTGAAGCCGGCGCACATCCCTGGTGACAGAAGCGTCTCGCCTTGGTCGGTGACAAGCACGGCATGCCCTGACAAGATCTAGACGAATTCATCCTGCCGCGTATGGGCGTGACGCAGTGCCGAGCATGCCCCGGGAGACAAACGCGTCAGGTTTACGCCGAAATTCGACAAACCGAATAAATCCCCCAATTGGCGTTTTTCACGGCCCTTCATGCGTGAAGCAAAGGGTTCAGGATAAATCGATGGCCTGACCCTGGGGTCG
>JACCED010525952.1_pt1 | contig 11424 bp, 10 predicted proteins | sample 7455021 | NCBI WGS metagenome assembly JACCED01 (sample SAMN15323456, study PRJNA562643) | freshwater metagenome | isolation source: river surface water | place: USA:Blue River Watershed | collected 2017-08-19
GCGGCGGCGCATCAGCAATTTTGCGCCCCTGGTGCAACACAATGACACGCTCGACATGGCGAAGCAAAACTGTCACGGCATGTTCAATCCAAACGATGGTCAGGTCCAACTCATCGCGCAGACGACGGATCAAGCGGGCCATGTCTTCCAACTCGGCCTCGGTCAATCCGGCGGCCACTTCGTCGAGCAACAACACTTTGGGGCGCGTGGCCAAGGCCATACCAATCTCCAGCAGGCGTTGCTGTGTGGGGGTGAGATCGGCGGCGCGCGCCTCGGCCTGAGCCTCCAAGCCAATCAAGCGCAGGATGCCCGCGACATCGCGCAAAGCCCAAGGCACGCCCTGCTCTTCTCCCCACCAGATGTAGCGACGGGGGCGTTTGCCGGCGAATTTCAAACCAAAATCAACGTTCGCGGCCACAGTCATGTCGCCAAAGGTGCGCGGCGTTTGGAAGGTGCGCGCCAATCCCTGAGCGGCGTAGCGGTGCGGGCGCTGGCCCGTGAGGTCGCGCCCCATGGCGAGCAAGCGGCCTGAAGTGGGCTCGATCACGCCGCTGATGGCATTGAAAAAGGTGGTCTTGCCCGCACCGTTGGGGCCAATGATGCCCACCATCTCGCCCGCCTTGAAGCGGGCGCTGACCGCGTCAACGGCGGTCAAACCCCCAAAGCGCACGGTGATGTCACGCGCTTCGAGCAAGCAATCGTCGTCTCGGTCCATCACCAATTCACCTCGCGGGCTCGGCGCGCGCGCGCCTTGTCTCTGGCTTTATCGCCACTCCACTCGTAGCGCTTGACCTGCCACCAGGCGCGGATGTCGTCGCGCCAGATTTTCCAGGTGTCAAAGCGCACCGAAGCCAAACCACCCGGCAGATAAAGTACCGAGAGAATCAACAAGAGGCCCAAGGACATCATGTAAATCTGAGGCGCCTGCAAGCGCAGGGTTTCGGCCAGCACGCTAAAGACGATGGCGGCGATCAACGGCCCCCATAGGGTGGTGGCGCCACCGATCAACGCAATCAACACCGTTTGAAATCCGATGAAGGGGTTGAAGACCGTGTGGGGCTCAATGTAAGTCCAGCGCACGCTCATGGCCGCGCCCACCGCTCCCGCCACGGCGGCGGTGAACCCAAAACCGACGATCTTCACCCAACGGGTGTTCACGCCCAAGGTTTGGGCGCGTTGCTCGTCCGCGCCAATGCCCGCCAACGCCAGGCCAAAACGGGTTCGGCGCAAACCGATGGACAAGGCCACCGTGCCCATGGCCAGTACCAAGACCGTCAGGTAGATGGTGTCGCGCTCGGGCACCACCGCCAGCACGCGACCGACGGTGCCCGTCACGGATTTCTCAAAATAGGTGATGGCGTGGCGAATCAATTCGGTCATGCCAAAAGTCAGCACGGCGAAGTATGTTCCCCGCAGGTGCAGCACGGCCGAGCCCATCAGCACCGCAACGGCCGTGGCGATCAGTGCGCCCAGGGCGATGGCTTCGATCCAACCGATTTGCTCGAGCATGAGCGCGCCGGTATAAGCGCCCACCCCAAAGAAAGCCGAGGTGGCCAACGAGAGATAGCGGGTGCTGCCGCAAAACAAGCCCCAGCTCGACGACAAGGCCACATACATCAGGCAGGTCAGCGCCATCGAGACCACGAATTCGCTGCCGTAGTAGGGAATGGCCAAGGCCCAGCCGGTCAAGCCAAACCAGACCAAGAGGTCGCGGGTGAGTCGTTGGTTGTCGTTCATGCTTTGCGACTCTTACGGGTAAACAAGCCTTCGGGGCGCAGCAGCAACACGCTGATGAACACCACATACGACAACAAGGCTTTGAGCGAGGGGTTGGTGTAGTGCATGCCCACCGCTTCAACCAAGCCGAGCAACAAGCCGCCCGCGAGCGCGCCCGCCATGCTGCCAAAGCCCCCCAGGGTGATGACGATGAGCGCCGTGACCGTGTAGGGCTCGCCCATCGAGGGGGCGATGGTATAGGCCATGGACAACAAACAACCGGCCACGCCCGAGAGGCCCAGACCGATGCCAAACATCATCGGGTGCAGCTTTTGGGTGTCGATGCCCACCAATTGCGCGCCCAAGGGCGACTGCATCAGCGCGCGCACGCCTTTACCCAAGAGGGTCATGCGCAAGAGGACGATAAGGGCCACGCAGAAGGCGAGCGCGAGGGCGAAGACCAATAGTTTGTTGCCGGCAAACTGACTGCCGGCGATCTTCACCGGCTCGGTCATGAAGTCGTAGCCGCGCAAATCACCGCCCCATACATGGCTCACCAGGTTTTGCACGAGGAACATCAGCCCAAAGGCCACCATCAAGCCGCGCGCCTCAAAAATGTCGATGTTCGGAGAGGTCTGCGATAAGCGGCGAAAGCAAGTCCAATGAATGACGACCCCCAAGGCCATCAAAAGGGCAAACGAGACGGGCACCATCAGCAGAGGGTTCCAGCCAAAACTCGACTGCATCATCCAGGTGAGATAGGCCCCGAGCATCAAGAACTCGCCGTGGGCGATATTCAAAATGCGCATGAGGCCATACTGCAGGTTCAACCCGAGGGCGACCAAAGCATAGATCCCCCCGGTGATCAAACCGGAGGCGAGCAGTTCCAGCCAAGCGGAAATCGACATGCGTGCAAAAGCCTTGAGGCAAGACCCCAGGCGCGGCGTCGAATACGCGCCGGCTCAGGGTCGCAGAGTTGGGCTTAGCTCCAGGACGGCTTTTGGGTGTTGAGCTTGGCCGTGGCGCGGGATTGCGGCCACACCACTTCAAACTCACCGTTTTGCCATTGACCAATGGTGCCGGGCGTACCGATGTTTTCGCTGCCCGCAAAACGGATGTCGCCCAAAATGGTTTTGTGGGTGGTGTTGGCCACGTAATCGCGAATGGCCTTGCGATCAAGACCATGCAATTTGACGGCCTGGGTCAAAATCTCGAGGCCGGCCCAGCAAGCGCCTGAAGCCCAACGGTCGGGCTCTTTCTTCTGGCTGGCCACATGGGCGTCGAAGTAGGCTTTGGCACCGGGGCTGGTCTTGCTGTTCCAGGAACCCATGCCCATCACGCCTTCGGCACCGGCCGGGGTCATGACGTTCTTGTAGAGCGGGAAAGCCGTGCCCACCGAGGCGTAGAACACCTTGGGGTTGAAGCCGATTTCTTTCGACTGGCGGCTGGCCAAGATGGTGTCGGGCGGATAGGTGAAGCCGACAAAGGCGTCGGGGTTCTTGTCCTTGATGGAGCGCAACACCGGCAACAGGTCTTTGACACCACCGGGGTAGCTCTTGTCTTCGACCAAGTTGATGCCGCTGCCCTGCAAGGCCACCTTGAAGGCGGCGTAGTTCTCGAGGCCAAAGAGGTCGTCCACATAAATGCAAGCCACGCTGCGAATACCGTTGGCCTTGAACATCTCCACGATGGCATCGCACATGGGCTTGGGTTGCTGTAGCAACAAGAAGAAATACGGGAGTTTCATTTCGACCAAACGGCGGCTGAGCGCGGTCGGGGCGAGGAAGGGGTAGCCAAAGCGGTTGGCCAAGGGCGCCACTGCGAAGTTGGCGTTGCTGCCCCAAGGCGGCAGCACCAAATCGACTTTGTCGCTGCCCATGAGTTTCTCGTAGGTGCGCACCACGGTTTCGACATCGCTGCGGTCATCCGAGCTGATGAGCTCAATCTTGCGCTTGACGCCTTTGACGTCCAGCCCCCCTGCGGCATTGATACGCTCGGCCCACAACAAATAGTTGGGCTCCTGGCTGACCTGGGCGCCCCCCGTCCAAGGGCCCGTACGTGACATGGTGTACCCAATGCGGACAGGCGCGTTTTGCGCCCAAAGCTGCGGAGCGACCGCCAAGCTGCCCAGGGTGGCGGCAGTGGTTTGAATGACCGTACGGCGGTTGGGCATGGGGGATTTGGGGCTCATGGCGCATCCTCTGTCTAGAACAAAACGAGGCCATATGCTAATGGATTACCCGTGCGGAGGTATAGGTAGAAACCAATAGGAAAGTATGGGGTGGGGGCTGGACTGAGCGACAGGGAGTGATCGCCAGCCATCGAGCTTGGAGGGCGTCTTGACGAAACGATTCCCGCATCTCTTCACGCTTGACGTACTGCTTAATCGCCTCACGCAGCAGTTTGTCGTCAAAAAAAAGCCCCTGAAGGGGCGTCTTTACTGGGGTTCTGGCGGAAGCGGTGAGATTCGAACTCACGGAAGGCGTAAACCTTCGCCGGTTTTCAAGACCGGTGCATTCAACCACTCTGCCACGCTTCCTAGGTGAGATGGGTTTGCGAGGGGGATTGTAAACCCTCGGGCTCGGGGGGCAGGAAAAGGCTTTGGAGGTCGCTCAGGAAGTCAAATCCGCGCTCGGTGGGCACGACGCGTTGCCAGTCGCGGTGGATCAGGCCTCGGGTTTCGGCTTCGCGCAGCGGGGCCTCTATGGCGCTTAAGGGCAGGCCGGTGCGCTCCTGAAAATCTTGCAGGGAGAAGCCGTGGCGCAGGCGCAAGGCGTTGAGCATGTACTCAAAGGGGAGGTCTTGGCGGCTGACTTCGGTGCTGCTGGCCACAGCGCGTTCGGGGCGGGCGGGGTCGTGCGCGGTTTGCAGGTAGAGGCGTGGGTCGCGGTGGCGCACTTGCCGCACCACGCGGTGCGCAAAACTCAGCTTGCTGTGCGCTCCGGCGCCAATGCCCAAGTAGTCGCCAAACTGCCAGTAGTTAAGGTTGTGGCGGCAGCGGTGGCCGTCGCGGGCGTAGGCGGAGATCTCGTAGCGGTGCATGCCCGCGGCCAGGGTGTCGGCGGTGATGCGATCGAGCATGGCGTAGGCTGTGTCCTCATCGGGCAAAACCGGCGGGTGCTTGGCAAACCAAGTGTTGGGCTCGAGCGTGAGGTGGTAGACGCTCAGGTGCGGCGGCGCGTGGGAGAGGGCTTGCTGCAAATCTTGGGCGAGCTCTGCCTCGGTTTGTCCGGGCAGGGCGTACATCAAGTCGAGGTTGAAGGTCTCAAAGCACTCGGCGGCCTCTTGGGCTGCGGCGTGCGCTTGGCTCGCGTCGTGCACACGTCCGATGGCTTGCAAGAGGCGGTCATTGAAGCTTTGCACGCCAATGGAGAGGCGGGTGACGCCCGCCGCGCGAAACGCCCGAAAACGGTCTTTCTCGAAGGTGCCGGGGTTGGCCTCGAGGGTGATCTCGCAATCGGCCTCTAAGCGCACGCGGGCGCGAATATCGCTGAGCAAGCGTTCGATGCTTTGCGGCGAGAAAAGGCTCGGGGTTCCCCCACCAATGAAGATGCTGTGCACCCCCCGCCCCCAAATCAGGGGCAGGCTGTGCTCGAGATCGGCCTGCAGGGCATCGAGGTATTGGGCTTCGGGCAAGGCCTCGGGCGCAGCGTGCGAGTTGAAATCGCAATAGGGACACTTGCGCAGGCACCACGGCAAGTGCACATAGAGCGCCAAGGGGGGGAGGCTGCCGAGTTGCAGCGTGCCCGGGCGCATGTAGTGGGCGAGGTCTTGCATGGCCGTTAAAACCAACGCTCGCGCATGAGGGCGAGCATTTGTCGGGCGGCCTGTCCGCGGTGGCTCAGGGCATTCTTGCGCTCGGTCGTCATTTGCGCGAAGGTGCAGCCCTCGCTGGGGATGTACATGACCGGGTCAAAGCCAAAACCGCCCTCGCCCATCGGGGCCTGGGTGATTTCGCCCACGGCTCGGCCCACGGCAATCAAGGGCTCGGGGTCGTCCGCATGGCGCAGGGCCACCAAGGTGCTCACCAGCGCCGCACGGCGTTGGGTCTGGCCCTGCATTTGCTGCAAGAGCGCGGTGACGTTGTGGTCGTCTCCCTTGGGTAAGCCAAACTGGGTGGCGTAATAGGCCGTTTGCACGCCGGGCAAGCCGCCAAAAGCGTCCACGCACAGGCCCGCGTCGTCGGCCACGGCGGGCAGGCCCGAGTGGCGCGCCGCATGGCGGGCTTTGGCCAGCGCGTTCTCGACAAAGGTGTGAAACGGCTCCTCGGCCTCACCGATGCCCAGATCGGCCTGGCGCACGAGGTCCACGCCCAGGGCCGCAAACATGGCTTGCAACTCGGCCAATTTGCCCCGATTGTTCGAGGCGAGCACGATCTGTTTCATGCTTGGGCCAGGGCTGCGCGTTGGGCGGCGACGAGTTCGGCAATGCCTTTTTCGGCAAGGCCCAAGAGCTGTTGCATTTGCGCGCGGGTAAAGGGCGCGCCCTCGGCCGTGCCCTGCACTTCCACGTAATGACCCGCCGCGGTCATGACCACGTTCATGTCGGTGTCGCAGGCAGAGTCTTCGGTGTATTCCAGATCGAGCAGGGCGTGCTCACCCCACAAGCCCACGGAGATCGCGGCCACGGGTTGCAGGATCGGGCTCTCGGTGAGTTTGCCTTGGGCGAGGAGGCCATTGACGGCGTCTTGTGCCGCCACGAACGCGCCCGTGATGCTGGCCGTGCGGGTGCCGCCATCGGCTTGCAGGACATCGCAATCGAGGTGAATGGTGCGCTCGCCAAGTTTGCGCAAGTCAAAAACGGCGCGCAGCGAGCGGCCAATGAGGAGCTGGATTTCCTGGGTGCGGCCGGACTGCTTGCCCCGAGCGGCCTCGCGGTCACCGCGCGTGTGGGTGGCACGCGGGAGCATGCCGTACTCGGCGGTCACCCAGCCCTCCCCGCTGCCTTTTTTGTGGCCGGGCACTTTCTCCTCAACCGAGGCCGTGCACAAGACCTTGGTGTGACCAAACTCGATGAGCACGGAGCCCTCGGCGTGAATGGTGTAGCCGCGTGTGATGCGCACGGGCCGGAGTTGGTCGGGGGCGCGGGTTTGGCGCGAAGGCAAGGGATGGGACATGGCAATTCAGATTCGGGCAAAGGGGGCATTTTCGGTCATCTGAGCCTGAGATAATGTGCAATTGTCTATTTCCTGACCGCCCATGCCCATTCACAGCATGACGGGCTATGCCAGTGCGCAAGCCCCCCTTGAGAGCCTCACGCCGGGTGCCGCTCCGGCACGCCTGGGGGTGGAGATCCGATCGGTCAACAGCCGCTTCCTCGACCTGAGTTTCAAGATGCCCGACGAGTTTCGGGTGCATGAGACCGCTTTGCGCGAGCGTATCGGCCAGCATGTGCGCCGCGGCAAGGTGGAGTTGCGCATTCACCTCGAAGCGGGCGAAGGCCAAGGTTTGCAAGCCCCGAGTGTGGAATGGCTGCAACGCATGGCCGAGCTTCAAGCCAAAGTTAGCGCCCACTTACCCCAGGCCCGCCCCCTGTCGGTGGCCGATGTGCTGCGGCTGGGACAGGAATCGCGCTATACCCCCGAGCAAGTGGGGCCTGTGCTCCTGACGCTCATGGACCGCGTGCTCGACGCCCTAGGCCAAGCCCGTGCCCGTGAGGGCGAGCGTCTGGTGGGCGCCATGCGCGCGCAAATCGAGGCCCTGGCGAATCTGGCCGGCCAAGCCGCCCCCCTGATTCCAGAATTGGTTGAGCAGCAGCGCCAGCGGTTTTTGCAGCGCTGGCAGGAGGCCATGGGGCTCGCCGGGAGCACGGCCATGCCCGAGGCGGCGCAGGACCGCGCCCTCTCCGAGGCGACCGCCTTTGCCATTCGTATTGATGTGGCCGAGGAGCTCACCCGCCTGGGCTCGCACCTCACCGAAATGCGCGCCTTGCTCGAAGGCGATGGACGCCCCGAGGGCATCGGCAAGCGCCTGGACTTTTTGATTCAGGAGTTGCACCGCGAGGCCAACACCCTGGGCTCGAAATCGGCCACGCTCACGCTCAGCCGCATTTCGGTGGACATGAAGGTGCTCATCGAGCAGCTTCGCGAACAAGTGCAGAATCTCGAATGATGGAACAATTCCCTGGCAACCTTTTTGTGGTGGCCGCGCCCAGCGGGGCGGGCAAATCAAGCCTCGTGAAGGCCTTGATGGAGCTCGACGCCAAAGTGCAGCCCTCCGTCTCGCACACCACCCGCCCGCCTCGGGGTCAGGAGAAGCACGGCCGCGAGTATTACTTCGTCTCCGACGACGAATTTGCCCGCATGGTCGAGCAGCAGGCATTTTTGGAATGGGCCGCCGTCCACGGGCACCGCTACGGCACCTCGCGCATGGCCATTGAGTCGCGCATTGCCCAAGGCGCCGATGTGGTGCTGGAGATCGATTACCAAGGTGCCGCCCAAATCAAGCAGCTCTACCCCGATGCCGTGCTGATTTTTGTGTTGCCCCCGAGTCTGCAAGAGTTGGAGAATCGCCTGCGCAACCGCGGCGAGGACGCCGAAGACGTGATCGCCCTGCGCCTGCGAAATGCCCGCGAGGAGATGGCGCAGGTGCATCACTTTGACTACGTTATAATTAACGAACTTTTTGAGCGCGCGCTCTTCGATCTCAAAGCCGTTGTGCATGCGCAGCGTTTGAAGTACCTGGCCCAACGCCAGGCCCGGGCCGATGTGTTTTCGGCTCTTAACCTCACCTAATTTTTTCGGAGTTCCCCATGGCCCGTATCACTGTTGAAGACTGCCTTGAAAAAGTCCAGAACCGTTTCCAGCTGGTCCTGGTGGCCACTTACCGCGCGCGCATGCTCAGCCAAGGCCACACCGCCCGCGTGGAGAGCAAGAACAAGCCTGGCGTGACTGCGCTGCGCGAGATTGCCGCGGGCCAAGTGGGCCTGGAGATGCTGCGCAAGGTACCGGGCTGATCAAGCCCCAACCCCGCCCAGAAGCACCGCCCAATGGCGGTGCTTTTTTATTACGGTTAAAGTAAGGGGCATGTCGGTCGTTCCGCCCCTCTCAGCAGCCCCAGCGCCTGCCGCCGCACGCGCGGTGGCGGCCTCGTTTGCGGCCCTGACCGAGAAGCTCGCCTACCTGAGCCCCGAGGGTTTGGAGCAAGTGCGCAAAGCCTACCGCTACGCCGATGAAGCGCACCTGGGCCAATTGCGCAAAAGCGGTGAGCCCTACATCACCCACCCCATTGCCGTGGCAGCGCAATGCGCGGATTGGAAGCTCGATGCCCAAGCCCTGTGCGCCGCACTTTTGCATGATGCGCTGGAAGACTGCGGCATCACCAAGACCGACTTGGTCGAGCGCTTTGGCTCCCAGGTGGCGGAGCTGGTCGATGGCCTGACCAAGCTCGACAAACTCGAATTCACCACCCGCGAAGAGAACCAGGCCGAATCTTTCCGCAAGATGCTCCTGGCCATGGCGCGCGATGTGCGGGTGATCTTGGTCAAACTGGCCGACCGCAGCCACAACATGCGCACCATGGGCGACATGCCGCGCGAGAAGTGGGGGCGTATCTCCCGCGAGACGCTCGAGATCTACGCCCCCATCGCGCACCGTCTTGGGCTCAACCAGACCTACCGCGAGCTGCAAGAGCTCGCCTTCCAATACCTCTTGCCCTGGCGGCACAAGGTGCTGGCCAAGGCCGTGCAGCGCGCGCGCCAGCGCCGCCGTGACCTCATGCAACGGGTGCAACAAGAGGTCGAAAACGCCCTCACCCAAGCGGGCCTGAAAGTGCGCGTCTCAGGCCGTGAGAAAACGCTCTACTCCATCTACCGCAAGATGGACACCAAGCACTTGAGCTTTGCGCAGGTGACGGACATCTATGGTTTTCGCATCATCCTGCCGGAGGTGATCGACTGCTACACGGCCTTGGGCGTGCTGCACCAGGTCTATAAGCCCGTGCCGGGACGCTTCAAGGATCACATCGCCATTGCCAAGATCAATGGGTATCAATCGCTGCACACCACGGTGGTGGGGCCTTCGGGGCTGAACGTGGAATTCCAGATGCGCACCGAAGCCATGAACTTGGTGGCCGAGTCTGGCGTGGCGGCCCACTGGCTCTACAAGAGCGCGCCTGGGGCGTCGAGCGCGCAGCAAGAGGCCACGGGCACGCAGTGGCTGCAGTCCTTGCTCGACATTCAGGATGAAACGCGCGACGCGGCCGAGTTCTGGGACCACGTGAAGGTCGATCTCTTTCCCGATGCGGTGTATGTGTTCACGCCCAAGAGCCGCATCATGGCCATGCCGCGCGGGGCGACCGTGGTGGACTTCGCCTACGCGGTGCACAGCGATGTGGGCGATCGGGTGATTGCGGCGAAGATCAATGGCGAGCAAGTGCCCCTTCGCACCGAGTTGCGCAATGGCGATGTGGTGGAAGTCATCACCTCCACCGTGCCCGCGCCCAACCCGGCCTGGCTGGGTTTTGTGCGCACCGGTCGGGCCCGCTCCAAAATCCGGCATCACCTCAAAACCCTTGCTTTGTCCGAGTCCAAAGAGCTCGGGCACAAACTTCTGGCGCAGGCCTTGCGCGCAGAAGGCATTGAGACCATGCCACCCATCAATGATGCCAACCAAGGCCTGTGGGACCGCCTGCTGCGCTTTACGGGCAGCAAGAACCGCGAGGAGTTGCTTGCGGACATTGGTTTGGGCAAGCGCGTGGCGAGTATTGTGGCCAAGCGCCTCGCCGCCCTCATGGCCGAGCGCGGCCACAAACCTGACGCCTTGCTCTTGAGCCGCGAGCGCTTCACCGCGCACGAAACCCTCTCACAAGGTGCTGTGGTGATTGACGGCAGCGAGAACGCATCGGTGCAGTTCGCCCCCTGCTGTCGCCCCATTCCTGGCGACGCCATCTTGGGCTACCTCGGCCGAGGCGAAGGCTTGGTGGTGCACCGCGAGGAATGTGCAACGGCCCAGCGCCTGCGCCACAAAGACAGCGAGCGCTTTATCACGGTGGTGTGGTCTGAAGAGCCCGTGCGGGCCTTTGAGACGGGCATCGTGGTCACGGTGCGCAATGGCAAGGGCGTACTCGCCCGCGTTGCCCAGGCCATCACCAGCGCCGAAGGCGACATCAGCTTGGTGAGCATGGCCGATCAGGTGAGCGGGCAAGAGGCCACGGAGTTGCGCTTTGTGGTGAGTGTGGAGCACGCGCAGCACCTGCAATCGGTGCTCGCGAGCCTGCGTCGCGTGCCCGCCGTGGTCTCGGCTCAGCGCACGCTCTCAGGCGCCGGATAAGTCACTTCCAACACCTCGATTTCTTGCACGCCTTGCGGGGTATGGAGTTTGACCACATCACCCTCGCGCGCCTTGAGCAAGGCCCGGGCGATGGGTGAGATCCAACTCACCTGACCTGCGAGGGGCTCGGCCTCGTCAATGCCCATGATGGTGACGCAGCGCGTCTCGCCCTCGGCGTCGGCGTAACGCACCGTGGCGCCAAAGAACACCTGATCCTTGCCGTGGTGCACGCTCGGATCGGTTACTTCGGCAATCTCTAAGCGTTTGGTGAGAAAGCGAATGCGCCGGTCAATCTCGCGCAGGCGCTTCTTGCCGTAGAGATAGTCGCCGTTCTCAGAGCGATCGCCATTGCTCGCCGCCCAATGCACGATCTCCACGATCTTGGGCCGCTCGACGTCCATGAGTTGCTGCCACTCGGCCCGCAAGCGCGCGTAGCCCGC
>JACCED010134305.1_pt1 | contig 11423 bp, 9 predicted proteins | sample 7455021 | NCBI WGS metagenome assembly JACCED01 (sample SAMN15323456, study PRJNA562643) | freshwater metagenome | isolation source: river surface water | place: USA:Blue River Watershed | collected 2017-08-19
ACCTGGATGGTGGCCAGCACCAGCACCGGGCCCATCACATTGGGCAACACATGGCGGCGCATGATGCGCACCGCGCTCACCCCGGTCACGCGGGCGGCTTGCACATACTCTTTGTGGCGCTCCACCAGGGTGCTGCCGCGCACGGTGCGGGCGTATTGCACCCAACCGGTGAGGGTGATCGATGCGATCAACACCCCAAACGCCAAGGCCTCATGGGCTTGCGGGAACAAAGCGCGGCCCACGCCGGCAATCAGCAAGGCCACCAAGATGGCGGGAAAGGACAACATGACATCGCAGGTGCGCATGATGATCGCGTCCCAACGCCCGCCCCAAAAACCCGCCCACAGGCCCAGGCTCACGCCCAGCAACACCGACAAGGCCACCGAGCTCAAACCCACCAGCAAGGAGATGCGTGCACCAAACATCAGGGCCGACAAAATGTCGCGCCCCTGGTCGTCGGTGCCCAGCCAGTATTTGGGCTTGCCTTGTTCGCTCCAAGCCGGGGGCAGGCGCGAATCGGCCAGCTCCAAGGTGGCCAAATCAAACGGGTTGTGCGGTGCCACCCAAGGCGCAAACACCGCAGCGAGCACGCACAGCGCGGCCAACAGCGCCGCCACCACCGCTGTGGGTGAGTGGCGAAAGCTGTGCACCAGATCGCTGTCCCACCAGCGCGCCCAGGCGCTGGGGTTGGCTTGGCCCATGGCGGTCAGGCGCGGGGTTTAGGGTTTGACGACGATGTATTTCCAGGGCATGCCGTTGTCGGGCAACTGCACCACCTGGACCGTCTTCTTGGCCGCCCAGTTCAGCGCTTGCTGGTGCAGCGGCAAGTGGCCAATGTCGTCTTGGTGGATCTTCATCGCATCGCGGATCAAGGCATTGCGCTTTTTGGCATCGGTCTCAGAGGCCACTTGCTGGGTCAGTTCGTCCACCTTGGGGTTGCTGTACGCGCCCAAGTTGAACTGGCCGCGCCCGCCCTCACCGGGTGAGGACAAGATGGGGTAGAGCACGTTGTGCGCGTCCACCGTGCTGGCCGTCCAGCCCAGCATGTAAAAGCTGGTGTTGCGGCTCAAGATTTTGGGGAAGTAAGAGCCCTTGGTTTCGGCCTCCAGGTTGATCTTCACACCCACCCGCGCCAAATTGGCGGCCACGGCTTGGCAGATTTCGGCATCGTTGACGTAGCGGTCGTTGGGGCAGTTCATCTTGACCTCAAAGCCATTGGGGTAACCGGCTTCGGCCAATAGCTTTTTGGAGGCCTCGGGGTCGTAGGGCAAGCGCTTGGCCAAGTCAGGCGCATAGCCATTGATTTGCGAGGTCAGCATCAGCGCGGTGGGCGTGGCCGCACCCCGCATCACCCGGCTTTTGATGGTCTCGATGTCAATCGCTTGGTAGAAGGCTTGGCGCACGCGCTTGTCTTTGAAGGGGTTTTTGCCCTTGACGTTGCTGTAGAGCAATTCGTCGCGCGCTTGGTCCATGCCCAAAAAGATCACCCGCAGCTCCGGGCCTTGCAGCACATTGAGCTTGGGGTTGGCCTTGATGCGCTCAACGTCTTGCACCGGCACGGGCTCCATCACATCGACCTCGCCCGAGAGCATGGCGGCCACGCGGGTGGCATCGTTGCCAATCGGGGTGAAGATCACCTCTTCCACATTGCTGGGGATCTTGCCCCAATAGTTGCCATTGCGGCTGAAGGTGGTGCGCACGCCGGGTTGGCGCTCGCGCACGCGAAACGGGCCGGTGCCATTGGCACGGAACGAGGCGGCGTTTTCAATGCCTTTGCGCCGGTCCACGGGCTTGGTGGCTTGGTTTTCCTCGCACCACTTTTTGCTCATCATGTTCCAGTGGGTGATCATCTCGGGCAGGATGGGGAAAGGCTGGTGGGTGATGATGTCGATGCTGTGGTCGTTGAGTTTTTTGATCTCTTTGATCTGGCCCACATAGGTCTTCATGTCAGAGCCGTCGCCCTTGGCCCGCTCGTAGCTGAAGATCACATCATCGGCGGTGAAGGGTGTGCCATCGTGAAAGCTCACGCCCTTGCGCAACTCAAAGCGCCACACGGTGGGGGCGGTTTGCTTCCAGCTGGTGGCCAGCACCGGGGTGAGTTTGAAGTTTTGGTCGCGCCACACCAGCGGCTCGTAGACGTTTTCAACCACGGTGATTTGCAGCGACTCGTTGAGCGAATGCGGGTCCATGGAGAGCGCATCGCCTTGGTTGGCAATGCGCAGGGTCACGGCGGAGGCGGGCAAAGCCAGGGCCAAAGCCCCAGCGGCGGCCAAGCTGCCCAAACGCCAATTGAATTTGTAGGTGGGATGGTTCATGGGTTTCTCCTGATGATGGGCAATGTTACAAGGCGTTGACTGGGTGGGCCCCCAGTGAATACGCGAACAAGGCTGGGGCACTTCACAGGGGCATGGCGGCCTCGATCAGGCTGGCATGCAAGGCCGCACCCAGCGGCAAGATGGCATCGTTGAAGTCATAGCGGCTGTTGTGCAGCGGGTGGCTGCGCCCGAGCTCGGGTTGGCCTTGGCCAATGCGCATGTAGGCACCGGGTTTGGCCTGCAGCATGAAAGCAAAGTCTTCGCCGCCCATGCTCGGTGTCATGTGGCGCACCACCTGCTCTTCGCCCACCAAGCGCGCGGCCACATCGGCGGCAAACTGCGCCTCGGGCACGGTGTTGACGGTAGCGGGGTAAACGCGCTCGTAGTGGACATTCGCCGTGGCCCCAAAACCCTGGGCAATGCCCTGGCACAAATGGCTCAGGCGCTGCTCGATGTGGGCTTGCACGCTGGTGCTGTAGGTGCGCACCGTGCCCACCAAGGTGACCTCACCGGGGATGACGCTCATCGCCCCTGGGTGGCCGCCTTGCATCGAGCAAATGCTCAGCACCGCCTGGTCCATCGCCGACAGATTGCGGGCCACGATGCTTTGCGCGGCCGTGATGATGTGCCCGGCCACCAGCACCGGGTCCACGGTTTGGTGGGGGCGCGCCCCGTGCCCGCCTTGTCCGGTGATTTTGATCTCCACCCGGTCCACCGCCGCTTGCATCGGGCCTGGGGTGATGCCAATCACGCCCAGCGGCACATCGGGCGCATTGTGTTGGGCGTACACCTGCGCGCAGGCAAAGCGCTCGAACAAACCGTCTTCGATCATGGCGCGCGCGCCCGCGTAACCCTCTTCGCCGGGCTGGAAAATCAAACAAGCGGTGCCGCGAAATTGGCGCGTCTCGACCAAATAGCGGGCCGCGCCCAGCAGCATGGCGGTGTGGCCATCGTGCCCGCAGGCATGCATCAAACCGGGTGAGGCCGACTTCCAGGCCACGTCGTTGTGCTCGTGCAAGGGCAGCGCATCCATGTCGGCACGCAGGCCGATCATGCGGGCTGCGCCGCTCGCCGCTTGCGCCTCGGACAAGGGCTGGCCGTGGATCAGCGCCACCACGCCGGTTTTGCCCAAGCCCGTGTGCACCTCGTCCACGCCGCACAAGCGCAGTGCCTCTTGCACCCGGGCCGAGGTGTAGACCTCTTCAAAACCCAACTCGGGGTGGGCATGCAAGTCGCGCCGAAAGGCGGTGAGCTCGGGGTGAAACTCGGCGATGCGGGCAAAGGCCCGACCCGTGCCCAAGGTTCGCTGCGCGGCCATCAATGCCCCCCCGCCGTGCCCACGCGCAAGCGCGGGTCGACCACAAAGTACAACAAGTCCACGGCCAAATTGATGACCACAAAAATCAGTGAAATCAGGCACAAATACGCGGCCATCACCGGGATGTCGGCAAAAGTCACCGCCTGGATGAACAACAAACCCATGCCCGGCCACTGGAACACGGTTTCGGTGATGATGGCGAACGCAATCAGCGAGCCCAGTTGCAATCCGGCGATGGTGATCACCGGCACCAAGGTGTTTTTGAGCGCATGGCCAAAGTGCACGGCGCGGTCGCTCAGACCGCGCGCGCGGGCGAACTTGATGTAATCGGTGCGCAACACCTCCAGCATTTCGGCCCGCACCAACCGCATGATCAAGGTGAGTTGGAACACCGCCAAGGTGAGTGCGGGCAGCAACAGGTGCAGCCACCCATCGCGGGTGAACAAGCCGCTTTGCCACCAACCCCAGGTCACCACCTCACCGCGGCCAAAACTGGGCAACCAGCCCAGGCCCACGGCAAACACCAAGATGAGCAAGATGCCGATCAAAAACGTGGGCAGCGACACCCCCAACAGCGACACCGTCATGAACACCTGGCTGAGCCAGCTGCCCCGGCGCAGGGCGGCATACACGCCCATGGGAATGCCCAGCAGCAAGGCCAACAGCGCGGCCACCAAGGCCAGCTCCAGCGTGGCCGGAAAGCGCTCGGCGATCAAGCGCGACACCTTGGCCCCTTGGCGCAGGCTCAGGCCAAACTCGCCTTGCACCGCGTTGACCAAAAAGTGGCCAAACTGCACCACAAAAGGCTGGTCCAGGCCCAGGTCGCGGCGCAACTGCGCGATCTGATCAGGCCGCGCATCTTGCCCGAGCAAAAACACCACCGGGTCGCCCACATACTGGAACAACATGAAGGAGATGAATGCCACCACCCCCATCACCACCAGGGCTTGGGCGAGTCGGCGCAGGATGAAGGCGGTCATGGCGGGGAAGGTGAGAAAACGCGGTGTCTGGCAGGCTGGTTTGTCTGGGCATTCGCCCTGGTTGTGGCCCACAGTCTATATTCTTTTGCCGCTTGTTCCACAGGGGCTTGACAGACCCCCTGCCCCTACAATCGCGGCACTTTCAAACCACTCCCCATCCATCATGTTTTTACACCCTGGCGCGCTGGTGCAGCAGGCGGTACAACTGTTCCAACAGGGCGACCTGTCCAACGCCGCCAAACAGCTTCAAAAAGCCCTGCTCGCCCAGCCTAAAAATTTTGATGCCTTGCACATTTTGGGCGTGGTGCGTGGCTTGCAAGGCGATGCCAAAGAGGCTGGCAAACTGTTTGAAAAAGCCATTGCCCTCAACCCCCGACACCCCATGGTGCACTTCAACTATGCCAAAGCCCTGTCCGAGGCTGGCATGGATGAAAAGGCCTTGGCCCACCACCATGCAGCGATTGAGCTCAACCCGCAGCACAAAGAGGCTTGGCTCAACCTGGGCCGCAGCCTGGCACAACTGCGCCGGTATGAAGAAGCCATCGATGCCTATGACCGGTCTTTGGCCATTGACCCCCAATTTGCCCAGGCTTGGTTCAATGCGGGTGCCACGCTGTTGGGCATGGGCCGCCACCAAGATGCGCTGATGGCCCTGGACCATGCGGTCAAGGCCATGCCCGACTTTGCCCACGCCTGGCATTACAAGGCCTTGGCCCATGCGGGGCTGGCGCAATACGAACCAGCCATCGAAGCCGACCAGCGCTGCCTGCACCTGATGCCACAGTTCGCCGAAGCCGCCTACAACCTGGGCGTTTCGCACACCCAACTTGATCAACACGCAGAAGCTTTGCAAGCCTACGAACGGGCCTTGGCCAGCAACCCGCAAATGACCCAGGCCTGGAGCAACAAAGGGGTGGCGCTCAATGCACTGGGCCTTTTTGAGCAGGCCTTGGCGGCCTATGAGCAGGCTTTGCAAATGACACCCGATGCGGCCGATCTGTGGCTCAACAAAGGGGGCACGCTGACCGATATGGGCCGCTACACCGATGCCATCGCCGCCTTGGACCATGCCTTGGCCCTCAATGCGATCAACCCTCGGGCTTGGTCCAACAAAGGAACCGCTTACCTGCACCTGCACCAGTATGAAAAAGCCGAGGCGGCCTATGAAGAAGCCTTGTCTTTGGACCCCCACAACGATGTTGCCCTGGAAAACCTGGGCCACTACCACCTGGGCCTGATGAATTTTGAGCGCGGCTGGGACTATTACGACCGCCGTGGCGTGGCCACCAAATACGGCACGCGTGGGGTTGGGCTGAGCACATCCGAGCGCCAGGGCAAGCCCTTGTGGGACGGCCAGGCCCGCGAGATCCGATTGCTGGTGTGGTCCGAGCAAGGCATTGGCGACCAAATTTTGTATGGCTCCATGCTGGCCGAACTCAGCCAGTGGGTGCCCCACTTGGTGGTGGCACTGGATGGGCGGATGCTGGGCCTGTGGCAGCGCGCCCTGCCGCAAGTCCGATTCATGGATGCCAAACACTTGGATGGGTTTACCGACTTTGATCAGCACATTTCGCTGGCCAGCCTGGGCCGTGTTTTGCGCCGCCAAGTCAGTGACTTTGCCAAAACACCCCAGCCCTACCTGTTGGCCGACCCTGAGCGCACCCGGCATTTGCAACAACGCTTGCCAGCCTTTGGACCGCGCGTTTGGGGCTTGTCGTGGCTGAGCAAAAACCAAGACATTGGCGCGGCCAAAAGCCTGCAACTGCTGCAACTCGCCCCCCTGTGGCGCGACACTGGTTTGCAATGGCTGGACTTGCAATATGGCGACACCACCACCGAGCGCCAGGCTTTTTCTGCGCAAACCGGACATGCCCTGCACAAGCTGGAAGACATTGACAATTTCAACGATTTGGAAGGCCTGGCCGCCCTCATCACGGCCTGCCAAGGTGTTGTCACGACCAGCAACTCCACCGCCCACTTGGCCGGTGCTTTGAACCAGCGCTGCGCCCTGTTGGTGCCTTTTGGCAAAGGCAAGCTGTGGTATTGGCACAGCTTGCAAGGGCGCAGCCTGTGGTATCCCAGCATCCGCTTGTTTGAGCAATCGGCCGACGGCCGTTGGGAACCGGCCATTGAACAAGCCCGTGCTTTTGCCCAGGAGGCCGCATGAGCCGGGACACGATCGACTTGGTGGTGGGTTTTGACCAGCGCGAGGCCGTGGCCTTTCACACCTTTTGCCAAAGCGTGCTGGAAAAAGCCAGCCTGCCGGTGCGCTTTTTACCTTTGGCCGAAAACACCTTGGTGGACTACAAAGAGACCCACACCGACGGCAGCAACCGCTTCATCTACTCGCGCTTTTTGACCCCTTATTTGATGGGCTTTGAGGGCTGGGCGATTTTTGCCGACGGCGACATGATTTGCCAAACCGACATCAAACAGCTGTGGGACTTGCGCGACGACAGCAAGGCGGTGCAAGTGGTCCAACACGACTACCAAACCAAGGCCCACACCAAATACCTGGGCAATAAAAACGAAAACTACCCGCGCAAAAATTGGTCCAGCTTGATTTTGTGGAACTGCGCCCACCCCGCCCATCGGGTGCTGACCCCCGCATTCATCCAGGCCCAAACGGGGGCTTTCTTGCATCGCTTTTCTTGGCTCAGCGACAGCGACGTGGGCTCCTTGCCCACCAGTTGGAACTGGCTGGCCATCGAGTACCCCGACAACCCCAGCGCCCACTTGGTGCACTTCACCTTGGGCACCCCCTGCTTCAAAGACTATGCCGACTCGCCCATGTCTGAGCTGTGGCACCCCGCCAGGACGCGCAGCCAGCAAGGCATGGGCGAATAAACCAGCGCTTTATGCCGCAGCAACGGGGGTCAAGGGCTTGACGATGACCCAAATCCCGTGCCCCATGGTTTGGTGCGATTGCAAATGCACCACCTCAAAGTACTGCGACAAGCGGGGCAACCACCAAGAACTGGGTTGCTGAATCAAATGGGCGTTGCGGCCATCGGACAACACCTTGGCCGCTGGCCCTTGGTGAATTGAAAAAAACCCCAGGTTCACCGTGATGCGGGCCAAATCTTGCAGCACGTTGTCGAGCAATTCGGGTTCGATGTGTTCGAGCACATCGATGCAACACACCAGGTCGGCGGGCTGAGGGGGTCCGTACTCGGGAAAGGCCGGGTCGTATGGGTGGTATTGCAGTTGGGCCACACCCGCTTGGGCCAAACCCTTGAGCAGGTTTTTTTTGCCTGCACCGTAGTCGGACACCGAGCGAATGCCCGATTGGCGGATGACCTCGGCCACCGTGGGCGCAAAGGCCAGCGATGCCACGCCGTAATTTGGGTTTTGGTGCAACTCTTGTTGCATCTGTCGGTAGGCTTCGCTGATGGTGTGAGGCGTGTTCATGGGCATATATTAAAAAACCCCACAGCCCTTGTGAGGCGGTGGGGTTTGAGAGTTGCTTTTCCTCAAGCTGGCCGATGGGCCAGCGGGGGATCAGAACTGGTGGTCGATACCAATGATGGTTTGGCTCTTGTCTTTGACGGCGGTGGTTGCAGCCAGGCTGTCTTGTGAAGAACCGATGAAACCATAAGCGATGGTGCGCTTGCTGAAGTTGTACTTCAAGCCCAATTGACGGGTGGCCCAGTCGTTGGTGGGGGTGCCGGCAACGTCCAAAGAGGAGTTGGCCATGCCGCCAACCAAGTCCATCTTGCCCATGGGCATGATGAAGCTGACTGCGCGTGAAGCGTACTTGGTGGAAGCCACAACGTTGCCAGCGGCAGCGGAAGGCTGGGTACCAAAGGTCACAGCGGAGGGGCCTTCGGTCACGTCTTTTTGACCGGAGTTCAAGGTCACGCCCACTTTGGCCACGCCGAAGTCATAGGAACCGGCCAACTGCAGCAGGTTGGCGCTGTAGGTGGTGTTGCCAGTGATGGGGCTCACGTTCCAGCCGCTCAAAGCGCCGTACACGTTGAAGGTGGTGATCACGATGGCCGATGTGGTGGCGCTCACGCTTTGGTTGGTGGTGGTACCAGCAGAACGACCGCTCACTTGGCTGTTGAACTGGGTGTAAGCCAATGCGCCGCGCAAAGGACCAGCAGAGTAGTCAATGTGCAATGCGGTACGGGCTTGCTTGTCCAGCGTGGTGCCAGTTGCGGTGTTGGCGCTCAGCCATTCGGTTTGCTCACGGCCACCGGCAGAACCAATCTGCAACATGGCTTGGAAGCCATTCATGCGGGGTGTGATGTAGCTGATGCCGTTGGCACGGGTGCCGCCAACAGCGCCGCTGCCCCACAGGTGGGCAACTTCGCCGCCAACCACGCCTTCGGAGGTGGCAGTGAAGCCGCTCAGGGTGGACACTTCATACACGGGGGTGTACTGGTAGCCCACGCGAACGGTACCGAAACCGCCTTCCAGGCCAAGGTAGGTCTGGCGGTTGGTGCCAGTGGTGTAAGCACCAGCGGTAGCGGTGTCAAACTGGTTGGTGGAGGTGGCCAGGCCGTCGTACTGGATACCAGCGGTGCCGGTGCGCACACCAAACAAAGCGCCGTTGGTGGGGCTGATACCTTGCTCAGCCACGAAGTGGGCTTTCATGCCGCCGCCGAGGTCTTCCGTGCCACGGAAGCCAATGCGTGAACCAGCGTTGCCGCCGTCGGTCACGCCGGTTTGCTTGGCAGTGGTAGCGCCATTGGCATTGCTGAAGGCTTTGATGCCGTAACCAACGTCAACGCGACCATAAATGGTGGCTTGTGCCATCACGGCGCCGGTGGCAGCCAGTGTAGCCAGAGCAACTAGGGATTTTTTCATGAGTGAATCTCCAAGGTTAAACAAAGGGGCTCCAGCAAGCTGAAACCAACTTCTTTTCTAGAAGTTGGCGCTATTGCACCAGAGTGGGCTTGTGCTGGCAAAGGGTTTGTGGCTTTGTGGGGCCAATGCGTTGTTGTCTGGCAACAAGTTTTGTGGCCCTTTGGGCACGCAGAGGATCCAGATTGAAATTAATACGTCATAAGTTAACAGTTATGTTGTTTTTGTATTTTTAAGGGGTTTTTGGCCTGTGCTGGACAATGCCAACCATGTCACACCCTTCATCTTTCTTCAAACCCGGGCCTTTTGATGCCCTGCTGGGCGCGGCCGATCAGGCCTTGCGCTCGCTGTGGTCGTCACCGCATGCCCGCCGCCCCATGCCCGAGCCTGCCAAGCCGCCACAAACCATGGGCGATGCGCAACGCCATGAAGCTGCCGCCTTGATGCGGGTCAACCATGTGGGCGAGGTGTGCGCACAGGCTTTGTACAGCGCACAGGCATTGGCCAGCCGGCAAAGCAGCGTCAGGGCCCACATGCAAACCGCTGCCCAAGATGAAACCGATCACTTGGCATGGACGGCAGCGCGCATCCATGACCTGGGTGGGCGCACGAGTTGGCTCAACCCGGTTTGGTACGCCGGTGCGTTTGCTTTGGCGTATGCCACCGCCAAGGTGGGGGGCGAGCGCATCAGCTTGGGCTTTGTGGTGGAAACCGAGCGCCAAGTGGAAGCCCATTTGCACAGCCACTTGGCCCGCTTGCCCGCTGAGGACACGGCTTCACTGGCCGTGGTGAAAGCCATGGCCCAGGACGAGGCGCAACACGCGCGTGAGGCTCAGCACGCTGGTGCAGCCGAACTGCCCGAGCCCCTCAAACGCCTGATGGCCCTCAGCGGCCGGGTCATGACCACGGTGGCCCACCGCATTTAAAGCCGATGCGACAGGTTTTGAACCTCACACACCTGTGTCTATCACCTCAAAACTGGTGGTGATTTCAGCGGTTTTGGCCAGCATGATGCTGGCCGAGCAGTATTTGTCGTGGCTCATGGCAATGGCCCGCTCGACCGCGCTGTGGGGCAAGCCCCGGCCTTTGACGGTGAAGTGCATGTGGATGCGGGTGAACACCTTGGGGTCGGTGGCGGCGCGCTCGCTGGTGAGTTTGACGCTGCAGCCCTCCACCGCGTGGCGCCCGCGCTTGAGGATGAGCACCACGTCATAAGCGGTGCAGCCGCCGGTGCCAGCGAGCACCGTTTCCATGGGGCGCGGGGCCAGGTTGCGCCCGCTGTGCTCGGGCTTGGCCGGGTCGGGTGCGCCGTCCATCGCCAAGATGTGGCCGCTGCCGGTCTCGGCGATAAATCCCATGGCCGATTGGCCGCCTGCGTGACCGGTCCAGGTGACGGTGCATTCCATGTTTGATCCTTGTGTGTGGGGGCAATGGGGGCCAGCCCATGCCGACCCAAGCTGGGATTTTCCACCACCGCCAACCTCGTGCTGCAATGCAACAAAATTTGTGTGACAATGCACACATTGGGCCCAAAAAGCCCGCACATTTGTCTCCTCCACCCTCTGAAAAGGTGGACTTAACCCCGGGTGGCGACACCCGGGGTTTTTTTCTGGCCGCTGGCGCGCCGGCTTTGCAACATGCCCACGTTCATCTCGCCGCTCAGGGTGGAGGCGTAAAAGTTTTCAATCATGTCCACCGAGGTGCGTGCATTGCGTGCCAGGGTCAGCATGTCAATGCCTTGTCCATACAGCAAGCGAAAGGTGATGGCGGTATGGCGCAGGCAATACAAGGTGCGGGCTTGGCCGTGGGTATCGGTGAGCGCAATGCCCGCCTCCCGCATCACCCACTTGAACCAAAAGTTCAGCACCGCCAGAGCGTGGTCGCGGTTTTTTTCTTCGGGCAAAAACAAGTAATCGCTGGCCGTCGCTTGCGGGTTCGCGCGCCGAATGGCCTCGTAAACGCGCACCGCGCTGGGCAAGGTGACCACGGGTTTGTCGTGCT
>JACCED012397314.1_pt1 | contig 11423 bp, 9 predicted proteins | sample 7455021 | NCBI WGS metagenome assembly JACCED01 (sample SAMN15323456, study PRJNA562643) | freshwater metagenome | isolation source: river surface water | place: USA:Blue River Watershed | collected 2017-08-19
AAAACTATAACGGGGGCAACATTCACATCTAGCAGTCTTTCAAATTTCAGTTTTCGACAGTCTCCTCTACCAATGATCAGAATGGCTTCAAACTTAATAATATAGCCTGAAGGATTAGTGGCTTTTCGTTTTTAATAAGCCATGTAGATCTAAAATATAAGTGTTGTTAATCAGTTTTTTGTTTAATAGATCATTTAGAGATCATAGTATAAATTTTATCCCATTATAAATAAGTGTTACTGCCCAATTTAGCTTGGTTTAGGTTAATAAAATAATTTTTTTCTGTAGAAACTGGTCACCTTACCTGCGCTTATAATCTAAAGTACCGACAGTAGAAATTGTCTTATTCAGCGCCATGATTGTCTTAGAAAAATATATAGGATATCTCTCATGATTTAATATCGCCACCCCTCCAAAATCTTCCAATTAATTTTTGTGGGATTTTTAATAGAACTAAAATTAAATTTGTTGAGATACCATTTGTACGGCATGCATTCACAATTTCACAATTTAATACCCAATTACTATACAGCGAAGAAGAGCTAACACCACCCTTTCGCATTTTAACAAGGGGTTTTTTAATATATGCATAACTTAAACGGAACACATAAAGCATCCTTACAAGCATTTCATAATCTGCCGCAATCTGATAATCAAGTGAATAATTTCCAACAAGCTTATAAGCGGCTTTTTTTGCAAAAAATGTTGGATGAGCTGGCATCCACCCAAATCTAAATTTTTTAGGCGAGAAATAGCTCGAATCATAATACCGAATAATCTTATTAGTATCTTCAGCGTCGACAAAAACTAAATCAGCATATACGGCATCTACACCATCGAGTCTAATTGAACTCATTAGCTGGCTTACAGATGATTTTGATGAGTACATATCGTCTGAGTTTAAAAAACCGATTACTTCTCCATTTGCCAACGCAATACCTTTGTTCATTGCATCGTATATACCATTATCAGACTCAGATACCACCTTGCATATACGATTCTTATACTGATTCACTATCTCCATAGTTTTATCAGTTGAACCTCCATCAATAACTATATATTCTATATCCTCATAATCTTGTGACAATACTGAATCAATAGTGTCTTTAATTGTTTTTTCACTATTATATGAAACGGTGATAATTGATACCTTCACAATTGAATTCCAAGAACTTTAAAGATTGCAGCCCTAATTGGGACTTTATTTTTTTTTGCGTAGCGCTCCACTTCAGCAATTTTACTGTCAACAAGATATCGGTACCACCAAGCCTGAAGAAAATGAAATAAAGTTCCAACTGAGCCATCTAAAAAGCCCAATCTGAAAACATATCGATAAATAAAATAAATAAATGCCCTGACACCACCAGGGATTTTCGCATACAAGTTTTCTTTTAACCACCGTTTTCTTCCGATTGAGGAGGAAACAGCATTTGCAGCTAAAGTATTTGATTCAAATAGTTTGTACTTAAGGTTCAATAAATCAACCGCCTCCCTACTTGAATAGTTATTATGCTTCTCTATCCACCATCCAAGAGAATTCAAATTATCATCAATAATGGCTCCAGGCAATTGAATACATGGTCCATCTACTTTGATATGTTCATCCATCCATCTTGCTTCAGATTGAGCCATACCATATTTAAAAATACGAATAACCTTATTTCTTCCAACGCCACCAAATCGTATCCACTTACCCTGAAAGAAAATTTTTCGGTCACAATATAGGCCAGCTATACTGGGATGTAAGCTTGGCAAGTTTCGATTTAAAGAGTGAATTAAAATTTGGTCCAATACTTCATCAGCATCAAGACGTATTATCCATTCACTATCTGGTGGCAGCTTCTTTAGCGCCCAATTGAACTGAACTGAATGATTATTTTTCCATACATTCTGCAATATTTTTGCTGAGTATTTTTCTGCTATCTCAACTGTCTTATCACCTGAAAAGGAATCAACAACATAAATATCAGAAGTTACAGGCAAAACGCTAAGCAAGCAGCGCTCTAAGTGTATCTCTTCATTATAGGTAAGAATTACTACAGTAATTTTCATAATGCAAGTGCAAGTTTCAAATAGCCTCTCTTGACAAAGTAAACTAAGTTAGCCCATGTTTTGGGATACCCATTTTCAATCAAAGCTCTGCGATATTCATCTATAACTCGTCCTAAGCTCTTATCGCTTCCATAAGGCTCGTTGATAATAAGCACATCCGAGGAATGAAATATTCGTAATTTTTTATGTCGGTTTATTCTGAGATAATGTTCGAAATCTGCAGCAAAAAGATATGATTCATCATAAGGATACTCTATCAATAAACTCCTTGAATACATAATTGCTTGGTGGGATGTTGGCAATGACCAAAAACGCCATGCATTTGACCTTGGACGTCGCAACTTATTTCTTATTTGAAATCCAAATAAAGCAACGTCTACATTCGTCACTGCATCTAGGTACAACTTACTAATGCCTCTAGCTAACCGATCTCCACTATTTAAAAACAATATAATATCGTTAGCTGCATATTGAACGCCTTTATTCATTGCGTTATAAATACCAGAATCTAATTCCGAAATAACTACATCCTTTGATTTTGAAAATTCTTTAGCAATCTTTATGGATCCATCAATTGACAATGAGTCAACGAATACCCATTGGTAACTTTCCTTAGGCAGCTGGTGCAAAGACTTTATTGTCTCACTTAGACCAACTACATTATTTTTATTTATAGTGATAATTGTAAGCATTAACTTATAACGTAAGCTTTAACTTCTTTTGCTGCATATCCTTAGATTGAATATAAGCATATATCGAAAGCATCACGCCAATAAACGCAATGCCATTCGAAAATCCGCCAACTGATGAGGCAACACAGGTAATTGGAGCCATTATCACAAATGCCACCTTAGATCCTGTCTCGCGCCTTATTAACAAAAAAAATAAGACCGGAATCAGAATAGTGATGTATATACCGTATTCAAATAATGCACGGCTATAGAAAGCTTGCATCATTATTGGATCACAATTGTTACTGTTTCCATTAAACCACTCTGCAAAATAAGGTAATTTTTCACATATGTACATTGGTATCTTTTGATAGATTCCGTGCCCAAATGGGACTTTGAGGATTTCTACAAAACTATGGTTGTAATCAGTTAGCATTGCGTTAAGTGTTTGGAGCCTATCGATATTACCAAGACTAATTTCAGTGATATTTCGTCCTATTGCAACGTAAGTAAATGCTGCTGCTGCGCTTATTAAACCAAAGGCTCTTTGCTTCCAATTGGCATCGGCGAAATAAAATATGCATACAACGGCGAATGACAACAATCCGGACCTACTTCCCGCAAGCAAAATTGTTGCAGACATCAATACAAAGTACTTAATATCTCTTAATTTAAATATAAAAAATAGTATGACAAAGCAATTGATGTAGAGGGTAATTTCAAAATTATTCTCAAACATAAAGTATGGCCTTGCATCCCTTATGATATTAACTAATGGTGGATGAAATTTTATGTAATAAAGGCTTGCATTCCAAAGTAATATAAGTGGATATAAAACAACAATTGTTTGCGCAAAATTTCTTATCGAAAATGAAGGTATATTTCTTGAGTAAATGCTCATTATGCAGAGATATACAAAAGGCTTTAGAGGCACTAAAAAGTTATTGACGTACTCCGTCTGCGAAGGCTCAGGCGATAAAAATAAATAACCCAGAAAAAGAGCTAGCCCAATATAAAAAATACTCGATACGTCTTGATTAATATCCTTAAATTTATAAATTACATAGGAGAGCACTACTATATCGGGAAGAAAAAATAAACGTATGGGGAAAAAAAATACAATGGTATTAACAATGCAACATGCAACTAGTAGTTGAGTGTATTTTAAAATAGGAAATTCTTCGTAGCAATCCTTATGTGGCACGATACTTCTCTTTCAATATGATCATGCTAAAAGCAATCAAAAATCCGAGAAGCAAACTCAGCGCAAGTACTCGCATCTTTTCGGGTCGAACATATCCATCAGCTAGGCGCACAGGAATTAAAAGATTTGCCTTATTAAAGCCAATTATTTTTTCTGCGACGAGTTTTGATTGCCATTGAGCATTATCTTTTATTTTGTCTTCTAAAGAGCGATTAAGATTATCAATAACATAATTAGCATATGCGTCTACGCAGTTATTCAAATTATCCAATCCCTGCAACCTCATAGTGACGCTTAACACGTTTCCACTATTTGCCACCCCAAATTGGACTGAGTTAACCAAATTCTTCCTATTTTTATTTGTATCAGTTCCAAAACATTTCACTATCAAATCCTTAGAATAGCCCATTGGCGCTTGAAGCGCCCTCTTCAAAGCTAACCCTTGGGTTATCGAGTCCCAGCGAATTTTGGTTTCTGTGGAGACTATGCTTTCAATCTTTATTCTAGCAATATTCACCTCAAAATAAGCCTCATATATTTTTGGAGAGAGTGCAAAATAAGTTGCTCCAAGTATTAACGTGAATATTTCAGAATAAATAAGAATTTTTTTGTTCTCATTTATAAAGCTAATAATTTTTTTATAACTTATGTTCATAAAATTCCACAAAAATCTAGTACATTGCTTTTGGCAAAACGCTCATTCAAGCGTGCGTAAACGAAATCTCGATGCTTCACAAGCATCACAATTAAATCAGATTTTTCAATTGCCTCATCTAGTGTAACCAATCTTAATTTTTCATGAGATTCAATATTAGGCTCCACTGCTACAAGCTCACAATCTTGATTTAATAACCGCAAAGCAACTATTAGCGCAGGGGATTCACGCAAATCATCGATATCGGGTTTAAACGCTAGTCCTAGGCACGCCACCTCAGGCTTGCGTTTTAATGACATATGTAATGTATTAATTTTTTCAGAAATCTGCTTAATCACCCATTCAGTTTTGTAGTCATTTACATTTCGCGCCGTATATATTAGGCGGGCGTTGGTAGGATCTTTAGCCACTACAAACCATGGATCCACTGCAATACAATGTCCTCCCACCCCAACACCTGGCGTCAAAATGTTTACTCGAGGATGGCGATTGGCTAACTCAATTAACTTAGCCACATTAATTCCAGCATCAGCGCAAATAAGTGATAACTCATTTGCGTATGCGATATTGACATCTCGATAGCTATTTTCCGCTAACTTGCACATCTCAGCTGTAGGGGCATCGGTTTTAATCACCTCCCCGCGTACAAACGTTTTATAGAATTCGGACACTACCTCTGCAGCACTCGGCAGAAGCCCGCCCACTACGCGATCATTTTCCACTATTTCCTCCATGATCTTGCCAGGCAAAACACGCTCCGGGCAATATGCGATATGTATTTGTGAGATATCTATGCCTAAATCAACAAGAATATTCGCCATTTGGGCAGTGGTACCTACAGGCGATGTAGATTCCAAAATTACTGAATTACCTGGCCTTAAATAAGCAGCTAAACTTCTTATGGCGGATTCTACATAAGTAATGTCAGGCTGCGGAACGCCGTCGCGCTTCTCAGATAGTGGTGTAGGAACACACACCATAAAGATATCTGCTTGTGCTGGTTTAGTTTGAGCTTTAAGTCTTCCTGAACTTACTGCCGACCGCACAAAAGCATCTAAATCAGGCTCAACTATATGTATTTTTCCTCGATTAATCATTTCCACAGTTTTTGGACTTATGTCAACTCCAATAACCTGATAGCCTTTTCCGGCTAATAAGGCTGCCGTTGGAAGCCCTATATAACCTAGCCCAATCACGCACACTGTTTTAGTCTGCACGCTGACTCCCCAGTACCTTAATGATCCGATTGCAGGCCTGCCCATCCCCGTATGGATTTGTTTGTTTGGCCATTTTTTTATACACAGAGTCATAATCATCTAACAGCTCTTTTACCCCTTGAATAATGGCTTCTGCTTTCGTACCAACCAATTTTACCGTTCCAAATGCAATTGCCTCCGGGCGCTCACTGACATCCCTCATCACTAAAACAGGCTTGCCGAGACTGGGAGCCTCCTCTTGAATACCGCCGCTATCAGTCATGACGATGTAACTATGCTTCATCAAGTAAACAAATTCTGGATAAGCCAAGGGCTCAATTAAATGAATATTAGCGTAACCCTTTAGAAATTTATGCACAGGCTCGAGAATTTGTGGATTTAAGTGCACTGGATACACAAAATGAACTTGTGGGTAATTTTTTGCAAGCTCAGAAATTGCCTTACAGATCTGTACAATTCCCCCTCCAAAATTTTCCCGGCGATGACCTGTAATAAGGATAAATTGAGAGCCCTTCCAGTCAAAAGGCAGTTGAGTTGATAGGCACCCCTCAACTTCAGCAGTTTTTACCGCGTCAACCGCAATTTCTTGAAGCGCCAAAAACAGTGAATCAATAACAGTGTTTCCAGTCACAACTATCGATGAATCAGGAAATCCCTCATTAATTAGATTCTGTCTATTGCTTTCGGTAGGGGCAAAATTCCATCTCGCCACCTTACTCACCACCTGGCGATTAAACTCCTCGGGAAAAGGCTCCATGATTCGGTTGGTACGCAGCCCAGCCTCAATATGCCCGACAGGAACGCCCGCGAAGAACCCTGCCATTGAGGCTGCCAAAGTGGTACCGGTATCACCATGAACCAATAAAGCATCAGGCTTATTTCTAGCAATCACCCCAGATACAGCGGCAAGAGCCGATGCGACTAAATCACTAATGCTTTGACCAGATTTCATTAAATTGAGATCAATATCTGGCTTTATACCGAAAAAGGATATTGTCTGGTCAAGCATTTCACGATGTTGCGCAGTTACGCAAACAATCACCTCAAATTGATCTGGATGTCTTTTGAGACCGTGAATTAGTGGGGCCATTTTAATGGCCTCAGGTCGAGTTCCAAAAACAATAAGAATTTTTTGACGTTTATTTGGCAATTTTGGGAAACTTGAGTACTAAGTATCGGTATTTCTTGATTTTAATCTTAAGGGCAAACACATTTTAGGCATACACTCAATATATAAAGTATCAACATAAAAAACTAGTGAGATTTCAGCGTTTTAAACACTTTTTTGACTTAATCGATCTTAACGCAAGATCTGCAGGCCTCCTTGAGAACTAATAGCATGTTTAATGCCAACCGACTCCGATCAAATTGCTCAGCTGAACTGCGACATGCCTTTTGCATCTCCCTCAACACCTTTGGATCACCTGATAGAAATAGCAACTCTTCTGCAAGTATTTGAGGGTTTTCAGGCATCACTGTTACCCCAATATGCAGACGCTTAACTATTTCGGCAGACTCCCCTAAAACTCCATGCAAAACTGGTATCCCCATTCCAATGCACTCAAATAGCTTTGATGGGATTACCTTCTCAAATAATGGATCTTTTTTCAGGTGAATAATGGATAAATCTAGCAAAGACCAATATTCACTTACTTCCGATTTGGGAACGGCGTCAATAAAAGTAATATTTTGTAATTGCTTTAGTAATGCCATCTTCTTGAGGGTATCTTTTTTTGCACCATCCCCCAAAATGAGTATATGGATACTTTCACCACCGGGCGTTCTCTGTAAAATTTCAGCGGCTTCAAGCAAGGTTTGCAATCCATGCGCCATTCCAATCGTACCAATATAGCCCGCAATAAAGCAGTTCTCCATCCCTAACTTTTTCAATAGCCCATCATTTTTATTGCGTGGCTTGAATAAACTTAAATCCACTCCATTGGTGACCACATCAATCTTTTGCGCTCTTATTCCTCGCGAAATTAACTCTTTTTTGAATGACTGGGTCAAGGCAACAATTCGAGTCGATTTTCTATAAAGAAATAGCTCTAACTTTTCCAAAGAGCGATAGAGAGTTCCATCACTCATTGAGCCTACAGCCTTTATAGATTCCGGCCAAATATCTCTTAGCTCAAATACCCAGGGTGTTCGCTTTAGAAGGCTTACAACATATGCTGCACAAACAGTAAAAAATTGGGGGGAAGTGCCGATCACCACATCAATCTTTTTAATAAAAAGAGAGGCGACTGTAGCAGTAATCATGAAGCTTAAATAATCCAAACTACGCATAATAAAGCCCTCATTTGCTGTGATGTAGGACCAAACCCGAATGACATGAATACCCTCAATAATTTCAGTCTGCCATAGGGTATTTTTATAACCAGTAAAAACATTCCCTTTTGGGAAATTTGGGGCACATGTAATCACAGTTACATACTCACCCAGCCTTACCCATTCTCTAGCATGTTCGAATGTACGACTTGCAGGAGCATTAACTTCGGGTGGAAAATTATCAGATAAAAACAGGATATGCATATTAAATCCAGCGAATTTCTACCTGGGCCTGAAGAGTGCTTGATCCAACTAGCTTAACCGTCAAACATTGAGTCATTTGAGAATTTCCAAATTTCGCAGCATATTTTGAACCCTCAATGCCAGCCTCCCCTGATAAAACTTGGAGCTGAACTGTCTTCATATTTGGCAATAGTAGCATCCATTGATTTTTATAAAGCTGTCGAATTTGAATTGAAGGATGAAAGATATAACGAGCAATTGCACAAGGATTTTTAGCGCCCTTGCGCACCTTCACTGAATCCTCTATTTCCAAAGTATTTTTAGTGATTCGCCATTTCCTAGTATGGGTGGCCGAGCAACTCAACCGAGCATAACCATTATGAGAGCAAGCTACTTGAAATCCACCGTCAATTGACTTTAGAGTTAAATCTCTTGGATAGGCTCTTCTTGCAACGCGAAAGTGGCCCCAAACCTCTGATGAATTTTGACCGTTAATCTCAACAGTGCTATGCGCCGAGGTAGAGCGCTCATAGCTACGTAGATCAATATCTGAATAGGTTGATGTCCCACCATTTACTATCACCCGCTGATCAAAAATAGATAACTCAAAAGATAGAGTGTCGGCATGCGCATGGCCAGGAAGGTAGTCGGGACCAACTGCGCCAACGTCAATCAACGCGCAAACAACTTTGCTTGCTACGCGTATGTAACCTGCTTCCCCAATATGATTCAAACCATAATCGCCTGACTTTACATTTCCAACTTCACGGTAGTCGCCCATAGGGACAACGCCTAATGATTTGGCGTAAGCAACCAATTGAGAATAGGAGGCCGCAATTTCAAATGCAGCATCGTTAAAGAAGCTAATTTGTCCGTCAGGGTGATTCAGTAGTTTATAAACAACCAGCATCTTTTCGGCAGTTAATAGCAAGCTATTCTGCAAATCTACCACCATTACTCCTGGATAAGTCTGAGCAAGATTAAGAAGATCTAAAACATCCTCCAGAATAATGGCGTGATACATGGGACTTCGTTCAAAATGCATCCCATCCAACAAAATTTGCTCCGGAATTTGCTTCTGAAAAATCTGCTGCCCTAAATTTAACCATTCCTGCGACTCTTCTCCGGAGAAAAAAATTCCCGCAAATATAAGGGCTTTAGCATTAGCCAGCAGATGATTACCGAGTAAGTGCCACTCCACTCTTTTAGATAAATATCTTGCCTGCAAATATAGGCTTTGACTGGCTCGGTCATCAAGACTGCCGCCACCAAGGGACCATTTAACCCAATTCACAATCCTCAATGAAGTAGGGTAAGACTCCCAGCCATTACCAATCATTACTGGATTTTCAGAAATCCAACGGGCAATTAATTTGCGATGCCACTCTGCTCTATTTATAGAATCCTTGGCATTCAGATCATCAAAATAATGCAGGTTATAGAGCCAGAGTTTGGGGAGTCGCGGATTATTCCAATCGGCCGAATCAGACAATCGATAGCTTAGATTTAGGAAGCGTAATGTATTTTCTTGGGTGAGAGATTGAATTCGTGGAATTGGGCTTTGCCAAATACCCTTTCGAGGTGCTATCTGAACCTGAGGTAGCAGTAAATTTAGAGATGGGAGGTAATAGCGAAACCAAAAGCGCCGATAGATCTGAATCGGCTTAAGGTAACGAATGGTATTCCAATAAAACAAGGCTTTATTGGCCAAGTTCAATGAGCCTCCCGGGCGATTTCAATAGCGACTCTTGAAACCTCTTTAATCTCCTCAAAAGGAATCGGTGATGGTAGCCCATGCTCAATAGAATCGATAAACGCTCTAACACAGGCCTGCTGACCTTTGTCCTGACGAAAGAGGCTCATGCCCTTAAATCCAGGCCACCCATAAGCATGTAGTTTTCTGAAGTTGTCTAAAGAAAGTATCTTACCGCCACAGAAAACCTCTAAACGCTCTTTGGGGAAAGCCTTATTACCATTAGCGAAATACTGAATTGAAGCTATTGAGCCGTCCGTAAATTTCAAGCCAACCACAACAGAATCAGTAGGACAAAGATTGCCAGGATTGCCCATCACCTGGACTGAGTGCTCGGCAATGGGAGCTCCAGCTAAATATCGCATCAAGTCAATAAAATGACAAGCCTCCCCAATAATTCGTCCGCCACCCGCGCGACGATCTTGAGTCCAATGTGCGTTATCAATACGACCAGCATTCACCGTCATAATAAACGACTTAGGCATTCTAGCACTACCCAATAAAGATTTTATTTTTTGAATATGTGGCGCAAATCTACGATTAAAGCCAACCATTAAATTCACTCTGATAGAGGCATTCATATCAGCGTATACAGAACTAATTTTTTCCAGCTCTTCAATAGTCAGGCACAAGGGTTTTTCTACATAAATATGTTTTTTTGCAAGTAAGCCCTGCTCTACATAAGTAGCATGACTATCGTGCTGAGTAGCTATCACAATGGCATTTAAGCTGACATCAGTAAAAATTAAATCTGTATTAGTAGCGACTTTTTCAAAGCCAAATTTTTTACCTGCGTAAAGACTAGAGACACCACCCCTAGAGGCCACAGAGAGTAAATTTACACCTGTCTGGTGAAAAGCGGGAATGAGTACTGATATTGCATAACTCCCAGAACCAATAAAACCAATGGAGGCTTTTTGAGAGTTGCGCAATATCTCATTACCCGAACCCGTCAAATGAATCTGATTTACACATAATTCCGAATCGGAACTCTCGGCAACTGTTGGATAGTCAAATAAGATCCCAAGAGATTGCTCGGTTGAAGTAATTAAGTCATATGCTTCATTGGCTTTTTCTAAAGTGAAACGATGTGAAATCAATGGTTTCACATCCAATCGTCCCTCAGCCATCATGTCGAGTACAGCCTCAAAATTACGTTGCTCGGTCCAGCGCACAAAACCTAGCGGGTAATCATTACCGTGCTCTTCATAATTAGGGTCATATCGACCAGGCCCATAAGAGCAACTGACCTGAAAGCTCAACTCCTTTTCATAAAAATCACTGCGTGACAACTCCAAGCCAACCACGCCAACTAAAATAATACGTCCACGTTTTCTCGACATTAATGCAGCCTGGC
>JACCED011705967.1_pt1 | contig 11422 bp, 13 predicted proteins | sample 7455021 | NCBI WGS metagenome assembly JACCED01 (sample SAMN15323456, study PRJNA562643) | freshwater metagenome | isolation source: river surface water | place: USA:Blue River Watershed | collected 2017-08-19
TCTCACGTTTTAGTTCGTTAACAGTTGATTGTACTTCTCTGTTGTTTGCTTTTAATGTTCCTTCCATATCACCGCGAATAGAACGTACCTCTGTGCGCAAATCTCTAACACTGTTGTCAGTTTCACGTTGGCTAGTTTTAGCCGTACGCTCTACATCGGATACTACGTCATCCAAACGACGGATATCGTTCTTTAAGTCAATCTTAATATCACGTGTATATTCTAATTGCTTTTGACTATTTTCTTCAATGACTGCTAATCTCTTGTCAAAATTTGTCAAGTCGGGCGCAACATATTTTTCAATCTTCATCTTCATATTGCGATAGTCATTGTAGAATTCGAATGCGCCCCAACTTGCACCACCTAATGTAGTAAGTACAGGAATCGCTACTGCAAGAAACGTGCTATTTAATTTTAATTTGAAGCCAGCGATACTGAATTCGTATGGCTTTGCTTCTTTAACTGATTGTTCATCAATAATACTCATTTTCTTTCTCCATATTGTTGGTTCACCATTTCTTGGTGTTTTAATTCGCTAGCAAAGTTCAACAAACGAACTGCTTGCTGGTTATCTATAACTCTTTGATTTCTATAGATTTCTTTTGGTGCATAAAATGCAACATCACGCAATGCTAATTGCAAGTAACTATTATATCCTACTGGTTGCAATGCCATTTTTTCTAAATCAACACCACCTGCTAATTCATTATTAGCCGCACTCTTATTCACTACAGTATCTTTTTGTTCTACTGTGGTATTGTTTGGTCTTGTGTTGTTCTCTACGATCTCAGTCAACGGATTAGTACGATTAGTCAAAAAGTTATTTGTAAAAACTAACAAATCATTATCTTGAATTGACTTGACTTCTGTGTTTGAAGATTGTGTTGTTGGTCTATATACTTCTGCTGTAACTACGTTTGGTCCTTGCAATAAACTAATAGAAGATTCAGTGCCTGATTGAGTAACACTATATTGCTGAGTATTCATATTTTGAGGACGACTCATTAAACTAACTGTAATAGATTCATTGTTAGAAGTTGTTTGAGTTGGAGCAACACGTGATGCTAGTTGAGGTGCTAGCATTCCCTGAACTGCTTGATTATTAGATGTAGCAGATCCAAATGCTGGATTATTAGACATAGTAGCCGCTGTTTGAGTTGATGAACTTGCAGTTTGATTTGCAGTAGTAGATTGTTGCTCTACTTTAGTTGTGGATGCCATACTTGCCATACTTGATGTGGCAGCAACATTCATTGCTGTTTGTTCTGCTACTTGAACTGCATTTTGTGCAGTTTCATTAGCACTTGCAACTGCGGTTGCAACAATACTTTGCTCTCGTTTAGCATTAGACTGAATCATACTCAATACGGATGATAGTGCAGGACCTGAACTTTGTTGACTACTACTTGATGAAGTTGTAGGTTGTGTTATTGGTTGTACAGCAACTTGAACGACAGGCTGAGTTACTGCAATTTGAGTAGAAGTTTGAGTTGTTGATTGCGTAGAAACCTGTGTGGTTGTCGCCGGTTCAGTAATATTACTTGTAGATACAGTACTAGTTGTTTTTGGTTCAACTGATTCTGTTACTGATATTTTTTCTAATGCTTCACTAAATCCAGGACAAGATGCACTTGATAGTGGATTTTTAGCACATGGGTCAACGCTATACTTTAAACTAAAATTGATATTGATGATTTCAGGCCCGTATGGACCGGCCCAATAGTTACTAGTATCTCCACCAATAAAACCATAACGCACTGTGCTTAATTCATTAGTTGAATAAGGGCTATCAAATGTTTTACTATAGTTAAATTGAGTCCAATTGAATACATAATTTAAATTATAGTAATCACTTTTAACTGTTGTACCATCATTGCCATAAAAGTTTACATAAGCAGATAATGTATCTAATCCAGCACCATCCCATCCATTACCATTTTTTGCAGTGAACCCAAAGTTATAACCATTGACAAGTAATCCATTTCCTGATTTAGGTAAAGCATTAGCAATACTTGCGATCTGATACACATCGGTCACGCCGTAACTAAAGTTAAAACTTCCGTTATTAAAATAAGGGTTTGGTCCGCAATAAGCACCTTTATATCCATCTTCCGGGGCCCAGCAAGGTAATCCCTGATTCCATGATCCTACGTTTTGCCATGTGCTTGTAGTGTTCGTAGGTGTGGTGGTATTATTGACTACGTTACCTGTAGTGTACACCTGTGTGGGATCAAGGTTGCCAGAGTTAGAAACATTCTGCGCACTGGCAACCGTACTGATGGCTAACAAGAGAGTTGCTAAAAACTTCTTCATTATTTGTTTTTAGGAATCTTGTTAGGATTTGCGGCCCATGCAACTTTAGCCTGTTCGCCAATCAAACCTTCATATGGGCAAGGTGTACCTGCTGCCATCATAGCATCAAAAACACGACGGTCTTGACACATTGTAGCAACAGCCGCAACCTTCATACCCATGTCATATAATGTCTTGCTTAGTTTTAGACGTTCGCAATTTTCATCTTTTTGTGTAGACCCAAAAGATAGACCTAAAATCTGTGTTTGTGCCGCACCACTGACACCTGTTGTACACAAGTCACTGTTACCACCACTCATCATTGCAGGAGCAATTGCAGTTGGTGGAGGTTGCTCTAACTTCTGAGTAATTTTAGTCTCATTAATATTACGATTAGTCATCTCACCGCTTTGAATATTCTGATTCACGTTGGTGCTAGTGTTAACGTTATTATTTGTATTAACGTTGTTTGATGTTGACGTACTTGTATTGATATTGCGATTAGTCATATCACCAGTATTAACGTTGTTGTTAGTATTAACGTTGTTTGAAGTGCTTACATTGTTGTTATTATAAGTCATTGTACCACTATTAATGTTATTGTTAGTGTTAACATTGGTGCTTACATTGTTATTATTGTAAGTCATTGTACCACTATTAATGTTATTGTTAGTGTTAACATTTGATGATGTAGTTGTGTTGATATTACGATTAGTCATATCACCGGTATTGACATTATTGTTATTATATGTCATTGTACCAGTGTTAACATTGTTATTATTATTAGTGATAGTACCGGTATTGACATTATTGTTATTATATGTCATTGTACCAGTATTTGTATTTTGATTAATGTTTGTAACAGTGCCGCTTTGAATATTGTTATTAGTATTCACGTTCGTAGAAGTACTGGTACTAGTATTATTGTTTGTGTTAGTACTGTTGACAGTTGAGGCACTAGTACTCGTATTATTTGTAGTAGTGTTGTTATTGGTTGTCACTGTACTAGTACTATTGCTAGTGCTGTTAGTATCTACTAGTGAGGTGCTTGTATACCCTCCTTGATTGATAGGAGTAGTTGTACTGGTAGTGGTACCACCAGTGGTACTTTGTGTACTTGTATTAGTTGTTTGAGCGATGGCCGCAGTGGATGTTAGCAGGTAAGCCAACAAACCGGCACATCCCAGGATTCTTTTTATCATTATTATTATTCCCCAGGTTATACCAGAAAGTTTTTGACTTTCGGACATTATATATTTAATGTATTACGGGGTAATAATAAGTGTATATAGATTATAAATGCTCACTTTTACATTTAGGGTAGCGAATCCATCTGTAGCCCAGCAGCCGGGCACATAACTCAACGGTCCTGAGGTATGTTAGTTACACCAAGAAGTCTTTGCTTCTCCGTAGTATTCTCTTGCGTAGCCGTTTTGAATTAGCATTGCACGTAAACTTTGACCATCTAATACGATATCGCCTAATACACGACCACCGTATTTGTCCCAATCCATTAGAATGATTTTGTGACTCTTACTTGCATTAATTGCGTCTGTTGTGAATTTACTTGCGGCTTTACCACGTGCATCTTCGCTAGGACATTTTGCACGAAAACCCTTTTCAGGAGTATCAACACCGTACACACGCAATGCAAGTTCTTGCTTCAATGGTGCAGGTAAGAAAGTTGCCTTGAATGCAACTGTGTCACCGTCAACTACACGTGTGAACTGCACATCATAACTTACGCCATTTGCTGGCTTTTGTGCATGTGCAATTCCTGAGATACCAAATAGAATAGCAGTGGCTAACAATAAGACTTTACGCATAGTCACCACGCTGATATAAACTCTTTTCAGCCGCTGGACCTGATGGACCTGCAAGAACTGCCTTAAGACCATCTATGCTCTGAATAGCCTTTGTCTGCATTTGTTCACGTTCTAGTGGCTTTGCACTAGCATAACGCTGTACAAACTTTTCAATAATATCTAGTGATACCTTAGCCTTTTCACCACTCTTAAAAGTGATGGGGTAGTTGCCACCTACGTCCATAGCCTTCTTGAACTGCATTAGAATATGCTGAACCTTGTCACTATCAGGATCGCTTGGCATTTCTTCACGATCATCATCCCAATCGTCATGCTTGCTCTCTAGTAGAATATCTTGAATTTTCATGTTGTAATTCCTTTGATGTATTTATCTAGATTGGAACAAGATGTAGTTAGTGATTTGACTATAGCACCGATCGATTCCAATGTCAACCGTTTTATAAAAATAAATCACCACTGATGAATTTACTTCGTTCTTGATTCATCATTCCCTTGCGTAATCCTTGCACTATTTCAGGGGTTAAGTCTCTTGCTCTCATGCCACCTTTAGGAAAAATATGAACTTCTACTGGATCGTCACCTTCAACTTGTTGAATGGCTAGCATACGATTTCGACCCTCATGGCCAGAAACTCTAGCAGGTTCTGATATATCGCCGTCTTCCCATTCCTTAGGAATAGTAACGTCTAAGAAAGGTGATCCTAAACTACCGCCATTTTTAATGTGTTGTGCAATATGATCTACGCTAACTGGTTTATCTAAAGGTAGTGCTAACTTTAAAAACGTGCTTGGCTTCATCATAACTCTTAAGCCAAAATAATCAACGTCTTGGTTATAGGGTACTGCACCTAGTCCATTACGATTGTCTACTTTATATTCGTTAATAAACTCGGCCGCTCTCATACCATCCTCAAATAATCTTTAAAGTTAGATTCTCTATCTTCAAGACCCTTCACTGCTGGATTGATCTTTCTAGTAACTGCTCTAGTATCATTGAAATTTTGAACGTTGGGTTTAACTCTACTATTCCAATACCAAATTGCAATTTGAGAAGCAATATCGGGTTTAGCCGCTAAGTCAGGATTATTCAATAGATCAAGACCTAATGCTTCTCCTGCTCTTTTATAATTGTCACGACCGGTCAACTGAATAAATCCTCTGCCATGATAGCGTTCACCATCGCCTACTTTTTTGTTACCAAGAATTCTTGCAGTTTTAGGACTATGTTTAATATCATACTTCTTACTAAAATAACCCTTAACACCTGGCTGAGGCTTTTCCTTCAGTCTGTTAAAGTCCCAACTTTCATGTTTAGTTTGAGCCATAAACTGTGCTAACTCAGCACCCTTTAATCCATTGGCTTTAGCAGTTTTTAATAATTGAATTTCGTTTTGTGGATTGTTGCTGATTGGAGTAAACTGTTTTTGTTGTACTACTTGCTGTTGTGGAGCAGGTGTGTTTGGTTGAAGTTTTGCATATGCACCACCTAATGCACCTAATGCTAAGGCAGAACCGACTGCAACATCTTTCCAACCTTCATCTACTTCTTTGTATTCAACAATGAACTCACTTGCTCTCATTTGTATCCAATCACCATGCTTCTAGTAAAGTCACCGTCGTTGTCAGCGGTCTTTAATGTACCTTGATATAGATATTTAGTTAATGGAAACTTCTTTTTCATCTCGTCTAAAGTTTTAGGACAACCCTCGCTGTTTTCAATATCTTCTGTTTGAAACAAACATAGTTTGCCTTTAGGTATATTATCATACCATTTAGTACCCTCAATGTTATTAACGCTAGGGTTAATAACACAGTCTGCTCCTGTGTATTTTAGTTCGTTGCAATCTTTAACAATATGTTTTATATTAGGATTTAATTCTCTACTAACGTCTACGCACCCTGGCTCACTATCGATTGCTACTAATTCTTCAATGTTATTATTTCTGTTTAATACATATGGTAAAATGCCGTACCAACTACCTAATACAGCACATTTTTTAATAGGGATATTAGTATTTTTTAGGCGTTTGGCCATCCATAGCCTGCTGATGATTTGATCATCAGACATGCTACCTTCGAAACTGTCGGGGCTGGCTTCATTAAGCACGTTGCTTCTTTAGGATACTACGTAGCATCCAACCATGTTTACCGTGAGCATCAATACGACTTGCAATAAAGTCTGCAACACCCTGTTCATTTTCTTCTTCAGCAATAGGGAATGCGGCTTTCCACATATCTAAAATCTTTTGATTATCTGCTTGCAATTCTGCAATCATTAACTCAGCACGTGGAATTTTAGTCTGATCAGGAATCTGACTTAATTCAGCAAAACGTGTGATTGAACCCGGAGTATAACTATCTAATTGACGAATCAATTCAGCGGTTTGATCGATTGCATTATCATATACTTCTTCGTATAGATTACCTAAGAACTCATGATATTGAGGAAAGTCTGGACCCTCTACGTTCCAGTGAAAGTTCTGTGCTTTAATTACGAATGCGTAACTAGTTGCTAATAGTGTTTTGAGTGCGTCTGCTAACATCGTTATATCCTGTTTCTATTATTTATGTGTGCAAAGTAATTCGTGTGCTTTAGTTTTCCAAACATTTGGAAATAATCCATGAACAATTAAAACAAATGCAATCTTATATGCTCTAATTAAGTGTTGAAAATATGTCATTTTTACTTCTAATAAATGACTCATAAATCACTTTTTACGTCCTTGACAGTGGGCACGTTGACTAAATCCTTTTGGATTATTACAGTTGATACTGCTTTTGTACTTCTTACTCCACTTTTCATTTACATTTTCTTTGCGTTTCAATTCGATTGTTATATATTGATTGCCGTCTCCACCAGCAACTGTACGCTCGCCTGCCACTTCATAGTCGGGCATTATTTTAGTTGCTCTACGTGCTAGTGTTCTATAAAGTTTAAGTCTGCTTTCGTCATCTGCTTTACTAGCAATGATAACGCCTGTTGGCTTTTGATCTTGTACTTCTTTTTGTAAGATATTAGCAACAGTACCAAACACACGAATACTATCACCCGTGCCAGTCTTGCCTGCATTAGGTTTACCTGTTTTTAAATCTGTAAGATCAAAGTGAATTTCTAATTTGTTTTCGTTATCACTACGGCGATTGAATACTTGTACTCTATACAAGTTACCATCGTCTGTTTGAAAACGATATGCACGTTTGTCGGGAGTCTTTACGTTCTGAATGTAATCATATGGATTATCAGCAACTTCATTGATAGGATCGTCTTCACCACTAAAGTTGATTTTGTCACCCTTACGCTTTACCATAAACGCAACACCACTGCCTAAATCATTTGGACCTGCGTCAATGTAATTAGGTAATGCTCTGTCAACTTGTGATGCTAGTCTTTTATATAGACTGACACGCCCTCTTTCGTCTTTATCTGCGGTGAAGTATAATGCTTTGGGTTGTTGTACTGCAACATATTCTTGTATGATTTTAATTACTGTACCGAATACTTTATTAGCATTACCAGTACCAATCATTGTGGTCTTCCAAGTATCACCGCCGTCAGTACTTGCATTAAATGCAACTTCTACTAAATTGTTTCCACTAAAATATACTTTATATTCTACGCCATCTTCAGTTTCGAAAAAGTATCGACCACCAATAACATTGCCCTCATAATCATATGAACTGTCAAGTGCTTCATTAGTCATAGCAGTGATTCTACGTGAACCTTTACGCTTAAACATATCGTATTCTTGTTCGTAACTGCCAGGAAAAGGTAATCCTAAGGCTCCACCTGTGTGAAACTCTTTATCATTACCTTCTATAATGAATTCATTTGCTCTCATTTATCAGTCTTTACAAATACCGGTGTTTGACCTTTGCCCCCGGATCTTTTGCCGGGTCTACCTGCTTTGCGCTGTGCTGAACGCTTCCTATTGATTGCGGACTTTTCTTCTTTGTCGGACATTCTACCAGCCTTGGCTGCTGGCACGCACTTAGCATATCCTTTAGAGTCGCCTGAACTACCACATTGTTCATACCCACCACCTTTTTTCTTTTTAGCGAGGTTTACCCACTTCTCTTTAAACCACTTACGTAGTCCACCTTGGTAAGAACCTTCAATGATAAACTCACTTGCTCTCACGATTGATGCCCTTCATGATAGATGATTCTTTTGTTTTCTTTTTGCAACTACCAACTGCCCCTGCAGGTACACCTTTAACTCTAGTATAACCTGTCCAGCACTTTAATTCATCAAGTTGCTCTTCTTCGTCAATCTGACCTGCTGGCTTTGCACGATATGTTCTCCAGCCACCTTCACCGCTACTACCTGTTGGATTGTCGGTTGGTGTCTCGCTGATAGCACCTCTAAATTGGCGATCCTTTGAACCACCATATGGATTAGTTTTAGGAGTCTTTTCTGCGGCGAACATACCAGTATAATCTTCTGAAACTTTGGTTACTAAGCCAACTTCTAATTCTGGACGTTTTGCTAATAAAGATTGTCTTGCTTTTAATGCTTGCTCTTTACTTGCAAAGGTAACATCTTTACCATCTTTGCTCCAAACTTTGCCATTGATCTTTAGACCCCATACTTGCTTTGATGGTTGCTGTACATCTAAATCATGACGTTCATCATCTCTGGGACCACGTTTAAATCCAGTGCGATTATCATGATAGTTGCCTTCGTCTACTTCATCACGTTTATATTGTGCATCACGTGCGGCATCTTCAAATGCTTCTTCTAAACCATATACTGCTGATTCTAATGCATTCTTTGCAGCCAATACGCCATCAATACTGTATTCTAATGTTTTGCTGTCAATACCTTCTGTGCGTTCTGCAAGCATTTGAATTTGAGTAATGATTTCTCCTACTGTATCATCATACTTAATTGCTTTAGTAATTCTACGTGCTTCGGGTAATGCGTACTCAGGATCATGCAATGTATCACCTTGTGCTTCCGCTACACCTTGTCCTAATACTTGTTTTACTAACAGTTGAGGAGCAAACTCCATATCACCTGCTAACTCTCTTGCGGCTGCTAATACTGCTTGTGGAGTAGGTTGTAATCTTTTTTCTTCTACATCACGGCGTAGTTTCATAATAAGAGATTGTGCATCATATCCTAAATCTCTAACGCCTTCCGCCACACCTTGTTGTTTTTCTTTTTCTGCTTTACGCTGTGCGTAATATGCTAATAACTTATCATCAGTTTTGGCTTGTACTTCTTCGTTCATATCATCTTTAGACCAACCCAAATCTTTAACAAATTGAAGCCACAATTCTTCTGGTTGATCTTCAAATTGGTCAAGATACGCTTGTGGCCAGGTCTTGCTATGAACTTCTCTGCGTAATTTGAGAAATTGTTCTATATTATCTACTATACCTTTGTCACGTAATATTCGATAAGCATAAAGCTCATCACGGCTTATATTACTTGCTGCCATAATTCTAGCGTCATCACCTACCATATTACCAAATGCCGTTTGGCCTACTCTTTGAGGATCATAGTGAAGCATTTGACCTTTTTGTAGTGCCCTCAATGCCGCATGAACTAATTCTGTAAGTCCACCTTGATTTAAAGTACTGCCAAAATTCTTTTGTTCTACTTTGCTTAGTTGTCTTGCTAATGCTGGACGCTGACTCTCATGGGCTTGGTATAATTTCTTATTGACTTCTTTGGACCAGTCTTCTAACTCTTGCGTATCTTCTTTCCAGCCTTCATCTAGGTCGAACATATCAGCATATGTAGATAGCATGTTTTCATCCAAGTCTACAATACTTTCACCCATACGCCAGCCGCCGCCCATCTTTTTGTATTCTTTACTTGCGTAAGCATTGGCATATGCACTTGGATATACATCGAACTTGCTACGTGCTTTTGCTTTTGCTCTGGCCCACTTTTCAGGACTTGTTGGCTTTGGTTTCTTTTTCTTTTCGGTCACTAGACCCTTCATGATGCTACTCATTGCTTAGTCCTTCTTAGATACGTGTTGTGGCAAACCCTTATGCTTTGTCTTAGCAAAGTCTTTAACGTCACCTTTTGTCATTGACTTAGCAACATCTTTTAAATCTTTGCTAGCGCCTTTAATCTTTTCACCTTTTTGCATAGCATGTGCCATACCAAAAAACTTTTGCTGTGCTTTGCTAACAGCCTTTTCACTGACTACTGATTCTGCGGCAATGCCACCTGCAAGTGTACCGCCGGTCATTTCATGTACACTCTTACCTTCTAGGTATTCACGTACTGTGTTGAGATAATCATTTGCTTTGATAATCTTTTCTTGTACCCAACCTTCAAGACCTTCTTCTTCACTGCGATCTTGGATTAGTTCATGAATTTTTCTAGCATTCTTTACTGACTGAAATAAGTCACTACGTGCCATTTCAACTTCATGGTCAATTCTACTAGCACCGTGTGGTACAAAGCCAGTCTTACGTTTCATGCCTTGTCCTGGAATAACAATTAAGTCTTGTTCGCTTAACTCTGCTTCGCTTACTGTAGCATTTTCTTTAATTGAGTTAGCAAACTTCTTATTGGTCTTTTTACCAGTTAATAAGTTACCGCCCTTTTGATTAGGGTATACGCCCTTACCACGAGTCTGTGTGCCTCCCATTGGGGTTGCAACAGTTGCTACTGAGCCTGCTGTAGTTGATTCGTAAATGTCAGAGATTTTCATAGTCTATAAATCCATTTTATAGTGTATTTATCACGTTCTGTAGATTTGGAACTAATAAAAAAGGCCCCAATAAAGGGGCCTTTTCGTTAACATTTAACTTAAAATTAAGTGTTTAATGTAATGTTACCATCACCATCGGGCTTTGGTGCAGCCTGAGCAGCCGCGGCCTTAGCAGCCTGTTCCTGAGCATACATAGGTCCAATAGTGTTCATTAGATGTTGCTGATTTTCCATACAGAAAACATAACTACCTGAATGTCGTAGTAAGACACGCTTATCGACCCAAATTCTTCCACCTAAGTCACGCCAGTTTTCACAGAAAGTCCAGTCTTCGCTGTAGTAGCGATTCTGACGAACTGCTGTATCAAAGTAAGTCTTTAGATACTGATCGTACTTAGGGTCAAGTCCGATATCGTTCTTATACTGCTTCACAGCAGGGTGACTATTCATCTTTTCAAATACATGCTTCTTCATTAGTAAGAAGCCAGTGCCTGCTTTTGAAACTTCCTGTAGACCATCTGGTCCTTCTTCAGCACCTTCGAATCCGTTGACAACCCACTTAATTGGCATAGTCTTCATTGGATAAAGACCACCGATAACGTCAACGTCCCTGTTCAAGAGGACTAGCA
>JACCED010560283.1_pt1 | contig 11421 bp, 10 predicted proteins | sample 7455021 | NCBI WGS metagenome assembly JACCED01 (sample SAMN15323456, study PRJNA562643) | freshwater metagenome | isolation source: river surface water | place: USA:Blue River Watershed | collected 2017-08-19
CCCGAACCGGCCGATCCGGCTCATTGTCCCTTGGCCGCCTGGTGGCTCGACCGATGGGCAGCTGCGGGCGCTCGCAGAAGCGGCCTCGCGTTACCTGGGACAGCAGGTCATCATTGATAATCGTGGCGGGGCGAGCGGAACACTCGCAGCGGCTGCCATGGCACAAGAACAGCGTGGCGATGGCTATTTGGTGGGGCAATTGCCCGTCACCGTCTTCCGCTTCCCAGTCATGTCTAGCCGCCCGACTTGGGATCCACTCAAGGATTTCACCTATATCATCCATTTGACGGGTTACCTGTTCGGTGTCGTCGTCAAGGCAGATAGCCCCTGGCGTACTTGGCAGGAATTCATGGCTTACGCGAAGGCCAATCCTGGCAAGGTCGCCTATGGCTCACCGGGCGTAGGATCTTCGCTCCATATCACCATGGAAAGAATTGCCGTCGAACAGGGCATCGAATGGCTGCATGTGCCGTTTCGTGGTGGCGCCGATAATGCACAGGCGCTTTTGAGCGGCCAAACTCAAGCCATGGTGGATTCCACCTCCTGGGCACCTTTGGTCGATGGTGGGCAGTTCCGGTTGCTTTGCACCTGGGGGTCAGAACGCGCCAAACGTTACCCAAATGCGCCAACCTTGCTCGAAAGCGGTATCAACATCGTCTCTACTTCGCCCTATGGGATTGCCGCACCGAAAGGGGTGGACCCCGGGATCGTCAAGATCCTGCATGATGGTTTCAAACAGGCACTTTATGACCCGATCCATACGGCCGCGCTTGAACGCTTTGACATGCCGCTGATTTACAAGAACAGCGAGGATTATCTCGCTGCCGTCAAGCAGGTAATGGAGGAAGAAGGGGCTTTGATCCGTCGCCTCAATCTTCGAATTAATTGATCTCCTCTGGGGTATGGCGGCATTTCATGTCGCCATACCTCCGGGCAGCTTCACCCCGGCCGAAGCTGATCGAATGCCAATTGTACTTGGCGTTGTGCAGATCCACTTTCATCGCGTAGGGCCAAGTCAAGTCGGCGCGTCCCCCAGTCAATCTCAATCGTTCCGAAATTGCTCCTCGTAAAAAGTTCCCCCAACCGGTTTGGGCCTTGCTCCCGCGCAGTCGCGAAGCTGCGATTGATACCGCTGGATGTAATTTCCGTCAGCGGATAGGGAACATGGCTGCTTTCGCGATAGATCGCACCAATGTGCCTGTCGCCCGAAAGAAACACCACGCCGCGCGCACGCGTATGGGCAATCAGATCGTAAAGCCGTTGCCGTTCATGCGGAAAATTCCCCCATTTTTCCCATCCATGGCCATCGGCCAATACCTGGATGGAGGAGACAATCAATCGCAGCTCGGCGGGTTCCCGCAAGCATTCGGACAACCACGCCCATTGTTCTTCACCCAATAGGGTCTTGGCGGGATCATCATCCGGTAAATAGCGTTCGCGGCCCGGCGCGCCGCGCTTATCAGTGATACGCAAAGGTGACCGAAACCATCTCGTATCCAGCAGGATGATCTGGATGCGACGCCCCATCGGCCCAAGGGTGAGGTGATAATACAGCCCATCGCGCTTGCGTCGTACATCTTCATTCGGCACACGCCAGAATTCCAGAAACGCCTGCTTTGCCTGCTGCTTGAAGGGATTTTCAACCCCGCCATCATTCACGCCGAAATCATGATCATCCCAAATCGCCGCAAAATTCCGCTGCCGCGAGATGAAGCTCATGAATTCAGCGTGCTGTGCGGCATCCGCATAGGCTTGCTGCAACTCAGCCAAATCATGACGGCGAAGGCCGCCATAAACATTGTCGCCAGCAAAGATAAAAAACTCAGGGTCATAGGCGCTAACCGCCTGCCATATCGGCTGCGGTTGACGCTGATCGGAACAGGATCCGAAGGCGATGCGGCGGATGGCTGGCATCTGCGCCAAGGCCGGTTGTGCCAAGCCCGCCAGGCCCGCCAAGGCCAAGGCGCGCCGTTGCACAACCGCTGGCGCCATGGTTCAGACCTTCGGCACTTCAACCTTGCCCGTATGCAGTTTCAGCCGAGACATTTCAGGCGCCTCCTGCCCCGCATCACGGAAGGCTTGCTTGAGGGCGGCCATATTGGGGGCGAAAATCGTCTCCCGATTGGCGCTGACCCAATCGCGTGACTGCTGCGGCATGGTGAGTGAGCCCTGGAAACGCGGCATAACCCAGCGGGCGAATAATTCAAAGGACCGGAACGTCGCTTCCCGATCGGCCCATTCATGGGCACGGAACAGAACGCCGCCAGCGCCACCTTCTGTAAAGGACAGCAGACGCTCAATCCCGGCCGCCACAGTCTCTGGCGAACCAACCAGCGTTGATCCCATCGCCAAGCCGTCTCGTAGCGGATCTTCCGAGCGCATCGGCGGACGGCCGAGAGTTTCACTGAAATAGGTCAGAGTCTCCTGCGCCTCACCATGGCGTACATCATGCAAAGCGCGTTCATCATCATCGGCACAGTGCAGATTGACCACCAGGCGCCAATTGCGGCGATCCATCTTCTGGCCATGCTTCGCCGCTTCAGCTTCCGCCATGCGCCATTGCTCAGAGAGGGATTTCGGTCCTCCCGGCAGGCCCGCCCCCAAGGACAACAGACCAAGACCATATTTCGCTGCCGCGAGCGCACCAGATGGCGTGGTTGAGGAAGCGACGGAAATCGGGAAGCGCGGTTCAGAATAAGGCGCCAAATGCAGGCGGGCCTCACGCAGCGTGAACCAGTCCGTTTCCATGGTTACCGGCTCTTCGCAGGCCAGCAAGCGCGTTATCGCCTCAAGGCTTTCATCCATGCGCCTGCGCTGATGGGCCGCATTGATCCCCATCATATACGCATCAGAAACCAATGCGCCGGGGCCACAGCCCAGCATCACACGCCCACGCGTCATGTGATCCAATTGCACAAAACGCTGCGCGACCAAAAGGGGATGGTGATAAGGCAGGCTGGTCACGCCAGATCCAAGCTTGATGTGCTTGGTGCGTTCCGCCGCCGCCGCGATCATGATTTCCGGGCTTGCGATGGTTTCCCAGCCGGCGGAGTGATGTTCGCCAATCCAGGCCTCATCATAGCCAAGATGATCCAGCCATTGGATCAATTCCAGATCGCGCGTCAGGCCAAGGGTCGGGTTATCCCCAACACGATGAAAGGGCGCAAGGAAGATACCAAAGCGAAGGCGACGTGGCAGCATGGGGAGAAACTCCATCACATAGAAGGCGGATCGCCCGCCAAAAATTCCTCGCCACCATAATCGGCCTCGCGAGGCAGGCGCAGGATACGCCCTTCTGGGGTAATACTGACCAACTCAGGCAAGACGGTCACGACCGGACGAGCGCGCGTAGCCGCAAAGGCTTCCGCAACACTATTATGCCGCGCCAATTTGGTCAGGTTCATGCGCGTTGGAAAGACGAGTTTCTTGGTACCGGCAATGCCTTCGGCCAAGGCATCGGCTGGACGTATCCAGACACTATCCACTGCCTCATGCCCATCATGCAGCGCATCCTGGTCCTCAGGCGCTGCGGCGATGAAGAAATGTGTGTCGAAACGTTTGGGGACTTCAACCGGCGTGATCCAATGCGCGAAATGTCCCAGCGCCTGGACTGAAGGGACAAGCCCCCGTTCCGCGAGCATCGCGGCAAAATCACCATCGGCATTCGCGGCGGCACCCTTTTCTGCCAGCAATATCCCGCATTCTTCCCAGGTTTCCCGAATAGCGGCGACACGAAAGGCCGTGGCGGCATCGCCGCCAGCCAGTGCCTTGTCGCTTTCTTCAACCCGCCCCCCGGGAAAGACCAAGGCGCCAGAAGCGAAATCAATCTGCCGATGGCGGACAACCATGAAAACTTCCAACCCCGCCCGCCCATCACGGAGCAATAAAACGGTGGAAGCGGGTCTGGCGGGGACGGGTTTCGGATCATTCATGCCGCTATTGCAGCCTGCCCGGCGCGATACTGCAAGACGCGGCGGATCAAAGCCTGGCCAATTCCTGCAAATGCAGGGCAGCAGCCTCAAGCGCGGCAGCCTCAATCGCACGGTACCCCGTGAGAAGCTCCTGCCCCAGCAGCGTGAGGCTGGCCCCACCGCCACCGCTGCCACCGGCCAATTTGGCCACCACGGGCGAAGCGAAGGTCTCGTTCAAGGCGGAAACCAACTCCCAGGCACGTCGATAGGACATCCCGAGGCTGCGCGCCGCGCCGCTGATCGACCCCTCCCGCGCGATCGCCTCCAACAACGCGATCTTGCCCGGCCCAATCCGCCCACCCGCCAGATCAATGCGGAGCGACAAGGCCGCTTCAGTCATGGCCTGCCCATCACATGAAGCGAATCCCGCAGCAGGGAAACGGTGCATTCTTCGCCAAGCTGAAGTCCGTTTCGCTGCACGACGTGCCGCGGCAAGGTGAAACTCAAAGTGCCGCCAGCGGTGTCACCAATATCGAGTTGAACGCGGATTTCTTCGCCCAGCGGCAAAAGGGCCAGCACGCATCCGGTCACTGGATTTTCACGTTCCCCCAAGGAGGGGCGACCCCTGCGGTGCAAAAGGATGCCGCCTGCACCAATCAACCAATCGACCAGCTGACCGATGGCAAAGCCGGGCGCCGGAGCAGCTTCCAATACCTGGTCCTGCCAACGCAGCAATGTCCTGTCCGCCGCATGCGAGATCACCGTACCGGTGAAGACATTCCGCAAATCGAGCAAGCGTGCCACCTCAGCCGAGGCCGGGCGAAGGAGCATCTCCGCCGGCGCGGCGGTTTGCAGCCCCCTGCCCCGATGCATCAGCACCATTCGATCAGCCAGCGCCACGGCCTCGTCCAAATCATGCGTCACCAGCACCATGGGGATGGCCAGGCTTTGGCGCAGGGTGGCCAATTCGGCTTGCAGTCGCCGCCTAGTGGCTCGATCCACCGCGCTGAAGGGCTCATCCAACAGCAATACCGCTGGATCCCGAGCCAGGGCACGCGCCACGGCCACGCGTTGCTGTTGCCCGCCCGAAAGCTCTGCCGGGCGTCTTTCTTCCAACCCAGAGAGATGCACCCGCTCCAGCAACTTCAAGGCGCGTGGCACACGTTCCTTGCTTGGGACATGCCCCATGGCAGCGAGCAGGTTGCCGAGTGCTGTCATGTGCGGAAACAGGGCGTAATCCTGAAACACCAGGCCGACACGCCGTAAATGGGCCGGAAGAGCCAAACGAGAGGCGGTATCAAGCCAGGTCTGGCCCGCGCACCGCACCAACCCTTGCTGCGGCTGATAGAGCCCCGCAATGGCGCGAAGCGTGGTTGACTTGCCCGCACCTGAGGGCCCGACAATGGCGATCAATTCACCCGGCGCACAAGACATCTCCAGATCCAGCGCGATCGGAGAGGCTGATTGCAGGCGGAGAGAAAGGCCGTGATCAGACACGCGGTCCTGCCCTTCCCACGCGCTTGGATAAGCGTTGCACCAGCAACAGCGACACCAGGCAAACAACCAAAAGCACAGCTGACATGATGCCAGCGGCCCTGTCATCAAAGGCCTGTACCCGGTCATAAATGGCGATGGCAGCCGTACGCGTTTCGCCCGGTATGGCGCCCCCAACCATCAGCACCACACCGAATTCCCCCAGGGTATGGGCAAAACTCAGCACTGTTGCAGTAGCAATCCCAGGCCATGCCAGCGGCAATTCAATTCGCCTGAAGATCTGCCAAGGGGTCATCCCCATGGTCGCCGCGGCCTCTCGCAAATTCGCGGGAATGGCGGAAAAGCCATTCTGAATCGGTTGGACTGCGAAGGGCACATTGGCGATGGCGCTCGCCAACAGGAGCCCCTCGAAGGAAAATGCCAGCGTCCTACCGAACAACGCCTGAAACCCGGCCCCGAGCCAACTGCCCATGCCGAAGGCGCTCAACAAATAGAAGCCCAGCACGGTGGGCGGCAGCACAAGCGGCAAGGCAACAGCCGCCTCCACAAAACCGCGCCCGGCAAATTGGCTAAAGGCGAGCCGACGGCCGAGCCAAATGGCTAGGGGCAGCAGCAATAATACAGTGCCGACACCGAGCCAAAGTGAAACACCAAGGGCTGTCCAATCCATCATTTCACGAAACTGCTGGCATGATTCCATGCCGGCTGAAAATGGCGCCGGCCGTCGGGCCGGCGAACCAGGTGTAAAGTGCCTCCGCCTCAGCCCCCGCCCGTCGCGTCAATGCCATGCGATGGCGCAGCGGCTCATGCAGGGTCTCGGGCAATAATGTGTATGAACCACGCGCCCGCACGGGGGGGGTATCAGCCAGCGACAGCGCAATCAGCCCCCCCAGGCTACCCGGCATCATGGCAAATTGCGCTGCCTGGGCGACGTTTTCGCCAATAACCAAATGCGGCCGGAGCGCGTCCCAGAGCCCCAGGCGCCGCAACGCCTGTTCCGCCGCGCGCCCATAGGGGGCGATCTCCGGATTGGCGATTGCAAAACGCTGCTGTTGCCCAGCGCGGATCACACGAACCAGGGCCTCCGCCCCCCCGGAAGGATCAAGCGCAGACCGGCGCGGTGCAAAAAGCGCGAGGCGCCCCACGCCGTAAACCCGCCCGGCATCGCGCAGATGCCCTTCAGCTGCGAGGCTGAAAACACTTGCTTCGTCCGCCGCCAGGAAAAGTTGAAAAGGGGCGCCTTGCGCGATCTGGCGCGCCAGGCTGCCAGTGGCGCCGAAAACATAGCGTGGCGTCAGACCTGTTTCATGCCGCAGCTGTGGCGAGGCTTCTTCCAGGGCGCCCTGCAGATAGGCCGCGACTGAAACGATGGGCCGCGTTTCTGCCCGCACGGTCCCAGGCAGTGCCGCCAAGGCCCAAAGCAGACGTCGACGCATGCGGGTTACCTCATCGTTATTCCCACTCGGGTATAACCCGATGTTTTTTGAAGATCAATGTCAAGAAATTCTTATTTATAAATATATTTGTGATTAAATAAACCGGAAGGAGAAAGAAATGAATTATTTATTAAATCAAATTACCACGCCATTATCTTCGATTGATTTATATAAAATTAAGTCATTCATTGAATTTTACTATATTTTTAATGCTTCAACAGCTTACCAAGATCTACCCAACGCCTCATTTCGTCCCTTTCACGAAGAATTTTCCTATCCCTTGGGTTTACCAATTACCGGAACTGCCCAGGCCGATCTCCTCGTAATGACTGATAACACGGATGACACGCTGGAAGGCTTGGCGGGTGACGACACGCTTATGGGCGGCGGCGGGGTCGATATCCTCAACGGGGGTAGCGAGAATGACCTTTTATTCGGGGGCACTGAGGCGGATCAGCTGACCGGGGGCGCCGGCGATGACACGCTGCAAGGCGATGATGGCTGGGACACTTTAAGCGCCGATGGCGAGGATACCGGAGCGCTGGATACTGAAACTTCCCGCAATCTGCTGCTTGGCGGGAACGGTGCCGATCTCATGCTGGGCAGCCTCGGCTATGATACGCTGCAAGGGCAGGAAGGTGCTGATACACTGCTGGGCGCGGCCGGGGCTGACTGCCTGATTGGCGGGCAAGGCGCGGATTTCTTTTTGGTGGATCTCAGCCAAGCCCCTTCCCAAGAGACCTCTGGCCTTGGGGCAGATACAATCGCCGATCTTGACCCGACAGAAGGCGATAGTCTCTCTTTCGGGCTACATAACGGCGTCCTGATTGGCGCTTTGGGCCCTGCCCCACTGATTTGGCGAGGCCATTTGGGAACGGTCAATGGCCCCATATTCGGATTAGCCCTGCCACAGGAAGATTTGGGGGCCGGTTACCTGCAAGCCTGGGCTTTAGCGCCCGCGAATGACGATACAATGCCGGGTGGCTGGCTCGTCATCGACCTTGACCAAGATGGCTGTTTGGGAAGCGCAGATGTGCTGTTGCGGCTCAATGCCGCTATCGACGCGTCCGATTTCTGGCGTTTGCTGGCGCCCGGTAACTTCGCTGGTGCCGCAGGCACGCCGGATGCGGATATTATTACAGCGGTCAGTCAGGGCTTTCGCCTATTTGGCCTGGCCGGCGATGATCTCCTGCTTGGTGCATCTGGCGTGGATTGGCTGGCGGGGGGTTCTGGCGCTGATAGCTTGAGCGGTGAAACCGGCGCAGATGTGCTGTGGGGCGGCGAGGGCAATGATTTCCTTTGGGGCGGCGTGGGGGATGATCAGCTCTTTGCCGAAGGGCCGACGCTTTTTGATGGTGATTCCTCCGAGGCAAACAACATCTTAGAGGGCGAGGCCGGGAATGACTCCCTTTTCGGTGGCTTCGGCCAGGACCTTCTCTCTGGCGGGATAGGCGATGATTTCCTCTTTGGGGCGGAAGGCGCCGATACGCTGAACGGCGGCGCCGGCGCAGACCTGCTCCTGGGCGGTGATGGCGATGATAGTCTGCTCGGTGCCGCTGGCGCGAATACAATCGATGGCGGCGGCGGGAATGACACCCTAATTTACAGCAACGCGACGGAGCGCCTTGACGGTGGCGATGGCTATGACTGGCTCCGGATCACGTCCGGCACGCGCATCGATCTGAGCAGTACTGAAAATCAAATTCCAAGCGGCGCCCTGACAGCGCATTTCGAAGCCATTGACGGCTCTGCAGCTCCAAGCGCCATGACCATATCTGGAAGCACGGCGGATGATTACTGCATTGGGGGTTTTGCGAATGATCAAATTCTGACCGGCGATGGCGATGATATTCTGATTGGGAATGCTGGTCATGATACGCTCTATGGCGGCGCCGGTACGGATATCCTGCTCGGCGGCCAAGGCCATGACCTCTACATAACGGACGATGCTGATGACTTGATCCTGGAGTTCTACGGCGAAGGCCTGGATACCATTATCGCGTCGATTGACTACTATTTGCCCCCGGAAATTGAAGTACTTGTCCTTTCAGAAAGTGGAACGGGCCAAATGGCCATAGGTGCCGAGGCCAATGACTATTTGCTCGGCAATAGCCGGGATAATTTTCTATTTTCCAATAATGGCGATGACACTTTAGGCGGCTTGGGAGGGGCGGATACCATCCTTGCCGGAGACGGGAATGATCTGCTGCTAGGGGGTGATGGGAGCGATTACCTCGATGGTGGCAGCGGCGATGACTCCCTAGCGGCCGGCAATGGGGAAGATACGCTACAAGGCGGCGCGGGCGCTGATAGCCTCAGGGGGCAGGCCGGCAATGATTTTTATGACCAGGTCACGGATGGCGATGTGATATTCGAAGATATCGGGGCCGGTGAGGATACCATTCTCGCCATCGGCAGCATTACCATGCCCACGAATGTCGAATGGGCCGTTGTGGGTGGAGATCTGGCGGATATTCAGATCACCGGTACCGCTAACCCCGATCACATCATCGGCAATGGCCTTGGCAATTGTTTAATGGGCGGCGCCGGGGATGACGTCATTCTCGCGGGCACGGCCTCTCAGGCTGATATCATCGCGCTTTTCAGTGGTTGGATTTCGACCGGGGGTAGTCTATCTCCTTGAGATATTGACCAAAAGGAAAGTGCGGCAAATGGAAAAGGCAACGCTGGGCGGGGGCTGTTTCTGGTGCCTTGAGGCTGTCTATCTGCAAATGCGGGGGGTCCACGCTGTCATGTCCGGCTATGCTGGCGGCCATGTGCCCAACCCGACCTATGAGCAGGTCTGCCAGAAAGGCACGGGTCATGCAGAGGTGGTGCAGATCACTTTCGATCCCCTTGAGATCAGCTATGCGGATCTTCTCAGGGTGTTCTTCAGCATTCACGATCCCACCACCAAGGACCGGCAGGGCGCCGATGTCGGCCCCCAATACCGCAGCATCATTCTGCCCCATGACCCGCAACAGGAAGCCACGGCACGGGAAATTATGGCCGAAATTACCGCCGCGCATTTGTGGCCAGCGCCTTTAGTGACGGAGGTTCTAGCTTTGACCGATTTTTGGGCCGCGGAACCGGAACACCACAATTATTTTGCGCGCAATCCTTGGTCTGGTTATTGTCAGGCGGTGGTGGCGCCCAAAGTCCTCAAATTCCGCAAGTTTTTTACGGCCTTTCTGAAGCAGCCTTCGTAAGGGATGGATGGCTATGTCGTTTTTCAAGCGCGCTGCGGCGCCTGCTGATGAATTCCCAATCCATAAGAGCGATGATGAGTGGCGCGCTTCATTGACCCCCGAAGCCTTCCGCGTATTGCGCCAGCATGCCACGGAACGGCCGGGCACCTCTCCGCTCAATGCCGAAAAACGTCCCGGGCGGTTTTTATGCGCGGGCTGCCAGCAGGGGCTTTTCGATGCGACGAGCAAGTTTGAAAGTGGGACGGGCTGGCCTTCCTTCTTCGCGCCCCTTCCCGAAGCTGTCGGCACCACGACCGATCGCTCTTTCTTCATGGTTCGGACCGAAGTGCATTGTGGCGCCTGTGGTGGACATCTAGGTCACGTGTTTCCTGACGGCCCCGCCCCCACGGGCCTGCGTTATTGCATCAATGGGGCGGCCCTTACATTTGAACCGAGCACCAAGGAATAGGCCCCCAAGAGGCCACACTTCGAGCAAAACGCGCCGCCCCCGAGACCAACATGAAAATCTGGCTTGAAATGCGCTTAAAATTTTTCCTGTTTCTGATGTTATTGGCCTTACCTACGCAGCTCCGTGCGGATTTGGTTTACGTACTCAATTCGACCGATCCCAGCATTGTGTTGCTTGATGCAAAAACGGGAGACGAGGTTCGCCGGATTGGCGGATTGCGAGAGGTACATCACCTGGTGCTGGCCCCTGGCGGGAAGGAGCTCCTCATTGCCGATTCCAGCGCCAATGAGATCCTATTCGTTGAGCCTGCCACCGGCGAGGTATTGCGGCGCGAACGTATTTCCAACCCTTACCATCTGGATTTCACTCCAGATGGCCGGCTACTGGTCGTCGCCAGTTTACGGCGCGGCCAAGTCGATATCTACGACGCTGATGGTCTTCGGCTTCTGGAGCGATTGAGGGTCGGCAATAAGCCATCGCACATCGCCTTCAGCCCCGATTCACGCATCGCTTACGTGACCATTCAAGGTGACCGCTCGGTTGCCGCCATAGATCTGGAAACACGCAGACCCCTATGGCAAGCGGAGGTTGGGCCAGAGCCGGCGGGCATACTTTGGCACGAGGGTAAACTTATTATAGGCATCATGGGTCGGGACCATTTTGCGGTCCTGAACCCCGAGACCCAGCAAGTCGAACAGATTATTCGGGTTGGCCGCGGCGCGCATACCATTTTCCGGTCACCGGATGGCAAGACCTTGTGGGCCACAAGCCGCGTGCAAAGCAGACTGGCAGAGATTGATCCCCAAACGCTTGAAGTCCGCAAGATCCACGAACTGCCGGGCGGGCCCGATTGCATTGCCTTTGACCCGCAAGGGCGCCTTTGGACAACGCTGCGATGGGCAGGCCGGATTGCCCGCCTGGAC
>JACCED012300629.1_pt1 | contig 11420 bp, 12 predicted proteins | sample 7455021 | NCBI WGS metagenome assembly JACCED01 (sample SAMN15323456, study PRJNA562643) | freshwater metagenome | isolation source: river surface water | place: USA:Blue River Watershed | collected 2017-08-19
AGCCGAAGGCGGGCTTGCGGTTGGGAAGGGCTCACTCGCGCCGCGTGGGGCAGTGATCAAGACCTCCGCCGCTGAGCCACGCTTGCTCAACCACACCGGCCCCGCCGTGGTGTTTGAAGATTACGCGGATCTGAAAAAGCGCCTGGATGATCCTGATCTGCCCGTCACGCCGGATTCAGTATTGGTGCTGAAGCAGGCCGGACCGCAAGGCGGGCCAGGCATGCCGGAATGGGGCATGTTGCCGCTGCCCAAGAAAATGTTGCAGCAGGGCGTGCGCGACATGGTACGCATTTCCGATGCGCGCATGTCCGGCACATCCTACGGTACCTGCGTTTTGCATGTGGCGCCGGAAAGCCATGTGGGTGGGCCGCTTGCCTTCGTGCAGAATGGTGATCTGATCCGCCTTGATGTCGCCAATCGCAAGCTGGATTTGCTGGTGGATGAAGCGGAAATGGAACGCCGCCGCGCCGCTTGGAAACCACCCGTGCGGCGCTATGCGCGGGGCTGGACCTCACTTTATCTGGATAATGTCACCCAGGCCGATGAAGGATGCGATCTTGCTTTCCTGGAAGGCCAGCAACCCACCCCGGAACCGGATATCTACTGATGCCCAAAACCGTCATTGAAGCCGCCGCAGCGCTCGCCGCCGGGCGCACCACCGCCGCCGCCTTGGTCGAAGAAGCCCTGGCGCGCATTGCTGACCCTGCTGGTGAAGGCAGCCGCGCCTTCATGGTGGTGCATCAGGAAACAGCCCGCGCGACAGCCAGCGCCATGGATGCGCTGCGCAAGGCGGGCCGCGCGCCAAGCCTTTATGCTGGCATTCCGATCAGCGTGAAGGATTTGTATGACGAAGCGGGCATTACATCCCGCTCTGGCTCTGTCGTGCTGAAGGGCACGGCGCCGGCGAAACTGGATGCACCAACCGTGCAGCGTTTGCGCCGTGCCGGGTTTGTCGTGCTCGGGCGGACCAATATGGTCGAATTCGCTTTTTCAGGGCTTGGCGTGAATCCGCATTACGGCACGCCAAAAAGCCCCTGGGATCGTGCGACAGGCCGCTTGCCGGGTGGGTCTTCCTCCGGCGCTGGTGTGGCGGTGGCCGATGGCATGGGCTTTGTCGGGCTCGGCACGGATACGGGCGGTTCCTGCCGCATTCCGGCAGCGCTTTGCGGTGTTGTGGGCTGGAAACCCACGGCGCGGCGCGTGCCGATTACAGGCATTCTGCCGTTATCACCTTCGCTTGATTCTGCCGGGCCTTTGGCACGCAGCGTGGCAGATTGCGCGCTGATTGATGGCTTCATGGCGGGTGAGGAAGCGCCCACGCCCCCTGCCCCGCCCCCGCTGCAAAGCCTGACCTTCGCCCTGCCGCGCGGCACCTATTTGACCGATGGCATGGATGGCCATGTCGCCGCGGCTTTTGAAACGGCGCTGCGCAAGCTGGCACTGGCTGGTGCGCGCATCATTGAAGTTGACCTGCCCGAATTGGCAGAAATTCCGCAAGTCACCGCCGCCGGTGGCTTCCCCGCCAGTGAGGCCCTGGCCTGGCATCGCCGGTTGATCGCGGAAAAGGCCGATGGCTATGACCCGCGCATCCTGAAGCGCATCCGGCGTGGTGAGGGCATGTCAGCGGCCGATTATGTTGATCTGGTGAATGCCCGCGCGCGCATCATCGCAAGTGTCGCGCCGCGTACTGCGCCCTATGACGCCCTGATCTGCCCGACCTGCCCGATCATCCCGCCCGCCATCGCGGAAGTGGAGGAGGAAAAGGAATTCAACCGCATCAACATGATGCTGCTGCGCAATACGAGTGTCGGCAATTTCCTGGATCGTTGCTCGATCAGCCTGCCCTGCCACGCGCCGGGCGAGGCGCCGGTTGGCCTGATGCTGACCGGCGCGCATGGCGCGGATCAGCATCTTTTCGCAGTATCGGCGGCGGTGGAGGCGGTGTTGGCGGCGTGACAGCGCCGCGCTTCGGTTCGCTGCATAACGGCCCTACACCGGAACAGGGCGCTGAAAGTTTTGTGGAATTGGCGCGCACAGGCAGCGCGCGCGTGGAACGCATCGCGTCCCGTGCCGTGACCAATGGCGAATGGTATGAACAGGCCTGGCCCGAATTCGTGCTGCTGGTGGCTGGCAGCGCGGCGCTGGAATTCGCAGATGGCAGCATGCGCGATTTGAACCCCGGCGACTGGGCGTTTCTACCCGCCCATTGTCGCCACCGCGTCAATTGGACCGATCCTGCAAGCGAAACCCTTTGGCTGGCAGTGCATTTACCGCCGGGCTGAGGCGCGCCTCAGCCCTTTTTCTGATCACCCGGCAAATCAATTCCGGTCAGCGCCTGCCAAACACGGATGACAAAACCATCATCCGCACCGCCTTGGCCCATGGCGCGGGCGGCGGTGAAAAGCTGCTGTGCCTGCGCGGCCAAGGGGACTGGGAAATTCAGGCCACGCGCCATGTCATTCACCAGACCGAGGTCCTTGACGAAAATCTCCACCGCGCTGCGCGGTGCGTCATCGCCGGTCAGCACACGCGCCATGCGGTTTTCGAACATCCAGGAATTGCCGGCGGCACTGGTCACCACGTCATAAAGCGCTTGCGGATCAGCACCGGCGCGAATGCCAAGCGCCATTGCCTCGGCCGCCGCGGCGATATGCACACCGGCCAGTAATTGATGCACCACCTTCACCGTGGCGCCGATGCCGATTTGGGAACCCAAGCGCCAAACCTTGGTGGCGATGGCGTCAAGCACGGGTGCGGCCTTGGCAAAGGCGGCTTCACTGCCCGCGCCCATCACCGTCATTTCACCCGCGCGCGCCTTGACCGCGCCGCCCGAAACTGGCGCATCAAGATAAAGCAAGCCCGCAGCATCGGCCTTGGCGGCCAGCGCACGCGCCGCATCCGGCGCCATGGTGGCGGAGGAGATGATCACGCCGCCCTGCGCCATGCGTGGGGCCGCACCATCGGGGCCGAAGACAGCGGCTTCGGTCTGCGCGGCATTCACCACCAGCACCACCAGCGCATCCATGCCTGCCGGCAAATCACTTGCCTTCGCGACCGCAGCACCACCGGCGGCGTTGAATTCATCACGTGCCGCAGCGCGGGGATCGCAGCCGGTTACAGCCACACCTGCACGCAACAGGCTGAGCGCCGCGCCCATGCCCATGCTGCCCAAACCAATCACCCCGACGCGCATCATCAATATCCTTTTCAAAAAAGCGCCCGTAGCACCTGTACCAGCGCTGTGATCACCATCAGCACCAACACAATGCGCTGCAATGTGTCCATGGACGGCAAGGCGCTATCCTAAGCCGCGCGAAACGCCAAAATCACCCCATGCGCCGCCGCTGGCGCCACGGCAATCCCGCCCCCGGGAATGGCGCTGAAGGGTAAGCCAGCTTTCGTCAGACAGGCCTGCGCCGCCGCCAGATCGGCCACCGTAATGCCCAGCGTCACCGGCCCGGCATCGGGCAGGCCAGCCAGATCAAGCCCACCATAACGCGCCGCCAACGCAGCACGGTTCAGCACAATGATCGGCGCTGCACTGGTTGGCACACGCAGCACGCCATCACCCATAGCTACCGGCGTGCTGTCCAGCAATTTGGCGATGGCAGCCGCAACGGCATTTGGGTCAGCGGCCAAAACCTCAATGCCCGTCAGGCCTTTCGCGGTATTGGCATGCGTCATGCTGCCTGGCACCCAGGTGGCGCCGGGGGTCAGGTGCTGGCAGGCGAAAATCCGCAAACCGGGTGCCACCGGATCTGCCAGATGGAAGGTATTGAAGCGCGTTTCCGTGCGCGTACCATCGGGCATATCCACCGGCCGGCCAAAGCGCATCACCGGCATGGTTGGAATGCCGCGCGCCGCGACCTCGGCCGCGCCTTTCTCGGCATCATGCGCGCGCATCGCAATCGCCGTCATGCCTTCGCGCGTTTCCAAAACGGCGCGCCATTTCGCATTCGCCTCGGTCGGTGTCAGCACGCCCAGGATTTCGAAGTAGTCTTTTTCCAGCATCACGCAATTATTGCCGGTGCCCATATGCGCCGAATGCACGCCACGCGGCGCCACGGTGAAGCCGGCACGCGCGAAAGTCTCGGCTGCCTTGTCCAAATCCCTGACCAGCACAACGCAATGATCAATGCCGCCAATATGCTGCAACATGGCTATCTCTCCTCAGCCCGCCACGGGCACAAGCCGCGTCAGGCGCGGCGGGTTTTGTTCCGACAAGAATATGCTGCCATCCGGCGAAAGCCACATGCCATGCGCACCATTCAGCACTGGGCGGCAACGCCCAAGCAGCGTGCCATCCTGCGCCAGCAGTGAAAGCCGCGGCACCTGATCCGTGACATAAAGCGTGCCCCCCGGCCCACCATGCACCGACATGGGCTTGTGATGATCCGTCCAATCCGCAAGCCATTCACCATCACTGGTAAAAACCTGCACGCGGTTGTTTTCACGATCCGCCACCGTCACGCGGCCATCGGGCAGCACCCAAACGGAATGCGGCGTGGTGAACTCCCCGGGGCCTGATCCTGGCCGCCCCCAATGGCCCATCGGTGTGCCATCCGCGCTGAAGCGATGCACCACCGATGCGCCATAACCATCGGCCACATAAATTGATCCATCCGGCCCAAAGGCGACATCACAAGGCGCGTTGAAGGGCTCACCGGGACGATGCCGCTTGCCAAGCCCGCCCAATCTTTTGCCGTGCCGATCAAAGATGATGATTTCCTGCGCGTCGCGATCCACCACAAACACGCGCCCATCGGGATGGACGGACAGCATATGCCCATCCGCCACTTCATCCCCACCCCAGGCAGCACTACGCTTGCCATCGGGGGAAAGCACCACAACGGCCGGGCCAGCCGCACTGGCATAGGGGTCTTGCCGCAGCTGGCAATAGACATTGCCATCCGCATCGCAGGCGACATCAGAAGGTGCGCCAACCCCCAACGGCACCTCGCCCCAGGGGCGTTCGATGCGATACAGCGTCTCGGCAAGGCGGACAAAAAGCGTGTGACGGGTCATGCTTCGGTCCTTCATGGCTGGTGAGGCTGCCATCATGCCCCAAGCCTCGCCTTGCGTCGAATGGCGCCTTTGGGGCTTGGAAGGCCGGGGGCGACGTTTTACCTTGGGCCTATGGCCAAGGATCCGCTGGCAACGCTGCAAAAACTCCGCCGCCTGGAAGCCCAGGCGGAACGCCGCGCCTTGGCTGAAAAACTGGCCGCCGAAGCCGCCGCGGAGCAAACCCTTGCGGCGGCTGAACAGGCGCTGCGGCAGGAAAGCTCAGAAGGCTTGAACCCGCAGCTTGGCGCCTTCATTCAAAAGGCGCTGGAGGATCGCGCCGAGGCCAAGGCAGAACAACAACGCGCCCAACAGGAAACCGATCGGCAGCGGCAGATGTTGGCGGATGCCCGCGCGGCGGAACGCGTGGTGGAAAAGCTCCGCGAAACTCGCGCTGCGGAAGCCGCGCGCGAAGAAGCGCGCCGCCAGCAAATCCTGATGGATGAGGCGGCGCGGAAGCCGCGATAGAGTATTTTCAAGCCAAGTGGCATCACTTGGCGGCTCGGAAAATACGATCAAAAAAGGATTTTGGGCGTGTCCCGTGAACGCAAGTGAACGGGATACGCCCCAAAAGCCCAGCGCCCCTTGAAAACCGGCTTGCGCTTTTCGGCAAAAGCACGCTGCGCTTCGCGGGTATCTTCCGTGCGTGACAAGGCCGCCGTTTGCGTCTGTTCATAGCGATAGCCTTCAGACAGCGGCAGATATTCCGTCAGCGTAAAGCCGCGCTTCGCCGCTTCCACCGCCAAAGGCACCTTGGAGGCGATCTCGGCGGCAATTCCCTGTGCGGTCGCCAGCAATTGATCCTGCGGCACGCAGGCCGAAGCCACATTCATGCGATAAAGATCCGGCCCGGAAAAACGCCGCGCGGTATAGAGCATCAACCGCGCATTGGATTGCCCGAAATGGCGCAGCACATGGCGCACGCCGCCAGCAAGGCCGACCTCGACTTCCGTCATGGACATGAAACTGTCTTCAGCCACCACGATGATGTCGCAGACCAAGGCTAGCACGCAGCCAGCACCAATCGCGGCACCATTCACCGCGGCGATCACCGGCTTGCCGCATTCCATGACGCAATCAAAGCCCGCGCGCACCAGGCGGTTATGGCGCGGAAAGGCGCCTTGCCGTGTCACATCCGGCCGGTCCTTCAAATCAGCGCCGGCCGAGAAATTCCGCCCCTCACCGGTCAGCACAATCGCGCGCACTTCCGGCATTTCATGGAAAGTATCAAAGATGCGCGTGATTTCATCACGGAAGACGCTGTTCTGCGCATTCACGGGCGGGCGTGCAATCGTCACGGTCGCGACGTGATCGGTGATGCTGACCTTGAAGGCTTGCAGATCAGAAAATGGGTTCATCGGCTACTCCAGTTTGATATTACCGGCGCGGACCACCTGGCCCCAGCGCGCGCTGCCTTCACGGATGGCTTGGGTGAATGCCTCAGGCGTGCTGCCAATCAAGGTGCCACCCTGCGCCGCGAAGGATTGCCGCGTTTCAGGGTCATTGATCGCCGCCACCATGGCATCACGCAGCAGGCCAATCCGGTCCGCAGGCGTGCCCGCCGGCGCGACCAAGCCATAGGAGGTATCGCAAATCATGCCGGGAATACCCGCTTCAACCAGCGTCGGCAGATCCGGCAGAATATCCAGGCGCTGCGGCGCGCTGATGCCAAGCGGGCGCAGCGTACCGGCACGAATTTGCGTCAGCAGCGCGGGCACATCCGCCATCAGAATTTCGATCCGTCCCGCCATGGCATCCGTCACCGCCGGCGCCGCACCGCGATAGGGCACATGGACAATATCGATTCCCGTGATCTGCTTGAACAATTCCGTCGACATATGCAGCGAAGACCCAATCCCCGCTGACCCATAGGAAAGCTTGCCGGGCTGCGCCTTGGCGCGCGCAATCAATTCCTGAACATTATTCACCGGCAAGGCGGGATGCACGGTCAGGATTTGCGGCACGGAAATCACCATGCCGATAGGTGCGATGTCACGCAGCGCATCAAAGGGCATTTGCTGCGTCAGATGCGGCTGCACGGTCAGCACACCGCTGCTGGCAAGCCCGATGGTGAGCCCATCAGGGCGGGCGCGCGCCACGGCTTCAATACCCACCAGGCCACCACCGCCCGAACGGTTTTCCACCACCACAGGCTTACCAAGCTTGTCGCCCATGACGCGCGACAGCAGGCGGGAAATGATATCCGCCGGACCACCGGGCGGGAATGGCACGATCAGGCGAATGGATTGATCAGGGAAGCCTTGCGCCAAAGCGGGCGCCGGCAATGCCGCCAGGATTCCAAGCGCATGTCTGCGGGTAAGATTCATGATGGTGCCTCCCGTTACTTTTCTGTTGTTGGCAGCTTATGCAGCCCGCCTTCACTGGGTGCCGTCAAGGGCGGCGCAACCCCTTCGGGCAGGGGAATCTCATGCGCATTCAGCGTCATGGAAACCATCGTGTAATAGCCAATCAGCGCGGTGAGCTCGACAACCCCCGCCACACCAAAGCGCGCCGCTGCCCGATCATAAAGCGCGCGTGGCACTTGCCCGGTTTGCTGCAAGGCAGCGGCGAATTCATAGACCAGCGCGTCATCGGCTTCCGTGAAGTCGGGCGCTTTGCCATCCCTGATGGCATCCAGAATGGCAGCCGGCAGCCCGGCATCCGCCGCAGCCTTGGCATGAACCCACCATTCAATCTGGCTGGTCCAACGCCGCCCCGTCACCACAATGGCCAATTCGGAAAGGCGCTTGGGTAAGGAGGTACGGTAGCGCAACACCTCCCCCAAGGCTGACCAACGTTCCGCCAAATCCGGATTGTGAATGGCGGCACGCAAGGGGCCAATCAAGGTGCCGCGCGGGCCGGCAATGATCGCATCATGCACGCGGCGCTGCGCCGCGTTCATTTCCGCCGGATCAGGCAGCGGAATCCGCGCGGCCATGATTCAATCATCCACCACAGTGGTCGCAACAAAGGATGGCCGCGCCGCCGCCGCCGCATGCCAGGCAGCCAAGGCCGGGTGACCATCACGCCATTTCAGTGCTTCAAAGCGAAAATCCAGATAGGAAAGGGCGCAAGCGATGGCGATATGGCCAATGCCAAAATCATCCTTGGTCAAGGCGGGCACTTCCGCTTCCAACGCGTCCAGTGTCGCCACATGTTTCGCTTCAAAACCTTCCACCATGCCCGCTGAAGGTGTCGGGCGCGTGCCTTCGAAGCGCCAGAGGATCAGCATATCCAGATAACCATTGCCGAGTGCATGGCGACGCAGGGCTTCAAACCGCTTGGGCCCAGCCGCCGGGAAAATGCGCCGGCCCGGCGCGATGCTGTCCAGATATTCGCAAATCACCAGCGAATCATACAGGATGGTGCCATCTGCCAGCAGCAAGGTTGGGATCTTACCAATCGGGTTATCGCTCAAGAGACCACGATGGACCTCATTCATCGCCACCCGCGTGCGCATGGTTTCAATCTGATCGGCCAATCCCAATTCATGCGCGGCAATCATCACCTTGCGCACAAAGGGTGAGCGTGGCGACCAATGCAGTCGCATCTGGGGCTTGGTGGTCATGGTCAGCTCCGGTTCATTTCCTCGGCCGAGAGCTTCCGCGCTCTATCCGCCTCTGTCCAGCCCTGGCTTGGGGGCCGCCGAAGCAGAAGCGCGCCCTAGCTGATGGAAAGCCCGGTGGCCGCGACAATGCGCCGCGCCACTTCGCGATCCTTGGCGATCACCGCTTGGTATGCTGCCGGGGAGGATATGACGGCATCCGCACCAGTCGCTTCCATGCGCGCCCTGATCCCTGGGTCATTCAAGGCATGATGAATGGCGGCGGTAAAACGGTGCTGTATCGGTTCCGGCGTGCCGGCAGGTGCAAAGCAGCCGGTCCAGGAAACCAGATCATAGCCCGGCAAGGTTTCTGCCATGACCGGCAATTGCGGCAGGCTCGCCTGGCGCTGGGCCGCAGTGCTGGCAAGCAAGGTGGCGCCGCGTTCCACGGCAGGCTTCAGGGAGGAGAAGGAAATGATCCCCGCATCAAGCCGCCCGCCCGCCAATTCACGCGCCACATCCGCGCCACCGCGATAGGGCACATGTTCCAGCTTGATCCCGGCCATCAACTGCAAATTCTCGCCCATGAAATGGCCGATATGCGCAACACCCGGCGTGCCATAGGTGATCTCACCGGGGCGGCGTTTGGCTTCTGCCAAAAATCCCGCGAGATCCCGGGCGGGAAAGCCAGCACGCACGCCCAGGACATAGGGCTGGCTGGTTACCTGCACCACCGGAATGAAGGCGGTGGTGTAATCAATCGGCAGGCTTCGGCTCACCAAAGGCAGGGTTGCGAAAGTTGCCCCTTCAAACAGGAAGCTATGGCCATCTGGCGGGCTTTGCGCCACCGCCATGGCACCAATGGAACCCGATGCCCCCGTGCGGTTTTCGATGATGAAGGATTGGCCGAGATGCTCCGCCACCTTGGGCTGAATGATGCGTGCGATCGTATCGGCAATGCCGCCCGCGCTATAGGGGACAATCAGGCGCACCGGCCGGTCCGGATAGCTGCCCTGCGCCATGGAACGACGCGACACGAAAGGCAGCGCAAGCCCACCTGCGGCAAGGACGCGGCGCGAGATCACTGGCATGGAACCCCCCTGGCTTGACCGCGCATCTTCGGCGCGGCGTGATAGCGGGGAAGACGGTGCCGCCCAGGCGGCGCTTCCGTCAAGCATAAGGGGAAACGCCGATGGCGGCGACGTTATTCGATAAAATCTGGGATCAGCATGTTGTTGCGGATCTCGGCTCCGGTTGGACACTCATGCATTGTGACCGGGTTTTGCTGCATGATCTTTCCGGCGGCCGGGCGCTGCGTGAAGTGGGCGAAGCGGGCTATGCGATTCCCAATCCTGAACTGGCTTTTGCAACGCCGGACCACGCGGTTTCCACCAAGCCGGGCCGCACTGCGGAAAGCTTCCCCGTTGGTGGGCAATTGATTGCCGGGCTCAGGCAACGCGCGGCGGAAACGGGGGTGCGGCTTTTCGATCTTGGGCAGGATGGCAATGGCATTGTGCATGTCATGGGCCCGGAACTGGGCGTGGTGCTGCCCGGCACCACTGTGGTTTGCGGCGATAGCCACACCTGCACCAATGGTGGCCTGGGCGCGCTTGCTTTCGGTATCGGCGCGTCTGAACTCCGCCATGTGCTGGCCACGCAAACCCTGCCGCAGCGCAAGCCAAAGCGCATGCGCATTCGCTTTGAAGGTGAAGCGCCAGCGGGTGTCACGCCGAAGGATATGATCCTGCACGCCATTGGCCGTTTCGGCACTGGCGCTGGCACAGGCTATGCGGTGGAATATGCCGGGTCTGGCGTGCGCGCCCTTTCGGTGGAAGGGCGGCTCACGCTTTGTAACCTCTCCATCGAAATGGGCGCGAAAATGGGCATGGTGGCGCCCGATGAGGTCACCTTTGACTGGTTGGAGGGGCGTCGCTTCGCACCCAAGGGGGCGGATTGGGATGCGGCGCTCGCCTTCTGGCGTGGCCTGCCGAGCGATCCGGATGCGGTCTTCGATGCCGATCTGCTGATTGATATGCGCGACATCGCGCCGCAAATCACCTGGGGTACCAGCCCGGAACAGGTTCTGCCCGTAACCGGCATCATCCCAGACCCGTCGCAGGCCGCCGATCCGGCGCGCCGCGCCGCCTATGAAGCCGCGCTGAATTACATGGGCCTCACGCCTGGGGCGCCAATCGCGGGCACGAAGATCGATTGGGTCTTCATCGGTTCCTGCACCAATTCGCGGATTGAGGATTTGCGCGCCGCCGCCGCGGTGCTGCGCGGGCGCAAGGTGGCGCCGCATGTCACGGCCTGGGTCGTGCCGGGTTCGGAACGCGTGAAAAAGCAAGCCGAAGCCGAAGGTCTGGATCAGGCCTTCACCACCGCCGGCTTTGAATGGCGAGAACCTGGCTGCGCGTTATGCGTCGCGGCCAATGGCGAAGCAGTGCCGCCGGGGGCGCGATGTGTTTCTACCTCCAACCGCAATTTCGTGAGCCGTCAGGGACCAGGGGCGCGGACGCATCTGGCCTCACCCGCCATGGCGGCGGCAGCGGCGGTAGCCGGTACCATCGCCGATGTTCGGCAGTTTACGGCATAAGGGGCGCATCAGATGGAAAAATTCACTCGGCTTGATGGTGTCGCGGCCCCATTGATGCGCGCCAATGTGGATACGGACCTGATCATCCGCATCCAACGTCTGGTCGGTACGGGCCGCACGGGGCTTGGGCCTTACGCTTTTGAAAATCTGCGGTTGCTGCCGGATGGATCGGAAAATCCCGAATTCGTGCTGAACAAGGCGCCGTATCGTGATTCGCCC
>JACCED010576082.1_pt1 | contig 11419 bp, 13 predicted proteins | sample 7455021 | NCBI WGS metagenome assembly JACCED01 (sample SAMN15323456, study PRJNA562643) | freshwater metagenome | isolation source: river surface water | place: USA:Blue River Watershed | collected 2017-08-19
CGGTGGGGTCTGTGATACCCATGCTACGGGTAATCTTGTCCAGCATTTTAGAAGCAGACTTAGGAATACGCTGTGCATTGGGGAAAGTTTTAACATACACAGTACGCAACGCCTCATATGCTGCCACTTCAGATAGACGACCCTGTTCAATCGCTGTGCGCATAACACGCACATCTTCCATCAAGGCACCATGTACCTGTAGGAAAGCACCACGCTGTTCGGCACCCTTTTCCATGGCACGGACAAAAGCCTGACCAAGGTCATTCTCTAACTTATATAGAGCCTGAATTGTTTTCCCGATGTCCTTGTTAACACCAGCCAACTCTAGGTCTTTTTCGTCAATCGCTTTCCTTGCAAACTTAACAACATTATCTGCTGTATCTTGCGCAAGTAACCGTCCACGGTTAACCTTGCGCTTCAAGTCATTGCGAACAGAAACAATACCCTTATGTGTTGCCTTAAGGGACTTAACTAATTCATTATCAGGAATAATCTTCTTAGTGATTACCTGTGCAACATCATCACCGTAATCTAGCAGTCGGCGTACATATGCTTCTCGTGAGCGTGCAGTAGCCATACTGTAGGCGTACGAGTCTGCAATAGCAAAAATGTCTGTTTCAAAGAAATCAAAATCCTTACCTGTTTTGGCACGGAAAATTTGATTCACCTCATCAATGGTTCCCTTTTGGAGTGTTTCGCCCATGAACTCTGAACCAGCCGTGTAACGGCGGTGCATTGCCGCACCCGTGTTCTGACCCAACTCCATCGGTGTCAAGTCGGCATCACGGCACCAGCCCGTAGCCTTACCTTCCGAACCGTATGCAAAACGGAAAGCCTTGTCGGTTAATTTGTGGTGAATACCATAGTCGTCAAGGTTGTTAATAAGTTTCATATCTGCACCAAAGTCAGCATTAAACTTAATACGAACAGCATTAACCTCGTTTAACAGGCCATCCTGCCACGCCTTATAGCGTGTAGCAAGGTCACGCAACACAGGGTCAGGTTCACGCAACAACAACTCAGCATCATCCGCTAGTTGGGCTACACGAGCCTCGGCACCAGCAGCCTTAATTTCTTTAAGAAGGTCACGAACCCCACCAAGGTTCTTATTATAGGTAGTAGCCTTATAGCCTTTTGCGGCTTTAGCGGCGGTATAGTTTGCTACCTGTTGAATAACAGTGCGGTCATCAACACCCATATTGCGACCAAGACCAGCGACCACCATTCCAGCACGGCTAGATGGTGTAAACTTTCCTGTTGTACCAGTAACCTTACCAGCCTTGGCTAGAGCGTCACCCGTACGGGTACGCAGCACGGTACCAATACCTTTACGACCCGAAACAAGAGCAGCAATAGACTCAGACTTAGGAAGAATCTTACCACCAAAACGAATACCATACTCAATGCCCTCAGCAACACGAACCTCTTTAGGTACAGCAGCGACACCATAACGGATAATGTCATCCATCTTGCCAATCAAAGAGGGAAACTTATCCAGCATTGCCTTGGTGCCTAGTTTAACCGCTAGTTCGGTTCTGCCTGCTTTGCCGATATACTTTAACGGTCCGACACCAGTGTATGTCAACGGGTCAAAAGCAATGTCAACACCAAAATCAATAGTTGCATCTACCCATTTAACACCTGTTTGTGGAGCCAAACGGAAATCTTTGTTTTTAACATCAGCAAAAGTTTCCTTTAAACGCTGCTTATCAGATTTGCCTTCACGCAAATCCTCAACGAACCTAGCAGCACCAATAGGGTTGGTTGGGTTCCTAGAATAGGCAACCTGTGCAGTACGGCTAACAGCCTCTGCACCATCAAGAATAACAGAACCAGCCTTCTTAAGAACACCCAACTGCATCTTCAACATGTCTTTAGGGTTAAAAGGATTAAAGTCCTCGTCAGCCTCAGCCTTGCCTGTTTTATACAGGTCCTCAAACATCTTCCTAGCCTTGGCTTTTTGCCCCTCAGACATAGTAGGGCTAGTAGCAATACGAGCCAAAGCAGTATTATAAGCAGAATCTAGTTTATTCTTTTCCTCACCAAGAGTAGTCTTAGTACCAATATCCTTGTAGTCATCCTCATTAGCAGATGTGTCCGTGCCACTTCTAGGGGCAGCCATTGCATCTACAGCAGCAAACACATCAGTGTTGATGTCTTTACGGAAACGGTTTGGTGGAGTTTGGTCGCCACCTTTCGGGTTGCGACTAAACGGGGACTTAGAAACAGCCATTATTCACCTAACAAGTTTTTCTTCAACAAATCATTAACAGCATACTTCGTGTAGTTTTTGCCAACTTTTTTCTTTAAAGCATTTTCAAACTGCTTAACATAATCTCGTTCAGCCTTACCAGAAACTTTACCTTTAATACCAGCAACAAACTTTGAGGACTTTTGTTTAACAAAATCCTCAACACTAGTAGGCAAGGACGACAATCCCTTAACACCAGTCATGCCAGCAAGATACGCTTCAGTAGCATCATCGCCTTCACCAATACCCAAATTTTTGCGTGACTTCATAAAAGCACCATATTGTGACTTGTCACGCTTGGCTTCAGCCAACTGAAAGTTCTCAACATCTTTACCCAAAGACGAATACAACTCATTAAACTCATCAGTTGTCATACCGCTAGCCTGAGCATATGCGTCTTTCTTTGCTTCAATATCTTTCTTAATACGAGCAACCTCGGTAGGATTAGAACCTACCGCTTTAACCTTATCCCAGAAATTTTTAGCAAAAGCAGCATACTTTTCAGGCATGGCGTAATACTTAGTTTCAACTTCGTTAATGTTTTTCTCTGGGTCGTACTCGTATGTCGGGTCATACTCACCATACGGTTCAGCCTCTGTTTCGGCTTGTGTACGGTACTTGCTAACCAGTTCAGGGGACGACAAGAAAGCAGCCATCAAATTCTTTTGAGTTACACCAAAATCAGACAAATTAGAAATGTCTCCGCCACGCAACAAATACGCAACAATTTCCGATGGTTTAAGATTTCTCGCCATAATAACCCCTATATATACAGTAAATGTTCTAAAAAACTATTGCTGTGCGTTTAAAATAGCCTGCAAATTAGCCATCATCACAGCGTTTTGCAACTGTTGAGTATTGCCAGCGACACCCTGTATGCCTGCTGTTTGGGCACCCAAACCAGCACGGCGCAAAGCATCCATATATGCAGTCTCGGCGTTACCCATCTGTGTAGCACCACGATTAGCCAAAGCCGTATACATATCAGCAATCTGCTGGTCCTGAGCCTGTTGACTTGCAGCCTCTTGACCAGTAGCCCCATAAGCCAACAAGTTCTGTTGAAGCCCCTGAAGGGCAGGGGGCACAGTCACCAAAGGAACTTGATTATAAGCGGTAGACTGACCCATATTTTTCAAGAACTCAGCGGTAGCATCATCAATAGTCTTATTAGCCTGTGTCTGCTGTTGACCATAAAACTTCTTAGCCAACGCAAGATTCTCACGACCATACTTCTTAGCATCAGCAACCTTTTGCGCCCTGCTAGGACCACCTGAGCCACTACCTGCCTGCAACAACCTCATAGCCAAATCAGTGTCACCACTACTTAAAGCCTCGTCCACCGCCTTTTGCAACCAAGAACCAGTGTCTTTTTTATTCTTAGCCAAATTTGGGTCATAATCCAAAGGAGCCCTAGGTGTGGATGGGCGTGATGGAATAGGTGAAGTTACACGATTAACATTAGAAGTTTTACTCTGCTTCTTTGTTGTTGTCCCTGCCTTCGGAGCCATAGTGGTGGTTGTGGTAGGCTGCTTAGGTACAGTCGTAGTAGTCGGAGACTGTTTAGGTGTGGTTGTTGTGGTAGGGTTAACAGGGTCCCAAGTTCCAGTCTTAGGATTATATTGTGTACCACCTTCGCCGCCGCCACCAGTTGGTTCCCAACGATTAGTTTGTGGATTATACTTCAATCTCGGTGCCATAACTACCCCCTAGTAACTAGCCATCTGTTTAATATTCATAGCGTCAGCAATAACATTTTGTTGTTTTTGCAGACGCAACTGAGCCAAATAAGATTCCAAATCAGCCTGCTCGCTAGCATCTTGCAAGGACAAATTATTCAACTCATCTTGCAGGTTCTGTGACTCAACACCCAACTCTCGTTGTAGATTCTGGGCGTACTTCTCTAGACCGCTAGTTCGGATTCCTGATGTTATTCCAGCACCACCTAAGCCACGGCGACCATAGCCACTAACAAGTGGTTGAAAACCTTCTTGATATTGTTTTTGAATGTCGGACATACGGCGTGCGCCACGCTGTTGTCCCATAAAAGCAGCCTGTTGGTTGGCAATAGACTGTTGTTTACGCCGCCTGATAGCGGCGGCTTCCGCAACACCGTAGTCACCATAGAAACTTGATGCGTCACTCATTTGTTTCTCCTCAATTCATCAATCTCAGCCTGAAGCCGTGCCAACTCTCTAGCAAGACTATTAAGAATAGAAATCAATACACGACCCTCTTCTGTTCCTGCCAGCAGGTTAATTCCTAGTGGTGTCCAAGCCATTATGCAGCCCCAATATCCTCAACAAGAAGATAGTTTTGTTTTGTGGCAGAACCAGAAAAAAACACAGTGTCACTGCCTGCACTTATAGACAAACGAACATTAATAGTGATAGGTGTTGTTGTTGATGGTGCAATAATATAACTATCAGACAAACTATTAATGTTGTAAGGTGCAGCACTTGAATCTTGAAAAATTGTTTGAATCAAATTATTGCTTCCATCACAAAAAAATATATGAGTCAATGTTGTATAGTCTGTTAAGTTGCGAGCCCAAAAACCGCTAAAAGAAACACGATACAAACGCCCAACAACTGGAGTAAATGTAACACCAGTAAACCTGTTAACTGGTGTAGAAATAGTAGCAGCAGCAGTATCTGTTGTTTTTGTTTCCCTAACAACAACACCCCTAGGAATAGAAGCAACCAACTTATCAGTAGTAACAGCAGCATTAACAATCTTACTGGTGGTTACAGCATCGTTAGCCAACTTAGCGGTAGACACCGCACCATCAGCAATCTTTGCCGTAGAGATAGAACCAGCATCAAGATTAACACCAGTACTGATGGCTTCAGTAAACTCCTTAACACGGTTAAAGTTACCATTAACCTCAGTAGCCTTTGCTGCCGTGTTAGGCGTAAATGAATAGTCGTAATTTAAAGTAGCCATAATTATCCTTTCACCCTGCGGGGTGCCCATTTATATCCAATACTGTTAATGCCCCACGGTTTACCAGACTCACCAGTAAAACGCAACTGCACCGTCTTAGCCAAACCAAGATTCTTCGCTGTCTTAATAACACTAGAAACAACACCACCAGACCAAACAGAACCAGCAGTAGAACCATCAACATTTTCAACAGCCCAAGAGTCAGTATCCCAAAACATACCACCAGCAGCCGTAGGTAACACAACATTGAATGTCCGTGCCTCAGAACCATCAGACTCTTGAAAGTCGTGATACACTTCAACACCAATAGACATTTGAATCTCAGACTCTTTCATAACCAAGTCAGGACGGCGAAACATCTTACGCTGCATATAAGAACCAGCATCAAACCATTTAGTGCGGTAAACGGTTGCAAAACCGCTTTCCGCACCACCAGCAAGAATCTTATCCTTACCTTCGTCATAGTCATCAACATTTAAAACAGCAGCCACCGTAGGATGGCAAAACAAACGCTGGTCCTGACCAGACTCTGTACGGTAGTCGCAACCACCAACAACCCCTTTGTTGTCGGCTGTTGCAAACATCATATATGCACGAATAGACGGGTCAAACACCAAGTTAATCGTAGCAGTAGTAGCCGCTGATGTTTCCGAATAAGGCAAGGACAACCAGATGCGGCGACCAACCCAAGACACAGTTACTTCATCATCTTGTGCAGGGTTAACATATCCAAAGTCAAACAATGGTCGCATTTGCTGAAAAACATCAACAATATTAGAGCCATCAAAAAAGAACAAACCATCATTATGGCTATAAAAGTAAACACCAGTGTCTGTCGCCGCCATCTGCAAATGGTCATGGCAACCCAAGGTGGTTGATACTTCAACAATACGAAAATCAGTATGGTCGTATCCATACAAAACATAAATAGCAAACGGTTTAAAAATAACAAGGCTGCCGTTAACTACAACCATGCCAGTAATACCAGTACCGCCACCTTGAATGTCAATAGAATCTTCTTTAACCCAAGCCTCGGGTAAAGACTCTTCAGACCAGCGAATACGATTAGGGTAAAAAGTACCATCTTCATATGTTCCTGCAGCAAACATCCTATTTGCGTGAACCGCCAGATGTGTTGCCTGTGGAACAGCACCACCACCAGCACCACCACGACTAGCCCAAGTATTAGGACTAGTAGTTACCTTGGGTAATGCAGTAGCATTACCTACACCAGTCCACTTGTATAAACCATCATTACCACTAGTACCACCATTATTGCCAGCAGTAATATAAAGTGTTTCACCCCATGCAGCCAAACAAGCACCATGAACATCGCTAGAAGTAATGTTATATGTGTTACCAGAATAAGTATAACCCAAAATAGCAAAGTTGCCACCACTGGACTGGTAATAAACATTACTGTTATTAACCAGCATTAACTTGTTACTGGCACCATAAAAAGGTTGCACTTTTTTAGGTGCCCAAGTACCACCAACATTATCGGGGTTAATACGGCTCATGCCGCCACGACTAAAGATACCACCACGAGGGTCAATTTCAACGTTCAACATTTCAGGCGACTCATTATCAGCCAACTGAAACTGGTCAGACCGTAAGTTTAACCCGCCCGTAAAATCCTTCTGCTCGTAAATCTGAATAGACATTACAGACCCCAAGCATCACGATTACTGCCCAAAGAGTTAAGCCACCCATTATAAGTAGGACGATGCCGTGTTTGTCCATGCGCCATAATTAACGGGTTATGGCTAGTTGGGGTAGTTGCGTTGCGAACAGCAAGAGCAACACCCTCATCATACGCACGCTTATACATTTCCGCCATAGCAGAATCTTCCAACTGTTGATACACACGACTACAAGCATAATAAACCAAAGCAAAATGCAAAGACGCAGGAGCATCAACATCGCCACCTTCGGTTTGCCAATCATAAGGTTCACGATAACCACGAGCAGTTAAAGTACGAACATTATTAGGCTTAGGATACAAATGAATACTGCCACCCCAAACCGCATAAAACAACGGGTCGCTATCAGTGTCGTAAGAACCAATATAGGTTTGCTCAGCCATGTCATAACCAATCATGTCCAAACGATAACCAGTACCACGATTATCCACAATAGACACAACCTGACCAAGAGGCTCATCAGTTATACTAGCAATCTCATATGCCCGCACACCAGTACGAGTATTAAAAGTAAAAGAATACTCCAAAAACGACCAACGCTTTTCAGTATCTAAAATACGATAATACCCGTCACGAATATACAGGTTCAACAACGCATCAGGCAAATCATCGGAATCAAGGTCTGTAATCTGACGGACAGCAGCACGAATATCGGCTGCCGTCATAGTTCTAAACGCCATCCTGCACCACCTTCTTAGACCTTAAATGACCAGCACAAAATTCCTTGTCCTTGACACGGTTACCCTCACAAGTATCATTATTAGCCGAACACTTATTGCCACGACCCAAATAAGGACCAGACCCAGAAGCCAACATAGAACCCGCCTGCTCACCAGCAGGACGGTTCCCGTAAACTGGAATACCAAAATAAGAATGGGCAGGGACAGAACCTTTAATACTCATATAAATACCCGATTTGTTCTATTTACTTCAGTTTACGGTTCATCATCATCTTGGTATGAGCCTGAACTGCCTCAATAGCCTTCTTCTTGGCAGCAGGAGTCTTAGCGTTCTCAACAGCCTTATTAAGTTCATTCAGTTTACGCTGGTTATTCATCGCATTATTCTTATTAATGTTAAACTGAATCCACTCGCTCTTCTCCCGAGCCGCATCATTCTTAGCCTGACGCCGCACCTGACCCTTGGCTTGACCCGTAGACATATTAGCCTTAGGTTTCACACTAGATGACTGAGTAACCCCACCCTTGGACTTCTTAGTACCCTGAGAAGGTTTAGTACCCTTAGGTTGATTTGGTTTTTTGGGAGCAGGTTTTGGCTTCTTGGGGGTCTTTTCAAAACGGCGTGTCGGGTCAGCCTCATACGACTTATTGGACGGTTTCGGCTGGCGAAGAGTAGCCTTGGTCGGTGGGTTAATAACCGAACTACGAACATCAACCGCTTTGTCCTTGCCAGAACCACGAACACTACCAGTATTGCCACCAGACCTACGGAGAAGTCTATTGGCTTGACGCTCAACAGCCATCTGCTCAGATGGTGTTTGAGCGATACTCTTACCCTTGGGGTATTTGGCAGGCGTAGGACGGCGAGGTGGAGTTTTAGCGATACGCCCAACCTTAGGACCCTGTTTGGGGTATGGTGAACTAGGGAACTTCTTACCTAGAACACCAGCCTGCTTACTGATGGTGTAACGGGCTTTTTGACTACCCTTGTTACGCATTGCTTTAAGAATAATCTTAGCAATATCATCAAGTCCTGAACTCTTAGCCATTATTTACCTTTTGGAACCTTTTTACCGATAGGAACAGAGTTAACACCCTTAGACAAAACAGCATCGGCACCAATTACCATGCCAGCCTTTAAAGCACCACGAGCAACCTTAGCGGTCTTGTAATACTTAGCACCTTTAACCGCAGAGTTAACAACCTTAAAACCCTTACCATAAGGAATAAGCCATGTTCCAGTATTGTAGGCAACATTCTTCCAACCCTTCTTAGGGTCACCCAAAGCAGCCTTTGCAGCACCAGTAGCACCTTTCGCTACAGCATTACCAGCCTTAGCAGACGCTTTAATTGTTTTATCTTTGGTCGGTGCCTTTGACATTATGGCAGAAACCTGTGCAGTCGCCCCACGGGGACGACCTGCACCTTTCTTGGCTCCCATTAAAGTTTCTAGAATGTCACGCAAACCTTCAGGTTTTTTAGCAGGCATCAGCCACCACGCTTAAAGCGACCGTACTTGTCAACATGCGCATCATAAGCCTTCTTAGCCTTACGCTTTGCGTCTCCACCTTGTGCGTTCTTCCACTGGGCAAACAACATGTCCTGCTTGGTAGCCTGTGTGAGGTTACCCTTAGCACGCTGTGATGCAGCCAAACGACCCTGACGCTCAATATCCTTACGCTTCTTATCGCTAACAGGAACTTCACGACCATTACGGCGAATAGTGCCCTTTTCTCCTACTGCTTCACCAGCACGGCTAGCACGCAAAGTTTTTTCTTGACGCTGAGTAATGCGCTTGTTAATTTCACGCCGTTTCAACTCTGCTTCGTCACGCTTCAACTGTGCAGCAGACTTCTGTCGTGAAGCCTTAGCGGTACGAGATGGTTTAGTGTGGGCAGCGACATTCTTGCGTGCAGTACGGGCTTCATCAGGAAACATTTGTGCATACTTGCGTTTGCTGTTACCAACCATAGACTTGGTGATGTATTGACCCTCTTTGGTTACTGCACCACCACGGGCTGCGATACGGTCTGCAATTCTTTGAGCCTGCAAAACCTTCTTCTTAGGTGTCTGCGAGGATGACAAAGCCTTGGTAATAATTTTAACAAGGTCGTCACTGATTGGTCCCCAACCAATTTTTGGATTCTTTCTAGGCATGATTAGCGTCCTTTCATCTTTGTTTTTGCACGCTTGATAGCGGCAGCCTCTGCTGCCTTTCTTTTTGCACGAAGTCCTTGTGCTTGAGACATCAAAGGGCTTGGCTTTCTTGGAACTCTAGCGGCTGAAGTTGGTAAACCAAGTTCAACTCTGCTTGCACCATAATCTTTTGCTGTTGCATTTCCAGAATTCAAGTTTTTCTTTATTTTTTTATTAATTCGTTTTTGTTCTGGTGCCAATGCGCTGTTGTAACGCATAGACCGTTTTTTGTCAATAAGTTTATTATGACGCTTGGTAATCATGTCAACTTCTTTATACATACCCTTAACAGGTGTTTTCTTGTTGACTTTACGAATTACTTTTTTAGCAATAGGAATAAGAACATCGTCTACAATACCTTGTGGATGTCCCTGACGGGTTTCAATAGCAGGTCTTTTAGCAGCCATGATTAGCGTCCCTTCCTTAGTACGCCTTTGCCGCCCATGATTCCCATACCAACTCTAGGGCGTTTTTGTGGACGCTTACCATTAGGTAAAATAGCAGGACGAATTGGGCGTTCACCTTCGTCAACACCAAAACGACTTGCAGCCGAATTAGCACCCTTAGACTTAGGCAACTTAAAGCCACCCTTAACTGCGTTTCCGCCTTTCTTTGGCTTAAAGCGTGAAGGTGGTACCCCCATCCACTCTGAACCGCCGTCTCTTCCACTGTATCCCATAATTTGTCCTTGCTATTTAGAGTTTAATAAATACAGAATGGGGCGGGAACCAAACGGTTCCCGACCCCAAACCATCAACCACTACTAGGCGGTCTTTGCAGTCAACTTACCTTGCTTCTTACGGTTACGGACCGTGAGGTTACCGTAGCACATAATCAAAGCGTAGCGTGCATCCATATTTTCTGGGCGCACGAAAGGTGTGTTAGCAAACCACTTCTCAGAGTGTCCCACAAGTGAGATGTACTTTGAGTTGATGAAGAACATTGTTCCTGATGGACAATGCACATCATAGGTTACAGGTGCCGACTTGAACAACAGGTTCTGGAAACCAGCATCTGCTGTACGGGTGTCGGTGTAACGCAACTGTGGTTGCAAAAGTGACTCGTACTTTTCAAACAATGTTTGAGTTGTAAGTACCATGTCAGGGTGGTCGTTACCGACAGAAACCGTGTTGTATGCGGTTGCCATCTGTGCGAGGGTCAAAGCACCTGCGGTGTTTTCCTCGTATGAACGCCACCAGTCGTTTCCTTGACCAGTTGCTGAGTTAATACCACCAACAGTGTTGCCTGATTCAATCAAGTTTCCAAGACCGTTCCAAGACTTACCTGAGTTAGTACCACCAGCACCAAGGGTGTCGGTTCCGTCACCAAAGAACATCTGGTTAAAGCCTTCACGCAGTGACTCTTCAGCCTGCATAATCTTGGCTTCCAACAGGTTGATAACTTCCTGTTCACCGTTGTTCTTTGCTTCTTCAATACCACTGATAGCGATGGATGCAGCATACTGCTTCCATTCAAACTCAGCAGCCGAGATGCCTTCCTGTGGGGTAAGGTCAATTGAGTCGTAACCCGAGTAAGGCTTGACGGTTGAGTTCTGACCATAAATCAAAGGCTCAACAATCTTTGTACCGCCGTTAACCATGCGGATACGACCCTTGTCCATAAGGTGGTATGTCAACGGACGAGCC
>JACCED012504258.1_pt1 | contig 11416 bp, 4 predicted proteins | sample 7455021 | NCBI WGS metagenome assembly JACCED01 (sample SAMN15323456, study PRJNA562643) | freshwater metagenome | isolation source: river surface water | place: USA:Blue River Watershed | collected 2017-08-19
ATCGTGCGCATCCGCCCCGATGTCATCCCACATCAAAAATTCAATCTCGCCATACCCCATATCCAGCCACAGACCCTGGGATTTGCCTACCACATGCAGTCGAACATGCAGGTGTGGCAGCCACCACGACCGCCTTCGGCATTGCCCAATCCAGCTTCTTCCGGTTACAACGATTTGCTGTTTTATGGTGAGTCGAAGCTGATGAAACTGTTTGAGAACGCTTACAGCTGGATTTCCGATTTCGTGGCTTGTGCAGAGGCCACGCATTTCACAGCGTCGCAACTGCTTCATTATTTTGTTCATCGAAAAATCGGAGCCCATGCCAGTCGAGGGCCACTTTCTCTGTACCTCATCGGGCAAGAGCACACGCAACACCCCGTGCAGGCTTATCGCAAAAGCGACCGGTCTAAGGCCCGCAGGGAGGCAGATATTTCATATGTTTCCGAAAAATTCCCCGATCTTGCTGCACTGATGGCCCAGCCCATCAACTACTCACCGGCCGAGGCTTGGTTCGAGAAATGCTGGTCATGGCAAGAGAGCGACCCCAGTTTGCTCGCTGGCTACAACGTTTAACTGAGGCGTCTTGCCGGTCAATCCGCTGGTCAAAGCGGACCTTCCTCGCCAAACGCCAACTCACTGCGGTTTGAGATGCTCGCGCAACTGCGCCAGCACGTCCATCCCGCTGTCATGCCAGACCTGCGTGCGCAGCCTCTGATAAGCCGCTAGATAGGTGAGCTGCCCCATTTGGGCGCAGCCAAATTTGAGCGCGTTGGCCTCAACCGCCTGGGGCATGAAGCGGTTGAGCGGCGTCACCGAGCCAGGTAAGGCGTACATGTCGATCGCCTTGGAGCGAAACTCGCCCGAGGCCAGCACCAAATTGACCAGGCGCTCCTGCACAAAAATTTTCTGTGGCAAAAACTGTTCGCTGTAGCGGGTCTCTGACAGCAGCAGCTTGGCCAGCGGCCCCTCGCCCGACTCTGCCGCATTGAAGAGCTTTTCGCCGAGCTCCAGCCAACGCAGCCAGAACTTTTTCTTGGCGATGAAATAGTTGCAAAAGACCGTGTTGTCCGAATGCATCACATGCTCGGCCGCATCAAGCTTCAGGCCGGCGTGATCGGCAAAGCTTTGGATGCAATCGAGCAAGCCTGGATGGAAAAACTCGCCTTGCTGGAATGGGTTGATGAAAAAGCTGCACAGGTCCCAGAACGGACTGAAGATCAGCACATCGTGCTGCTCACCGTGCTGGTGGACAAAATCCCGGATTTTTTCATGATCGAGTCCCGTCTTGTGGCTAAAGCGCGGCGAGAAGAATCCGTAGAAAACATCGTCCTCTAGGGTGTGCTGCAGCAAATGGTTTCGCATCGGCCAGTACTCGCGCCAATCCGGCCGGACATTGGCCCGGTTGTCCAGCGGCAGGAACTGCGCCGGCACCTGCGCCAGAGTCTCTGACGAATAAGCGATGTGGTGCAGGCTGACACGGGGAGCGGACTTCGCCATGGGCTCGGTGGCAGCCGACAACTCCGGCAAGACCTCGGGGTCCATGACCTGCTTGAGTGCAGGCAGCGGACTGAAGACCGTCTCGCACCGGTAATCCAGTGACCAGGACCCGGCTTTTTTCTTGAGGTAGATCTCCAGCACCTTGTCTTCGTAGTCTTGCTGGGTGGACACCGCCAATTGAGGCGCTTGCACGGCCTGCATGAGACTCAGACCCATGCGCGAGACCATGGTCCGGCCATGACGCGTGACCAGGGGGAGCCCCGCAGCGATCACATCGTTGCTGGTAGAGCCACAGTTGTAGGGATACGTATCCAGATAAACGTCTGCGAGCTTCAGGCGGGCGCAAAAGTCGGCGTGCATCACTCTGGGCATGAACACCAGGCGCGCCTCATCTACCCCCGCCTGCTGTGCAGCGGCGCGCAGATTGCGGGTCCCGACATCGTTGTCGTCGATCAGCCAAAGCACGGCATCCGGGATGCGCTTGAGCAGGCGCAGCCAGCCCGCGAACACCTCGGGGGTGATTTTGTAGCTGTTGCCAAAGCTGGCCATGACAAAGGCCTGCTCGGGCAAGTGCACATCGCTGCGAGAAACCGTTCGGGTGGCATCGATGTAGGACACCATAGGCAAAAAAGACCCCTGCACATAAACCGGCTTTTCGCTGAAGTGCACCGCCAGCTCTGGCGGCAAGACCTGCCGGTCGGCAATCACAAAGTCGAACCAGGGCATGCCCGTGGGGCCGATGAAGCCCAGGTAGGTGCCTTGCCGCGGCGCGGGGTGCAGCGCGAAGATGCCGGGGCGTGCGCCCGCGCTCAGGCCATGCAGGTCGATCAGGATGTCGATCTCGTCGGCCAGGATCAGTTCGGCCGCCTGCCGGTCAGAAAGGCCGGCGATGGAGCGGAAATGCGTGAACAGGCCTTTGAATTGTTGTCGAAGGGCCGTGTTTTCCTCACGCGTGTGGTCATACGCGTACAGCTCATACGTCTCTCCTGGATGCCCTTGCAGGAAAGGTGGCAGCAAAAAACCCACCGCGTGCTCACGAAAATCGGCCGACACATAACCGACACGAATCCGGTCGTGCTGCCAGCGCCCCCCCTGGCACAGGCGCTCTTCTTTATGACCGTAGGTGCGTGCCACAAAAGCCTGTGAAACAGCCAGCTGCTCGGCCGGCTCTTCGGTCAATGCCAGCATGGCCAGCGGCGAGGTGTAGCGCCGCATGTCGGCCAGGCTCACGCCCGGCAGGGGCTTGTAGACCGGCCACTGACAGGCTTTCTGGCGAATGTGCACCCAATGCTGGATCACACCCGGCTGCTTGGGGTCGATCAGCAAGCTCTGCTCGAGCGCTTCCTCGGCTTGGGCGTAATTTTTCAGTTGCTCCTGAACCCGCCCGATGTGGTTGAGGGCCATCGTCAAAAATTCGGCGGCCGGTGGCTGATCCAAATAGCGCCGAGCTACCACCGTCAACCAGGCGCTGAGCGCCTCATTCGTTCTGCCCTGCTTCTCGCGCAGCAATCCCAGGTTGATTGCCGCCTGGACGAAATCAGGTTTGAGGGCCAGGCACGATTCATAGGCCTGCTCGGCCTCTGCCATTTTTCCCTGCGCCTGCCGTAAACCGCCAAGGTTGAACAAACTGAAATGCTTGTCGACCGCAGGGGCCAAGTTGATCCACAAGGCACACAGGTTCGCCGCAGCCCTGACTTCTCCCATGCCTTCCAGGCTCTGGACATGGCGCAACAGGTCAAGCTGAGAAAAGCGACCTTCACGGATATCTTGCTCCAACGCCTTGTTCGGCGCGTGCTCGCTCGTGCTGGCTTCTTCACGTCGGATGGAATCGGTTTTCATGGCTAGGACAGTGCTCACAGGCAAACACCCTCTTGATCAGGGCGTTACAAAAAGCATTTTTTATGCCAGCGCTCCAGGCCGTTTTTCGGCAATTGCTTGCCGCAGCAGGTGACGCACATGCCGGTGCATCAACCGAAAAAGAGTTCCATAGGATTCAATTTTGATCGGTTTCTGGTGCATGGCAGATTTTTTGCTCAGGCCCGCTCAACTTTTCAGACTCCATACCGATAACCAGATGACGCCAAAGCTTAGGGCCTTGGCACCGTGTTTTTTCCCATGCTGATGTTGCACTCATCGGCGCAAAGGACAACTTATGTCATTGATCAGCTCCATTTCAGCCAGCCAGGTCGCGTATCTGTCCACCGCACAGATCCGGGATCTCTCCACGGCCGATGTTCAATTGCTGTCCACTGCGCAGATCGCCCAAATGACCAGCGTGCAGATCGCGGCCATTGAAAGCCGTGACCTGCTGGTGCTCAGCAGCAGCCAGATCAGTGCCTTTGACCCTTCCAATTTCTCGGACGGCATCCTGGTCTACAACAAACTGTCGTTGATCTCGGCTGCACAGGTCGGCGGCCTGACCACCGCGCAAATCAACGCCTTCACCTCGGATCACCTGGCGTATCTGGACACCGGCGATATCGCCAAGCTGTCCACCGACCAGCTCAACAGCTTTCAGACCGATGTGATCGCCACACTCAGCTCTCGTCAGGTGCAGGCGCTGACCACACTGCAGCTGTCGGGACTGAGCACCGATCAGTTCTCCAACTTCTCGACAGGTAGCCTGCAAGCACTGACCACGGCGCAAATCCGCGTGCTCAGCTCCGACCAGCTCAACAGTTTGAGCAGTGATCAACTGGGCAAACTCGAAACACGTGATGTGGCGGCCCTGACCTCGGCGCAGGCAGGCGCCATGACCACCAGCACCCTGCTCGCCCTGAGCACTGCCCAAGCGCGCGCGCTGTCCAGCGCCGCGCTCAATGCTCTGAGCAGCGAGCTGCTCACCTCGCTGGGCACTGAGACGATACAAGCCCTCACCACCGCCCAGATCGCGAACCTGTCGACGCTGCAAACCTCGCTGCTGTCCACCGACCAGATCCAAGCCCTGTCCACAGGTCAGATCATCGCGTTTGGCACCCGGCAAATCATTGCCTTGACCTCTGCCCAGCTCAATAACCTGGAAAGCCGCGACCTGCAGGTGCTCAGCTCCAACCAGCTCAAGAGCCTGACCTCGGCCCAACTGGGCAACCTGGCCACCGACCAGCTGAACTTGCTGACCACTGCCCAATTCCAGTTCCTGGGCACCAACCAGATCAGCAGCTTTGGCTCCGACCAAATCAACAACCTGGGCAGCGATGACCTGCAGGCCCTGACCACCGCCCAGGTGCGAGCCCTGACCACGGGACAGCTGAGCGCACTGAGCACTGCGCAGAGCGCCTTGCTCGAAACCCGGGATGTGGCTGCACTGACCTCGGTGCAAGCAGCCGCCCTGTCCACCGACGCTATTGCCGCGCTGACCACGGCGCAAGCACTCGCCCTGAGCACGGCCGCACTCAACGCCCTGACCAGCGACCAAGTGCTGAATCTGGCCACCGATGACATTGCGGTGCTGAGCACTTTGCAAATCAGCAAGCTCAGCACCCAACAGCTGGCACTGCTGTCGACCGACCAGATCACGGCGTTGTCCACCGCCCAAGTGCTCGCACTGACCACCGCCCAGCTGGCGGCGCTGACGTCTGAGCAGCTCAACAACATGGAGAGCCGCGATCTGCAAACCCTGACCAGCGCCCAAATCCGCGCGCTGACCACCGCCCAGCTGCCCAAGCTGAGCACCACCCAACTGGGTTTCTTGACCACTGCACAGATCCAGCAGATCCAGAGCGCTCAAATCCAGGCACTGAGTTCCGACCAGCTCAACAGCATGGGCAGTGACAATTTGCAGGCCCTGACCACGGCACAGGTCAAAGCCCTGACCACGGCGCAAATGGGCGCCCTGAGCAGTGCTCAGGTGGCCCTGCTCGAAACCCGTGACGTGGCCGTCATGAGTACCGCACAGGCGGCCGTGCTCAGTGCCGAGGCGATCGCAGGTTTCACCTCCGAGCAGATCAAGGCTCTGGCCAGCGCCGTGCTTAATGCGTTGACGAGTGCCCAAGTGGCCGCTCTCGAGACCGAAGATCTGGCGGCGTTGAGCACGCTGCAAGTGAGCAAACTCAGTGCCGGCCAGCTGGCTTTGCTGAGCACCGCGCAAATCCAGGCGCTGACCACCGCCCAGGCCCAGGCCCTGACCACCTCCTTGGTGGCAGCACTGACCTCGGACCAGCTCAACAACCTCACAAGCGATGTGCTGCAGGCACTGACCACCGATCAGGTCCGCAAACTCACCACCAACCAGCTCAGCGCCCTGAGCAGCACGCAGCTGGCGCTGATGGAGAGCCGTGACATTGGGGCTTTGACCGCTGACCAGGCCAAGGTGCTGAGCACTTCGGCCATCGCCCAACTGAACACCGCCCAGGCAGCCGCCCTGTCCACCGCCGCGCTCAATGCCCTGACCAGCGACCAGCTGGCAGCCCTGACTTCGGATGCGCTGGGCGCTCTATCGACCCTGCAGATCAACAAGCTCAGCACCGACCAGCTGGTGCTGCTGAGCACCGATCAGATCACGGCACTGAGCACCGCCCAAGCGCAGGCGCTGAGCACAACGCAACTGGCGGCCATGACCTCCAAACAGCTCAATGCCCTTGAAAGCGATGACCTCAAGGCCCTGACCACAGCCCAGGTCCGCGCCTTGACAAGTGCCCAGATCGGCAAACTCAGCAGCGATCAGACAGCCCTGCTCGAAACCCGACAGATCGCCGCCCTGACCTCTTCCCAAGCTGCAGCCCTGTCCACCGACGCCATCGCCGAGCTGACCACAGCCCAGGCCAGGGCGCTGACGAGCGCCGCCCTTAATGCATTGAGCAGCGCTCAGCTCGCTGCGCTGGAGACGACCGATGTTGCAGCCTTGAGCTCAGCGCAGATCGCCAAGCTAGCCACCCGCCAGCTGGCCCTGCTCAGCACCGATCAAATCATCAGCCTGAGCACCGACCAAGTCCAGGCGCTGGGCACGGCCCAAGTCAGCGCGCTGACCTCGGAACAGCTGAACAACCTGGCCAGTGACGACCTGCAGGCGCTGACCACCGCCCAGGTGCGCGCCCTGAGCACGACACAAATCAGCAAGCTCAGCAGCGATCAAATCTCGTTGGTCGAGACGCGTGACATGGCTGTCTTGAGCTCGGCCCAAGCCATGGTTCTGTCGACCGATGCGATCGTCCAGCTGACCACCGCTCAGGCGGCAGCTCTGAGCTCCAGTGCCTTGAACGCCTTGACCAGCGCTCAGCTGGCAGCCATGGAAACCGCCGATGTGGCGGCCTTGACGACCGCTCAGGTGGGTAAGCTCTCGACGGCCCAACTCAAGCTGCTGAGCACTGCGCAGATTGCTGGCCTGAGCACCGCTCAAATGACCACGCTGAGCACGGCACAACTGTCCGTCTTGACCAGTGAACAACTCAACAGCCTGGAAAGCGCTGACCTGCAAACCCTCAGCTCCACGCAGCTGCGCGCGCTGACCACGGCTCAGGTCAACAAACTGAGCACGGATCAGTTGGGCCTGCTGTCTACCGACCAGCTCACGGCACTGAGCACCCGCCAGATCGGCGCCTTGAGCACAGAACAGCTCAATGGCTTGTCGAGCCTCAACCTGCAGGCGCTGAGCTCGGAGCAGATCCGCGCATTGTCTACGGCGCAACTGTCCAAGCTGTCGACCGACCAACTGGCTCTGTTGACCTCGGGACAAATCCAGTCGCTGAGCACGGCACAAGTGCTCGCCCTGACCTCTGACCAGCTCAACAACCTGACCAGCGATGAGATCCAGGCCCTGACCACGGCACAGTTCAAAGCCCTGAGCACCGATCAGATCAGCGCCTTGAGCAGCACTCAGGTGTCGCTGATGGAAACGCGTGATGTGGCGGCCCTGTCCTCCAGCCAGACCAAGGTCCTCGGCACTGACGCCATCGCTGCGCTGAGCACCGACCAAATTCAGGCTCTGAGCACGGCTGCACTCAACACCCTCAGCAGCGCCCAACTCGCCGCTCTGGAAGTCGATGACGTTGCAAAACTGAGTACCGCGCAGGTGAGCAAGCTGAACACCGCTCAGCTGGTCCTCCTGAGCACCGAACAGCTGGCCGGCATGTCGACCGACCAGGTGCAAGCGCTCACCACATCGCAGGTCGCAGCCCTGACGTCCGACCAGCTCAACAACCTGAGCACTGCACAGCTCGATGCCCTGACAACGGCCCTGGTCAAGGCCCTGACGACCACACAAATCAGCAAATTGAGCGCAACCCAACTCGCAGCCATGGCCACCGACGATGTGGCGGCCCTGAGCTCGTCACAGGTGGCCTCGCTGTCGACCGAGGCGGTGCAAGCCCTGACCACCGAGCAAATCACAGCGCTGAGCAGCGCCGCCCTCAACGCCTTGAGCTCGACCCAGCTGGCCGCACTCGAGGTCGAGGATGTGGCGGAGTTGACAACGGCGCAAGTACACAACCTCAGCACCCAGCAGTTGACCCTGCTGAGCACCGACCAGATCGTGGCATTGACCACCGAGCAGGTGCAGGCGCTGAGCACGCTGCAAGTGGCCTCCCTGACCTCCGACCAGGTCAACTACATGGCCACCGACGACCTGCAGGCCTTGACCACCGCCCAGATCCGGGCGCTGACCACCGCACTGATCAGCAACATCAGCACCGACCAGATCGGTCAGTTCACCACCGAGCAGCTGGCCGCACTGACCAGCAGCCAGACGGCGGTGCTGAGCTCCGACCAGATTGGCCAGCTCACCAGCGACCAGTTGACGGCCCTGCCGTTCTGAAGATACTGATCCCCTTCATGAAAATCGCGCGGCACAGCGCGGTTTTCATGGACACTAGACACCTGATCAACAGACGACAGGGGCCGATTTGGGAGACCTTCGCTTAGGCATCTGCACCATCCAACGCGACCGGGCACGCTGGCTACCTGAATGGGTAGCGTTTCACCACGCTACAGGATTCAGAAAGTTCTACATCTTCTTGCACCGCTGCACCGACGACTCAGAGGCGGTGGTGCGACGCCTGCAGCAGCGCTTCGACATCCAGTGCTTCGTCCTGGGCGCCGAGGTCGATCGTCCGCAACTGGCCGCCTACCAATACGCCTACCAGCAGTTCAACCATGAAGTGGACTGGATGGCCTTCATCGACGGCGACGAGTTTTTGTTTGCTGCCAATGGTGGCGACCTTCAAGCCGTCATGCAGCGCTTTCATTACCAAAAGATTTCTGCCTTGGGGGTCTGGTGGGTCTGCTACGGCAGCAGCGGCCACGTGCGCGAACCCGAAGGGTTGATCATCGAAAACTACCAGATGCGCCCTGCCCTGGCGCACCTGAACAACCGGCATTTCAAGTGCATCGTGCGCGGGCACCAGGGCGAGACCGTCTCGGTGGGCATGAATGCCCACACCTTCCAGTCCCGCTACGGCACGGTCGACGAACAGCTGCGACCTTTGCACGGCGGCTACATGCCAGAGACCGAACCCTCCTACGAGCTGCTGCGCATCAACCACTACGTCTGCCAGAGCCTGGAATATTTCAAAACCTTCAAACAGCGCAGCGGCATGGCCGATGCGGGCGCCAATGCCGTGCGCTCCGACGAGATATGGCACCGCGACAACGTCAACGATGTCCATGACCCGTCTGCCTTGTGTCACCTTGGCATGGTCCGAACCCTGATGCAATCGGACTGAGGCTCGGCGCACTGGCACCGTATTTGCTTACCCTTATTCAGATTCCGCCGGGCAGCCGTCAGTCCCGGCCCACAGACTCTGAAAAAAGGAACCAAGGTATGCAAATGTCGATCGCCCACCTGATGGAAAAAGCCTTGCCGGCATACATTGGCCGCTTGCCTCAGGATCCTGCCAAATATTCGCCAGCCGACATCCGCGTCGGCATCCAGCACCTGCTGAGCTGCCAGGAGATGGACCTGGCGCAAGCCCTGGCCGATGCCGGCCTGGCCCTGCACCCCGACAGTGAAGACCTGCTGGCGATGGCCGGCCTGATGGCCTTGACCCAGCAAAACTGGGTGGAAGCCGTGCAACTGCTCGAGCAGCTGCTGAGCGTGCAAGGCCTGCAGGCTCCGGCCATGACTTACAAGATGCTGGTGCGCGCGCTGCGCTGCAACCTGGATCTGGCCCGTGCCCAGCGCATCCTGGCCCAGGGACTGGCCCAATGGCCTGCCGATGCCGGATTGCTGCAAGAGCAAGACGACTTCCTGGATGGCCCGGCCATCATGCCCACGCCGGGCATGAGCAACTGACCATCCCTGACCGGCCAAGGCAAGACATTGCCGCTGCGCGGCAAATCCTGACCCGCAAGGCCCGTTGAATCCTGGAGAGGAACACCACCATGCCCGTCATCAACACCAACATCAAGGCGCTGTACACCCAGAACGCACTGCTGCGCACCGAACGCAACCAGTCCGAGGCCATGCAGCAGCTGGCCACCGGCAAGCGCATCAACTCAGCGCGCGACGATGCGGCTGGTCTGGCGATTTCGCAGCGCATGACGCAGCAGATCCGCAGCCTGAACATGGCCGTGAAGAACGCGGGCGACGCCATTTCCCTGATCCAGACAGCCGAAGGCGCGACCGCCAGCATCACCGACATGCTCCAGCGCATGCGCGAATTGGCTGTGCAGTCGGCCAACGCCACCAATGCGGACGACCAGCGCGGCTACCTCGACCTTGAGTTCCAGCAGCTCAAGCAGCAGATCCAGTCGATCTCCGAGCAGACCCAATGGAACGGCTTCTCCATCCTCAATGGCACGGCAGGCGCCCCGGTGGGCGAGCGGCCGGTCTACAAGGTCACATCGGTGGCCCAGTTCTCCTCAGACATCGGCTACGCCGCGACAGCCGGCACCCGGGACAATGCCGGCGACCTGAGTTTCAGCGGTTCCCTGGCCAAAGCCGGAACCCTGAACATCACTGTCAACAGCGACGACGAGGCAACAGCCACCTTGACCTTGCCTGACGGCACAACGCACACCCTGACCGGCACGTCGGACGGCACCAACAAAAAAATCACCTTCACCGGCACCCTCTTGACCGATGGCACCGGCGACTTTGTGATCACCTCCACCGGTGACGACGCCGAGGCGTTCACCGGCCAGAGCCTCACGGTGAACCTGTCACTCACGCCAGCCACCCAGCCTACGGTGATGGCCAACGACACCATCATCAACGGCGTCACCATTCCCATGACCACGGGCAGCGTCGACAAGCTCTCCACCGGGTCTGCATCGGCCAGCACCATCGCCAAGGTGGCGGCCATCAACCAGATGACGCCCGACACCGGCGTGGTCGCCACCATCAACCCCACCACCATGTCGGGCGCGGCCATGAGCGGCTCTGACGTCGTCAAAGGCACGGTGACGGTCAATGGCTACACCACAGAGCTGTTCAGCACCAGTGAAAACAACCTGCGCGAAAGCCGCAACACGGTTGTCGCCGCCATCAACGCGGTCAGCGCCCAGACGGGCGTGACGGCCATCAACAGCGACACCGATGCGCGGGGCATCAGCCTGGTGGCTGCCGACGGACGCAATATCGAAGTGTCTTTCAACACCGCCGACACAGCGGCCGATTTTTCGGCACGCACCGGCCTCAAACAAGGCCTTCAAACCGGCTCGTATTCGCTGGAAAGCAGCGTGCAGGGCCCCATCGTGGTCACGAGCACGGGCACTTGGCAAAACGCCGGTCTGCCGCCGGGCAACTACACCGCCAACACTTCCTCCTTCACCTCGGCCCCGCGGCCGGTGGTCGAGGCGCCGGAGTCTGGCTCTCCCGCCATCGAAACCCTGGGCGATGGTGACCTGGTGATCAACGGTTTCGCCATCCGCGGCGCCGTGGCCAGCGACGACACCCGCAGCTCCACCACCGCGGCGACCAGCTCGCGCGCCGGCAGCGCCATTGCGATCGCCGCCGCCATCAACGAACGCAGTGCCGACACGGGCG
>JACCED010560986.1_pt1 | contig 11415 bp, 13 predicted proteins | sample 7455021 | NCBI WGS metagenome assembly JACCED01 (sample SAMN15323456, study PRJNA562643) | freshwater metagenome | isolation source: river surface water | place: USA:Blue River Watershed | collected 2017-08-19
CCCAAGCTGGCCACATTGTCCACAGTGGCTGACGCCTTTTTAATCATGTTGACCGCAGTGTTAACTGCCGCCAATGCGCTTACTGGATCGATCATTCAAGCCCCCTTAATACAAACAAGGCGACCTGAAGAAGCCACCAAACGGCAATGATGCCGATGGCAATTTTAAGTCTCATGACAGCACCAGGATGAAGACCCTGACGCACCAAACTATCATGCCGACAAGAAGGGCAGCCGCAATGAAGCTGACTGCCCAATCTCTCATTTGAGTATCCAGACCGCTGAGAAGATCGTGCCAGCCATGGACACGATCATCAGGCCAGCAGTCTTCATCAATATGCCCTCTATGCGCTTGAGCCTGGCATTGATCTGGTCATACCTGATGGCGCAGATTTCTTCATGAGTTGCCAGGCGTGCGTCTGTCGCGTCAATCGTTGACATTTACTGCTCCAACAATGCTTAGGGCTGCTCAGGCCACTCGATGTCCCAGGGGAAGCCTTCTTGCGCTGTGATGTCACGCAAGGCTTGACGGTAGGTGGCCCAGGCAGCTTGATCCACTGGAGAGTCAGCCACCTGCGTCCAATCGCTGTCCTTGAGTTTTTCGGTGCGACTTGCACGCACGCTCTTGGCTTGCTCTTCGTCTTTGGCGGCAATAGCATCAACATCCATGTTGTTCACGCCATATTTGGTGTACCACTTGCCATCGACCTGCTCAACACCATCGGCAAAAGCAACTTGGTAGCGGGTAGGCTGGGCCTGTGGGCCTTCAAACACCACGTCAGCACCCAAGCTGTTGAGGATTTCTTCGGTGGTCTGGCCCCATGTAGGGCCACCGTTGGCTTGCTGGTATGCACGAAACTCTGCCTCGTACATCACTGCGCCTGTTTGTCGGATTCTGATTTGCATGATTGTTCCTTATGCGATTGCTAGGTAGATGTAGGTGACGCCGTTGGTGTTTGCAAGGTTGCCGCCAGCGTTGCTCAGTTCAAACCCTGTTGCAGCAGTGTCCACCCAATCGGTGTTGGTGACTTCGTTGGCGCTTGAATTCATTCTCAGGTAAGGGTCATTTCCCGGAACAATCCCGCGAACACTGTCCCAGTAATACCAATCACCTGTGGTGCTGGTGGCCTTGATGAGAACAAACCTTGCACCGCCCGTGAAGCCGCAGTCGATGACCTGAGTTGCGCCAGTGCCTGTGAACGACCCAACTTTACTCACGCCGGGGCAGGAGGTAAAGAGATAGGCTACATAGGCGGCACCTGAACTGTTTACTGATCCAAGAGAACTCAGTGAAAAAACAGTTGCTGTAGGAGATGTTCCATTCCAATAGTTGTTTGTGTAATCCGCAACATTTGTGTTATTTAACCAAACATCCCCGGTAGCACCTAAAGGAGCTACATAGCAATACCATTGAGAAATGTTGTTTCGCCTCTTCACAATCATCAGCTCAGGGGTTGCCGCCAAGTTGTGATTGATTGTCCTTGCACTTCCATTCCCCGTATAGCAAACCACATCCATGAAGCCGGGAGCGCGTCTCCAACCCCAAAGCATGTAGCCAGTCACATTGGAGTTCCAAGCACCATTCATCCTGTCCCAAATTAAATTTGGCTGACTAGATTCAGCAGCGGTGTCGTACGTTCGCATAAAATTGCCACCGGCAAGACGAGGGCTGAAGTAGCCTTTGTCTCCAGCAGGCTGACCTAGCATCTGCACATCCGTCACAAAACCAGTAACGGGCCCAGCACCGCCACCAGACGCATAGCGATCCATACCAAATACACTTGTACCTATTGTCGGCACTTTCATTGGCCCACGGCGTATGGCGACGTAGATGTAAGTCCCGCCGCTTCCGTTTGTGGCCCCGCTAGCCGAGTTCAAAACAAAGCCAGTAGCAGTTGGACTACCGAAATCGTCTCCTGCTAAATTGTTATAGTAATCCTGTTCGGCTGCTGCCGAATTTGCGTAAAGAAATTTGTCTCCGCCATTTGCGATGATGGGGTCGTTAACCCAGCCACGCATGGTGTCGAACATAAGCCAGCCGGGACCAGACGTGTCTGTTCTTTTAATTAATAACCATTGAGGCTCATAATTGAGATTGATGTTGTTTCCCGATGATCCTGTGCCCGCATAGGACCCACACGAAATCACATTGTCCGTGCCCGTCAGGCCAAAGCCTCCGGCATTGTGAGCGAAGAGGTAGGCGACGTAGGTGCCACCGGATTGATTTACAGAAGACCCAGACCCAAGGGTAAATACAGTATCCGTTGGGGCAGTGTTATTCCATGTAGCAGTTCCGTTCCCGCTGGCGGCAGACGCGAAATTCAACAAAATCTCTGAATTAGAACCAACACCTAAAGATCGGTGATAAACCATCCAATCTCTGGTTGTGTTTAGTTGTTTGATAATCATGCACCCCGGAGCAGACCCAAGATTGTGTGCAATAGTTCGTGCGGAACCCGTCCCCGTATACGTCACCACATCAAAGAACCTTGGTTGTTCGCGGAAGGCCCATCCGACGTAGTTCTTGGATGAGCCGTTGACGTAGTACGAGCCGGTGGAATTGTCGGTGACAGTGAATCCAGTTGAGTTAAAAGACGTAAGACCAAAACCGGGATATGTGTACTGCGGATCAGTTAGGTTTGACGCAAGTTGCTTTGTTGCGCCAGTAACAGTGTCTGTTAGAACGTGATGGTCACCGGCTGTGGTGCGGTTTTTCATCCAAACCAACCCACCCTTACCCGCCAGATCAATGCCGTTGTTGATCGTCTGGGTAGAGCCGTTGCCTGTATATAGTGTCGTACTGAAACACTCTTCTATGTAGTTCGGTACAGCAGCCACGCCGCCACCAAAAGCGTCATAGCTTGCTGCACCTGATGTTGCTTGTAATGGCATAGATTAAGCCTTGAACTGAGTGACAGAAGCCAGCACTGTGTAGGTGGCACTGCCTGTCTTGATGATCAAATAACGGTAGCTGTCGATGCCACTAGCGTTACCCGCTGTAGGCGCACCACCAAGCCAGCGTGTAGTCACGCCAGAGGTTGTGCCGTCCACTTGCACTGCGTTGTTGAAGTAGGCAGTCGAGCCTTGAGTGACCAAGAAAGCCACCGTTACCGACTGACCTGTGGACAGCGCAGTGTTCAACGATGTACCGCTAGATGCGCGAAAGTTTACCGTCCAGTTGGCTGATGCATTGGAGGTGTAGAACAGCACCGACTGCGTGGTGATGTCATAGTTGATCGTGCCTGTGGCTGCTGTGGCAGAAACTGTGGCGACTTCGGCTGCATCGTTCAGCACGATGGCCAGCTTGCTGCTGGAGCCAGAGAATGTGTTTGTGCCTGTGAAGGTTTGATCAGCCGACAACACCGCATCACCAGTGCCAGTGCCTGCACCAATCGCTGTGCGGAAGTCTGACGCACTCAGAGCCGACACAGAGTTGTTTTCATTGAATCGTGGGAAGGTGATTGCAGACGGGTTTGTCACCGTGAACAAATTAGCGCCCAGGGTGGTGGCCCCAAGGTTTGTGCGTGCTGCTGATGCTGTTGATGCACCCGTGCCACCCTTATTGACCTTCAGCACTGGACCCGAATCAAACAGCGCATCAATGGTGTCCAAGTCGTTGTTGATCTTGGTTCCCCATGTGTCAGTGGACGCGCCAACCTCGGGTTTGGTCAGTAACAGGTTTGTAGTCGTGGTATCAGCCATTTTTCACCTCATGCGGCAATTTGCCATGTTTCCGTATTATCCGCAATTGGCGTCCATGTTTCACTGGTATCGCTAATTGCAGTCCATGTTTCTGATGTGTCGCCCAAAGGCGTCCAGGTTTCGCTATTGTCAGAAATTGCCGACCAGGTTTCAGATGTGTCAGGCTCTGGCATCCACCGCAGCCTGGCATCAACCACCATGCCGGACACACCAGCAAACACAATCGATGCACTTTGCCTGCGGATGGCGTTGATGGCCATACCAGACTGAGCCTGGATCAGCACAGGCTGATTAACGATCACGCTGGTGCTGACCGTCATGGTGGCAAAGTCTTCGATCAGGATCTGGATCAGCGGCACTCTGATGGCGCTCACCGTCATGGCGCTTTCGTCCACCGCAGCAAACGCACCGATGGCCACCCTGATGGCGCTCACGCTGGCGCTGGATGCCGCCTCAAATGTGGATGCGCCAATGGCATAGCGCCTGGCTGAAATCGATACGCTGCTGGCAGCGGCAATGGCAGCCGCAGCGTCAAACACCGCATTGGCCTGCACCGTCATGGCGCTTTGGCCAGAAATCGCTATACCCGCAAACGCATACCTGGTGGCCGACACCGACATGGTGCTGGCAGCTTGAATGGGTACAGATGCGTTAGAGACAACAGTGGCGCCAACTGACATGGCGCTCGTTGCCGAGATCGAGACAGAAGGCTCAAAGGAGCCTCTGGAATAGTTGCCGACCCCGTAGGAGCCGCCGCCGTACCCTACCCTTGGGTCAGAGTATTGCCCGACTCCATAGCTGCCACGACCATATGCAGCCATGTCATGTCAGGGTAACGTCAAGATCACCAGCAGGGATGCGCAGCACATCGCCATCGTTGATGGTGCGTGCTGTGGACAAAGCAGCCCAAGCAATCAGGTTGCCGCCTGTGCTGGCGTCAAAGATACCAGCCCAGCCAATCGATCCCCAATTGCCGCCAGAGGCCGCTGCAAACTCGATGGCCGCAGCGTTGGTGGCGTTGGTGGGGCTTGTGCCGGACACGTTGATCGTGCCAGTGGCCACACGGGCGTAGCCGTTGCCGGACACCTCAGTGCCGCCACCAGTGTCCGATGGGGCAGCCGTGAACAGGCCCACATACCAAGCTGTTGGGCGTGTGGCCGTGCCGCTGGTCAGGAGCCAGGTCAGCACCAGGTTTTCTGTGTGGTCGGTAAAAGATGACATATCCAGCCCTTATCCAAAAGTCTTTGCACGGGTCAGCAGCACACCGCCTGATGTCGATGCCCTATCGTCTGCTGTTCTCAAATCATTCAAGGCACGCTCATACAGCGTGGCCCATGTCTGAATTCTCGCATCGTCTTGCAAGTATGGAGCAGCCTGCAACAGCGCACCGTACAAATAGATGTCTGGACTTGATGCCAAAAGCCAATTGGTGGCCACACTGTTTGACAACTTTGTCAACTTCGCAAAATAGATTAACTCTGCCGTGTAAGTTCCATCAGGCGTTGGTGCAATCCGAAACTGATTGCCAACCACCGTGAAGAATCTGGGCTTACCGCTGGCCGTGTATTGGGATCGAGCCTGGTCCATGTCATCAATCGACAAGAACTCCAATGGCTTGATCGGGGTGGTGCTGGTCAGCTTCAGGGACTTGGTTTCCAGAAAGTCGCTTGGCACAGTGCCGTACTCGGCATCAAAAGACGCATTGGCACGCACAATCATCTGGCGCGTGCGCAGTGTGCGCTCGATCTGAGCCTCGGCCAAAGAGATGAAGTCAGGGATGGTGGCCGACAGGTCAGACCTGTTTAGCCAATCACCAATCGATGTCTTCAACTCTGCGTATGTGCTAAGTGCCATTTTTAGCCTCTTTGTCCATTTCCTCTTTCACCACCCAGGTGTGAGGATGCCCAAATTCAAATGAGCCGATGTGTCCGATCTCATGGGATACGTCATGGTCGATATAAATCTTGTATCCAAGTTCCTGTGCCTTCTTGCAGAAAAACACATCCTCGCCCATGTAGCCCCGTGTAGTCTGCCAGGGCATATCGAACCATGGCTCAGACATACCCTCAAACACCTCGCGCTTGATGAGCATTATGCCAGTGCCAATGCTTCCGACCTCTTCCAATCCAGTGGAATCGGGCATGGTGTAAACAGGGATGCGCTTGCCATCGGCGTCATAGTTCTGCGCTGTTGGCCCTGTTGGCATTCTGCGCCGTGCGCAGTTGGCGGCCACGATGTGCTTGTCATGCTTGAGCAAACGCTGCACCATGTCTTGGGGGAACGTCATGTCGCTGTCAATGAACAAAATGTGTGTGCACCCCTCACGCATCGCGTCCAGGCAGAGATCTGCTCTCTGGTTTTGGATGATCGTGCCTTGCATCAATTTCAGACTGATGGCGTCTTCTGTGTTGAGCGTGTGATAGGCCACCATATTCACCATGCAATAGCAATAGTTGGTGTGTACCTGGTCACGGGCTGGGGTGCAGACTGCAATGTAGTTGCTCATACTTTTCCTGGTCGAGTCCTAAAAAATTGGTTTTCGGAGTCGTTCAACCAGCGTTTCATGTATGCCTGATCGTCAATCTTTCCCTCGGCCTTCATCTTGTAATACAAGGCTTCTGGAATGCTTGCCACCAAGTGCCACTCACCCGTCCAGTTGGCTTTCTCGTCAACTGCATTGTAGATGGCTTTGTTGGCTTCGAGAACAGCCGTGACGTCTTGCTGTGTCTCAATAGTCACATCACCTGTCTCGGCGTTTTCGTGCCAGATGCGGGTGATGCCCTGTTGTTCGTTGCGGTCAAAAATTCTTTTGTGGATCATCTTAAAAAAAAGGCCAGGTTTCCCTGGCCTTTTCCGTTGGCTTCAAATCAAGAAGTGATCAGGTCAGCGGCCAGGCCGTGGGCGTTTTCAGCCAAGACCTTGTGGCCCCATTCCACGATCAGCATACGCTTCTCGGCATCGCCTGTCTTGGCCAGTTCGACTTGCTGGTAAGGACGCAGCACGGTCATCTTGGCGTAGTCAGGATCGATCACCCAGGCGTCACGCTCACGCTGGAATCGGTTGGCAATGACCTGCACGTTGCCGAAATCGGAAACGTAGATGTCAACAGCGCCGACCAGGGTTGCAGGCTTTGCACCGCCGTCAATGTTGAAACGGCTGGAGGCGATACCAGAGAAGCCAGATACGCGCTGCTTGTTGACAGGACCGCACATCAAGATCTTTGGAGTGCCACCCTGCGACCACACCTTCTGGATGACGTTCTTCAAGATCGCCTCGGTGAAGGTACGCACGTTGCCATCGGTACGGGCGCTGTTTGGCAGCGTGGTGTACGATGGATCAACACCGTTGGTCTGCTTGTCGGTGTTTGTTTTCACAAACGCGCCGAGCGAGGCAGTTGCACGGGCAGTGGTGGTGTCACCAGCGTTGGCGATGGCGCCATTGAGCATGGAGAACTCTTGGTCACGCTTCAACTCAGCGCCACGCTTGGCGATCTGATAAGCCAGTTCCGAACGACGACCAGCCTTGTTGACCACTTCTTCAGTGGCCGACAAGATGATTGTCTTGCGGCTGATCTGTGCGTAGTTTTGCAGACGCACAGTGGGGACAACAGCGTCAAAGCTGCTGACATCATCACCTTCCAACTGTGCGTTTGCAGCAGCAGCGGCCAGGGTGTCGGTTTGCCACTCATACAAGCTGTTGGACACGTTCTCACGGCCAATGTTGCTCATGTAAGGGGTTTCTTCGGGTGCAATGTTTGTGATCACATTGGACAGGTCTTCACGAATACCCTTGGCAGAGTATGTGGTGAACGTGTTAGCTACGATTGCCATTTTGGTTACCTCAATAAAAGTTCAATTGCAGAAGCCGCATCATCGACACGGCCAGTTTTTGCAAGACGCTGCTTTGCGCGAGTTGTCTCTGTTGTTGTCGAAACCCGACCCGCTGCACCTGGCTTGGCGGTTCGTGGGCCATTGTTCACCACAGGCTTGATGCCTTGACGCTTACTCACCATCTGGTCGTACATCGCCGCTTTACGCAGCAACAGCACCAACCTGTGGTCGTAAACGCTCTTCAAATCGTCTTCGGAAAAGCCCACCGATTTGGCAGACTCCAGCACCAGCGCCTTTTCGGCCTTTGCCTTCTTTGGATCTCTCCACTCAGGCAATGCCGCCAACAGCGCATCTTTTTCGCTCTCAAGATGCGCTTCCATGGCACGCTGCTGCTCTTGCTGGCTCAACTGAGAAAGGCGCTGCTGCTCGGCCTGAATAGCGTATGCCTTTTCCTGTCGCTCCCGCAAGACCTCTTTCTGCCGCACCCACTCGATGGGGTCTTCATGGTAAAGACGATCCAAATCGACTTGCGGCTCTGACGATTGAAGCTGGGCTTGCAATGCTCCCAACAATTGAGCGTACTGCTCACGCTCGGCCCGAACTGCCTGCGTTTCTTGCTCGACTTGCTTGCGCACTTCGGCAATCTGCTGCGTTTTTCGGGTGTAGTCCTGGGTGCGTGAGTAACCCTTCTGGAGTTCCTCCAGCGTCACAGCGACTTCCTTGCCATCTACCTTGACGGTGAAAGTCTGTGGCTGGTCTTGCTCCTCGGGTTCCTCACTCTCCTCGGACTGTTCCTCTGCGGATTCTTCCTCTGGCGCGTCTTCCACACCAGACTCATCCTCCTCAGAGGCCGCTGCCTCGGTGTCCTCTTCAGACACCTCGGCTGGCTGCGTCTCTTCGACTTGCGCTTGTCCTTCTTCAGGGGCCAACATCTCAGAGATAGCACTGGCCGCATCGGCCATATTCATTGCTTGTATTTCTGCCATAGTTTTAAATCAGTTTTGGCGAACGGTCAATGGATCTTTGGGCAATCTTGCCGTTGTCCATGATCTTGATGAGTTCTTGCCGCAAGCCATCAATGGCCTGCAACATACACCACGCCGTTTCGCGTTTTGCCGACTCCTCGGGTTTCGATGATCGAAATATCCAAAGTTGATCGTTTTCTAATTTCGCAATCGCAATGTTGAGGGTGTCATCCTCAAGTATTTGCTGGGCCTTGCGGCCCCTGCGCACTTGGTCTTCGTTTGTGGTCACTGTGCCATTCCGTTAAAGGTTGATGGTGTCGCCATCGGCGCTGGTGGCTGCTGCTGCTCAATAAACTGAGCCGCTTGCTGCTGGGCCAAGAGAGCCTGCTGGCGAATCGCTTCACGATCAATGTTTTGCGCAGCGTCAATTTCCGCTGTGCTGATCTGTGAGTTGTACTTTAACTCAATTTCGTACTTCTTGAGATACAGGTCTTGCGCCATCTGGTCACGCTTTAAATCGTCATCCAAAAGCATTTGCTGGCGCTGGAGTTCCAGTTCTGCCGCCTTTTTCTGGATGTCGGCCTTGATGCTCTCGGCCTGCACCTGAGCCAAGATCTCCTCTGGCGTTGGCTTGGGCTGTGGAGGTGCTGGCGGCACATAGTCGGCAGGGATGTCCTGGAAGTAGCTTGACGCATCCTTAAACCCTGACAACTCGACAATCTTGCGCAGGGTGTTGGAGAACTGCTGTGGCGTCACCAGTGGGTTGGTGGGGCCAAGCTGCTGCAAGATCTGCTCTTGCTTGGCCAAGATCATCATCAGGGCTTGCAAACGCTCATTGGTGTCGCCATTGCCCAGGGCAATGTTGATGTTGGCGTCCATGCCGGCATCCCAGGCGCGTGGGTCAATTTGCACCCACTCGTTGCGCATCCGCACCATCCGAGCCTTGTCCTGGTGGGTTGTCACCAAGAACAAGATGCCCTTGAACAGCTTTTTCATGCCCTCGGCCAAGATGCGTGCTGTCAACTCAATGCGGCCCTGGCTGGCTGAAATGGTGGCATTCACCGCAGCCTTGGTGCTGGACTGCAAGGCATCGGCGTTCAGGCCCATGGCCGCCTTGCTCATGCCAGTGCGGTCTTCCTTGATCTGGTCCATGTATTCCATCATTGGGAATGCAGCCTGACCGACAAATGGTGTGGTCAGCGGCTGAACCATGCCAGGCGCACGCATACGAATGATCGCGCCTGTCTCGTTGTTCAGCACATCATCGATGTTGACTTGGCCCTCGACCACCGCCGTGCGTGGGTGGATGCTCTGCGCCAGGCTGTCGAGCGTGTTGCGCAGAATCTCGGACTTGATCTCTTGCAGGTCGCGGGTGATGTCAAAAATGGACATCGCCTCAAGTGGACTTGTGTGTGGCTCTGGATCACAAGGAAAGTCAGCAAATGGGATGTAGCTTGCTGGCAGATTACGCACCATCTTGTAGCCAGCACCCATGCAGCAGACCTTGCGCAACTCGGCAATGCCATCCCCGTCATAGTCAACACGCGCATACGCCTCGACATACAGCACTCGGCGCATCATCGGGTTAGCAGCGTCATTTGTACCAAACGTGGTGGACAGCGGCTGGCGTGCCAAATATTCATCGTTGCTGTCCAAGTCTGTGGTGGACAGGTTTTCTTCGATCTCATCCTGGTCATAGCCCATGGCGATCAGGTCGGCCACTGTGGCCATCTGGCGGTGGGCAATGATGGTGGCGTCATCAAATGACCGTGCGCGGCGGTCCAGCAGCAATTCCTCTGGCGGCACGGCCATGATCTTGATGCGGCCATCCTTGGTGATGCGCTTGATCTGCACATCGTGCAGCATGGGCGCAGGCATGACCACAGGCTGCCCCGTCATCGGGTCCACCGTGGTCAGTTGCATCTCGTCCACGTTGGGGTCTGGATAAGACACCACAATCTTGACCTCAGCGCCAGGCTCTTGCATCAGCATTTGAAGCGTCTGCTCGTCCAGCCCCGTGTACTCCTCAATGCGCACGCGCTCTTCGTCTTCCCACCAGAATTTCGCAATGCCGCATTTACGCACCAGCGCATCTTTGAAAATTGCGTAAGTGGTCAAGAAACCAGCGTTGTCGTTCTGGAAAATGTAGTTCGCATAGTCTGTGGCCTGCTGCGCCATCTTGACGTCCTCAGGTCCGCGAGGCGTGAACTCGACCACATTCTCCGAGTTGAAGAAAACGCGCATCAGGCTCGGCAGCATGGCGCTGACCGTATCGCGCACCTCCATGGCCACCACCTTGGAGTTACCCTCCACCTCGTTGCCAAACAGGTCGCCACGGTAGTACTCAGTACCCTTGGCGCGTGTTGGCGACAGGTCGCTGTCCACATAACTGACCGCATCCACCAGGTCTTGCGAGATGATGCTTTCCAGTTCCGCATCGTCCATGGGCTTTGCGGCCACGATGTCGGTGTTGATGGCGTTGGTGATGTTTTGCTCGTTCATGGTTCGACCTTTGGATTTAGGACCACAACCATTTTAATTGTGGACAAATAGTATTTGAGGCAACTTTAATGGGAAAAGACCTTCATGGGCCAGCAAGATGTCCTCGAAATAACTGGCATCCCCGTCATGCGTCCTGTCCCTGAAGCCCACCTTTTTGGCCATCTCAGTCCTGACAATGGCAGAACTGACGTCAATTGACCCGCGCTGGTAGCTGGTCTCAAAATACGAATAAGGCGGCAAGTCTCGCCCACCAGGCCGATTGTGAGAGTGCACCATGTCAAACAGCACCACATCCCCCTCACCCATCGCATAGTTCAAATATTCCACCGCCCTGGGGATGAAGTAATTGTCAGCATTGGTCAGCAGCAAATAGTCGCCCGTTGCCTGGTCAATCCCAATTTGACGCAAAGTGTGGCC